>Ga0187781_10003572_pt1 | contig 11669 bp, 12 predicted proteins | sample 0715_SJ02_MP02_2_FD_132447 | JGI IMG/M metagenome (GOLD analysis project Ga0187781, IMG submission 132447) | Tropical peat soil microbial communities from peatlands in Department of Meta, Colombia - 0715_SJ02_MP02_20_MG | ecosystem: Environmental > Terrestrial > Soil > Wetlands > Peat | place...
ATCATGGGTGTCAACAACGGCAAGCATGAAGCATTGGAGCTGTGGACGACGACAACGCCTCTGACCATGAACGATCTGTTCCGCAAGGCTAACTGATCGTCCTTGCGATTTTTGCCAGCGATGCAGACGCATCGCTGGCAAAGTGTTTTGCAGCTATCGAACGATGACGGGCAATCGACGCCGGCAACACTATGCCTTTCGGCCCCACACCTGTCCGAGCGTCCACATCGTGAAAGCGGTTCCTGGCTTTGCCAAATGTTGGCGGCACTCGGCCAGCGTGGAGGCGAGATCATCTTCACTGAATAGGCCGAGCTTCAGGATTGTCCCTCGCAACGATTCGATCATGGACGGCAGATAATCGATCATCGGGTCGATCGAGCGGACCCCAAGCAGGGCGGTCCGGTATTGGACATCGCGAAGGCCGGCCTGATGCACCAAAAAGTATAGCTTCCTCGCCAATTCGATATCGGCGCCGACCGCTTTGAACGCTGCCATATAAACAGAGTGTAGCCGGTCCCACGCCCGGTGCGGCGGAAAACATTTCAGCGTTGAGGCATCCGGTTCCTGCAGCGCGATAAGACCGCCGGGCCGAAGCAGACGCGTTGCCTCCTTGAGAAGCCGCTCCGGCTCTCCAGCGGTGCTCGCAACAAAGCGCATGTGCACGAGGTCAAAGTTCCCGGCGGGCAAGTCCGGCCGGTACGCATCGCCCAGCCGAAACTCGACATTTTTTGGCGCGTTGCGTCGGGCGTGCTCCAGAAACTGTGCATTCATATCGAGCCCGATCACCAGACCCGCTGCGCCGACCCGAGCACTGAGAAGATCGGTAATGCCGCCTGGGCCACAGCCGATATCCAGACAGACCCAGCCCGCCATTGATCCAAACCGCTCCAACATCGTGACCGCGTCGGGCTCCATGGCCTTGGACTGAACGCACAGGCGCTCGATCTCGCCGGCGCGGTGCTCGATCGGGTAGTTGCCTGAAAACGTATTCATGAATGCATCTATAGAGATCGGCCGGTGGGCCGGGGAGGACTCGAATATCCAACCAAGCGGTTATGAGCGCGGCGCGGTATTGGAAAAATAGAGCATGTATGTACGGGCATTTTCGCGGGCCTTAACACGCCTCCGTTCACGTTTGTTCATGCCGTTTCATTGGTCAATCATTGGTTGGGCGGCGAATGCGCCAGGGCGGACACTTGGCCTGCAGTTGATGACGACTACCCAGCAATTGTTCTCATACTACCACTCTTGGGCCGGAGGGTTGGACCAATACGGCCTAAATTGCCATTTTTGCTCTAGACACGCCCTGCATATCCGAAATGATGAAATCACGCCGGCGGCGGAAGAGGCCGAGCCGCCGGCTAGGCGCTAAGCTGAGTTGCCAGCAGGCAGTCGCTGCGACATTGGCGTGAGATTGCAGGCCGGCTTTCGCGCGCCTATCTTAATTTTAATAGAATCAGAACCGGATTTTGGGGACGTGTCATGCCTGGACGACCGTCTTCGTTTAGTACCTTCAAATGCCCGAACTGCGATGCCCTTTATCAGGTGGTCAAGGTCGAGGCCGGATCGGGCACAAACGAACGCCAGATCACGTGCCGAGATTGTGGTGCTCCATTTATCCAACGACAAGGCAAGTTCGCCTTGAAGTATTTTCTGTTGCGGAGCGCTGGGCGCATCCAGCGGTGGAGGCGCCCTAAAACGAAGTGATGTGAATTGCCGGAAAATGTTTGACGAAACACCTCTTACTTTATGAGCGTAATGGTGCCGAGTGTCCCGCTTCAGCACTTGTGAGACAAAACTGATTGCTTGAGGAACGGAGGATTTCTGGCTCATCGTAGCCCTCAAGGAGCGAAGATGAGACAGAAATCCAACACCACCCCGGCGTCGTCAGAGACGCTTGTCCGCAACATCCGGCGGGCAACCCGGAAGCATCACGCGGCCGAAGAGAAGATCCGCATTGTGCTCGATGGCCTGCGCGGCGAGACATCGATCGCCGAGCTTTGCCGGCGCGAAGGCATCGCCGAGAGCATGTATTACTCTTGGTCGAAGGAGTTCCTGGAGGCTGGCAAGCGCCGGCTCGCCGGCGACACGGCGCGGGCTGCGACGACCGATGAGGTCAAGCAGCTCAGGCGCGAGGCGCAGGACTTGAAGGAAGTCGTCGCCGAGCAGGCGCTCGAATTGCGGCTGCTCAAAAAAAGCATGACCGGGGATGGGGGAGACCAACCATGAGGCTCCCCGCATCTGAGAAGCTCGAGATCATCCGCCTCGTCGAGCAATCGCATACGCCGGCCCGGCGAACGCTGAAGATGCTCGGGATCAAGCCATCGACGTTTTATCGCTGGTATGATCGGTACCGATCCAGCGGGCCGGAGGCGCTCGAAGACAAGCCGTCGAAGCCCGATCGGGTCTGGAACCGCATTCCCGATGATGTTCGCCAGCGCGTTGTCATGATGGCGTTTGAGCAGCCGGAACTCAGCCCACGCGAACTGGCGACCAGGTTCACCGACACCAACAGCTATTACGTCTCGGAATCATCGGTCTATCGGCTATTGAAGGCCCATGACCTGATCGGCAGCCCAGCCTTCATCGTCATCAAGGCCGCCGACGAGTTCAAGGACAAGACGACGGCGCCCCACCAGCTCTGGCAGACCGACTTCACCTATCTCAAGGTGATCGGCTGGGGTTGGTACTACCTCTCCACCATCCTCGATGACTACTCGCGCTACATCATCGCCTGGAAGCTGTGCACGACGATGCGTGCCGACGATGTCACCGATACACTTGAGCTGGCGTTGGTGGCCTCTGGCTGCGGCAGCGCCATGGTCGTGCACAAACCACGACTGCTCAGCGACAACGGATCGAGCTACATCTCGAGCGATCTTGCCGAATGGCTAAAGGACCGTGGCATCGCGCATGTTCGCGGCGCCCTGTGCCATCCGCAGACCCAGGGCAAGATCGAGCGCTGGCACCAGACGCTCAAGAACCGCATTCTGCTCGAGAACTATTACCTGCCCGGTGATCTCGAAGCCCAGATCGCGCGCTTCGTCGAGCACTACAATCACAGGCGTTACCATGAAAGCCTACAGAACCTGACACCGGCCGACGTCTACTTCGGCAGAGGCCAGACCATCCTTCTGGAACGAGAAAGGATCAAACGCGACACCATCAAACTGCGACGATTGCAACATCAGTTGAAAGCCGCCTAAACTCTAACCCAACGAGCCAGAGCCTCCGTCCCTAAACAGCTCAGATTGTCCCAAACCATTTGAAGACGGACAGTTGGTCCGCTTACGAGGCCTAAACGGACGTGCCGATGATCTTGGCTGACTTCCGAAAATGACCCGCATTCGCTTTTGTTTTGAGCATGATCCTTTTCTGGAAGGCCGGTATCCACTTTCCGGATCATGCTTAGTGGGAGCCGATACTGGCGAGCGTGGGAAAGCTCCATTAGCCGCTGATGACGATCGGGCGTAGCAAAGGCCGCGACCAATTCGGGCCGTAAAGGAAAGACCTCATTCCTCCGATTCTGGCTACTTTAGCGTAAATATTTGCTTGAAACCGTTCGTTGCGGTCCCGCTTCGCAGGGAAAGCATTTCTATCAATTGCCGGGATCAAGCAAGGACATGAATGGCTTGCCGCTGACGGGGTCAATGATCCCCGCAAGGACTCCTCTGCAGCAGTCACACCGAAGCGAATAGCTCTCGAACCCGCAGGAGTCGATGTGGGGAAACGAGGATTTGAAAAATCTTGCACGTTTCCGGCAATTGGGGCATTTAACCGCAGCGTCTGCCTCAGAAGCGCCGCAACGTTTCATGCTCGTCCTCGTAACCGCAGGCGCAAAGAGCACACGTATAATTTAAAATTTTTGACCGATACCCATGTTGGTAGATTGACCTCCAATGGCCACGTGGTCAAGGGAAAATCGACCGCCTTAGCGGAAACATATCAACTTTTACTTCTTTCGCCCGATTTTTCGATCCTTCGAAAAATGCAGCGTCTGATCGGAAATTCCGGCGAGCAGTAAATCGATACCCTGCAGCAAAAGGGTGTGCCGAAAGAGGTTATTTGTCTTCATTGTATTGTTCTGTGGCGCGAAACCTTCTTGCTCCGCCTTTTTTCGATTTTGGTCGATTCCCTCTCACGTCTTACGCGAGATTGGTTAATGTGTTTTCAGCGCCACAAAACATCGCGTTTACCCGCTAGATAGACATCCGACGTTAGTGCTTGGCGAGATCGTAGCGATCAGAGAGGGTGCACCTTCTGTGAGCACCGCCGTCGAAGTGCCCAAGCCTATTTCGGGAGATGAACCACGTCCTTCGGACATCTCTATTTCCTTAGTTGACTCACTATATAAGGACCGAGTGACGTTTGTGGTTGGGACCGTTCTCGTTGTCGGTCCCGCTTTCATAATATATTGGAAAACAGGCGAAATCCTTCTTCTCAGCTGCGCCTTGACAATCGCTCTGGTCGCCTGTGTGCGCGGGCTTTTGATGTATGCGTATCTTCGCGTGCGATCAACAGTCACGAGCTTGGAAAGCGCCCAACGATGGGAGCGTCGCTATCTCGCCGGTGCAACGGTCACTCATGCACTACTTGGAGTATGGTGTTTCGTCGCCTTCTCGCAATCTTCGGACCCATTTGTCTATTTCTTCAGCTTTTCAGTGACGATCATTTACGCAGCGGGAATTTTCGGGCGAAACTTTGCCAACCCTCAATTTGTATTCGTGCAGATTTTTTGCGTGTGGACGCCGATGGCCGCCGCACTCTTGCTTTACGGAAATATCTATTATTGGATTTACGCCGGCTTTCTCACGCTGTCCTTTCTCGGCATAAAATCTATGTCGGACAGATTGCGCCGCACGCTATTTGACGCGGTGACGGCATCGCAAGATGTAGCGCTGCTCGCAAATCGCTTCGACGCCGCGCTGAACAACATGCCGCACGGACTGTGCATGTTCAATTCCAATGGGAGTATAGTAGTTGCAAACCAAAAGCTGTCACAGCTGATGGGATTATCGACTTGCGAACTAAAAGGTCTGAGCTTGCGTTGCCTACTTGAACTCGGCGCCGAAGAGGGCCTGATTTCCGAATTCGATGTGCACAGCATTGTCGAACTTGTGGACGCAAAGCTCGCTGGTGCCGATGATCCCGCTCTTGTATTGAACATGCAAGGCGGTCGGTCCCTGGAGCTAACTTTGCAGCACATGGACAATGGCGGATTCGTTCTGCTTGCCGAAGACATCACCGAGCGAAAGGCCGCGGAGGCCGAGAAGGATCGTTTGGCTCGGTTTGACACTCTGACCGGGCTACCCAATCGTGCCGTCCTGCGCGAGCAAATGGTGCGAGCACTAAGCGAATGCCGGCCTGATAGCATGTGCGCAATTCACTTCATTGATCTTGACCAATTCAAACAGGTTAATGACACCTTGGGTCATACTCGGGGCGATATGCTTCTGGAAGCAGTGGCCAATCAGCTGGTAGACGTTACTCGGGACGCCGGTGTCACTGCGAGGTTTGGTGGCGACGAGTTTGTAGTGTTGCAGGCGCCCATCACCTCGCCCGATCAGAGCGAAGCCCTAGCTAAGTGCATACTGAATAGGCTTGGAGGCATTTACGATCTGGATGGACATAAAGTGGTCGTCGGCGCCAGTATTGGAATTGCGATAGCTAGAGATCCGATCGATCCCGATCGGTTTTTGCGAAACGCCGACATGGCTCTTTATCACGCTAAATCGGAGGGCAGGGGGAGTTGGCGGTGGTTCGAAGCAAGTATGGAGGCACGTGCCCAAGCGCGCAGAGCTCTTGAATTTGACTTGCGTCAGGCCTTACAGACCGAGGCGTTTGAGCTTCACTATCAGCCGCTCTTCAATTTCAAGAGCAAAAGTATCATGACATGTGAGGCGTTATTGAGGTGGCCCCATCCCACTCGCGGGATGGTGCCCCCAACGGAGTTCATTCCGGTCGCCGAAGAAATGGGTGTTATCGTCGAAATCGGTAAGCAGGTTTTGCGTAAGGCCTGCCTTGAGTGCTTAGAATGGCCGGGGGCGACCGCAGTGGCAGTGAACCTCTCACCGATGCAGTTTAGCCGCTCCGATGTTCCTGCTGTTGTGCGAGAAGTTCTAACAGCAACGGGCCTATCGGCCAGTCGGCTTGAGATTGAGATAACCGAGACTGCTCTTCTTCAGGATACCGTCAAAACCCGTCATGATCTCGAGCAATTGACGCGTATGGGAGCAAAAATCTCCTTAGACGATTTTGGTACCGCCTACTCAAGTCTCAGCTACTTGCACAGCTTTCCGTTTCACAAGGTCAAGATCGACCAGTCGTTCCTTCGGGGGCTTGTCGACGACGAGCGCAGAGTGACCTTGCTGCGCGGGATGACGCGGCTGAGTGCCCAACTGGGGCTCCACGTCGTGGTCGAGGGGGTCGAGACCGAGAAGCAGCTCGAATTGCTCCTCAACGATGACAGCATCGACGAAGGCCAGGGGTATCTTTTTTGCAGGCCCATGCCGGCACCTGACTTACGTCAGCTTCTCTATGCATCTTACTCTGCGTCAACCGATACCGCCTCACGGCCTGTACCCCGTCAACAAGGCGCGGCGTAATACGCGAAGCGGAATTTACCTTGATTGCTGGCGAAACTTGTATTGGCATTAGGGAATTGTTAACTATGTCGCATGGTCCAGTTGCAACCCTATTCGGCATCATCCCGCAGTTCGCTCCCTACCCCCGATGAACGCTCAAGAGGCGGTTTTGCGGCCCACGTATCGGAGCTGATTCGCAAAATTGATTGCAGGCTTGCGAATAGCAGTGACCAACGAGAAGCTATTTTTCGCCTCCGGTATCGGGCTTACATGCGCGAAAAAGCGATTTTGGCAAATTCGTACGGCGCCTTTTCCGATCGCTATGACGAAATCGGAAATGGGTTTTTATTCGGATTTTATATCGACGGCGAATTGGCGAGTTCCATCCGCGTTCATGTCGCCTCCAAGGAACACCCCGACTTTACCTCGTCCGAGGTCTTTTCCGATTACTTGCGGCCTGAGCTCGACGCCGGCCAACTTGTCGTCGATACGACTCGCTTCGTCACGGACGAGGCCTTTTCCCGACTCTATCGAGCGTTGCCGTACGCGACGATGCGAGTAGCTGGTATGGCCTGCGAATACTTTGGCGCCGACCAGCTTCTTGCCGCGGTTAGGGCCGAGCACCAAGCTTTTTATCGGCGCGTTTTTCATCATCACGTTGTGTGCGAAGCACGCGCTTATCCGGGACTGATAAAGCCGCTAAGTCTGATGACAGTGCATTATCCAAAGTTTGTGTACCAGGTACACGAACGCTATCCATTTTTCCGTTCGACTTTGGCGGAACAGCAGATGCTTTTCGGTATGCTTAACGGCTGGCCTCGCCACGGGCAGCTGTCAAGCGAGCGCCTCCAGCGACCTCGCTTATCGGAGGCTCCAATTGAGGAAAGGCCATCGCTGTCACCCCCTTAAGCGTTCGCCTGTATAGCGCCGCAAGCTTGCGTCGCTCCGCAAGCGAAGAAGGGATCGACTGGTGACTGCAAACCCCTTGGTGTCATTATTTCTCGGGGCTCAGCGCGAGAAGGTCGTCCGATACTCGCGATGGGTCAGTAGCGGGAAATACCATTCTTTTAGAAAAGAATGCCGCGCCATTGTTGCGCGGCGAGCGAGTCGAGAGCCTTGACGTGCGAAATAGGTGGCTGATCCTCGCAATCCTATTCCTTTCCAGGACGACGATGGGGTTTCAATTCCAGTCGGTGGCTACGCTCTCTTATTCTCTGGTGGCGCAATTTAACGTCACGTATGCCGAGTTTGGTCTCCTTATCAGTTGCTATCTCCTCCCGGGCATTGTTGTCGCCTACCCCGGTGGTACGCTTGGCAAGCGTTTCGGCGATAATCAGATCGCGATCCTCGGCCTCTTGCTCATGGTTGTCGGTGGATTAATCGATGGTATCGGCATCAGTTATGCGACCTCACTCGGGGGACGGTTGATCGCCGGTACTGGCGGCGTTTTGCTTAATGTCGTGCTATTGAAAATGGCCACGGATTGGTTCCTTGGCCGTGAGATCGGTACGGCTCTCGCTCTACTTGTCAGCAGTTGGCCGCTTGGCATTGGCGTCGCTTTAATCGTGTTGCCGTGGATCGCGACCTCCTTTTCAGTTTCATCGGCTTTACTCAGTACCTCGGTGGCGGCCGCCGTAGCCTTGGTTCTGGTGGCCGCGATCTACCGTCCCGCGGCAAAGGCCGTGATGCCCGAAGGTGAATCGACCTTGAACCTTTCGTGGCAAGAAAAAGGATTGGTGTCATTAGCGGGAAGTGTCTGGGCATTGTTTAATGTCGGCTGCATCATTGTCCTGAGCTTCACGCCGTCTTTATTGAGCGCAAAAGGAATGCCTGCAGAGCACGCCGGCATTGCCACCAGTTTCGCTTCTTGGACGCTTATAAGCACAATGGTTTTGGGAGGCGTTCTGCTTGATCGGATAGGCTACGCCACAGCGCTGATGAGTTCTAGCTTTGCCGTGTTAGCCCTGAGCATGATGCTGTTGCCAAGCGCTCCATCGTTCGCGCTGATTGCTTTTATCGGGGCCGTTGCGGGCCTTCCGTGTGGCGCAATGCTTGTCCTGCCATCGGAAGTGCTTCGTCCCCAAAGCCGCGCGCCGGGTATGGGAATCTTCTATACCTGGTACTATATCGGAATGGCGTTATTGACCCCGGCGGCGGGGCTCGCTCGCGATCTCAGCGGCAATCCTGGGGCGCCACTGATTTTGGCCGGTTCGCTGGAAATAGCTGCGATCGCGGTTTTAGGCATTTTCCGCATGTTGCAGCATCGATGGATTCCGGAGTTTGTCCTAAACGCGGAAAAGTGACCGAGGCTTAGTTCATATGACGTGAACGTGGGCGTGACCAAAAAGTCTTGAGCCCGCTGCAGGCCACGTCCGGATCGTCCGGCGTATTCGTGCAGACGAGGTCTGCTGATGCGGTACACAATAATCGCTCGCAGACAGCCGATTGCCATCGAGGAACAGAATAGCCCAAGCTGAACGTCGACCAACTTGCGAATGCCTGGAAACCTGCCAATCCGGCGATTAGCGTGTCACTGACCAAGCCAGCGCGCCACCAACCGCCGGACTTATAGCAATCTGCTGATAAGCGCTTCTGGGTCCGCACGTCCCATTCATTGTCCAAGACAAATTCTATTCCAGTCAGCATCATGGTACTCGTTAGCACTCGGGCCGCGCATGATCTGATCAGCGATCTCCGTACAGCTTTCGTAGGTCTTGGGGGTCAGAACATTCAGCAGTGACGCTGTAGTTGGACGCCCGCATGCAGGTTTTCGACGCCATCCGCCCGTTTCCGGAGATTGACTGCACGAGCCGCCCAATTCAGCATAGCCGTTGTCCCCCGATTGGCCGTTGGCGCGCTGATTGTGACGCAAACGATTTTACCTCACCAACCGTTAGGCGGCTTCTTTTCATCGGAGCGAAACTGGCCCGAAGCTCACGAGTTAGCGAAGCGGACAGCGTCCTGGAATTGCGGCTTGAAGTTCCGCAATGCGACAGACCGCAAGCAGCGTTGAATTCGGCTCAGCACCCCAAAGGGCGGGTGCAGTATGGATGTGGATTGCTACCGATCCAAGCGGGCAGCAGAAACAGATCGTGGTTTGCAACGCAAGGCAGAAGTCGGGGAACGGCGCGCAAGCAATGGCCTTCGAGCGTGGTTTAGGACCAGAGGCTACCGCGTCGAAGGTACGGTTTGATGCCACCACAACGGTCGCGACCTTTCACGGACCTAAGACCTTCGCGTTCGCAGATCGAAGCGCTGTTGAGCGAGGTCGCAAAAGATCATAGTCCCCGTCAAGGATTGCTTGAACGCATTTCGGAACAACGGTCTGCTGTCGGGCGCCCAAATGCTCAACGAGGAAATAGTCGACAGCCAGGGCCGTTATCAGAGAGCTGGTCTGTTGCAAGCGGTCAATCGGATCGATACGGCACCACGTGATCAAGTCATGCTGGTGCTCGAAAAGTTAGGTGGCGTCGCTTAGCGTCTTGACATTCACGCTGACATACATGGCAAGTTGATCTTCGGCGCGGCCCCAATAACTCCCGCTTAGCGGAATAGCCTGATCGGGTTTCCTTGTAACAGCCACGCTAATCGGGTCGCGATTTCCGACGATCCCGTTGGTCGGATCGAACTCAATCCAACCTGAGCCCGGCACGTAAATTTGGCACCACCCGTGGGTCGAGCCCCCCTCCGAACCTGACCGGCCCGTCTCGGTCGGGCACATAAACATATTCCGTGATAAACCGTCCCGCAAATCGGAGCGACCGAGCCGCTTCCATCACAAGCAAAGCCGGTCGCCCGGAGCATCGGTTGAGGATGCAGGCGCCCGAAGGCTTGCCTCATCGGTGATGAAGCGCGTGTCGTCAGGTGGCATGTGTTGGCTCGGGATATTTCGATTTTTCCGGCTATCGCAATAGATCATCTCCCGGAGAAAGTGTGAACGCTTACACGGACGGCATAGAAAACAATGGCCTGGCCGGTGCATTCACATCAACACGTAGTTCGGCGGCTTCGGCCAACTCTGCGGCGTCTCCCTATTTCAACGGTTGGCCAGCCGTTTCCGGCGCAGCCATAGTAGCAACAATGGTGATTGACGCCAGGACAATCAAATAAACTGAAATCGGCCAAGTCGCACCGCCAGTCCAGGCCATAAATGTCGCCGCCGCAAAAGGAGTAAGGCCACCGCTTATCGCTGCGCCGATCTGGAAGCCGAGCGAAGCACCGCTGTACCGCAATCTCGCCGAGAAAAGTTCGGAATACCAAGCTGCGCCAACGCTGAATCCAATAATTTGCCCGAAGATAATCGCCGCGATGATCGTTAACGTGATGGTCGGTGGATCCTTCGTGTTCAGAAGCACAAACATTGGAAAGGCGAATGCTATCGCGAATGTGCAGCTTGCAAAGAACATCGTCTTGCGGCCAATCCGGTCGGAAAGCCAGCCAAAGACCGGGATCGCGATAAGTGCTACGACGGCAGAAACCAAAATGGCGTTGAGGATCACGTTCCGCGGCATCGCAAGTTTGCTGGTCACGTAGGAAATGGCAAAAATGCCGGCGATACTGACGTAGCTAATCTCGGAGAGCTTGAGCCCGACGGCGGTGAAAAACGATCGGCGGTGCTCGGTCAGGACTTCGACCAGTGGTAGTCTCGCCGTCGCCTTCTTCGCTTCAATCTCCCGGAAGACCGGCGTTTCTTCGAGCTGCATGCGGATGTACAAGCCGACGCCGGCCAAAAGGATGCTGATCAAGAACGGAATGCGCCAGCCCCATGCCAAGAAGTCTGCCTCAGGCAACTGTGATAGCAGTGCCAACGCGCCGATTGCGGCAAGATTACCGATCGGATAACCGAGCTGCACCATCGAGCCTAGAAGCCCGCGGCTCCTAGTGGGCGCATTCTCAACCACCATAAGCACCGCACCGCCCCACTCGCCGCCCAGCCCAATACCTTGAAGCAGTCGTAGTAGCACAAGCAGAACAGGCGCCAGGATGCCAATCTGGCTGTATGTAGGAAGGAGGCCGACAAGGAAGGTTCCGCACCCCATTATGACAATCGTCATCGCGAGCATGGCTTTGCGGCCGACTCGGTCG
>Ga0187781_10003573_pt1 | contig 11669 bp, 11 predicted proteins | sample 0715_SJ02_MP02_2_FD_132447 | JGI IMG/M metagenome (GOLD analysis project Ga0187781, IMG submission 132447) | Tropical peat soil microbial communities from peatlands in Department of Meta, Colombia - 0715_SJ02_MP02_20_MG | ecosystem: Environmental > Terrestrial > Soil > Wetlands > Peat | place...
AGCGGCTGGTATTTCTCCCATCCCGAGTCGCATTACTTCGGGGTCGGCCAGATCGACCGCGATCAAGCGGCGAGCTATGCCGGGCGCAAAGGCCTCGCCCTCGCCGACGCAGAGCGCTGGCTCGCGCCGAACTTGGGTTACGAGCCCGAGGCTCGCGAGGGCGTCGCGGGCACTGCGGCCGGCCCGGTCAGCTCAGCGGCGGCGTGAATCCCGGGTCGGCCTTTGCCATGGCCCGCCGGTAGGCGGGCCGTGCGCCGACGCGCTGCAGATAGGCGCGGATCTTGGGGTAGGGCGAGAGGTCGCGCGGCACGAATGCGCGCATCGTCGTCAACGGAAAGAACATGATGAGGTCGGCCGCGGTGAACTCACCGCCCGCGAAGTAGTCGACCGTCCCGAGGCGGCTCTCGATCATTGCATAGGCGCGATCGCCGCGCGCGCGCAAGATGGCCAACGTGCTCGCCTGCGCGTTCGCACCGAGCATTTGCGCGACTAGATCCACCATCGCGCTCGGCATGAAGGATCCGTTCGCGAAATGGAACCAATACAGGTAGTCGGGAAATTCCGCTCGATCGGCGCTCACCGCCAACCGTCCGCCGCCGTGCTTCGCGATGATGTATTCGATGATCGCGCCCGACTCGGCGAGAACGAGATCGCCGTCCGTGATGGTGGGCGCCGTGCCGAAGGGATGGAGCGCGCGGTATTCGGGGGGTGCGGCTTTCGTGACGGGATCGCGCTCGTAGCGGATCAGCCGATAGGGGACGGCGAGCTCTTCGCACAGCCAGACGATGCGGTCGGACTGGGAGATCCCGAGATGATGAACGGTGAGCATGCGGCAACTCCCTTCGAAGTCAGACGGGCTCTTCGAGCGACTTCGCCAGCATCGTGAACGGAGTGGGTCCCGATGCGCTCATGTACCAACAGTCCTCGAGCCTAACCCCGAATTCGCCGGGAATATAGATGCCGGGCTCATCCGAGAAGCACATGCCCGGCTCGAGCGGCGTCGTATCCCCGTGCACGAGGTACGCAGGCTCGTGTCCGTCGAGGCCGATCCCATGACCGGTGCGATGCGAGAGGCCCGGCAGCTTGTAGCCGGGACCCCAGCCCTCGCTCGCATAGTAATTGCGCACCGCATCGTCGAGGTCGCCTGCGGCAACACCTACCTTTGCGGTCTGTAAAGCGATCTCCTGACCGCGTTTGACGGTGTTCCACACCTTGCGCTGCCGGGCGCTCGCCTCGCCGAGCACCCAGGTGCGCGAAATGTCGGATTGATAACCCTGCACGCTGCAGCCGCAATCCATCAGAATGATCGAGCCTTCTGCCACCGTCTGAGGCTTTACCGAGCCGTGGGGATAGGCGGAGGCCTCGTTGAGCAGCATCAGGGCGAACTCCGGCGAGCCGCCGAGCGCGATGGTCGCATCGTTCATGAGCGAGCCCAGGTCTGTCGCGCTCATCCCGCGCTCGGTGTGCCGGTGGACGTAGCGCAGCGCCGCGATCGTCACATTGTTCGCGATCTGCATGAGCGCGAGCTCGGCGGGTGATTTGATCATGCGGCACGCGCGGATCAGGGGATCGCCGGAAACGATCTCGTAGCTTCCCGAGGCGCGACGGATGCCATCCACGATGAAGAACCGCACCGTCGGTTCCACCGCGACGGGATCTTGGCGGACACCGCGATCCTTGAGACCCTGGACGATGAGCGCGAACGGGCTCTCGGTCTCGTTCCAGGGCCGCACCTCGCCTTCCACTCGAAGCGTCTCACGCACCGACGGCTCCTCGAAAGCAGGCGTCACGACGATGAGCTCGCCGCGCGCCGGGATGAGCGCGGCGGTGGTGCGCTCGGATCGGCGCCAGCGGATTCCGGTGAAGTACTCGAGCGAGGCGCCCGACTCGACGAGGAGCGCCCCGAGCTTGCGCTCCGTCATGAGCCTCTGAACCTTTGCGATGCGCGCGCGCCGCTCCGTATCCGAGATGGGCTGCGCATCGCCGGTGATGGACTTCAGCTCCGCGACCGGTGAGGCCGCGGCCTCGGGCGATGCCGCGGCCCGCCGGGCCATCGCTGCCGCGACCAGCGGAACTGCGCACGCAGCCTTCAGGAACTCCCGTCTCGATTCGACGTTCATCGATTCTCCGCGGCGAGGATTTCCCGCGCCAATCCCGCGTAGTCGCCGTTGAAATGGTGGCCGCCCTTGAGCTTGACGATCCGCACCTTCGTCGCGTCGAGCTCGGGGCAGAGCGAATCGGCATCGCCCTCTCCGTAGATGCACACGACCGGCGTGCCGGACATGCGCTCGACTTCGGGCATGGTCGCGAGCCCCGAATTGTCGCTCGATATCCAGCTGGTCAGGTGAAATTCGAACAAGGCATGCTCGGACATCGCGATCAGCACCGCCAGAGCGACTCGTGCACGAGTGGCCTGCGGCAGCCGGTTGAGGGCAAACGGCAGCACATCGGCTCCCTGGGAGTAGCCGATGAGCAGCACCCGCTGCTTGCCGAGGTGAGCGAGATAGTAGCGGATCAGACGGTCCGTATCCGCCGCGAGACCGTCGGGCGTGCGCGGGTGCCAAAAATAGCGCAGCGAATCGAGGCCCACGACGGGGACGCCACGCGCACTCAGCGCTGCGGCGACCTCCTTGTCGAGACCCGCCCAACCGCCGTCGCCCGATAGGATGATGGCGAAGCTATCGGTGGGCGCAGCGCCCGATTGTGCCGCTATCTCGACCACGGGTAAGTCACCGAGGGCCGCGGGCGGCGCGGGCGCGAGCCGCTTCGACGAGCGGCTCACCAGGGTGTCGTAGGCCGCTAGGAACTGCGGCAGCCAGTGCCCCGAGGCGGCGTAGTCGGATGCGACCTGCGGCAACGGCACGAGCGCCGCGCCCGTGACACCCTCGACGAACTCACGCACCGCGTCCGGATTGCAGGCCGCGCCACGCTCTGCCTGCAGGGCGACCCACGGGTTATCGAGCTTCTTCACCGGCAAGTAGCGGATCTGCCCGGCTTTAGGGCCGGGCGTCCATTCGACTCCCGACCCCTTGCAGAGCGGTTTGCGCAGAGTCGAGATGGGGCAGAACCCCAAGGTGAGTGCGCCGGCAAAGGTATTGCCGGGCGCCTGAGCGAGCGATGCGTACGCCAAGGAGGCGCCTGCGCCCACGCCGACGAGGAACGGGGTCAAGTAGGTGGGCCAGTGGTAGTAGGCCTGGAGGAAGTGACTCAAATTCTCGAGATCCCCGTCGGGAAAGACGCAGTCCGCGCGATCGGCCTCGAGATTCGCCCGGAGCTGCGGCAGATCGATGCCGGCTACCATGGCACCGTGCTTTACGAGCTCGAGCGCGAGGGTGTCGGCCGCTCGATCCCAGCCGCCCTCATCCGACAGGAGGAGTACCAGACTGGTCGGTGTCCCGGAGGGAGCGTAGACCGCGATATCGTGAAAGCGGCCGTGATTCAGGTGCTCGGGCACGACGGGGGCAGTGCGAGCCGCCGGGGCGGCGGGGGCGGGGAGGCAGCCGATCGCAAGGAATGCCAGGGTCACGGCGATGCGCGACCTGTGACCCATCAGATCGCCCCGGTGCGCTTCAGCACCGTGTAGTGTTTCACGAGCTCCACGCCGAGCGATCGAGGCTCACAATCGACCAGGAGCGTGCCGTCGATCGACAGCCGTCTTTGCATGTCGCGGCGCCTTTGCTCGTACTCGAGCGCCGCCGCAACTTCCAATACCGACTCTCCCCGTGAGATCGGTTGCGCCGCAATCTGTCCGATGACTTGCTCGCGCAGATTCGCGAGAACGACGACGTGTCTTGAGCGCAGTAACTTGAGCGCGGCGGCGAGCTCGGTGGAATCCTCGTCGCGGCAATTGGTAATCACCACGACGAGGCCCCGTTTGCGTTGACGCCGGATCAAGTCGGTCGCCGCGATCATGTAGTCCGAAAAGGTCGGTGTCGGCTCCACGTCGCCGAGCTCGGCCATGAGCGCATTCAGCGTGCGATGGCCCTTTCGCGGCGCGAAGCGCTTCTCCATGCCGGGCGGAGTGCCGAAGGTCATTGCGCCCACCGCATCGCCATTGCTCAGCGCGACGAAGGTGAGGAGCATCAGCGCATCGAGCGACTGATCGAAGTGGCTCGCGCCGATGCCGGACTGCATGTCGTCGGCGCGCATGCGTCGGCCGCAGTCGAGGAGGAACATGACGCTCTGATCCTTATCATCTTGAAACGAGCGCACGATCGGGCGTCCGTATTTGAGTGTCGCTTTCCAATCGATGTGGCGAATCGGATCCCCCGCGCGGTACTCGACGAGCTGGTCGAAGTCCGTGCCCGAGCCCCGGCGACGTACGGACTTGATTCCCAATTCGGCAAGGCGCCGGTCGGTCGCGAGCCAGGCGAACGCCGCCTGACGCTTGAAATCCGGAAACACGCGCCGAGATTCGGCGCCGCCGATACGCAGATTCCAGTCAAGCAAGCCGAGGATCGACCTGAGCAGGATCTGACCGGCCGCCAAGGTCTTCATCCCGCGAGCGGTCGGGGTCAGATCGAATTGGAGCGTCTCGCGCTTGCCGGCAGGCACTGAGAAGCGAATCGGCATGGCCGCAATGCGCAGACTCGGATCCGAGAGCTCGAAGTAACGCCCGCGCCGCGTGAGGGGCCCCGGATTGGTGATGCTCACCCCCACGCTCACGGCAGAGCCCAGGGCAAAGGCATGAGGCAAATGGCGGGTGAGCGTGAGGGGCGCGCGCCTCCAATCATTGAACGTGAGAAAGATGTCGACAGCCAGGAGAGCGAGCAGCGCCATCGCGCAGCCCGCTGCAATCCACGTGAGGATCGGCGGCGCAATGCGGGTGAACGTCAAGGCGGCGAGCAAAGCTGCGGTGCCGGTGAGCAACCCGATGAGCATTCGCGACGGGAGCAGCGTCGAGAGGCGTGCGTTCATACGCGCGGCGCCGCCGTATCCTCGAGAATCATGGTGAGCAGATCGTCCTCCTTGCGCCCGTCGAGCTGAGCGTCCGCCGACAGCGCGATGCGGTGGCGCAGCGCCGCGAGGGCGACCGATTTGATATCGTCCGGCAAGACGAAGGATCGCGCGGCGATGAGCGCCGCGGCCTTGGCGGCACGCACCAGCGCAATCGGCCCTCGAGAGCTGCTACCGATGGCGATTCCCGGCCAGTCACGCGTCGCACGCGCAATGCGCACCGCATACTCGACGACGGCGGCATCCACCCGCTGCCGAGCAACGAGGTGTTGTAGAGCGAGCACCGCACGCTCACTCAGCACCGGCGTCACATCGGACAACGGCAGCTGATCGCCCGACTGGTCGGTCGTCGTGCGAGTCACGACGTCGACTTCTTCGGTGAGGCTCGGATACGTCATATCGATCTTCAGCAGGAAGCGGTCAAGCTGCGCCTCCGGCAGGGGATAGGTTCCCTCGGTGTCGAGGGGGTTTTGCGTCGCGAGCACCATGAAGGGCCGAGGCAAGGCGAGGGTCTCGGCTTCGAGAGTCACCTGTTGCTCCTGCATGACTTCGAGAAGCGCGCTCTGGGTCTTCGCCGGCGCGCGGTTGATCTCATCCGCCAGCAAGATGTTGGTGAATACCGGGCCACGGACCACTCTCATCGCGTGCGTCGTCGGATCGAGCACCGCATGTCCGGTGATGTCGGAGGGCATCAGATCGGGGGAAAATTGCACGCGGGCCACCTTGAGCGTGAGGGCCTGGGCGAGCGCGCGAACGAGGAGCGTCTTGCCGAGTCCCGGCACGCCCTCGATGAGTACATGACCGGCGACCAGCAGGGCGATGATCGTTTGCTCGACGACCGACTGCTGGCCGACCAATGCGCGGGCGATCTGAGCGCGCAACTTGGCGAGCAACTCGCCGGCGCGCGCGATGGCGGGAGATTCATCGATCATGCGGCATGCCTTTCAGGGTCCTCGCTTGAGCAGAATGCGCCGGCAGGCCTCGAGCAGCGTGATCGCGGCCTGGTGCTCGTGGACGTTGCCCCCCGCATCATCCTTGAGCGCCGCGTTGATCGCAGCCGTATCGATCCCGGTGCCCACCGCCAGGCTGTCCGCGCGCCGGCGCAGATCAAGGGTGCGGAAGCCGGCGATCTGCCGTTGCGCCTCCTCCTCGAGGGCGCGCTTCACCGCGCGGCGCAGCGGCTCGAGCCTGCGTGTGCGCCACGCGAAGCGGGCGTTGGCTCGAATCTGCTCGGCCAAGGAGCGGCGCACCGGCACTTCGACCGGCAGCGGCGGACCGAATCGCGGCAGATGGCGCAAGATCAACAATACCATTGCGCCGGCGAGAAACACGATGGCGGGAGCGGCCCAGCGCCACAGGAGCGCCAGCAAGGGCTCCGGCCGCGGGGGGCGAAGAATGAGCAGCGTGTCGCGACGCTCGAGCCCGGCGGCGGCGATCAGCACCTCGGCGTGGTCACCGAGCAATAGATTGCGGTTGCTCAGGATTCCGTACGGACCGATGACGGTGAGCTCCCCGCTGCCGATGTCGACGCGCAACACCTGGATGCCCTGCGCATCGGACAGCGACCAAGTCGGCTCGTGTCGGCTCGTGAAGCAGAACTCGGCCGCTGGGGCGCACACCGTCAAGGGCGCCCGGGGGGCACCGCTCGCCACCTGCACGGTCATGGGCGCGCAGTTTTGCTCGAAGGCGAGGTAAGCGGGAAGCGGCGGCTTCGACGCGACGTCGCGATGCGCGCGCAGGACTCCGCTCCAGGACTGAAGCGCAGCGCTCGAGCGCAAGAGGCTCCCGGTGATGATCAGCCGGCCGCCCGCGTCCACCCACGATTCGAGCGACTCGATGCTTTGGTGAAGGAAGTCATCGTGCAGATCATTGACCAGCACGACCGCGTCGGGAGGCAAATCGCGCAGCGAAGCGATCTCCCGGGAGCGAATGCCCAGGTTCGTGGCGAGAAGCTCGAGGCTGTAGTACGGGTTTCGCGCCGCTTCCCCTTTCATCGGAGTCCAAATGGTGGTCTCGCCCCAGTACGTATGCATGGCAATCCACACAATGAGGGCGATGAGCCCCACCACGATCACGGCACTCACCACGTGATCGCGCTTCACGCGCCCGCTCCGTCGAGGGCAGGCCGAAAACCGTCGCAGAGTCGTGCCACGGGCTCGTTCGCCACGGCTTCGCCGGCATAGACCGCGCGCTGCCAGATGCCCACGAGCTCCGAGAAATAAGCGGCCCGCGCCGCATCGAGGCCCGCGCGCACGGCCTTCAGCGCCTCCCCCTCGGTGTAGGACTCGCCGATCTTGACTCCGAAGCGATGCACCGCACGGGACAAGGCGCCGCGATACAGAAGCGAGAGCGCATCACGAGTTCTCCCGGACCCGAGCAAGGAGAGCGCCGCAGCGCCGATGTCGTCGGGCAGCGAGCCGGGCCGAATGTCCATGTCGCCCACGTGGCTCGAGGCCGCCGGCGAGGGCACTGCGCTCGAGGGCACGCGCGATCGCAGCGTTCGAATGACCCATATCGCGACGATCCCCACGGCGACGGCACCGCCCGCCCAGAGCAGCACGCTCGCGAATCGTCCGAGGAACTGGACGAATCCGACGATCCATGCCGGTGCATTCGCCGGCGTCGCCTCTTCCCCCTTCCAACGCAGCGACTTGATCTTTTGCTGGCCGCCGAGGTTTGGGTCCGTGCTCAGCTTCGCAACCGCCGCACGGATCTCCTCGCGAGTCGAGATGCCGGGGATCGGCGCTGCGAGTACGCCGGCCGGGGGTTCGGCGGATGGCGGCGCGGTGGATGGCGGCACGGAGGCGGCGAACCCGGCTCCGGCCCAGGCGATCGACACGGCGAGCCACGCTGCGCTACGTCGCGAATACACGGCGAAACTCTTGCTCGAGATCCCACGCTTCGAGCTCGACGCGCCGGTTGAGATACAGCCCGAATCCGGCGGCAACGTAGAACGGCTCGAGGAACGCAACGACGGCGGCATAGGCGAGCGAGGAGAGCAGATTCTCCTTCGATCCGAACGGCTCGGCGAAGGCGCTCCATTGGAAATTGAACGCATGCGGCGCCAACCACGCCTGCAGCGCCAGAATGCTGGAGAACAGAGCAATCTCTGCGTTCGCGAATGCAAGCGTCATGGTGCGTGCAACTCCCCGGTGCTTGAGCGTCAGCTGGCGCACTCGGCTGCGAAGATCGGCTCCGGAAAGTCCCTCCAGCTGCAGGATCGGCTGTTTGAACGATCGTGAGGCGCTCAAGCGCTGCAGAGTCAAGGTCACCACGATCTTGGACCACCAGACCTGACGCCGTGCAGCCCAGACATCGAGCGGAGTCGTCGGTTCGCCGAACAGCGCCCGCGAAAGCGAGAACAGGACGGTCCGATCGAGCCAGGGTTTGGCAAGCCAGATCAGCAGAGCCGGCAGCCAGGATGCAATTGCATAGGTCGCGAACAGCAACGCGAAAAGCGGCACCGCGACCGCCAGGTAGCAGGAGAACACGGTCCGCAGCCACGATTGCAGCAAGCGAACGCCGAGATCGCAACCCTCCCACATCGAGCGCGGACGCAGCACGAGGGCGATCGACTCAATCTGCATGCGGCCGCCGCAGGAAGAACAGCGCCACCACCATCCAGCACGCCGCGGCGCAGCTGAACTTTGCGCCGGGCGTTATCCAGGCCGCCGAGGACCAGAACGCCTCGACCGCCGCCGCGATGACCAGCATGACCGCCGCGCCGAAGACGATGAAGCTCGTCTCTCGGGCCGCGAGCTGCAAAGCAGCGACGCGCGTGCGCCGGCCGGGCAAGAGCACGGAACGGCCGAGCCGAAGCCCCGCCGCCCCGCAAAGCACGATCGCGGTCACCTCGAAAGCGGAATGGGTCGCGATGAACGGAAAGAAGGTGCCCGCATAACCGCACGAGCTGACGTATCCCGCCACCGCCCCGCCGAGCGCGCCGTTGAAGAGCAAGACGTACGCGCTCCCCAGGCCGAACAGGATGCCCATGACGTAGCATTGAAAGGCGATCCCGATGTTGTTCATGATGTAGAAGCCGAAAGCTTCCCAATTGCCTCCGGCGTCGCGCAGGCGGCCGATCTCGGGATTGGCGGGGTTATACATCTGCTCGAACTGCGAGGCGGTGCGGCTGTCGACCACGGACAAGACCAGGTCAGGCCGATGATAGACGGCGAAGCCTAAGGCAAGCGCCGGGACCAGCACGAGCAGCGCCGCGACCGCCACGTAGCCGCGATGTGCGCGAACCATGGCGGGGAACCCATGGAGGAGGGTGCGTGAAATGCGCCCCCAGCCGTAGTCGCTCTGCCGGTAGACGATTTGATGGGCGCGGGCGGTCACGATCGACAGGCGCTCGACGAGCGGGACCGGAAAGCCGCGCGCCTGGGCGAGGGCGAGATGCTCGCAGCAGGTTCGGTAGAGCATCAAGAACCGCTCGGGCTCGAGCTGGCGCTCGCCGAGCTTCACCGCTGCCTCGAGCTCCTTCCAATGCGCCTGGTTGGCGGTCTCGAATTCCAGTGCCGTCATGGCGCGGACGCCGCCGTCGCGGCCGATCGACGCTCACCATGAAGCCAGCGCGCGACCCCGACGAGGCGAGTCGTGAGCGATGCCGGCACTCGAGTCGAGGTTCCGGACGCGGTGGCCCGCGGAGCGATGGCGGCGGCCAGCTCGGCAATCTCCTCGGCGCGTTGCGGTGTGAGGCGGCCCACGCGTGCCGCAAAGGCGGTGATCGCGATTTGCTGGCGCGTCGACAACGGCACCGGCGGCGGGAGAGGGGCCGCCTCCCCGAGCGCGTCGCCTTGCGTCACCTCGTCGCGATAGGCGACCACGGTTCCACCGGCCAAATCGCCGAGCCGCCGAGAGTCGCGGCGGAGCAAAATCGAGACGATCCCGAACGCATACCCGATCGGCAGAAAATCGACGAACCGCACGAGATTTCGGATGAGGCACCCGGCGGGGGTGATCGGGAGGCCGTTCGCCATGATCACATAGAGGCCCATGATGCGCTTACCCGGAGTCGCGGCCGCCGCCGTCAGCTCGAAGATGACGGCATACAGCCAGTTGATGACGAAGAGCAGGATGAGCAACACGCCGCCCCCGACGCGGCCAGTGGCGGCGAGCACGGGCGCGCAGGCCATGAGCAGTGCGAAGCGGATCAACGCATCGATCAGGAACGCCGTGCACCGAACCGCAAAGCCCGCGGGGCGTATCGAGATCGCGATGCCCTCGGGCGTCTCCGCCGTGATGATCGTGTCTATCGCAGGATTCAAGCCCGGATGACGATCGTGTCGGCGATATAGTCGTGGCAGCAACGCCGCGCCTCACCGAAGATCATGAGCACGTCCACGAGGCCATAGAATGGGCCTATCAAGGGAATGAGCCCGAGAAGCGAGTTGACGAAGTTGCGCAGCCAGAATATCCGGCCGAGGGTTGCGCGGGATCCGTCCTTGCGCGCAACCTTGATACCGGCGATCTTCTTGCCGATCGTCTGGGCGTTTCGCTGCACGAGTACCGCGGTGACCACGAGAAGCACGAGGTCGATGAGGAGCCCGACGTAAAACAGGGTTCCCGCAGCGACCATGGCCCCCCAGAAAACCAATGCATTGGGCCGGCCGCCGGAATGAATGACGGCGTTGAACCCTGCGATGTAGCTCGGCATCAGCGGAAGGCTGAATATCAGACCGTCGAGGATTGCCGCCCCGAGGCGTGAGCCGCGCGAGGCCTTCTCGAAGGCCCCTTCGGTGGAACTCACATCGGCCACGATGCTCTGCGGCGGGGCGTATTTGTTGTTCGCTGGCGTTGACATGCGTGCTCCTTCGCGACGCTCTCGGATTAGCCCGCGCCTATCATAGCGCGAGAGCTGTGCGGACACGCGGATTAGTTCACGTTCCGGGGGGCGACGAGCGCGGCGGCGGCGATCCTAGCCCGACTCCTCGTGATAGGTATCGTTGTTCATGAATGATTCAGGACACTAGCGACGCCGGGAGGGGTAGGCGTCGATCTCCTCCAGCATCTCGGCACCGCCCAGAGCCTGCATTTGAGTCAGGATCCAATCGCGCCGCTCGAGCACGTACCGAGAGGGGGAGGTCGCCGAATAGCGCTCGGGATTCGGCAGCACAGCGGCGAGGAGGGCGGCATCGCTGCGTGTGAGGCGTGCCGCCGGCTCGTGAAAGAAGCGCTGCGCGGCCGCCTCGGCGCCATAAGTGCCGCGGCCGAATTCGGCGATATTGAGGTAGATCTCGAGAATCCGCCGCTTGGGCCAGCACGCCTCGATCAGCAGTGTGAGGTAAGCTTCCAGCCCTTTGCGCAAAAAGCTTCTCCCCGGCCAAAGATAGAGATTCTTCGCCACTTGCTGGCTGATGGTGCTCGCCCCGTGCACGCGGTGACGATGCTGGTTCATCTCGTAGGCTTTCTCGATCGCTTCGACGTCGAAGCCCCAGTGATCGGGAAATTTTTGATCTTCGGAGGCGACCACCGCCAGGGGTAGATTCGGTGAGATGCGCGCAAGATCGACCCACGTGTGCCGAGATACGTAGCTCTGGTCGCGCTTCGTCCAGGCGGCGATCTCGGCCTCGGCCATGAAGGCACTGTAAGGAGGGTTGACCCAGCGCAGGAGCAGGACGGCGCCCACGGAGATCGTCACACAGGCGAGCACCGCCCACAGCAATGCGCGGCCAACGCGACGCAAGACGGATCGGGTCTGCGCCATCGAA
>Ga0187781_10003575_pt1 | contig 11669 bp, 17 predicted proteins | sample 0715_SJ02_MP02_2_FD_132447 | JGI IMG/M metagenome (GOLD analysis project Ga0187781, IMG submission 132447) | Tropical peat soil microbial communities from peatlands in Department of Meta, Colombia - 0715_SJ02_MP02_20_MG | ecosystem: Environmental > Terrestrial > Soil > Wetlands > Peat | place...
CCATGCCCTTGCGTTCTTCGAGACTTGAGGGGTCAAGATCGCAAGCGGCGGTTACGACATCGGTTACGCCACCCTCATCATTATTTTCCCCCTTGCTGTTTTCATGGCGTAACCCACGTAACCGTTGTAACTTCAATGGTTTAGACACGTAACCGGTTACGCCCGTTACGCCACTTTTCGGGATAGTGTCGCCCTTCATCACCCGGCGAAGGCGCGATGCAAGTTCAGCCTGCATAGCTACCGCCGTCGAATATTTTAGCCGTCACGACGTAGACACGCTTGGGAGTGCCGCAGATCTTCTGCACCTGCTGAAAGCCATCGCTTGCGCGCTCAATCAGGCCCCGCCCGCCAAGCGTCCGGGCAACCATCGTAGGACCAAGCCCGGCGCAAATTTCAGATTTCCAGACTTGGGGCGGGATCATCCATTCCCGTTCCGGCCCGCTGCCCTTGCTCCAGCCGAGGCGGTTCGCAAGGTCGTGCGTCGTGCGCCGGTTTTCCCGAGATGCACAAGATATCGCTCGCGTTGCTCGACAAGCGGCGCTGCTCGATATCTCTCTGCAGTCCGGGGAAAGAAGATTTCTTCAAACATGATCGCTCCTCCGTGTTGGTGGAGGCTGACCTTGTTTTCAGAGCGTTCTGAAGCAAATTATGTTGCGTAGAAGCCGCGCAACCTTCTGTGGAAAAGCGCCCAATCAAGAACGCCGCAACATAACCTGCGAGGCAACATAATCGCACCATCGGCAATTGTAGCGGTTGATTTTGAAGCTCCCCAGATGCCGGTCAGCGCGGCGCGGGTTGAGGGCAACCCATTCGCGACGCACTTGCTTGCCGCTTGGGAGCACACGCGCCAGCACCGCTGATAGATTCGCCAGAGCCGCCCGGTTGATTTGATCGAAATCGATTCGCCTCATTGGCGGCCCTCCAAAAGGAGGATTGCCGCCATTGCCAGTTGCCCGCCGATAGAAATAAGGCGCGCCAAGACATTGGCTTGTGTTGTTGGCGCTGATTTGCTATTCTCTAAATCGTCAGCCATCAATCTTGACAAAGAGATTTGACCCCGGCCCCGCGCGGCAACGCGGGCCGGGATTTCGCTTGTAAGAGGCCCGGTCATTGGCCGAGCCTCCCGATGAACTCCCGCAACGCTTCGGTTTTGATCAACCGCCGGCCGCCGAGGCGGACGGACTGAAGCTCACCGTTTTTGATCAATTCATAGAGCCGTGTCCGGCCTATCCCAATTATTTGACCCCCCTCGTTGAGTGAGACGGCCAAGCGCTCGCTCAACGGCACTCCCGTTTTGACTGCATGGTGGTTCATGAATTTTTTCCCATAAAAAAAAGCCCCCAGCGGTAAGCCAGGGGCTTGATCATAAAGACGCGGCCTGTGCCGCCGCGTCTCAGCTTTCAAACGGCACGGATATTTGAGACATAAAAAAGCCCGCACCTCAGTGAGATACGGGCGACCCAAGATACAATAAACTGGTGATTATGTAATTATAACGCGATCCCGCTCTACGCAAGGATAATCAATTCACAGGCTGTGCATACTGTGCGTATTTGCTCGCCGCAGTTCATATCAACTCGTTTTTGCATTGGCGGCCAACGCGCATGGGGAATATGAAAGTTTGCACGTAGCCGCAAGCAAGCGCCCAATGTAAGACCAATTGTAAGACCTATTGTAAGACCTATTGGCTTATTTTCTTAGGAACGACAGCAATTACAGGTACTTACTCGGCTGGCGTGGCGGAGAGGGGGGGATTCGAACCCCCGATAGGCTTGCGCCTATGCCGCATTTCGAGTGCGGTGCTTTCAACCGCTCAGCCACCTCTCCCATTTCGCGCGGCAGCTCAAATTACATAAGGCAGCGCGGGTTGTCTAATAACCTCTTCGGCGCCGCGCTCTATTCCAGCGCATCCTTCACTGGTCCAAACCAGCAATGGCCCGGGCGAAATCGTGGGCATCAAACGTCTCGAGATCATCGGCGCCCTCGCCGACGCCGATAAAATGGACCGGAAGCTGAAACTGCTGTGCGATCGCGACCAGAATTCCGCCGCGCGCGGTCCCATCGAGCTTCGTCATGACAAGGCCGGTGACGCCGGCAACGCGGCTGAAAATCTCGACCTGATTGATAGCGTTCTGACCGACGGTCGCGTCGAGAACGAGCAACACGGCATGGGGCGCGCTAGGATCAGCTTTTTTCATGACGCGTAATATTTTTTCAAGTTCGGCCATCAGCTCGGCTCGGTTCTGCAAACGGCCAGCCGTATCCATCAAAACGACATCGGCGCCGAGGTCTGGCGCGATTTTGATCGCATCGAAAGCGAGGGCCGGCGCGTCGCCGCCTTGCTCGCGCTGAATGACCGGGCAGCCAAGGCGCTCGCCCCAAATCCGCAACTGCTCGATGGCGGCGGCGCGGAACGTGTCGCCCGCCGCCAGCAAAATTTTGTGGCCCCGGTGGGAGAGGAGCGCCGCGATTTTACCAATGGTTGTCGTTTTGCCGGATCCGTTGACCCCGATGACGAGAACGACGAATGGCTTTTTACCGAGCTCAATTTCAAAGGGCTTGGCATAGGGAGCGAGGATCTCCTCGATCTCCCTCGCGACGATCTCCTTAACTTCATCAATCTCGATGTTTTTGTCGTAACGCCCTTGGCCGATGGCCTTGGAGATCCTGGCGGCGGTGGCGACCCCAAGATCCGCGCGAATGAGGACGTCCTCGAGATCTTCGAGGGTCTCAGCATCCAGCTTGCGCTTGCTCAGGATGCTCGAAAAACCTTCCCAGATCGAACCGGAGGTGCGCGAGAGGCCTTGGCGCAGGCGGGCCCACCAGCCGCGCCGTTGGCTTTCTAGAGGGGCGGCCGCAGCGGCTAACTCGCCGGGTGCTTGCGGCGCCGTCTCTGCCTCGGCATCAAGGGCAAGGTCCTCACCGCCCGTGCCATCTCCGGGCGCGTGCCCAGTTTCTCCCTTGCGGCTGAACAATTGCCGGAACAAGCCCCGCTTGGGCGCCCGCTCGTTTTCGCTATCGCCGCCCTGCTTTTCTGCCATGAATCCGATCGCTTCCGAGGCGCTTGCCTCTATAGCCGCCAACCTCATATGAGTTTTGTCAGGGGCCCTGCAAGCCTTCGGCCGCGATGGAAGCAACAAGATCACATGAGCCTCGCATCGCCAAGCGCGCTTCTTTCAATTGAGGAGCGAGCTCCAAGAAGGATCTGATGCGTAATTGGGCGTAGGAATTGGGAATTCGGCCCGCCCAAAAACATCGGTCATGAAGATCTTCGCGCCGCCCTGGCCACCAGGATCACGAAAAAACATCAGATAAAGGCCATTTGGCGCCCAGGTCGGCCCCTCATTGTGGTAGCCCTCTGTTAAAATCCGTTCGCCCGACCCATCCGCGCGCATGATGCCGATGGCAAATGTGCCGCCCTTTTGCTTGGTAAAAGCAATGTAATCTCCTTTCGGCGACCAAACAGGCGTAGAATAGCGGCCCTCGCCGAATGAGATGCGCCTTGGATCACCACCCGTTGCCGACATAATGTAGATTTGCTGGCTGCCGCCACGGTCGGATTCGAAAACGATTTGCGATCCGTCTGGCGAATAGCTAGGTGAAGTATCAATTGCATTGGTATCGGAAAGCCGCGTCGTGGTCTTGCTTCGCAAATCCATCGTATAGAGATTCGAGGATCCTCCCTGCGAGAGCGACATCACGACCTTTTGGCCATCAGGCGAGAAGCGCGGCGAGAAAGTCATGCCCGGGAAATTGCCAACGACTTCTCGCTGCCCCGTTTCAATGTTTAAGAGCAGAACTTTTGGATCGGAGGCGCCAAAGGACATATAGGTGACGTCCTGAGATGAAGGCGAAAATCTCGGCGTCACGACGAGATCATCGCCACGGGTCATGTAGCGGAGATTAGCGCCGTCTTGATCCATGATGGCAAGCCGCTTGCGCCTATGTTCGGCCGGGCCGGTCTCGTCGACGAAAGCAATACGCGTATCAAAAAAACCTTTTTCGCCCGTAATGCGGGAGAAAATTGCGTCCGAGACGAGATGCGCGACGCGGCGCGCATTGTCAGGATCCGTCACATATTGGCTCCCGGCGACTTGCGAGCCACTGGCGACATCCCACAGCCTGAATTCGGTCTGCAAGCGCCCATCCGGCGAGCGGCTGGCCCGGCCTGTGACGACGAATTGCGCATTGATCATGCGCCAAGCATCCATATTTGGCTGTTGGTCGGGATTGCTGATCGCCTCGACAAAGGTCTTTGGGTCAAGGGAGGTAAGAAATACCGAGCGTTTGAAGTTATTGGCCATGATCGACGTCAGCTGGCCGGCTGCAGCGGGATCGCCGGCGAAATTGGTGACGGCGATTGCGATGGGCTTGAACTCGCCCCCGTGGATGTTGAGATAGCGGTCTTGGGCCATGGCCGCTTGGAAAAAAGCTCCTTGGGCCAACAAAAAATTACAAAAGAGCGCTAACCCCGCGAGAAGCGCGGCCACCAGCTTTCCCGCGACGGCGCTCTTCTGTGGAACGGCAAGGCCCGGCGGGGAAAAATGAAACGTCACAACATTTCCTCTGGATCAAAGCGGACGATCCGGCCTTTCCATTGCTCGTAGAATGGTTGGTACTGGCTTGGGATCCGCAATGGGTCGCAGCGATGAACAGCGCGCATGGCGCTTTCGGCTAGGCCGCGAAGATTTGGATCGGATGGCGGATTGAGCAGAACCGGCTCCCCAATGAGAGCCCCGTCGGGAGAATAATGAACGTGTATTTCAGGAACATATTTTTGTTGCCCGCCAAGGCTGCCAAAGCTCCAGCAATGCTTGTATTGTTCTTGCAGTAATCCATCGAGCTGATCCCAAAGCGATGGCGACATTTTCGCCGCACTTGCGGTGGGTGCGCCGAGCGAAGCCACTTGCGTTAATTCATGCCCGCTCTGTTGTTTTTTTTGTGGCGGTTCCTTGCTCAAGAATTTCGCTATGTCTCCGGCGTCGAATTTATGGTCAGGCGCCTCTGTTTGTTCGCTCGATTTCGGCTTTGCTCCGGGCTTTTGTTTTTCTTTTTTGTCTTCCTCAAGCAATTTGGCAAGCTCATCGGGCCTGAACTTCAATATCGGCTTTTGGGGCGCTGCTTTTGGCCCGATCGCTTCTTCGCTATCCTCGGGCTCCGGCTTTGGTGGAGGCACGGCGGGCTTTGCCGCAACCGGTTTTGGCTCGCTCTTTGCCACCTCGGCGGGACGCTGTTTCGCCGGCCTTTGGACCGGATTTTGCTCATCCTCGATCTCCTTGACCGCATGGCTCGGCGGCGGAGGCGGAGCCGGCACTTTCTGCGGGGCATCGACGGGCGAATGCTGAAAATTTTGATCGGGCAATTGGGCGATTTTTTCGGCACGCTGACTGGGCTTTGCCTCAACCGCCGATTTTTCGCCCTTCATGATCTGACTGAACTGTTCGTTGCTGAGGACGGCAACGGGAATCGTCTCCTGGGACTCCTCCAGAGGCGAGGACTGCGAAAACGACAACACAGCCAAGGCGAGCCAACAAAGATGCATTGCGCCCGAAACCGTAAGGCCAGGATTTTCAGGCAAAGCCATGAGCGCCTAGTTCTTATTGGGGTCGGTCACCAGCGCGACCTTCTTATACCCGGCCGCCGTAATGATAGACATGACCTCGGCAATTTTCCCGTAGTTTACCTGATTGGCGCCGCGAACATAGATGCGTTCGTCGGCGCCCGCGGCGGCGGCCTCCTTCAGCCGATCGGCTAGATTTGCCGCTTGCACGGGCTGATCCATGACAAAGATCGAGCCCTTGTCGTCAACCGCGACAGAGACCGGCTTTTGCTCGACGTTAAGCGCTGCCGCTTTCGTTTTGGGCAAATCGATTGCAACGCCCGTCGCAAGTAGTGGCGCGGCAACCATGAAAATGATCAAGAGCACCAGAATAACGTCGATGAACGGAGTCATGTTGATCTCAGCCATGGCACGGTAGCGTGGCACGCCGCGCCGCCCTCGCCTCCCTTTGCGTCCCGCAATTCCAGACATTCCCATGTGAAAAATCCTCAATGAATGACTTTGAAACTTTCGCTCATTTCAATTTTTGCCCTTCTTGCCCGCTACGCCGCTCGATCATGAATGGCATGCTGGTCGATCTGGCGTGATAAAATCGCCGAGAACTCATCGGCGAATCCCTCGAGTCGCGCTTGCTTCTTCGCAACATCACCTTGGAACTTGTTATAGGCGATGAGAGCGGGAATTGCCGCGAATAGCCCGATCGCGGTTGCAAATAGCGCCTCCGCTATCCCTGGCGCGACGACGGCCAAGGATGTATTACGCGAAGCCGCGATCGAGCGAAAGGCCGTCATAATTCCCCAAACAGTTCCAAATAGCCCGATGAAGGGCCCAGCCGAAGCAACGGTCGCGAGTATTAGGAGGTTCGACTCGAGTTTCTCAATTTCCCGCGCGATCGAGACATCGAGAACCTTCTCGATTCGCGCCTGAAGCCCCATGAAGGACGACGTGGCCCCCTGCACGGAACGGCGCCATTCCCGCATTGCCGCTACGAAAAGCGCGGCCATGCCCGATGCGGGACGTGAGGACACAGTTGTGTAAAGCTCATCGAGCGAAGCGCCAGACCAAAACACGTCTTCGAATTTCGCCATGTTCCGGTCCGTTTTTGAAAACAAAAGTATTTTGTTAATGATAATTGCCCAGCACCAAACCGAGGCCGAAAGCAAACCGACCATGACCAGCTTCACGACAAAATGAGCGGACCAAAACATCCCAACCAGAGAGACTTCCATAAGTGGCGAAGCCACGCCGGCGCTCGAGACATCAATGGGATTCATTGGATAATTCCTTTAAGGGTAATTTACTGCCTTCGCGGTGTGAAACATCACCCGTTTCAGTGATCTTCCTGGCCCTCAATCAATATGTCCTGGCCCTCAAAATCGTCTTTTCTTGGGCTTCCGCCGGCCAAATAGGGTACATTCCCAACGATTGGAGAAACGGCAAACACCAGAAAATTCAGACTCATCGCGGTTAATATCAGGTTATTTTTACGAAGTTGATCTCGGATTGGGCCGCGCCATGGACATGGCGCTCGCGGAAGCGGCCATGAGCTTAGCCACCACCTCCGGCGGGATCCGGCGAGCTTTGCCATTTACGATAACTGCGACGCGAACACCGGCTGTCACAAGAGTATCATACCCCCGTTGGATTTCCTGAACCATTCCAACCGAGGCGCCCGCAAGCGAAGATATTCCTGTAAGAATCATAAGCTCGTCGTCCATCAGCGCCGGCTTTAAGAAGTCAACGCTCATGGAGCGGACAACGAAATAGAAGCCTCGGCCGCCATTTCCACCGAAACTTGTCCGGTGTTCAATGCCAAGCTCACGCAAGAATTCGGTGCGTCCTCGTTCCAAAAACCTGAGGTATGACGCATGGTAGACCCGTCCGGAAAAATCCGTGTCCTCATAGTAAACCCGGATTTGGAGACGGTGTCTTGCCTCGACGATGGCATTAGGCACACCCGCTTTCACTGCAAGCATGCCATATAGGTGAGCGATTTAGCAATGCATTGGTCGGCCGCGCCAGCCATTGAATGGGCCGCGCCAGCCATTTCGCAGGCGGAACTTAGGGCCGATCCTTTCATCGAGCCGCGTCTTTTCGCAACATTCGCTGGCATTGGCCGAAAACAGCCATTCACGTCAAGACATTCGTTGGCTAAAACGCGAGTCCTATTGAAGGAGGACATTTTATGCCTTCTCACCCTTGCCCCCGCATCGGCGTGCTTGGCGCCGGCGCATGGGGCACGGCCCTTGCTAATCTCGCAGCCCAGCCGCGGGCGAAGACGACAGAGCCTCGAGTCCTGATTTGGGCGCGTGATCCGGCGCATGTCGCCGAGATGACGGCCGCTGGCGCCAATGCCCGCTACCTTCCCGGCGTGCCGATGCGCCCGAATGTCACGCCCGTCGCCGATCCCGCCATATTGACCGGTGCGGAATTCGTCCTCGCCGCTGTTCCCGCGCAGGTGATGCGGCAAGTCCTGCAGGTTTTTGCACCCTACATCGGAGGGGATGCCCCCATCATACTTTGCGCAAAGGGTATCGAGCACGCGACGGGCAAATTTTTAAGCGAAGTCGCTCGAGATGTTCTGCCCGGTAATCCGCGAGCAATCCTTTCAGGGCCAAGCTTTGCCAAGGAAGTAGCTCAAGGTCTGCCGGCCGCCGTCACTCTCGCGGCCTTCGATGGCAGCCTCGCCGCGGCAATTGCCGGGAGATTAGCCGCCCCTTCCTTCCGGCTCTACTCCTCTTCCGATGTCAGGGGAGTGGAGGTCGGAGGCGCCGCCAAAAATGTCCTGGCAATCGCCAGCGGTATCGCCGCGGGGCGCGGCCTTGGGGCAAGCGCCGCAGCTTCCCTCATCGCCCGGGGGTTTGCCGAGCTTAATCGCTTCGGTAAAGCCCAGGGCGCCATGCCTGAAACGCTGATGGGCCTTTCCGGCCTTGGCGACCTTGTCCTCACCTGCACCTCGCCGCTATCGCGAAACTACAGCCTCGGCTTTGCTCTCGGGCGCGGCACCACCTTGGCAGATGCTTTAGAGCACAGTGGCCTATGCGAGGGGACCTCCACCTGTGGCGTGCTGTTGAGCCTCGCGAAGGCTAAGGGAATCGAGATGCCGGTTACCGCAGCGGTTGACGCGGTCCTTTCGGAGAAAATTACGATCGGCGACGCGATTGCGGAACTGCTCGCCCGACCGCACAAGGCCGAATTTGTAGGAGAAGCCTAAGCTAGCAATTTTAAATTCGGAGAAAGCCGGTGTCGTATTGGTTGCTGAAGAGCGAGCCTTCGGCATGGTCATGGGAAGACCAGGTGAAGGCCGGGAAAAAGGGGACATTTTGGAATGGCGTGCGCAACCACAGCGCCAAGCTTAATCTCATGGCGATGAAAATTGGCGAACAGGCTTTTTTCTATCATTCCAATGTCGGGAAAGAGATTGTCGGCATCGTTGAGATCATCAAAACCTACTACCCCGATCCGTCGGACTCGACGGGTAAGTTTGGGATGGTTGACGTTCGCGCGAAAACAGCATTGAGAAGGCCAGTTTCACTTGATGCGATCAAGGCCGATCACCGGTTGAAGAATATGGTGTTGATCAACAACCCGCGTCTTTCTGTTCAGCCCGTGACCCAAGAAGAATGGTCCATCATTTGCGCTGAGGGCGGGCGGCTATAAGCTCGTGAAATGGCTGGACAGCCGGAAAAGTCCCAATCCGTCGCAAAACTCTGGTGCCGGAACCTTTACCAATAGTTGCGAGCGGTGAGCATGGAACCGTTATCTCTATCATTAGTTAGGCAGGCGGATCATATGCGGGATACGTTATGCTCAAGAAAAAGACTTCTTCCCACCGCGGCTTCGCCGCCATGGATGCCGAGAAACAAAGGGAAATCGCCCGCAAAGGCGGCCGGAGTGTCCCAAGCGAAAAACGCAGCTTTGCTCAAAATCACCAGCTCGCTTCCGAGGCAGGCCGCAAGGGTGGCCGGTCTTCACATGGAAGCCGGCAGCCAACGCCCAAACAAGAACAAAGCTAAAGTCTCAAACTAGCTTGCGCTCAGGGACAACATGAGCTTGGATTTGCGTGAGAACTTTGACGGTCTCAAAGCGCCCCGCATCTTCATCAAGTGCGAGCAGCGTTCCATCAGCGATACCGAAATACGCGCCGGAGAGCGTAAGCCTGCCGACGCGCTCGCGTTCGGCAATCCACGGGAAGCCGCGCAGGTGTTCAAGGCTTTGCGCGACCGACGCCTGCCCAAGCTGCTCGGCGTATTCATCAAACGGCAACTCTTCCGGTGATTGAATTTTGCCCGCGGCCGGAGCGACAAGGCTTATCCACTTGCCGATGAAATCGCCTGCCGACAAGGGCGCCTTGGCCGAATTGACCTCATTTGCGGCGAAGGCGCGAATGCCTCCGCAACTGGCATGCCCCATGACCACGATGTGGTCGACCCCCAGAGCCATGACACCGAACTCGAGCGCGGCCGAGGTGCCATGTAAATCATCGTTTGGGCCATAGGGCGGCACGAGGTTCGCGATATTGCGAATAATAAAAAGCTCGCCTGGCCGCGCATCGAAAATGACTTCCGGCGAAACACGAGAATCGCAGCAACCGATCAACATGATACGCGGGCTTTGGCCCTCGGCGGCCAAGTGGCGGAACCGCTCCTGCTCGTTAACGAAGCGGCCTTCAAGGAAGGAGGCATAGCCGCGAATGAGTCTATCTGGCAGAAGCATCTGCCGGCCAGCTCCGGCGGCATGTGGGGGCATTATCAATCTCCGGCGAAGGCGGAAAAACCCGGCAATAGATTACCTTCCCTATTCACCAGCAATTCTAAGCTAAGGGTGGTTGGTTCGCCAGCGCAGCGCTTGCGATATCGCGCGCTCAGTAGGCGCGATCGCGCAGGACTTCGAGGCAAGTGCGCAGCAGGATAGTAAGGTCAAGCCCAAACGAGCAATTGCTTATATACCAAAGATCTAGCTTTACTCGTTCCGCCATTTTTGAAAACGAGGCGGTTTCGCCGCGCAACCCATTAACCTGCGCCCATCCCGTGATACCTGGTTTGACATGGTGACGGCAGGCATAATCGGCGACGTGCGCCTTATACTCCTTATCGTGAGCAAGGGCGTGAGGCCGCGGTCCGACCAGTGACATGTCGCCGCGCAAAACGTTGAAGAGCTGCGGCAATTCATCAAGGCTCGACCGTCGCAGGAACTTACCCACTCGGGTGACCCTCAGGTCATCTCGCCGCGCCTGCTTGACGACGGTGCCGTCTTCGAGAACCGTCATTGAACGGAATTTATAAATGACGAATTCTTTCGCGTTTAAGCCACTGCGGCGCTGCTTAAAAATCACCGGCCCCTTGCTATCAATTTTGATTGCGAGGGCGACTAATAAGAAGGCCGGCGCGAAAAATGCGATAGCAAGGGTTGACACGACGATATCGAGGGCCCGCTTGGCGAACCGTTCCATCGGGGTCAAAGCCCACCTTTGGATGGTGACAGGCGCAAACAGCGTATCGGCAAAGCCGCCGCGCTGGAACAGCAAGGATCGCATGCTGCGATCGGGTAGAAGCCCGATTGGTAACGGCGAGACTCTCAAGCGCGCGCGGACCGTTTCCAAAAGATCTTCATTGCCCCATCTCACCGCGATCAAAAATTCTTCCGCGTTAAGGTCTTTTGCCAAAGCAATGGCCCGGTCAAGTTCGGCCAAAACATCGCTCAATCCGACTCCCATTCCAGCGTTGCGCCGTGTCGCCAGGACAATACGGGAAACCTCCCTGCGGCCGAAGCTCTGTAACAGGAAGGGCGCACTGATACCGAGAAGCTCGGCCGGCTCACCAATTATAACGGCGCGCCGCCCCGCCACGGTGCCGTTCGTAAGGCCAGCGCGAGCGATCCTCGCGAAAAGAGATCGTGACAACAACAAAAACGCGAGCTGCAGCACAACCATGACAGCCCACGGCATGGCGAAAATCCTACTGCCTAAAAGCAGGAATTCGCAGCCGGTGATGCCCACCGTCGCGGCGGCGAAAGTTGAAAGCAATCTGCCGAGATGGGGCATCGGATGCAAGAGAACAGGCAGGCGGTAGAGCCGACGCATGGCCGCCGAATAAATAAAGAAACCTCC
>Ga0187781_10003576_pt1 | contig 11669 bp, 5 predicted proteins | sample 0715_SJ02_MP02_2_FD_132447 | JGI IMG/M metagenome (GOLD analysis project Ga0187781, IMG submission 132447) | Tropical peat soil microbial communities from peatlands in Department of Meta, Colombia - 0715_SJ02_MP02_20_MG | ecosystem: Environmental > Terrestrial > Soil > Wetlands > Peat | place...
AGATCTACGAAATGATGAAGTGGAATGCGGCCAGCTTGGCCTGGAGGCGAACGTCGGCTTTCGGTCGTCTCTACTCAGGGTTCTGCTGCCGCTTGGCTACCGAACCAAATCGAAAGGCGCTTTCCCCTTCAGGGATTCCCTGAAGGGCTGGTAGCGCTCTGCTCTTCGATTTTCCAGAGACTCTCTACCCGACGCAAAGCGAAACAGACATTTAAACGCTTAACCTTTTATCATCCTGGGAGGAAGCTTGTCAAGCATTTTTTAGCTGTTTTTTTCTAGCGGCTATTCATCTTTTTGTGGGTCTTCTATTGACCCAGAGTGGGCCGCGTAGTATTTTCACATTACGCGACTGAACGTTCTTTATCGAGGTTATGAGCTCGCCCATGGCTCTCACCATTCGCGACGTGGCTCGGGAAGCGAATCTCTCCACGGCTACCGTGTCGCACGTGCTGAACAGAACCGGGAAAATCAGCCCCAAGACCCGCCGCCGTGTTCTCTCCGTGGTGCGTCGCCTCGGCTATGTCCGCAACGCCTACGCGCACAACCTGGCCTCGCGCAACAGCCGCACTCTCGGCATGATCGTCTCCGACATCGAGAACCCTTTTTTCCCGGAGGTGATCAAGAGCTTCGAGACCCGCGCAAGACAACTGGGCTACGAAGTCCTCTTGAGCGATACGAACTATGACCCTGCCCTGATGCGGCGCGCGGCCGAGAAAATGCTCGAGCACCACGTCCGCGGGGTGGCCGTGATGACTTCTGAAGCCGACGGACAATTGATCGACGAAATCGCGCGGCGCCGGATCGCCGTCACCTTTCTCGACCTGGGGCCTGTGCGGCACTATGTCAGCAACCTGCGCATCGACTATTTCTCCGGCATTCAGCAGGTAGTAGACTATCTGTTCCAGCTCGGCCATCGGCAAATGATTTTCGCCGGCGAGCGACCGGGCTTGAAATCCAACATTGCGCGCCGCGAAGCTTTTGTGGCGTGCATGAACGCTCGGGGCTTGGATGCCGGCCCGACCCTCCAAGGCGACTTGCGATTTGAAGGCGGCGTGGCAGCGGGATACAGCATCCTGAAGCTCGAGCCCCGGCCCACAGCCGTGGTGGCCGTCAACGATCTGACCGCGGTGGGCCTGATCAAAGCCTTCACGGCAAGCGGCCTGAGCGTGCCGGAGGATATTTCCGTTACCGGCTTCGACAAGATTCGCCTGGCGGACTACATCACTCCGTCGATCACGACGGTGGATATCCACCGCGACTGGCTAGGACGAATGGCTGCCGAGGCGCTGCACGAGTTGTCCAGCGGCGGCGACGCGCAAGGCAGGGAATACACGATTGCGGCGGAGTTAGTGGTCAAAGCCTCAACCGGTCCGGCTCGAGCCCGGATGAGCCGGGCGACGAATCTGGCCGCGGCGCCGCCGGGCTTGGGCTGAGAGGGGTCGGGGCGCGGGCTTCCAGCCCGCCGCCTGGTGGCGCCGTGCGGTCTGGAAGCCCGCGCACCGAAAGGTCAGGGGTTGGGAACCGCGGGCTGGTCCGGTTGGGGTAAGGTTATTGTGCCTGCATTTGCGCCTGACGCTTCCAGCCGCGGCATCATGGTTTTGAAGGCGGAAGCGAACCGGCCAGTGGGGTCGGCTCGCAGGTAGGCCTGCATTTCAGCGTAAGCTTTGTCGCGAGCGCCTCCCCGCAGGTAGACAGCCGCCAGCTTCGCATGGAGTTCGGCGGGAGGCGCGGGGTGGAGTGCGAGAGCGCGCAGCCACTCGTCTTGGGCTTGGGCGTATCGGCCCTGATTGTAATGCGCGCTGGCGAGTTGGTCGTACAATTCCCAGGCGCCAGGCGAAAGGCGCAAACCCTGCTTGAGGATCTCCTCACTCGCGGCGAACTTTTTCTGGTTATTGAGAACCTTGCCGAGCAAGGCGCAGGCATCGGGAAATCCAGGATCGCATCGCACCGCTTCACGCAGATTCGCTACGGCGCCGTCAAGCTCGCGGGCGGCGATCTGAATCGAAGCCAGGCCGGTTCGGGCGCGTGCGTAGCAGGGATACTCCGCGATGGCCTTCTGGAATTTGTCGCGCGCCTCATCCACCCGGTTGGCTTGGAGGGCATGGACGGCCTTTTGAAATGTTTGGCGGGCGTTTTTGGGCGCGCTCAGGTCGGTTAGGGACGGAACGGGCGCGGCCGATTTTCTGGTCGGCTTTCGGTGCATTACAATCTGCACCGCGACGGGTCCCTCGCCGTCCTTGAGATCCAGGAAGAGTTGGACGGGAAAGAACTCCTCGGCCGTTACCGTCATCGTATAGGTGCGGCGGATGAGGCCCGAAATCTCGAACCGCCCTTGGGCATTCGGGTGTATCTCCGCCGAGCGCCGGCCGTCTTGCATCTCGACAACAATTGTGACGCCGGAGGAAATGACGGCTTCACCCTCGGTCTCCACCAACCCCGTTACCGTCCTGTACCCGAGCCCAGGTCTCCCGCTGCCCTCCTGCCCTCGCGCCGGCCGAGGACTAAGCGATAGCAGCGCAATGAGGAAGACGAATCCGCCGAGGGTGTTGAAACGATCGTCCTGGAATTTCCGAAGCATAGCGCCCCTCCAGTGACTCTGGCCCCGGATGGTGCCCCTGATGCGCTCTAGACTACCACCTCGCTTTACCTTCTGCAAATCGCGTGGCGCGCCAACGATTTTGGATTTTAGATTTGGGATTACGACTCTTGCTGTCATCCTGAGGAACCCGGGGCTTGGGGATGGCAGGGCGTAACAATCGACCATCGTCAGTTAAGGTCGGCGAAGGCCAAGGCGATCTGAAGGAATTGTCGCTGCGCTTGCGGCGTCAGCTCTTGAATCTTTCCCAATTCAGGATTCTGCGCCGTGGCAGCGGAAAGGGCTTGCTCAATCCGCTGGACATCGAGCCCGCCCCGCGCTCCCGTTTGTCTGAACCGCTCCAAAGTCTCCCGCGACTTTTGGATTTGCCCGGTCTGGTAATAAAGCACTCCGAGCACCGAGTAGCTGCCCGGCCAATCCGGCAGAAGATCGACCGATTTCTCGAGGTACTGCTCGGCTTGTGCGGCTTGCCCTTCCATCACTGACAAGACTCCCATGCCCCACAGCAGGTCACCCGCGTCCGGAGTGCGCGCCAGCCCCTGTTGAAGCGTCTCGCGTGCGTCCGCAATGCTCCCTGAGCGCAAGTAGACCAGCGCCAGGGAGAGGTAAGCTTGGTCCTGATCAGGGTTTAGGGCTACGTCTTGCCGCAACAGCTTGGTGGCTTCCTCCGTCTGGCCAAGGTGTGCGAGGATGTCCGCGTCGAGGGCCAGGTAGCTTGTGTCCTTTTGCCCCTGAGGCGATACGTGCTGCGCCGCGACGAGGGCCGTCGCATAATCGCGCTTTCGGAAGCACGCATCGGCAAGGTCGTACCACGCGTCGTCCGAGTTGGGGTTGGACTGAACAGCAGCTTGCAAGTGCGCCACCGCGTCCGCATAAAGGTGGTACCGCGCCAGCAGCACGCCCACTCCCACGGCGGTGCGAAAATCGCCTTGGCTCAATTGGTCGAGTTGAGCGATCGCCTGCTTCGCATCGTCGACGCGTCCGACCTTTAAGTAGGCTTCCGCGAGGAGATAAAAGTTCTGCGGTTGCCCGGGGTGAACCTTCACCTCCTGTTCCAATTGCTCGAGGTCGTTCAAGTTCTTCTGTTGCGGAGAAAGTTCGGCTCGCTGCCCCAGATAGTCATAGAGGTGCTCGAAGGGATACGGTTGGGGAGCCGGGTTTTTCGAAAGCGTCTGGAAGACTTTTAGATCCCGGTCCGCCGCTTCGGTTTGGTGTAGAGTTCGCTCCGCTGCCGCCAGGCGGTAGTAAACCGGACCAGCCTGGGGATTCAATTGCGCACACTTCCGCAAGAGGGACACCGCTTCCTGGAAATTCCCTTGATGCATTTTCAAGTTGCCCAGCTCCAGAAGTGCTTCCACGTAATTCGGATCGATCTCCAGGACCTGCCGGAGGTATTTTTCCCCCAACTCGTATTGCCCTTGCCGGCTCGCAATGTAACCCAGGTTGAAAAGGCAGGGCACATCGCGAGGATTGAGCTGGAGCCCTTGCCGCAAGTATTTTCCAGCCTCTTCAAACCGCCCCAGGTGGCGGTAGCAAACACCCAGGAAGGCATACGAGCGGCTCGAGGGATCAACCCGGAGGAGCGTCTCGAAGGTGGGGAGCGCCTGGTCAACTTTTCCTGACACGAAGTAGCTTTCGCCCAGCGCCGCGAGCAGGTCCGGGCGCTGAGGATCGACTTTCAACCCGTCCTCCAGCAAGGGGATGGCGTCTCCGTAAAAAGCATGCTTCATGCTGAGGCGCGCCATCAAGAGAATCGCGTCCGTGTTGCGCGGGGCCAGTTTGCGCACCCGGACGAGAAGATCGAGGGCGTCCAGGTCCTGGCCTTCGTTCGAGCGCGCTTCCGCCAGCAGATAGAGCGCCTCCGCTGAATCCGGGGAGAGCTTCAGGGCTCGATCCAAGACCTCTTTCGCCTTTTCGTCATTGCCACTTCTCAGGTAGGCTTTCCCAAGATCAAAAAGGATTTCAAACGTGCCGGGCTGAAGAGCGTCCGCGATTTCGAACTCGTGAATGGCTTCGCCGTACTGCCTTCGCCCCGCCAGCAGAACGCCCAAGGTGAAATGCGTGCGCACGTCATTCTTCGCCTGCTCCGAGAGTGCGTGCGCGAGCGCCAGCCCCTTCTCTTTCTGGCCGGCGGCCAAATATGCTTGGGTTAAGTTGAATTCGCTCTCAGTGGAGCCAGGATCGATTCTCAACGCCTGCTGGAACGCTTCCACGGCGCCTTTGAAGTCCTTCTGGTCGCCCCGAGCCATGCCGAGCAGGTTGAGACCTTCGACGCTCCGGGGCGCCAGCTTAAGACCGGCTCGGATCTCCGCCTCGGCCGACTTAGGGTCGTGCTGCGCCAAGAGTTTTTGCGCGGCGCTGAAATGCGCGCTGGCGGCGGCCGGGAGATCTGCCGGGGTCGGAGGCGGAGATGAAGTCTGAGCGCACCATAGAAAGAGCGGAACCAGGTGCGCCGCGAAGAGCAGCGCGACTTGCCAGACTACCTCCGCCACAGGCGGGCCGGCAGCCCGCCGGACGAATTTGTCCAACCTTCCTTGCGCCCTCATGAGGTGAGTGTAGCTCTGACTTCTTCGTAGGGGCAACCGGCATGAGCGACTGCGCTGAAAACGTGTAGGGGTAGGGCTTGCCCTACCCAGTTCGAAAGGGGACGGCAAGCCGCCCCCCTACAAGCAGGCCACAGGAGAACAGCCCGAGTGGGGTCTTCATACAAACTGAAGGGCCGCCCCTACTCGCCGAGTTTCTCGAGCATGTTCTTCGCCGTAGCGTGCTCGGGATGGCGTGCCAGCAACTCCTTTAGGACCTCTCTGGCTCGAGTCTTATCCCCGTCTCCCACGTAGAGACGCGCCAGGTTCAGGTACGGTTGATCGAAGTCAGCCGCCGCCTGGATAGCCTTCTGAAACTGCACTTGGGCCTTGGCCGGCTGTCCCTGTCGCACGAACAATACACCCAGATTGTTTAATGCTTCCGGGTAATCCGGACGAAGCTGGAGGGCGTGCTGCCAGTACTCGAGCGCCCGGTCGGAATCGTTCAGTTGCGCGTAGAGCATCCCCACTCCGTAATTCACCTCCGCATCGTCCGGCGCCAGGGCCACGGCGCGATCCAGGGCCTGCTTCGCCTCGTCAAAGCGCTGCTCGCGGCGGTAGACGCTGCCCAGATTGTAGTAGGCCAGCGCATAGTCAGGCCGCTGCTCGATGGCCTGCTGAAAGTAGCGGATGGCCCCGGGAGTGTCGCCGGCCTGCGCCGCGAGCATGCCGAGATTGTTGAGCGCGTCGGGATATTGATGGCGCAATTCCAGCGCGCGCCCGAGGTGGCGGCGGGCTTCCTCGGGCTTGCCTTGTTTCAAATAGAGTGTGCCCAGGTTGTAGTGCGCTTCGGCATAATCCGGGTCGGTCGCCAGCGCCAGGGTGAATTCCTGGATTGCCTGCTCATAATACCCAGCCTGAGAGAAGGCCGCGCCGTAGGTGAACTCGTTACGCCGAAACTCCGCCAGGTGAAGCGTGCCCGGAAAAGGCAGCGCCACCCCCCCCCTTTCTTGAGGCGTTTGCGGGATGCGCAACGAGTCCGCGTGCAGGCGCTCCGCCGCGACGGGCCCCTGATAGACCTTCACCATGAATCCCTTGGCATCGATGAGAAAGGTGGTGGGCAAGCCCAGATTGCGCCGCCGGTCGAACATGAAATGGTAAACCAGATTGTAAACACCGGCCACCTCGTCGCTGGCCGCCAGGACTGGCAGCCGCAGAGAGTTCGCGCTCACGAAGCGGCGGACCTGCGCCAGGTCCTGAGGCTTATCGCAGTTCATGGCCAGCACCTCCAGCGCCGCGGGCCGCCGGAGTGCTGAGGAACGGTCCAGCGCCTTCAAGGCTTCAAGACTGGGCGGACTCCAGGTGGCCCAGAAGTTCAGAACCACCGCTTTGCCTCGCAAGTCCGTCAGCCGGTACTTCTGCCCGTCGAGATCCGGCAGTTCGAAATCCGGCGCCAGGATGGGATCGATGAGCCAGGTTTCGCACGTGGCGGGCGGCGCTTCCGGTTCGGGCGTTGGGGGCGGCGCAGACAGAGGCTGAGGGGCACGGAAAGCCGTCGCCCGGAATTTCGCAGAGCCCTCCTCAATTTCGACGCGATGATTTGCCGGCAGGCCGTCGAGACGCTGCACCTCCCCGCTGGGCCAGCGGATTTCGGCGTTGGCTGAGGTCGCCTTGCCGATTCCAAAAAAGATCTCCTTGCTGTGCTGCGAGGGAAAGCCCGTGCCTGCTTGCAGAACCTTCCTCTGGCGCGCCTCGGCGGCCTCGATCACAACCACCGCGCCCACCGCGTCGCGGTTGCTGGTTGTGCCCCGCAGCCGGAGCGCGAGCGCGTTGCCCAGGTTGGCTGCATCGCATCGCAGGATGCGCAGTTGGGGCGCGGTGCGATTCTTCAGGGCGATCTCGAGCCGCCCGTCGTGATCGAAGTCGGCCAGCGCAAAGGCCCGGCTATCATCGTGGAAATCCAGGCCGACGGCGCCCGCGATGTCGACGAAGGTACCGTCCCCATTGTTGTGGAAGAAAACATTCCGCAGATACCCTGCCCAAGTTCCGTCGGAGCGAATCAGCTCATTGATGGCGTTCCATCCCAGTTCGTAACGGACCGTCGGATGAGCGTCGGGCGGAGACTGCGAAACCACCTGCTGCCAGAAGAAGCTCTCGAGATCGTCGCGCGTGGGGCCGGAAATCATGCCCGTGGCGACGTAAACGTGGGAGCGCCCGTCGTGCGCAAAATCCCAGGCGTGACAGGACCACGACCAGCCCGCCTCTTCGATGCCCGCCGCGGCGCTGCGATCTTCGAATCGGCCGTTGCCGAGATTGTGGAAAAGCGAATTCCCCTTGGCGTGATGACGGAACAAGGCGCGGACTTCGGGAGGCATCCGCTCCAGGAAACTCGCTTGCGACGTCAGGCGCATGCCCGACGCTTCCCACATGTCCGAGACGTAAAGGTCGAAGTTCAGATCGTTGTCGTAATCGAACCAGCAGGAACTCATTCCCGGCCCCACATCCACAACCCCCGCTTCCTCGGCGATATCGGTGAAAGTTCCGTTGCGCAGGTTGTGATAAAGGTTCTTCCGCCCGAAGTCGTTCACCACGTACAAGTCTGGCCAGCCGTCGTTATCGTAGTCGCACCAGGTGCAATCAAAGCTGAAACGGTCGTTGTTCTGGTTGAGGCCGGTTGCGGCAGTCACATCCCGGAAAGTGGCGTCGCCTTCATTGTGGAACAGAAAGTTGGGCGGACCGTTGCGCGCGTCGTAGTAAGGAAGCGGAAAGTGGTACTGCTCGAGTCCCTTATAGTAACTGTACAAGCAGAAGTAAATATCCAGCCGCCCATCGCGGTCGTAGTCGCCAAAGGCCGCCCCCGTAAAAGTTCCCTGCGGCGCCTGCGCGAATCGAAACGCCTCGGGCTTCAGCTTGAACTTTCCGTTCCCCTGGTTGAGGAAGAGCAGAGGCCCGTTGGCGGTGACGACGACCAGATCCTGAGAGCCTTTGTTGTCGATGTCGGCAAAGAGCGCGCAGGGAGTATTGTCCAGCACGCCCACGCCGGCGGCTTCCGTCACGTCCTCGAACGTGCCGTCGCCGCGGTTGCGGTAAAGGCGGTTCGGGAGTCCGGAAGGCTGGCAGATATAGAGATCGTCGAACCCGTCGTTGTCATAGTCGGCGGCGGCGATGCCGTTGTTGCCATAGATGTCGATGCCGGTTGCGCCGTCGAGCACCGTGCGCCAATAGTCCGTGCCGCGCAGCAATTGCGCGCGGTAAGAAGGCGCGTCCCGGAGAGCCCTCGAAGTGATGTCCACAAACATCGGCTGAGAGCACAGGCTCTGGGTTTCGGAGATGGGCAGCCACTTCGTTGCCAGCCACTTGCCCTCGGATCCTTCCTCCCATTCGATTTGCCACACGCCGGTTCGCTGCCAGCGATGCATCCGCGGCCCCGTGCCCACAAGGGTGTATCGGACCCGGGTCCTGAGGCGGGCCGGCGAAGCCGAGAAAACCTGCAAATCCGCCACCTTCGACTCGGCGACGAGAAGGGTCGAGAGGGGCGCGAACGAGGACCGCATTTCCTCGAGAAAGTTCTCTCGGCTAAGTGACAGGTCCGAAGAAAAACTCGCGCGTCGCACGGCCAGCGTCGCGTCGTCGCGGAGGCGTTCAAGACTTTGGGGACGAGGCGAGGCCGCTACAAGTTGAGGCGACAGGAACGCCGCAAGAACCCGGACATCACTGTCGTCTTTCAGTAGCGCGCTCCCCCAGTCGGCGAACTGGCGTTCGATTTCGCGGCTGTATCGCTCGCTGGGGAAATCGTCTTGCTGCTCGCGGGCTTTGCGAATCAACTCCTCGAGCGGCGAGCGCGTTCGATACTGGGGAGAGATTCGGTAATCGGAAAACGCTGGAGTGACCTCAGCCGCGGGTGTCGAGGCAGCGCAGAGTCTCGCTCTCCGGAGGCTCTGCGGCGCTTGCATGCCGGGCGCTCCGACCAGCGGCGCGGGCAGGAGCAGCGTGGATGCGGAGCCGCAGAAGCCGAGAAAATCGCGCCGCGATAAACCCTTGCTTCGCCTTGGAGGAGTTCCCATTAATGCCCACGACCTTGCAGCGCCGCAGGTTCTAACCTAACAACAAGGTCCACCAGGGTCAAGCAAGTACCCTAATCCGTCGATAACGGCAGGCGATGTAGGGGGACGGCTTGCCGTCCCCTTCGTGCGAACTGTAGGCGTCCGGGTAGGGCAAGCCCCAGGCTTGTCCAAATTACGATCGCTTCCCTCGATGGCGACCTGCGGCTTCGCCGCTTGACTTGCGGAAAGGCTCGGCCTTTCCGACGGACGCCCGAGATCAACAACCTTCTCCGATCGGGCTGGGAGGCTGAGCCTCCCAGCCGGAACGGAGAAGGGCAAACAGCGCGGAATTGGCCGGAAAGCCGCAGGCTTTCCGCAAGTCAGGGCGGCAAAGCCGCTTCGGGGTGCGAGCCGATCAGCTAATTTGGACAGCGGGTAGCGCGGAGGTGCGCGCCCTTCAGCGCTCCTCCGCGGCTCTCCAATGGGAAGCGTCAACCTTGCCGGGGCACGGACACAAAGCAAGGTAGCGCGGAGGTATCCGTCAGCCGACGGATTCCTCCGCGGCTCTTAGCTTGGCAACATCAACCATGTAATCAACATCCACACGTGAGATCACATGAACGGGCGAAGGGCCGCAGAGGAGCGCACAGTACGCGCACCTCTGCGCTACCCTGCTGCTTGCCGGTGAATGATATAATCTGCCGGGTCAAGGGGGGCCAGTCCCATGGTGGCAAAGTGGGCTCGGCGGATCGCAAAGATCGCCGGCTATGTCTTGCTCGCCCTGCTCATACTAGCAGCGGTCGCCATTACCTTTACCGTGGGATGGCGGCCCGTCATCGGCGCCAAGAAGCGCCCGCTCACTTCACGAAGATTTGAAGCTACGCCGGAGCGGCTCCGCCGTGGCGAGTACCTGGTCCACGCCGTCATGGCCTGCACGGACTGCCACTCCCGTTATGATCGGAAAGCAAGCCCGCCGGTGCTGGCCTCCAGGGAAGGCGCAGGAAGTATTCTGTATGAGCAGGGTAGTATTCGCATCGTCGCACCTAACATCACCTCGGACTCCGGGACCGGCCTCGGGAAGTGGAGCGACGATGCCATTGCGCGGGCCATTCGCGAGGGCGTTGCCGCGGATGGCAGCGTACTGCTTCCCACCATGCCCTACGAATATTACCGCCACATGTCCGATGAGGATTTGGCCTCGGTAGTGGTTTTTATCCGCAGCCTCCCGGCCGCACCCAGCGACTTGCCTGCAACCAGACTCCCCTTCCCCTTAACCCGCCTCATCCAGGCCGTTCCTCAACCGCTGACCGAACCCGTGCCGGAGCCCCGCATCTCCAACCTGGCCGAGCGCGGCGAATACCTCGCTCAGATGGCACAGTGCAGTGACTGCCACACGCCCGTGGATCCCAAGTTCCAGCCTCTCCCCAGCATGGAACTGGCCGGCGGAGATCCCATGGTTCTTGCCCCCGGTGTGTTCTCCGCGAACATCACCCCGGACGCCTCCGGCATCGGTTACTATGATGAAACGCTGTTTATTCAAGTCATGCGGCACGGATCCGTTCGCGCCCGTAAGCTGAGTTCGACCATGCCCTGGTGGATCTTTCGCAACATGACGGACGACGACTTGAAAGCGCTCTTCGCCTATCTGCGCACCGTGCACCCGGTGCATCACCTGCTCGACAACACCGAGCCCCCTACACCCTGCAAACGCTGCGGCCAGAAACATGGCTTGGGAGAGCGAAACTAGGCTAGATATAGATACGAGGCGGCGCTCATCCGAGTGGGCATGGGCCTGCGGCCGACCCATGGAGATGAAAGTGAGACGGAAGGGCGGGGCTTCAGCCCCGCCGCCCAACGCGCCCGATGAAGAAGGGGCTTTAGCCCCTGAAGCGAGGCGGCTTCAGGGCCTCAAGGCCCTACCTCTAGGCGGCCCCCAGGCGGCGGGGCTGAAGCCCCGCCGTTCCGCACGACTTTCGAGAGAGCGGCGCTCGTAGACCCCCGCGGCAGCACGAATCGCCGACCTTTATGTCGCCCTGAATGGCCAGGCAGCGGCCGGCGGCAGCTTCTTCGGACAAAATGTTGCCTACATGAAAAAGCCCAGTTTGCCCGCCGATTTTACTTGACAACTTCACTACGCTATGTTACGCTAGAATGGGGCGGGCGTCGGCCTGGGCGCCCCCAGCCCCGCCGTGCTTCGCGACGAATTGCGCCGCAGGCGCTTTGGAGTGCGGCAGCTTGCTGCCGCTTTTCCTGGGCGCGAGCTTGCTCGCGCCCCGTCGGCTTCGTCCCTAAACGCGGCCAGCAAGCTGGCCTGAAGGAAAGCGGCAGCAAGCTGCCGCACTCCAAAGCCGGGCTACCGCGACCCCAGGCTGTTACGACACCCACTCGGAGGTTCTTATGTCCTTACGCAAGTCTCCCCAAATGACCTCGGAGATGTGCGCCGCGCGGCAAGCCAGCGCCCAGCACTCCACCGGTCCCCGCACCCCCTGCGGCCAGCAGCACTCGAAG
>Ga0187781_10003577_pt1 | contig 11667 bp, 8 predicted proteins | sample 0715_SJ02_MP02_2_FD_132447 | JGI IMG/M metagenome (GOLD analysis project Ga0187781, IMG submission 132447) | Tropical peat soil microbial communities from peatlands in Department of Meta, Colombia - 0715_SJ02_MP02_20_MG | ecosystem: Environmental > Terrestrial > Soil > Wetlands > Peat | place...
CACCAGCGTCTGATGCGTCTCGGCGAGCCCGATCTCCCATGGGCTGCCAGCGTGCTTGATCGAGGTCAAGGGCGAGGCGCCCGTGCCGCCCTCGAAGCCAGAGATCGTCACATGGTCGGCTCGGCCCTTCGAGACGCCGGCGGCGACCGTGCCGACGCCCACTTCCGAAACGAGCTTCACCGACACGTCCGCGCGCGGGTTCGCGTTCTTCAGATCGAAGATCAGCTGCGCCAAATCCTCGATCGAATAGATGTCGTGATGCGGCGGCGGCGAGATCAGGCCGACGCCCGGCGTCGAATGGCGCACCTTGGCGATGACGGCGTCGACCTTGTCGCCCGGCAGCTGCCCGCCTTCTCCGGGCTTCGCGCCCTGCGCCATCTTGATCTGGATCATGTCGGCGTTGACGAGATATTCCGTCGTGACGCCGAAGCGGCCTGAGGCCACCTGCTTGATCGCGCTGCGGCGGCTGTCGCCGTTGGCGTCCTGCTTGAAGCGGTCGGGCTCCTCGCCGCCCTCGCCCGTGTTCGATTTTCCGCCGATGCGGTTCATGGCGATGGCGAGCGTCGTGTGCGCCTCGCGCGAGATCGAGCCGAAGGACATGGCCCCGGTCGCGAAGCGCTTGACGATCGCCGCAGCGGGCTCGACTTCTTCGAGCGGAACGGGCTTGCGCCCATCCTCCTCGGCGCTTTTTATGCGGAAGAGGCCGCGCAGATAGAGCGGATTGTCCTCCTGCTCGTTCAATATTTTGGCGAAGGCGCGATACTGCTCCTGCGCATTGCCGCGCACCGCATGCTGAAGCAGCGACACGGTCTGCGGCGTCCAGCTGTGGGTCTCGCCGCGCAGCCGGAAAGCGTAGTCGCCGCCGACATCGAGCGCGTCGCGATAGACCGGCGAGTCACCGAAAGCCTGCCGGTGCCGGCGCACGGTTTCGCGCGCGATCTCAGCGAGGCCCACGCCCTCGACGCGGGTCGTCGTGCCCGTGAAATATTCGTCGACGAAGCTCTGCGCGAGGCCCACGGCGTCGAAAATCTGGGCGCCGCAATAGGACTGATAGGTCGAGATGCCCATCTTGGACATGACCTTCAGAATGCCCTTGTCGACCGCCTTGAGGTAGCGTTTGATCGCCGTGTCGGCGTCAACGCCCGCCGGGAAATGCCTGACCGAATCGGCGAGCGTCTCGAAGGCGAGATAGGGATTGATGGCCTCGGCGCCATAGCCCGCGAGACAGCAGAAGTGGTGCACCTCGCGCGCCTCTCCCGTCTCGACCACGAGACCGACCGAGGTGCGCAGCCCCTTGCGGATCAGATGGTGATGCACGGCGGCGGTCGCAAGCAGCGCCGGGATCGGAATGCGGTCCGGGCCGAGGCGGCGGTCGGAGAGGATGATGATGTTGTAAACGCCGCTAACGGCCTCTTCCGCGCGCACGCAAAGGCGCTTCAGCGCGGCCGCCATCCCCGCTTCGCCCTCCCCCGCGTCATAGGTCGTGTCGAGCGTCTTGGTGTCGAAGCTGTCCTCGAAGACGCCGATGCGGCGGATCTTCTCGAGATCGCCCGAGGTCAGGATAGGCTGGCGGACCTCAAGCCGCTTCTTCTTGGCCGAGCCCTCGTGATCGAGGATGTTCGGGCGCGGGCCGATGAAGGAGACGAGGCTCATGACCAGCTCTTCGCGGATCGGGTCGATCGGCGGATTGGTCACCTGCGCGAAGTTCTGCTTGAAGTAGGTGTAGAGCAACTTGTCCTTGCCCGAGAGCGGCGAGATGGGCGTGTCCGTGCCCATCGAGCCCACGGCCTCCTGGCCGGTGACCGCCATCGGGAAGACGAGCAGGTCGAGGTCCTCCTGCGTGTAGCCGAAAGCCTGCTGGCGATCGAGCAGCGACACGTCGAGCCGGCCCGCAGCGCCGTCAACCGGCTTCAACTCCTCGAGCTGAATCTGCGTGCGCGCGAGCCACTCCTGATAAGGATGCGACCCTGCCAGCTGCTTCTTGATCTCGTCGTCGGAGACGATACGGCCTTCCTCAAGGTCGACGAGGAGCATCTTGCCTGGCTGCAGGCGCCACTTGGCGACGATCTTCTCTTCTGGAATCGGCAGCACCCCCATCTCGGAGGCCATGACGACGAGACCGTCGTCGGTCACGAGATAGCGTGCGGGACGCAAACCGTTGCGGTCGAGCGTCGCGCCGATCTGGCGTCCGTCGGTGAAGGCCATGGCCGCGGGACCGTCCCAGGGCTCCATGAGCGCGGCGTGGTATTCGTAAAAGGCCTTGCGTTCGGCGTCCATGAGCGGATTGCCGGCCCAGGCCTCCGGGATCAGCATCATGACCGCGTGCGCCATCGAATAGCCGCCGCGCATGAGGAATTCGAGGGCGTTGTCGAAGCAGGCGGTGTCCGACTGGCCCTCGTAGGAGATCGGCCAGAGCTTGCTGATCTCGTCGCCAAAGAGGGGCGAGGCGACGGAGGCCTGTCGCGCCGCCATCCAGTTCAGATTGCCGCGCAGCGTGTTGATCTCGCCGTTGTGGGCGACGAAGCGGTAAGGGTGCGCGAGCCGCCAGGACGGGAAGGTGTTGGTCGCGAAACGCTGATGCACGAGCGCCAGCGCCGAGACGAAGAGCGCGTCCTTGAGGTCGAGAAAATACTCGCGCAGCTGGCCGACGAGCACCATGCCTTTGTAAACGATGGTGCGCGTCGAGAATGATACGGCGTAGAACTCGCGGCCCGCGGGTCCAAGCTTGTAGATGTCGTTCGACGCCACCTTGCGCGCGAGATAGACCTTGCGCTCGAGGTCGGCCTCCGGCCCAGACACGCTCCCGCGCCCGACGAAGATTTGCGCGTGGAAGGGCTCGACGGCCTTGACCGCCGCGCCGAGGTCGCTCGAGTCGACCGGCGTGTCACGCCAGCCGAGCACGGCGAGGCCTTCGGCTTTGACCGACTCCTCGATAATGGCGCGCGCCTTGGCGCGGGTTTCCTCGTTGCGCGGCAGGAAGAATTGGCCGATGGCGTAATCCCCGACGGCGGGGAGCGTCGCGCCGACCTTGCCGGCCTCGCGGACGAAAAACTCATGCGGGATCTGCACGAGCACGCCGCAGCCGTCGCCGAGCTTGGGATCGGCGCCAACCGCTCCGCGGTGGTCGAGATTGTGCAGGATCTTGAGGCCCATCTCGACGATATCGTGGCTCGCCTTGTTGTCCAGGCGGGCGACGAAGCCGACGCCGCAAGAATCGTGCTCCTTGCCGGGATCGTACATGCCCTCCGCTTTCGGCAGCAGCGGGTCGCGGCCGATGGCGTCCTCGAAGGCGCGGACTTCGTGGCGGATGCCGACGGAAGCTCGAGTGTCGTTACGCGCCATGATGGTCTTTCCTCACAAAAACGATGCGCCCGCGATCGGGGCGCGCTTTCCCAGACTCTGGCAAGCGCCGAGCCACGGCGCAAGTCCAGAGTTTTCAGCGTCCCGGCGGGGTCCATGCTGTCGGGCCGCCTAAGGGGGCGGCTATGCTGAAGGCGTTCCTGCCAGATTTATCAGCGCGGCACAAGGCGCGCGCGATCTCTGGAGCCCGCGCGCACAGTCAGCTGGCGCGCCACCTGAGCGGGACGCTTCGCGGCTCTCAATTTGGCCGCTGACACCATTTCGTTACGCCATTATATGCAATGTGAATCTCGGAGGGCCGCGCCCTTCTTTCGCCGCCATCATCTTGTAGCCCGCGGACCAGATGAGCCGTCGTCTCGCGCCTCTCGCCGCTCTTCTCCTCCCGCTGCTGCTCGCTGGCGGCGCCGCGTTTGCGCACCCGCATGTCTGGGTCGCCGTGCGCAGCGAGGTCGTGTTCGGGCCCGAGGGCAAAATTCTCGGAATTCGCCACGCCTGGGAATTCGACGAGATGTATTCCGCTTACGCCGTGCAAGGGCTCGGCAAGGACGGCAAGCCGCCGACCCGCGAGGAGCTTGCGCCACTCGCCAAGACCAACGTCGAGTCGCTCGCCGAATTCGAGTTCTTCACCTTCGCCAAGGAGGCGGGCGCCAAGCTCAAATTCAAGGAGCCCGTCGAGGTCTCGCTCGAGTCCGACGAGAAGAAGATCGTCACGCTGCGCTTCTTCCTGCCGCTGGAGACCCCGATCCCGGCGCAGAAGCCCTTCTCCTTCCAAGTATACGATCCCACCTATTTCGTCTCCTTCGGCTTTGAGAAAGAGACGCCGGTCAAGCTCGCCAAGGCGCCCTCGGGGTGCTCGGTGAGCCTCGTCGAGCCGAAGCCCCTGGCGGCCGAGGAGAACAAGAAGCTCACGGAGGCCTTCTTCCAAAATTTCTCGCCCGGCGCCGACTTCGGCATCAAGCTCGCCACCCGCGCGATCGTGGCCTGCCCGTGAGGCGGGCGGCGGGCGCGCTTATCCTGCTTCTTTCGCTGATGGCGGCAGTGGGCAGTCGGCAGTCGGCAATCGCAGGGATATTTCCGACTGCCGACTGCCGACTGCCCACTGCCGCGATCCGCCTCGTTCAAGCCAAAAACCCCTTCGCCATCGCCGGCCGCGAGGGTGGCGCGCCCGCAAGCGGCCTCGGCGCGACGCTGCTGGCCTGGCAGGAAAAGTTCAACCGAGAGCTTCAGCAGGCGGCGAAGGCGCTGAAAGCGGGCGACGGCGCGTTTTGGACCCTCGCCGCCGCGAGCTTCGCCTATGGCGTCTTTCACGCCGCGGGTCCCGGGCACGGCAAGGCCGTGCTCGCCTCTTACATGATTGCGAGCCGTATCGCTCTGCGGCGCGGCGTGATCCTCGCGGCGCTCGCCGCGCTGCTTCAGGGGGGCGTCGCCATCGCGCTCGTGGGCCTCGCCGCCGCGCTGCTCGGCGCGACGGCGACGACCATGAAGGCCGTCGCCGAGCGGATCGAGGTCGCGAGCTATGCGGCGATCGCGCTCGTCGGGCTCAACCTCGTCTGGAAGAAGGGGGATGCTCTCTTTTCCACGCTGCGAGCGTCCTGCGCGCCGGGGCCGAGCCGCAGCGGCCTCTATTGCGAGGCCGTGGACGCCGGGGCGGCGCAGTGCGGACCCGATTGCGGCCATCAGCACGCCATCGATCCGACGAGGTTGCAGCGCGGCGTGTTCTCGAGCGAGGCGCTCGGGGCCGTCGTCGCGGCGGGCTTGCGCCCCTGCTCCGGCGCCATACTCATTTTGGTGTTCACGCTGGCGCAGGGCGTCTTCTGGGCCGGGATCGCTGCGACGCTCTGCATGGCCGCAGGCACAGCGCTCACGACCGCTGCGCTGGCCGCCGTCGCCGTCTTTGCGCGGCGGCGCGCCGAGGCCTGGAGCGCGGCGGGCCGGGCCTGGACCGGCGTCGCCCTGCGCGGGGCCGAATTCGCCGCCGCCGCCCTCGTCCTGCTGCTCGGCGTCGTGCTGCTCGCGGGCTGGTCGAGCGGAGCCTGATTGCTGCTGCGCACAAAGCATAATTGCCGGCGGGGAATGGATTCGCAAAGGAATCGCGCTATTGCTCGTTTCGCGCAGCGCCGGCGCGACGGCGGCGAACGAAAGCAGCTTTCAAGATGACCGGCGCTGTCGACGTAAAAGACCCTTATGCCGCGCGGCCCTGGCTCGCGTCCTATCCGCCTCGCGTTCCCGCCGAGATCGACCCCTCGAAGATCTCGACGCTTTGCGCGAGCTTTAGCGAGAGCGTCGCGGCCTTCGGCGATTCGCCGGCGGTCGAGAGCTTCGGGGCGCGGCTGAGCTATCGCGAGCTCGGCCAAGCGGCGGAGGCGATCGCCTCCTATCTGCAGGCGCGGGGGCTCAAAAAAGGCGAGCGCGTCGCGATCATGTCGCCCAACGTCGCGACCTATCCGGCGATCCTCTACGGGATTTGGCTCGCGGGCGGCGTCGTCGTGAACGTCAACCCGCTCTACCGCCCGCATGAGCTCGAGCATCAGATCAACGATTCAGGCGCGCGCTTTCTCTTCGTGCTGGAAAACTTCGCGCACGCCGTCGCCGAGGCCTGGCCAAACATGCGGGTCGAGCAGGCGATCATCTCGGCGCCGGGCGACCTCATCGGGTTCAAGGGCCTGCTCGTGACGGCGGTTTCGCGTTGGATCAAGCGCGCCGTGCGCCCCTTCTCCATTCCCGGCGCCGTCGCTTTCCGCGAAGCGCTGCGGCAGGGACGCGCCCGCCCCTTGCAGCCGGTCGAGGTCTCGCGCGACGACATAGCCCTGTTGCAATATACGGGCGGCACGACCGGCGTCGCCAAGGGCGCGGTGCTGCTCCATCGCAATGTCGCGGCCAATGTCGAGCAATGCCGCCTGTGGCTGCTCGAATTTTGCGACGCGCCTCAGATCGTCGTGACCGCGCTGCCGCTCTATCACATCTTCGGCCTGACCGCCTGCCTGCTGCTAGGCGTCAGAGTGGGATTTTGCTGTCTGCTGATCGCCAATCCGCGCGACATCGCGGGCTTCGTGAAGATTCTCAGAAAATCGCCTTTCACCATCTTCTCCGGCGTCAACACGCTCTATGCCGCGCTGATGGACAACAAGGATTTCGCTTCGCTCAACTTCTCCAGTCTCGTCTTCTGCATCTCGGGCGGCATGGCGACGCAGGACGCCGTGGCGCGGCGCTGGAAGCAGATGACCGGCAAGCCGATCGTCGAGGGCTACGGCCTTTCGGAGACGTCCCCCGTCGTCACCATCAATCGTCCCGATCTCAAGGAGTTTTCCGGCGCGATCGGCTATCCGCAAGCCTCAACGCAGATCTCGATCCGCGACGAGCATGACGCGCCGGTCCCCTGCGGCGAGCGCGGCGAGCTTTGCGTCAAGGGGCCGCAGGTCATGCCCGGCTACTGGAACCGCCCGAAGGAAACGGCGGATGCGATGACCCACGACGGCTTCTTCCGCACGGGCGACGTTGCGGTGATGGACGAGGACGGGCTCGTGAAGATCGTCGACCGCCTCAAGGAGATGATCATCGTCTCGGGTTTCAACGTCTATCCGAACGAGGTCGAGAACGTGCTGACGCAGCATCCGAAAGTGAAGGAGGCGGCCGTCATCGGCGCGCCGGACCCGCATTCGGGCGAGGCGCCTGTGGCGTTCATCGTGCCGCGCGACGCCTCGGTGACGGAAGAGGAGCTCGCCGGTTTCGTGCGCGAAAATCTGACGGGCTACAAGGCGCCGCGGCGTTATGAGTTCCGTGAGACCCTGCCGAAGAGCGCCGTGGGCAAGGTGCTGCGGCGCCTGCTCAAGGAGGAGTATTGTGGGAAGAAGTGAGCGAGCAGCGAATAGTGAGTAGCGAGTGGTTTTTCGTCGCGAGCGAAGCGGAATCGCGTCGGCAATGGTCCGCTTTTGGCTGCACGCGCTGTGACGCTACTCACAACTCGCCTCCTCAATCCCCTCATAAACCAAATCCAGCTCCTCGCCCGTCGCGCAGTAGGGCGGCAGCACGTAGATCGTCTCGCCGAGCGGTCGCAGCAGCAGGCCGCGCGCGTTAAAGCGGCGCATCAGCTCCAGGGCGATCGGCGCCGCGTAGCCCTGTTGCGGCACATTGAGATCGAGCGCCGCGATCGTGCCAATGCGGCGCAGGTTGTTGAATCGCGCACGGCCTTTGAAGCGCGTCAGACGCTCCGCCTGCATCGCGCTCAGCCGCTCGACGGCGGCGAGCGGCTCGCCCGTCGCCCAAATGTCGAGATTGGCGAGCGCCGCCGCGCAGGCGATTGGGTTAGCCGTGTAGGAGCTCGAATGAAAAAACGCGCGCGCGCGATCTGGCGACAGATGCGCGTCGAAGATTTCTTTGCGGCACATCGTGACCGCAAGCGGCAGCGCCCCGCCGGTCAGTCCCTTGGCATAGCAGGCGATGTCGGGAACGACGCCCCCTTGCTCGCAGGCGAACAAGGTTCCCGTGCGGCCGAAGCCGGTCATCACCTCGTCGGCGATGAACAGCACGCCGTAGCGCGCGCAGATCGCCTTCATCTCGCGCAGCGTCGCCGCCGAATAGACCAGCATGCCGCCTGCGCCCAAAATCAGCGGCTCGACGACGAAGGCCGCCGCCCCTGCCCTCCCCGCCTGCTCCAGCGCGTCGAGCGCCTCCTGCTCTCGCCCCTCGCTCGGGAAGGGAATGCGCGAAACTTCGAACAGCAGCGGCTCGTAGCTCGCATTGAACACGGAGCGCGCGCCCGCCGACATACCGCCGATCGTGTCGCCGTGATAGCCGTGCTCGAGCGCGACGATCCGCGTGCGCTTGTCGCCGCGATTGCGGAAGAAGCCGAGCGCCATCTTGATCGCGACCTCGACGCAGGTCGAGCCGCTGTCGGAATAGAAAACGTAATCGAGCCCTTCCGGCGTGATCTCGACGAGCCTCTGCGCCAAGCGCTCCGCCGGCTCATGGGTGAAGCCGGCGAAGATGATCTGGTCACAGCGCTCCGTGGCCTCGCGGATCGCCTGCATGATCTCGGGGCGCCTGTGGCCATGCGTGATCACCCACCAGGACGAGATGGCGTCGAGGTAGCGCGAGCCGTCCTCCGCATAAAGCCAGGCCCCTTCCGCGCGCGCGATCTTGATCGCGCCCGGCTGCAAGGCGTGCTGCGTGAAGGGACGCCAGACAGGAGAATTCGTCACGAGAGACAAGGCCGCTCACCCTTGAGCAAATCGGCGAGGCTGAAGGCGCTGGCGAAAGCGACGCGCAGACTTTCCGACGTGAGCGGCGCGAGGCGCGGCAAACGCCCCAGGTCCGCGATCTGTCCCATGCGGCTGATGGCGTCTCGCGCTGCGCGATCCTCGTCGCCGACGAAAGCCGCGCCGCAGATTGAGATGTCGCGCCGCCGCAGCGCTTCGAGCGTCAGCAGGCTATGGTTGATTGCGCCGAGCGCCGTGCGCACGACGACGATCACGGGAAGACGCCAGCGCGCCAGCACGTCGATCGTCGGCGTCCCTAACGTTAGCGGCGTCATGACGCCGCCGGCCGTTTCGATGACGAGGGGCCCGGCGCATTCGGGCGGATCGAGCGCTTCGGGGTCGATGCGCACGCCGTCGAGCTCAGCCGAGAAATGCGGCGACGCCGGCGTGCGCAGGCGCCAGGCTTCCGGCAGGACGCGCGCAGACGCAAGACCAGAGAGCCGCGCGACGATTTGCGAATCCGTCTCGCCGTCGAGCCCCGCTTGCACCGGCTTCCAGTAGAAGCCATCGAGCGCGCCGACGAGCGCGGCGGAAAGAACTGTCTTGCCGACGCCCGTGTCAGTCCCGACGATGACGAAACGCGCGCTCATGCGGGCGGCCGTTCGAGCTCAAGCGCGAGCCGCGCCGTCATGGCGTCGATCTCCTCCTCGCTCGCGTTGAGCGTCACCGATACACGCAGGCGCGATCCTCCGACGGGCACAGTCGGGGGGCGGATCGCGCGAACGTCGTAACCCGCTTCCTGCATGCGCTGTGCGAGCGAGACCGCGCGCCGGTCTGCGCCGACGACGACCGGTTGGATATGCGTCCCCGAAACACTCACGCCCACGCGCGAAAGCCCCCGCGCGAGCCGCGCGACGCGGGCTTGCAGCGCAGCGCGGCGATCGTCGGCGCGCTCGATGATGTCGAGCGCCGCGCGCACGAGAGCCGCGAGCAGTGGCGACGGCGCGGTCGCGAAGATGAAGGGACGGCAGCGGTTGATCATGAACTCGCGAAGGACGGATGGAAGACAGAGCAGCGCGCCGGAGAGCCCCAGCGCCTTGCCACAGGTGTGCAGCGTAATGACATTCTCGCGCCCCTCCAGTCCATGCGCGAGGCCGCGGCCGCCGGGACCATAGACGCCGGTCGCATGTGCCTCGTCGACGACGAGGAAGGCGCCCTCGCGCTCGGCGATCCGCGCGAACTTGGAGAGCGGCGCTATATCTCCATCCATGCTGTAAAGGCTCTCGACCACGATCCACAACCGCCCGAGGCCGCGCTCCTCGCGAAAGGCGCGAATGGCGGCTTCGAGCGCGCCGCAGTCATTATGCGCGAAGGCGCGGGCATGTGCGCGGGAAAGCCGCATGCCCTCGTGACAGCTCGCGTGAACGAGCGCGTCATGGAGGATGACGTCGCCGCGCTGCGGCGCCGTGGAGAGCAGCGCCTCGTTGGCGGTGAAGCCCGCGCCGAAGAATAGCGCACTCTCGGATCCGAAGAAGCGCGCGGCGGCGAGCTCCAGGCCCTCGATCTCGGGATGGTTGCCGCGCAGCAGCCGCGAGCCGCCGGCGCCCAGCGGAATACCTCTTCCAAGCGCTTCCCGAGCCGCGTCGCGGTAGAGCGCGCACTCGGCGAGGCCGAGATAGTCGTTCGACGCAAAGTCGACGCCCACGCGCGGGGAGAGCGCGCGCAGCCGGTCCTTCTCGGCGAGCGCAGCGAGATCGGCGACATAAACGTCGAGCGGCGTCATGGGGATGCGACCATAGCAGATCGGGCCGCGCTTTCGTCAATCGCCTGACGCTGCGGATTTTCCCTGTTCTCCCCTTCATTCGCCGTCGCCTTAGATGAGACGCTGGTCGCCGGAGGAAGCGGCGCCGGCAAATTGTTTCGCTTGCGGTCGAGGAGAGGTAGTCATGTTTCGCAAGCTCGCATTTGTTTTGACACTCGGCTCGGCTCTGGCGGCGGCGCCCTCCGAGGTCGGCGCCCGCGCCGCCTTCGGCCACGCTTTCCGTGCGAACGGCGGCTTCATTCACAGACACGGCTTTAGCGGATACTATGGCTATGGAGTGGGCGGCGGCTCTTTCTACCCCTACTATTATGACTATTCGGATGACGATGCTTTCTCCAATTACCCCTATACGTATTATTCGCCTTACTATAAACGTTGACGGCGAAGCAACCGCACCCCCCGCCGGACGCCCCCTTGAGGCGTTTGGGCGAGTCGAAATCAAGCACTTATTCGAATCTTGAACTTGAAAGCAAGAACTACACCTTGACAGAGAACCCTCTGAAAGTCATGCGTCCGCACAAAAATATATAGTGCGGTAGTTCTATATAGCTTACTCTTCACAACACGCTTTCATTTCAGCACAAAATACGCGTTAGCGCCTCCACAACGCCCGCAAGCGACATAGATAGCGCAGTTGCACCGCGTTCGGGAGCGCGCCTTTGCGTAAGGTGCGGCTCTTTCCGGACCGACCGTTGAAAAAGGAGGACAGGAAGATGTTGCGCAAGCTCTCCATGATTCTCGCAGTTGGCGCGGTCCTCGCGGCGTTGACCACCGAGGCGTCGGCGGCTCGCTGGGGCTTTCGCGGCGGCTGGGGCCGCCCTTACGCTCACTTCGGCTATGGCGGCTGGCGGCATGGCTGGTGGGGATACGGCGGCGGACTAGGCTACTATGGCTCCGGTTATCCGGACTGGGACTACTCCTACTACGACTATCCCAGCTACGACCTGGGCTACTACGGCTCCGCCTATCCCAGTTATTACGGCAGAACGGTTGTCGCGCCGCGCTGCAGCTGCTGAGCTTGCCTGGGCGTCTCCCGCTACGGAGGCGCCCCGTCACGGTTTACGAAGGCTTCCAGCCGAGCGAACGTTCGACGGCTTTTTCCCAAGCGGAAATGAGGCTCTTTCTGCGGTCGTTTGACATATACGGATCGAAGCGATGCGCGTAGCGCCAGTTCGCCGCGATCTCGGCCTCCCCGCCAAAGACGCCGACTGCAAGACCCGCGGCATAAGCCGCGCCGAGCGCCGTGGTTTCGAGCGAATGCGGACGCAGGACTGGGGCATCGAGCAGGTC
>Ga0187781_10003578_pt1 | contig 11666 bp, 14 predicted proteins | sample 0715_SJ02_MP02_2_FD_132447 | JGI IMG/M metagenome (GOLD analysis project Ga0187781, IMG submission 132447) | Tropical peat soil microbial communities from peatlands in Department of Meta, Colombia - 0715_SJ02_MP02_20_MG | ecosystem: Environmental > Terrestrial > Soil > Wetlands > Peat | place...
ATTCGCCGGCATTCGAACGCCGCGGCGCCCCGCCCGCTGCGTTGCTCCTCCCTTGAATACGCTCAAGTATTCGCGGTCGTCGCGCCTTGCGGTCGGGCCGCGGCGGCGCTCTCGGTGCACGGCGAATTTTCGATTCAGGACACTAGGCACCTGCTTTGCGCCTGACGCCTGCTTGGGCGCAGCGTTCGAGATAGCGCGCCCAGTTTCTTTCGCGGGCCACACCCAATTCGTGCAACAGGGCCCAGCTGAAGAGCCCCGTGTTGTGGCCGTCGTCGAAAGTCAAGCGTAGCGCATAGTTGCCGACCGGCTCGATATGGCGGATGCCGACATCTTCCTTGCCGGTCTGCAGCACGCCTTCCCCAGCGCTGTGGCCGGTGACCTCGGCGGACGGCGAGAACACCCGCAGGTACTCGAACGGCAGCTCGAAGTGCGACCCATCGTCGAAGCGCACATCGAGCACCCGCGATTTCGTGCGGAGCTTGATCTCGGTGGGTTGCGGCACGGCGCCTCGCGCTCCCTACAGGATGTATCGGGATAGGTCCTGATCGCGCGCGAGCTCGCCCAAATTCCCCTCGACGTAGGCGCGGTCGATCACCAGGCGGGTGCCGCCGCGATCGGCCGCATCGAACGAAATCGTCTCGAGGAGCCTCTCCATGACCGTATGCAGGCGGCGCGCGCCGATGTTCTCGGTCTTCTGGTTCACCTCGAAGGCCACTTCCGCGAGGCGCTGCACGCCCGATGCCTCGAACTTGAGCTCGACGCCCTCGGTGGCCATGAGCGCGGCGTACTGGCGGCAGAGCGAGGCATCGGGCTCGGTCAGTATGCGCACGAAGTCCTCGACGAGCAGGGGCTCGAGCTCGACCCGAATGGGTAGGCGACCCTGCAGCTCCGGGATCAGATCCGAGGGCTTGGACATGTGAAAGGCGCCCGACGCGATGAACAGCACGTGGTCGGTCTTGACCGTGCCGTACTTGGTGTTCACGGTGCAGCCCTCCACCAGCGGCAGCAAATCGCGCTGCACGCCCTCGCGGGAGACATCCGCTCCGAGGGTCTCCTGGCGGCGAGCGATCTTGTCGATCTCATCGATGAACACGATCCCGTTTTGCTCCGCATTCTCCACAGCGCGAACCTTGAGCTCCTCCTCGTTGATGATCTTCGATGCCTCCTCATCGACCAGAAGCCTCAGGGCGTCCTTGACCTTGAGCTTGCGCGAGCGCATCCGGCCCCCGCCCAGGCTCTGGAACATGCCCTGCAACTGCTGGGTCATCTCCTCCATCCCGGGGGGCGCCATGATTTCCACACCCACGGGCATCGCGCGCACCTCGATCTCGATCTCCCGATCATCGAGCTCGTTCTCGCGCAGCATCTTGCGGAATCGCTGCCGGGTCTCCCCATTGCGTGGCGAGCTCTCGGGGGCGAAGCCGGCCGAGGAGCGCGGCAGCAGCACATCAAGAACGCGTTCCTCCGCCGCATCCGCCGCCCGGTGGCGCACCTTGGCGATCTCCTCCTCGCGAGTCATTTTTACGGAGATCTCTACAAGATCGCGGACGATAGAGTCAACTTCCCTGCCAACATAGCCCACTTCGGTGAACTTGGTCGCCTCCACCTTGAGGAACGGCGCCTTCGCGAGCCGGGCGAGCCGGCGGGCGATCTCCGTCTTGCCGACCCCGGTCGGACCGATCATGAGAATGTTCTTCGGCGTGATCTCGGGGCGCAGAGTCTCGGCGACCTGGCTGCGCCGCCAGCGGTTGCGCAGGGCGATCGCGACCGCCCGCTTCGCGGCCTTCTGGCCGACGATGTGCTTGTCGAGTTCTTCCACGATCTCGCGCGGAGTCATCTGCGACATGGGCGCTACAACTCCTCGATGGTGATACAGCGATTGGTGTAGATGCAGATATCGGCCGCGATGGCGAGCGAGCGCTCGACGATCTCGCGCGCCGGGAGTTCGGTCGCCTGCATGAGCGCTTGCGCGGCGGCTTGTGCGAAGCCCCCGCCCGAGCCGATCGCGATGAGGTCGTGCTCGGGCTCGATCACATCGCCGTTCCCGGAGACCACATAGGTGGTCTCGGCGTTCGCGACGCAGAGCAAGGCCTCGAGCCTGCGCAGGCTTCGATCGCTGCGCCAGTCCTTGGCGAGCTCGATCGCCGCTCGCGTGAGATTGCCGAATTTCTCGAGCTTGCCCTCGAAGCGCTCGAACAGCGTGAAGGCATCCGCCGTGCCGCCCGCGAATCCCGCGAGCACCTTGCCGCCGAAGAGGCGCCGTACCTTGCGCGCGTTCGCCTTCATGACGGTCTGCCCCAGGGTCACCTGGCCGTCGCCTCCGACGGCCACGTGCCCATTGCGCCGCACCGCCAAGATGGTCGTGCCGTACATGCGCTGTGGATCGTGATTCATGGTGTGCATGTTCGTGGGGGCGAAGCTCTGCGCTTTCAAGCGGGGCGGTGCCGACGGCGCGCGCGCGGATGCGACGCATCATAGACCTCGGCGAGGTGCTGGAAATCGAGGTGCGTGTAGATCTGCGTGGTGCGCAGGTCCGCGTGTCCCAGCAGCTCCTGCACGCCCCGCAGCTCGCCGCTCGACTCGAGCAGGTGAGTTGCGAAGGAATGGCGAAACATGTGCGGGTGAACGTGCACCGACAGACCCTGGCGGCGCGCCCACAGGCCCACCCGCCGCTGCACGGCTCGAGCGGTCAGGCGATTCCCACTGCGACCGATGAAGACGGGCGAGCGGATCACGCCGTGCTCCGCGGCGGCACGATCCTCGCCGGCGGGGCGATCTCGCGCGCCGCCGAGCAGTGCGGAGCGCTCGGCGAGCCACACGCGCAACGCGTCGATCGCGTGCCGTCCGATCGGCACGACGCGCGATTTTCCGCCTTTTCCCACGACGCGCACGGTGCGGTCCTCGAGATCGATCGCCGGCAGATCGAGGCTCACGAGCTCGCTCAATCTGAGCCCCGAGGAGTAGAGGAGCTCCATGGCCGCCTTATCGCGCGCCGACAACGAATCCTCGGTGCGAAACTCCAAGAGGCGCGCCATCTGGTCGGCATCGAGCGTGGCGGGAAGGCGCTTCTTGACCTTGGGTGCGCGCACCTCCTCGGCGGGATTGGCGCTCGTCACCCCCTCGCGCGCGAGATAGCCGTAAAAGCTGCGCACCGACGATAAGCGCCGCTGGATGCTGCGCGCGGCGAGCCCCGCGGCATGAGCCGCCGCGGCGAAGGCGCGCACATCGCGATGAGCGAGGGCGCTCCAGTGTGCGATGCGGCGAGCGGTGCAAAATGCGCGCAGCTGCCCAAGGTCGCGGCGATAGGCAGCCACGGTGTGATCGCTCATGCGGCGCTCGAGCTTCAAATGCGCGGCGAAACGCTCGATCCACTCCTGCTCCGCCGCGTTCATCCTCAGCGCGTCAGGGCGTGGGTGACGAGCTCCCCGATGCGCGACAGGAATTCGGTGCTCATTCCCGGGTGGAATCGCTCGGCATCGCTCGCGCCGATCGCCAGCAGCCCGACCGCCCCCTTCGGGCCCAAGGGAATCAGGGCCGCCGAGCCGACCTCGATGCAGTCCTTGCCGAACAAGAGGTCGCGCTGTGCATCGCGAATCTGGCCGCATCGAGGCTTGCCCGACTGCAGCAGCGAATCGAACGTCTTCATCTCGGGGTCGCCGAGGTTGGCGGTCCGCAGGAAGCGGCCGGAGGTGCCGGCGAGCGGGCGAGCGGCCTCGAGAAAGAGGAGCAGCACGCAGCTTCTCGCGTCGAAATCCTCGCGCAAGCTCGCGTCGAGCGCCTCGATCGTCTCCCCCAGGCTGCGCGCGCGAATCAAGCGCTGCGTGAGCCGATGAACCCGGCCCGCGACCCCATCATTGGCGCGCGCGACGTCCAGCAGCTCCTTGAGCTTGCGCTCGAGCGCCTGGTTGCGCTCCCGGAGCACCTCCACTTGCCTCTCGACCAAGCTCACGGTGGAGGCGGCGTCGCGCCGGTGCGGCAGACGCAGCTTCGCGAGCAGGGGAGCGTTTCGCTCGAAGAAATCCGGATAGGTCGAGAGGTACTCCGCCACGCTTGCGTCGTTGAGCGCCTCGTGCTTGATGCCGCGTGCCTGACTTGTTGTCATTGTTCGTCCCCTCCGCTTATCTCGTTAAATCTCGACGATACCCGTGAAGACCGTGGTCGCCGGCCCGGTGAGCCAGATGTGCTCGCCGGGTCCCGGCCAGGCCACGTAGGCGGTGCCGCCCGGCAGATCGACGCGCACCTGCGCGTCCAACAGGCCTTGGCGAGCGCCGACCGCAACGGCCGCGCACGCTCCCGTGCCGCAGGCCAAGGTTTCGCCCACGCCACGCTCGAATACGCGCAACGCGATGTGAGTGCGGCTCCTCACCTGCATGAATCCCACGTTCGTGCGCCGGGGGAATCGGCGGTGATGCTCGATCTTCGGGCCCAGCCGTGCGACCGGCGCCGCGCTCAAATCCGCGACCGACAGCACGGCGTGCGGATTGCCGATCGATACGGCGCCGAATTCGATCGTCTCGCCCTGCACGTCGAGCGTGTACTTCGTCGCCTCGGCCGCCGCATCGAGCGGAATCTTTTGCGGATCGAAATCCGGCAGCCCCATGTCGACCGACACCAGCCCATCCGGCCTCACGTGTGCGTGCACCAGGCCGGCTTTGCTTTCCATCGCAATCTCACGGCCGCGCTGCGGGGATCTCGCGTAGAGGAGTGAGGCGATGCAGCGTGCTCCATTGCCGCATTGCTCTACTTCCTCGCCGTCGGAGTTGAAGATTCGGTAGAACGCACGGCTGCGCGAGTCGCGCGGCGATTCGAGCATCAGCGCCTGGTCGAATCCGACGCCCGTGTGCCGGTCGGCGAGCGCGCGCAGCTTGTCCGGCCCGAGCGGCGCACCCGTGGGGGCATCGAAGACGAAAAAGTCGTTGCCCAACCCCTGCATCTTCAAGAACTCGATGCGCATGGCGCGAGCATAGCCGAAGCGGCTAACCGTAGCGAGCGCACCGCATGCTAAGGTGCGCACTCGAGGAAGAGTGCGTTGCGCGTCAGTCTCTACAAGTCCGATCGGAATTTCCACATCGAGCCGGGCGAGTCGGTGCTCGAGGCGGCGCTCGCTGCAGGATTCAATCTCCCGCACAGCTGCAAGACCGGCAGCTGCGGCCTGTGCCGCGCACGGCTCCTCGAGGGCGAGGTGCGCTATCCCCGCGGACCACCGCTCGGACTCGGCGCTCGGGAGATGGCCGAGGGCTCGATCTTGCTCTGCGAAGCGCAGGCCCGGAGCGATCTCTCGATCGACATCCTGGAAGTCGGCCCCGCCGGCGCTCAGCGCGTGAAGCGCCTGCCCTGCCGAATCGAGCGCACCGAGCGGCTCTCGCACGACGTGATGGCGCTCTTCTTGAGGCTGCCCGCGGCGGAGCCCTTCGAGTTTCTCCCGGGACAATACATCGACATCATGCTGCCGCGGGGTCGGCGGCGCAGCTTCTCGATCGCCTCCCCGCCGCATGATGCGCGCTTGCTGGAGCTGCACGTGCGCCGCGTCGCCGGCGGCGAGTTCACCGAGCGGCTCTTTGCCGGCGATGCACGCGCTACGCTGCTCACGATCGAGGGCCCCCTGGGGCACTTCGTGTACCGCACGGCCGTGGCGCAGGCGGTGCCGATGCTGCTCATCGGTGGCGGTACGGGCTTCGCTCCGCTCAAGAGCATCCTGCGGCACCTCATCGAGAACGGGGTCAGCCGGGAGATGACCCTGTACTGGGGGGTGCGGGCGCAGCGCGATCTCTACGCGCTCGCCGCGCTTCACGATCTCGAGCGGCGCAGTGGGCAGTTCCGCTACGTCCCGGTTCTCTCGGAGCCCTCTCCCGGTTGGGCGGGGAGGAGGGGGTTCGTGCACGAGGCGGTGATCGCCGACATCGGCGAGCTCGCTCGCTACGATGTGTATGCGAGCGGTCCGCCGGCCATGATCGAGGCGGTACGGCGCGAGCTCGAGCAGCGCGGCGTGCCGCGCGAGCGGCTCTCCTTCGATTCCTTCGACTATGCGCCGGATTCGCCGGCGCGCCAACGCAGCACCGCGGACAGCAAGTCCTGATCGAGCGCGCTCGCCGCCTCGACGATCTGCCCCGTGAGCCCGAGCGCGCGCAGGCTCTCGGCCACTCGAGCGCCCGGCACCAGCCAGCGGCAACGCTCGAAGTCACGGCGCAACGCTTCGGTAGCGAGCGCGAGCAGGCTCCTCGCGATCTCGACGCTCGTCGCGGTCACGAGCTGGATCGCACCCGCCGCGAACTCGGACTCGAGCGAGCTCAACGCGGCCGCGCTCGGACGGGCGGATTCGCGCCGATAGACTTCGGCGGCCGTCACCCGCGCGCCGCGTCGGGTGAGCTCTTCGCGCAAGAGCTCTCGACCGTCCTGACCCTTGACGAGAAGAACTCGGGCCCCCGCGACCGAGTTGACGCTCGGGTGACGCAGAAGAGCCTCCGAGTCGTAGCCCCCGGCGGATTGCACGGCCACGCGATAGCCGGCTTGATTGAGCGCGTGCGCCGTTGCGGGGCCGATGGCTGCGAGCTTCAGATCGCGCCGCTCGCCGAGGAGCATCGCCCCGTAGCGCACGGCGTTGGCGCTCGTGAATACGATGAGGTCGAATCGCTCGAGTGGGGCAAGCTCGGCGCCGAGCGTGTGCCGATCCTCGAGCGGGTGGATCTCGATCGCCGGGAACGAGCGCGCGCGCGCGCCCTGCGCCTCGAGCAGTCGGCACAGGGGCAGGGCCTGCAGCTCGGGCCGCGTGACCAGGACTCCGACACCGTGCAACGGGAGCATGTCGGTCAGGCGCTCCGCAACCGCTCGAGCAGCTCTCCCGCGCCCGCCGCCAGCACGCGCTCGGCGAGCTCTCTGCCGAGTCGCTCGGCATCGCTCGGCGTGCCTGAGATCGAATCGCGCAGGAGCCGCGACCCGTCCGGCTCGGCCACGAGACCATCGAGCATCAGCCGGCCCGCATCGACGCGTGCCCACGCGGCGATGGGCGATTGGCAGCTACCGCCCAGGCGCCGCGCGAAGGCGCGCTCGGCTTCGACGGCGACGTGCGTTGCCGCATCGTCGAGCGGGGCGAGGAGCGCGCGCATCCTCGAGTCCTCCGTTCTGCACTCGATGCCGATCACGCCCTGCCCGACGGCGGGCAAGGAGATCTCGGGCCCGAGACGCGTGGTGATGCGCGCCTCGAGGCCCAGGCGAATGAGCCCCGCGCAGGCGAGCACGATCGCGTCCAGCTCGCCGGCATCGAGACGTCTCAAGCGCGTGTCGACATTGCCGCGCAGGATCTCGATCGAAAGATCGGGTCGCGCCGCGAGGAGCTGTGCACGGCGACGCAGGCTCGAGGTGCCGAGGCGCGCACCTTGCGGCAGATCGGAAATCCCCCGCGCGTCGCGCGCGATCAAGGCATCGCGCGCATCCTCGCGCGGCAGCATCGCGGCGATCGACAAGCCGCTCGCAAGCTCGCCGGGCACATCCTTCATCGAATGCACCGCCATGTCGGCACGCCGCTCGACGAGCGCCGCCTCGAGCTCCTTGATGAAAAGCCCCTTGCCGCCGATCGCCGCAAGGCTTCGATCCAAGATGCGATCGCCCTTGGTGGTCATGGGCGCGAGATCGACCCTCAAGCCCGCGTGCGCCCGGCGCAGCGCCTGCGCGACGTGCTCGGCTTGCCAGAGCGCCAGCACGCTCTTGCGGGTCGCGATCCTGAGCGCGCTGCCCGCGGCGGGGGCACTCATGAGGAGGCGGATTTCGAGTCGGGAAAGAGCTCGGATTTCAGCCGGTAGATCGCCGATATGTCCTCATCGCCGAAGCCCTCGACGATGAGCTTGCCGTACTGCTGCAGCGTCGACTCGACCACCGGCAATTGAGCGCCGTGTCGCGCCGCCATCTCACGGCAAATGCGCAGATCCTTCGCGTGCAGGCGAACGCGAAAGCCCGCCGGAAAGCTGTTCCTCGCCATGTAGGGCGCGCGATTGACGAAATACCAGCTCGAGCCCGCACCTTTGCCGAGCGTTTCGATCAGTCGATCGAGCGGTAAGCCCTCGGCGTGCGCGAACGCCATCGCCTCACCGACCGCCTGGATGATGCCGGCGCACATGATCTGATTGGTGGCCTTCGCGGCCTGTCCCGCGCCGCTCGGCCCGAAGTAGGTCACCGTGCTGCCGAGCTTCTCGAGGATGGGCAGCGCGCGCTCGAAGTCAGCCTCCTCGCCGCCCACCATGATCGCCAAGGTAGCGGCGCGCGCTCCTTCCACGCCGCCGCTCACCGGACAATCGAGAAATCCCACCCCGAGCTCGCCAAGCCGAGCGTGCATGTCCCGGGCCGTCAGCGATCCCACCGTGGAGCAGTCGATCACGATCATACGCGGGCCCAATCCCGCCTCGAGACCCGCGACGACCGCACGCAAATCCTCGTCCGCCGACACGCAGATCACCACGGCCTCGGAGTTGGTCGCGAGCTCGGCGAGATTGGCGAAGGCGTGGCACTTGAGCTCGGCGGCGAGTGTCGCCGCCTTCTCGGCCGTGCGGTTCCACACTCCGCTCAGGAGTCCCGCGCGATGGAGGTTTCGCGCCATGTGCGTGCCCATCGCGCCCAATCCGACAAAGCCCGTTTGCATATGCGAAAATCCCCCGAGCGCAAGCGCCGAACCCGCAGCAGCGCATACCTTAAGGCTTTGCGACACGCGCGGCAAAGCCCGCACGTCGCCGCGGCGTTCGAATGCCGGCGAATTTCCGATTCAGGACACTAGGGTGCCGCGAGGCTCAAGGTCGCGCGCCGAGTCTCACGTGGCGCTGTTGCAAATCGCGTCGATATCGCGTTTTGCGTTGAGCCGCTCGGAATCGATCTCTTCGGAAGTCAAATACTGCCGCTCCCCATTGTCGCCGGTCTTGTATAGCCGGCGGCCCTCGATGAGCTTCTTGTAGCGCTCCTGTGCCTCGGCGCACTGCTTGTCGCGCGTCTGCGCGACATCGGAGTCCACCGCCTTCTTGGCATCGCGCGTCGCCTGATCGCTAGGCGCAGTCGCCCTCGCGGTGGGTGCCGGGTTGGTGTTTCGGCTGGTGTGCGTTCCGAGCAGCTCCACGACTTCGGCATGCACACCGTCGGGCGGACGATCGCCGTACTGCACCTTCCCCTCGGCGTCCACCCACTTGTAGACGACCGCGAAGGCCAACGCCGACCAGGTCATCAACACGGTGCACAACAGAACGCGCTTCATCGCAAAGACCCTCGCTCTCGTCAAAGGGCACGCGACCCGGACTCTCCCGTTCGGATACGTACCGCCTGACCCAGATCAGATACAAAAATCTTGCCGTCGCCGATCTTGCCCGTCCGGGCGGTGTCGATGATCGCCTCGACCACCCGATCGACCTGCTCGTCGTCCACGGCCAACTCGAGCTTCACTTTGGGCAAAAAGTCCACCACATATTCTGCCCCACGGTAGAGCTCAGTGTGACCCTTTTGACGGCCAAAGCCCTTGACCTCTGTCACGGTAATGCCCTGTATCCCCACTTCCGCCAAGGCCGACCTCACATCGTCGAGCTTGAACGGCTTTATGATGGCAACGACCATTTTCATGATGGGCTGACTCCTATCGAGCAAGCATGCAGTCTAACAGCGCGAAAAGCTACGAAATTTGCTGCGGCACAGCATGGAGGCCTGGATTCTTCCACGAGATCCCTGAGACACGCGCGCAACAAAAATCGGCGCGGGAATGGACCCGCGCCGGTGGGATATCGCGCCGACGGGGGAGTTGGCTGGCTTGCCGGCGCGAGATGCTCCTAAATCGACCCAAGACGCCTAGTGCTAAATCGCATCCGGCCCGGTTTCGCCGGTGCGCACACGCAGCGCCTGCTCGAGCTCCAGCACCCAAATTTTGCCGTCGCCTGTCTTACCTGTCCTCGCTACGTTACAAACTGCCTCCATCACCTGTTCCGCAATCGAATCATCCACCGCGAGCTCGATCTTGGCTTTGGGCAAGAAATCGACGCTATATTCGGCCCCCCGGTAGAACTCGGTGTGACCGTGCTGGCGCCCGTAGCCGTGAACCTCGGTCACCGTCACGCCCTGAATTCCGATGTCCGCCACCGCTTGGCGTACCTCGTCCACCTTGAACGGCTTGATGACTGCCGTGATCAGCTTCATGCATTTATCCCCGCACGCGAGCGTTATCACACGAGTCTCGGGTACGGCTTGCGCGTACTATTGCATGCAGGCCGATGCAGCTTCCATGCCAGAGGCGAGCAGCGAGAGATCAACGGCTTGCGCGGCGCCTGGGCGGGAAGTGCATCGGTTTAGCGCGTAGGGCGTCGGTGCGTGCGTTATCGTAGTGCGACATGTCGAGGAGGATGGCGATGAGTTTCATGAGCTCGAGTGGTCTGGATGATCTCGCTCGACGCCTTGCGGATGCGGTGCCTCCGTCCCTGCGGAGCCTGCGACGAGATCTGGAGAGCAATTTCAAGGCGGTGCTGCAGGCGCAACTGGCCAAGCTCGACCTCGTGAGCCGCACCGAGTTCGATGTGCAAGCGGCGCTCCTCGCGCGTACCGAGGCCGCCCTCGCGGCGATGGAGCAACGACTCAAGGACATCGAAGCCAAGCTCGGGGGCTCCTCGCCGGGAGAGGCAGAGCGCTAAGCATCCCTGAGCCGGATCAGTGCTCGAGCCGATCCTGCAGGCGGGTCGTGACCGCGGCGCGGCGCGTTTCCTCGAGCATGCGCGCGATGCTGAGCGATAGCGCGCACACGCTCGCCATGTAGATGGAGACCGGCACGTTGCTGCGGTACTTCTCGTACAGAAGGGTCGCGATGATCGGCCCCAAGGCGGCGCCGAACAGGGTCCCGATCTGGTAGGCGAGGGAGGCGGCCGAGTAGCGTAGACGCGTGTCGAATAGCTCCGTGAACATGGCCGCCAAAGGACCGTAGGAGAGCGAGGTCCAGGTGCTTCCCGCGAGCAGCGCAACCGTGAGGCCCGCGAACGAGCGCGTATCGACGAGCGGAAACAGCGCGAATGCCCACAATCCCGAGAGCGCGACGCCCGCCATGAACAGCGGCCGCCGCCCGTAACGATCCGAGAGCCTTCCGGCCAGAAAGGTGACGGGGATGATCGCGGCGCTCGCGATCAGCTGGGCGGCGAGGACGGTGCCTCGTGCGAGATGCTGCGAGCCCGTCGCGTACGCGATCACATACGTCACCAGCAGGTAGAACGTGAGAGGGGTCGAGATGTAGGCTCCGGCGGCGATGAGGATCCGCCCGGGATAGCGACGCAGCGCTTCGACGACCGGTGAGCGGCTCGCCCCTTGCATCTGCGTCTCGAGACTCGAGGCATCGCCGGGCTCTGCTCGCGAGGCTCCCGCCGCCGCCGTCGGCGTCAGCCGGCGAAAGGCAGCCGTATCCTCGACTCGGTACTCGAGATACACCCCGAAACCCACGAGCGCGATGCTCAGCAGGAATGGAATCCGCCAGCCGTACGCGATGAACGCAGCGGGCGAGGTGAGGGCATTGACGGCGAGCAACGCGAGGTTCGCGAGCAGCACGCCGATCGGCACGCCCGCCTGAACCAGGCTCCCGTACCAGCCGCGGCTCGACTCGGGGGCGCTCTCCGTGGCGAGCAGGATGGCGCCGCCCCATTGACCTCCGACCGCGAGCCCTTGCAGGAACC
>Ga0187781_10003579_pt1 | contig 11666 bp, 10 predicted proteins | sample 0715_SJ02_MP02_2_FD_132447 | JGI IMG/M metagenome (GOLD analysis project Ga0187781, IMG submission 132447) | Tropical peat soil microbial communities from peatlands in Department of Meta, Colombia - 0715_SJ02_MP02_20_MG | ecosystem: Environmental > Terrestrial > Soil > Wetlands > Peat | place...
GATCTTCATTCTAGCGGTCAGAAGTGGAAGCGGTAGCGGAATTCCCCGTAGATTTGACGCGGTGCGTCCCAGTGGAATCCGCCAAAGGTCAGGCTGTTGTCGAGCTGTACGCGGCGGTTGGCGATGTTGACCGCGGTCGCCGAAATTGTGTACCTCTCGGCGAAAGTCTTTCCCAGCGAAAGATCCACGGCGCTATGGCTGGGCAGATACTGGCCGGGATATTGAGCCAGCGCCGTTCCAAACAACCCGTTGGTGAACCCCGAGCCGTAATAAACGTTCGTCGAGGCATAGGCATGCCAGGGAAGGCTGCCGTTGAAGCCGACGTTCAGCGTGTTCCGCTGGTCGTGGTCGACGGGGCCAAGTCCTGGAGGTGGATATAGCGAGCATATTGGAGTCGCAGGCGGACAGATTAGGCCTCCAGTGATGGGCGAAGTGGCCTGCGCGATCTGGTTCGAGTAAGCGAGATGGAACAGGCCCCGATGCAGTATGTTTGGAGAGCGCAGCGTGAGCTCCCAGCCTTGAATCTGCGCGTAGGACCAGGTGATGGGCCAGAACAGATTCGAGTCGCCGATGTTGTTGTGATCGAGCCAATTGTGTGCTCGGGTCTCGAAATTATCGGCGTCGAGCGTCCAGCCGCGAACGGGAATCGTGACCCCGAATTGCCATTCGATGTCGCGCTCGCCGTGCAGCGGAGCGAAGCCGTAGCCCTGATTCACGCCCAATTGTTGCAGTTCGCTGGTGGCCGTGGAAAGAGGAGGAGCCTGGTAAAAGTAGCCGTAGAATCCGCGGAAAACCCAGTTGAGATGCGGAATTCGGACAGCGGCTCCAAGGCGGGGATCGGTAGTGCTTTCGGAGATGGAGGAGTCGAATTCGGTTTGGCGAAGACCGAGGATCAATGTCAGCCACGGCGTCACTTTGAATTTGTCGTTCATGAAGAACGCAGTGACGCCTCCGTTGACGCCGATCGAGGACGGACCGTAGTTGGGCAAGCCGTCGGCCGGTTCGCCATAGATCTGGCAGTTTTGACGGCACGTGTAGAGGTTGTTGAAATAGTTGTATTGGTGCTGGCCGAATCCGTAGATGCCAGCCTGAAAATCGTTGTTGCGATAGATGGTGCTGAACGACGCCTGCAGGCCGCCGTAGTTCGCGTTCTGATTCACAGTCGAGATGACGGGCAAGTCGTGGGCGCCGCCTCTATAGTCGGCGCCGTTGTAGTGATAAAACGGCGAGACGGTGACGAGCGTGTTGGGGTTAAAGGTGTGAACCCAGGAGAAAGTAACGTAGCCGTCGGGCTCGACCTCGGCATCATGCAAGCCCGAGCTAGGCACCAAACCCGAATTCACGAGAATCTGATTGCCGGTTGAGTCGAGATTCGGATCGATGGGAATCTGGTAATAATCGCGGCGCAGCGAGCCGACCAGGCGATATTGATTTTTCGGATCGGGATTGAAAATGAACGAGGCGAATCCCCCAACACCGTTGGCGGCATCGTTCACGTCCTGCGGAATCGGCGTCTGCAGGCCGTACTGGCTGCGGTTGCCGTTGAGGCTGGCGTACCACGCGAAGCGGGCGGTGTGGCTTCCGCAACTAACCTGGTCGTTGGTCTGGTAGAAATTTCCGCCGCTGATGACGAAGTCGCATTCGCGATCGCGCTCGAAGCCTGTACGTGGGACGATGTCGAAGATGCCATACGTGCGGTCGCCGTAGTCGGCATCGTAGCTGCCGCGCTGCACTTCGAGATAATCGATGTCCTTGGGATCGATCTGCGGGCCGAGATTGGTGGCGATGTTGGTGTTGGGGATGGGCACTCCGTCGATGGCCCACTCGACCTGATGGCCTCCGCGCATGTGCAACATGTCGTGCACCACGTAGGCCGCGGGCACGTAATCGGTGAGCATCTGCATGGCGTTGGTGCGGTCGGCGCCGGGAGTTAGCTGGATGACTTCGCGATCCACCATCGTGGTCGGTGTGAAGCTTTGCGTGGTCACTTCTTCCGGTGTCTCCGAGACCGAGACACTTTCCTTGGAGCCTGCGACCGCAAGCAGAAAGTGAAGAACCGGACTCGTATCCGACTGAACCGTCAGGCGCTGCTGACCCTGCTGGAAGCCTTGCTGCGTGACCGTGACGGTGTAATTGCCGATGGGAACGGAGCTGAACTCAAATTCGCCATTGCTGTTGGAATCCCGGGACTGGCTCCAATCGGAAGTTTGCGATTTTAGAACTACATGCGCGGACTGGATAGGGCGATGCTGCGGATCGTGAATGATCCCGCGAACCGAACCGAAGATAGTTGCAAATGCGATGGCGTTGAGAAGGAAAAAGATCGTAATTGCCTTGAAAGACTGCCGCATAATGTCTCCTTGAAAACATCGGGAAGCGCCCGAGCGGAGGCGTAGATCACGCCGAGAGCGCAAACATTTGTTCGATCAGGGATCGCTTAGATCGACCAGTTCCAGGAGACCGGAGGAGCGCGTGAGGAACGAACTCCGCTAAATACGACGGCGGGATGGGTAAGCTGAGAGCCGGCGGCATGCGGACTCAGAGCTGGTAACGAGAAAAAGGCGGTCGTGGGTTGGGCGTGTGCCCACCGCGCACTGGTTACCGCGCGGAAACAATCGCCGCGGCAACAACCGGCATCGCGAAAAATTGGTTGAGAGGAAGTGTCGCTCCCCGCTTCATGACATTGATGCCGGCCTTTGCGCAAGCAGCAAGCATGCAGGGGTTGAGCCGAGAGTGCCTGCGCCAGCGGAAGAACGCTTCCGAAGAGCGCGAATAGCAGCAGCGACGTGGCGATCAGGCGGCGCATTGCGTTGTGACGATTCGAACCCCAGGTTGCGATAAGCATAGGACAAAGGCAATCTGTGCCGCAAGTGGGGGCTGTGCCCGCGACGTTTGAAAATTGCCCTCGAATAAATGTACGCGGCTGAGGGGAAGATGGATTTTTAGGTTTTGCCGGCCGCTCAGCGCATGAGTACGTAAGACCCGCCATCGGTGCAGGCGATCACGAGATTCGTCAGCACGAATAGAAGATCGTAGTGCCAGCCGGAGGCTTTCTCGCCCCAGAAGCCTGTGTGCCAGGCGAAGGCTTTTTTTGCGATCGCGCCGAACATAACGAGTATGAGGCCGATGGCGGCAAGTTGAGTCAACACGCCCACAGCCACACCGAGTCCACCGGCAAGCTCGACAGCGCCAAGGAAAATCGTAAACCCTATGCTCATCTCGATGCTTTTGGCGCGTTCCGCCGGCTTCTTCAAATGGCTATAGCCGCTGGTTACAAAAACCAAGCCGACCATGAGACGCATGAGAAGCAGGGCGAGATCGGTGAAGCGGGCGAGTTGGGGGAACATGGCGCTTCACTTTGGATGATTTGGGTTGGGCCGAAGGTTGCGAAAAACGCTCACGGCCTGCAGCGCCAATGTGGGACAGCCGAGGGCGGTGTCCCCACATTTTTCTGCTTTTCTAAGCCCGGCCACGAATCTTAGCCCACCACCAGCGCACTCCTACGAACAGGAAACGCCAGTCGCTGAAGAACTCGGGTGGCTTGCCTTCGAAGGCATGGCCGACGAATTGGAAAATCCACCCGAAGATGAAGAGAGCTAACGCGTAGAGCCAGAGTCTGTGAATGAAGATGCTGGAGAGAAAGACTGCGAGCGAGAGCAGGATCATTGGAATGCCGAAGGTATGGCACATCCGGTTTACAGGATGCCGATGGCTCGAAGCGTATTGCTCAATCCACTGTGTACTGGTGCGACGGCCTAACATGCAGAGACTATGATACACAACGGGCAAGGATGACGCGTCACCGAGTCGCCTGATCAGGAGGTACCGAACGATTGCGGCGTTAAGATTTTTTCTTTTTGGAAAGGGACGATTTGCCGATCGCGGGACTTGCCTTGGAAAGCCGACGAAATAATCTATCCGCTAAAGAGCCACGGCGGAACCGGGCATTTTCCAGTGCTCGGCCTGCGTGATAGTGCCGCAGGTCTGCTACTTCATCGGCATAGTTATCGAACTGAAAGCCTCGGCTTCCAGCTCCAAAAGGCATTTTTCTGCTAATTCTTACAGCCATAGCAATCAATATGTGGAGAGTTGAGGAAGGTTGATTGTGACACGAAACCGGCTGGAGCGGAAGTTACTTTTGGACCCCCGTCTGTGGGAAAGGTTTGGAAAACTCTCAAACGACGCCCTTCGGTTTCCTTACAGGGCTAGGCGGCCTCTTTTAAGCGTTCAAATAGCCTGGATGCTACTGACCCTGGCCGGAAGCGGGCTCTCTCGAGCAACACGCCCTTTTTGTACTGTTTCTTGTCCGCGGCGCGGTCGTGACGGTTTTCGAAGCGAAAGCCTCGATTGCCCGCTCCGAAGGGAATCTCGCGAATGACTTTAACGGCCATCAGTTCACTCTAATTAATTCCTTTAAACGTTTCAACACATAAGTTTGCGCGTGGTCAGTCAGTTTTTCAATTCCAGGTTTCTTGCCGAACTTTCGCAGCAACTCGGCCTGGTCTTCCGAGGATGTCCCGAGATTCAAAATGCCATAGATCAAGGCGGTCGACCTTGGATCGATAAGCGGCACACTGATAAGAAAGCGGTGGCGAAAGGCGCCGGGAAGGGTTTTGTAAATATGTCGCTTAGGATTGCTCTCGTCGTTCCAATCGTAAATCCTCGCCATTCGATGTTTCCAGGCGCGTCCGGCGTTGCCGTCGCCAACGAAAAAATAAAGATCTCGGTATGCTTTCTCCCGCAGTAATGTCCCAGCCACGATTCGCAGAACCGGGAACCCGTCCCTGTTTGTTGGTGACTTCTCCTTGTATTTCTCGTCAAGAACCATCAGGCTAACTTCAAGTGTCTCTGTATCCAGTTCCGCACCCTTCAGTAGTTCCTCAACCCACGCGGCAAACGAAACCAGAACGGAATTGATTATTTCCCTAAGCTGGAGCGCTTCAAGCCCGACCCCTGCACTCTTTTCAATCCCCTCTGCGTCAAGCGTGTGCTTCATTTCAGCTAGCCTGTCAGTAAAGCGCCGCTGTTTCTGCCTTTGAATACCCGTCAAAGGCGATGCAACCAGGGTCTTACCCTGCCCCAGTTGCCATGAAATCCGGTACAAAAAGGGGGATTGAGGCCGTTGTATCGTCAGACGGGCCTGATTGGAGACCGGGGTATAGTGAAAGCAATTGCGATAACGCTGTGTGAGTTCGTCGTTCCTTCCTTTTTCTGCAGCCTTGGCGGGGTAATAGACCTCGAAGTAAGGCGACTTGTCAAATTCCATTTGAGAGGGAAACGAAATGGCTAAGGTGAAATTCGCCCAACTCTCGGGCACGAATTTTTGCGCATAATCCACGCCGTCGTGTGTCTCGCTGAAATGTGGCTTTTGCCGAAACTCCTCCAGATTCATGGCATAGACATTCCAGTCCCAGCAGGAGAGTACAAAGCGCCCAGGGTTTTCAACTGTGGGGCGATTGTCGAATTCGACATTCATGTGAACCTTGGTAGGGCTTATTTCGACTTCTCTCAGATGTGCGTCCGCAATCGTGCGGTTATCTCGTGTCAATTCAAATTGGCTCGTGTGCCCCGATTGGACTTCTGCCGCCGGCAGCTTGAAAACATAAGGCCTCCCAGGCGGCAAGACAATTCCGGCGTAGGCCAACTCGTTATTCGCATCCCCTTCCTCGTCAATTTTTACATCCCAGATCAGCGACTGGCAGCTCATGATCGAAAACGAGGCGGGGGATGGAGATGAAGATTCCTCTGTCTCTGCCGCCTCAAGGTCGGGCCCTGGCACGAGGGTTGGCTTCGGCTTCGACTTAGTGTGCGGTCTCTTGATCGGCACCAGTTTCAGCTTGTCGGCTGGAACCCTGCCGTGGTAGCGGGGAATTTGATGTTTCTCGGGACGTGCGGAGTAAACCAAAACCATGGCCCTCTCATAGGCCTCTGCGACGGACTCCCCCTCAGAGATTGCCTTGTAAAAACGCGGCGAGAATCCAAGGGCGACCTCTTCAGGGAGCCGTAACTTGACCCCCAGCACGCCGTCGGTGAACTTTGCAATGGCGCGGGCCTGGCGTTCGGAAAAACAAGAATTCATCACCACCAGGCGAATCTTGCCCCTCATCACCTTGAATAATTGTTCCAGCGCCTTGGTGGGAATCGGGTGCGGTCTGCCCTCGCGCGTCGTTAGTAATATTTCCTCCGAATCGCCGCCGTGGGCACTGAAGTGGACCACGCGAGGCGTGTATCCCTCTACCTGGGCAGCAACTTCTTCCCATGTAGCCGACGGAACATAGCGTACATCGGCGGTCTGCCCTAACTGTTGCTGCACAGCTTTGAATTCTGCATCTACCCTCAAAGTTGCGCCCTGAATTGCATTGGCAGAGACAAGTAGAATTTTTAGTTTCGACATGTCAGTTTTTGAGTGAGCGTGATAATATGCCTGTCCGAAGAGCGTATTAACGGAGGCTACCTTGCCCGCCCAGCCGATCTATATTGAACTCTCGGACAGGTTACGCCGACAACTAGCCGCTAGGAAGATAAATCTACAGGCCGAATTGCAAAAGGAAGGCATTCATTCCGAACTACTGGGGCTTTCGATAGAAGGCCGCCCACGAGTTCGAGAAGTTTTTCTTACGATTTTGGCCGTTGGTGTCACAACGTCGCTGGTGGGCTGGGCCGTCTCCCGCGTAATCGCCGCACTAGCCGGGTACAAGCGCACGCAGATGAAGGAGCACGACTTACTTGTGGCGCTGGATGGCAAAGGCGAAGCCATCGTCGATAACGTCGGCAATCCTGTCTACAATCTGGCCGACAAAGCAGCCAAGCTTCCTCCACCTGAGGTCGGTGCGGCGAAGTTAGTAGCCGGCAAGCTGCTGAGCTTTGACGTAAGCACCGGCGGTGCAACTCCCAAGCCTGTGCAGGCTACCAAGAAAACCCGATCGAATGCAGGTGAGGGGAAAGCACTGACCCGAAAGACTCGCAAGAAGAGAAAATCTGCGTAACCTTATGTGGGTTGGCCGTGGAATCCCGATTCCCGGCGAAAGGCAGCATGTGAGCCGCTGTTCCGAACAGTGTCCTGCGCCTCTGCTACCGATTTTCCTCAGAGTTCCACAGGCAAGTCACGGTCTCCACAGCTTCTGCACAACACGCGACGCTTTTTGCATTGCGGTTCGCAACAAGGTACGGCACAGTGGGTGCACCGAAAACGTGAGACTTTTCGAGCGCAGGCGAACGAAGACTGCGGTGGGCCAGTGGCAGACCGGTAATTCTCGAGGGTGAATTGCCGGGGGAAAATCGGGCGCGTAAGCGCACTGGTTGCCCGGGCACTGCGGCCTCCTCCACAACCCGTTCTTTGAGCGGGTTGGGCTGCTGGCTGGCGCAGAGGTCGCAGGCTGTGATTCTCCGAACCATGGCCTGCGGCGGTACCGGTGAATGTGGCGTGCGGCATTGGCGCAAGCTGATGCGTGCGCTACGTGATCGGTATGAACGTTCCTCCGCCCCAAGCGGTGAATGCGAGCGAAGGGTCTCCGCAACAATACGGCCCGGAGTGGCTGGCTCCGGGCTGTATTTGTTTTTGCTTGCCCAACTACGTCTTCTCCTTTTATTCTCCTATTGTGCAGGTTCGGCCTCGATCCTAAGCTGATACGAAAATATTTCGGAATCGTATGCCTTTTTCCAAAGGCTGCGCCTCGCTTTCACAAGGCCGATGGAATTAGCGTGCGCAGTGCATCCTGAACTTCGAGGAAACAGATAGGCGTGGCTACGACCGATTACAACATCGGCACTCTCCCGGCGAATGTGGAGGCCGAGCGCTCGATTCTGGGCGCAATTCTGCTCGATAACTTTGCTTACAACCAGGCTGCTGAGCATCTGCGCGTCGAGGATTTTTCGCTCGACTCGCATCGGCGGATTTATGGGCGGATGGTCGATCTGCAGGAGTCTTCGCGGCCGATCGACATGATCACGCTGATCGAGGAGCTGGAGCGGCACAAAGATCTGCAGGCGGTTGGCGATGTGGGCTATGTTTCGAGCCTGCTCGATGGCGTGCCCGACCGGCCCAGCATTGAGCACTACGTCAAGATTGTGCGCGACAAGGCGCTGCTCCGCGGGCTGATTCATGCCGCGAATACGGCAATTGCGCGGGCGGCCGATCAATCGGATGCGGCCGAGGACGTTCTCAGCGATGCCGAAGCGGCGATCTTCCAGCTCTCGGAGAAGCGCATTGGGCGCGGCTTCATGGAGTTCAAGGAGATCTTCAAGGAGGCCTACGGAACACTTGACAGCCTCCTACAGCGCGGCAAGCGAATCACTGGATTGGAAACTCACTTCAGCGATCTCGATGAGATGACGACGGGTTTGCAGCGGTCGGACCTCGTTATCATTGCCGCGCGCCCCTCGATGGGCAAGACTGCCTTCGTGATGAATATTGCCGAGAATGCTGCAGTCGAGGATAAGCAGGTCGTTGGTGTTTTCTCCTTAGAAATGTCGCGCGACGCTCTACTGCTGCGTTTGCTGAGCTCGCAGGCAAGGGTGGATGCGCAAAGGTTGCGTACAGGCTCGTTGTGGCAAGAAGACACCAGAAAGTTACAACGTGCGCTGGAGCAGTTGGCGCACGCCCCGATTTTCATCGACGACACGCCCGGTATTTCGTTGAGCGAGATGCGGGCCAAGGCGCGGCGCCTGAAGCAGTCGCAGGGCAAGCTGGATTTGCTGATTGTCGATTACTTGCAACTCATGTCGGGCGGGAGTAAGCGGTACGAAAATCGAACCCAGGAAGTCTCGGCGATTTCGCGCGGGCTGAAGGCGATTGCCAAGGAACTGAGCGTGCCGGTCATCGCGCTTTCCCAGTTGAGCCGCGCACCGGAGAGCCGGGGCGGGGATCATCGTCCGCAGTTGGCGGATTTGCGCGAGTCGGGGTCGATTGAGCAGGATGCCGACCTTGTTATGTTTATCTTCCGCGAAGAGGTTTACAAGCAGGACGATCCGGACTTGCAGGGGCGGGCGGAGATCATTATCGGCAAGCAGCGCAACGGGCCGATTGGAAAGGTAAATCTGGCCTTCCTGAAAAGTTGCACTCGGTTTGAAACACTGGTGGAGGGCGGAATTGCCCCGGAAGAGTAATTGCTGGTGTACCACGAATTGTTACAGGAATCGCTGTAGGCTTACCTCGGTAAATACCTTAGGGGACGCGAGTTGTGGTTTCCTCCGATCTGTGGAAAGCTTGTGGAATTGCGGACGGACTAACAGAAGATGGGCGCAGATGGCAAGGACACGGGTCACAGAGTCGCGTGCGGGGGGACTGTAAGGTTCTGAATAGTAACCAGTTATGCAATTCACTTTGCATTAACACATTCCCGTCGCGATAAGACGCGGCTTGTTCCCGATTTCGAGATTTGCACATTCCCGGTTTGAAACGCATCAGATTGGCGGGTTATCTTCAGCACCCGGGACGGTGACGTATTCGAGCGTGGATTACACCGGTCTCCCCATCTCTGTCATCGCGTAGTGCTCTCTCGATGTGGCAGTGCGGCTTTCAAAGCTATCTGGCGACCGCGCAGGAACCTGGCTGACGCAACAGGGGCACCGGGTCAAGTTGACACGACCGCAGCTTGCCTAGGAGAGAACGGACGATGGGCTGGAAGGTGCGCCCCCTAGCCTGAAGCGGCGCCGTAGCCCACCCCGCCGAAAAACGCGGCGGGTGGGCATCCTCGGTTAAGAATAGGGCTGGCAAAGGTGGGCCAGCCTGCGTCCTGGCAATTACAGCATTTCTGTGAAGGGAACATCCGTAAGTATCTCGTGAACGACCTCTGTGGCTGTGATTGTCGCCAGCGGCCCGCATCTGGCGGCAGAAGCGAAAAGTGGTGGGCGATAGTCAGAGCGCGGGAGGCGCGCTTCCAGCCAACCCCAACTCCCGCGCGACGGGCTTCATCGCCTCGATGCAGAAGGCGATGTGTTCGTCCAAGTCCACGCCCAGCGCGGCCGCGCCGTTCACGATGTCGTCGCGGTTTACCTTGCGCGCGAAGGCCTTGTCCTTCATACGCTTTCTTACCGAGTTCGCATCCGCCTCGGCCAGGGACTTTCCCGGCTTGACCAGAGCTACAGCGGTGATGAATCCCGCTAGTTCGTCGCAGGCGAAGAGAGCTTTTTCCATCGGCGTATCGCGCGTCACACCTGTGTACTCGGCGTGAGACATGATGGCTCGGCGGATAATCTCGGGCCAGCCGCGTTCTTTCAGGATTTGATTGCCCTTATAGGGGTGGTCGTCGAGGCTGGGATATTTTTCATAGTCGAAGTCGTGAATCAATCCTACGATTCCCCAAAGCTCTTCGGCAGGGAGTTCCCCGGGAGCGAAAGCCTCGGGACAGCCGAGGGCGGCTGTCCCCACATGAGCATCGCCGTACCTGCGCGCGCACGCTCTCATGCAGGCCTCTACTGCCAGCGCATGCTTGCGCAAACTTTCCGATTGCGTGAACTCGGTCAACAGATCCCAGGCCGCTTCTCGCGTGACACCACCAGACATAATCTTTAAAGAATACCTTGTTCGAGAACCTTCTGAAGTTTAGATGACGCGTCATTCCGAAATCCGGCGCAGTGCGGTGGCGAGGAAACTTCGTGCGCAGCGGAGACTGTGTCGCGAGCCAGCCTAAGGTTGTGGAAACTGTCGTTCTGACACTAAGGGAAATCGCCTAACTCTGAAGGCCTAGCCCCCCCCGCAGGTTCACAAACCTTTCCAATCTGCCTAAAATCCTCGCCCGTCGCGGACGATGGTACACATGAAATCCAACCTACTATTCATCTTTGTTTCTCTGTTCGTTGCCAGTTGCGCCGCATCCGAGGTGAAGATCACGACCGTTAAGGTGCCCAACGGCACGGTCGACACAGCCTATTCCGCTGTCATCGTGGCTAGCGGCGGGTGCATTCCCTACAAGTGGTCGATCGCTTCAGGAAAGCTGCCGACCGGCATCGCAGACAAAGCCACAGGCAACACGCTGAAGCTCGATCTCACTGGAACCCCCAGCAAAGCCAGCACATACTCATTTACCGTTTCTGTAACAGACTGCCACGGGCAGGCCTCTCAGGAATCATACGAGGTGACCGTTCAAGCCGGGGCGGAACACGTCGTGAGTCTAAGCTGGAAGGCTTCCACGTCGAACGCTATCGCGGTCTACAACGTTTACCGTGGCCCCAATGAAACCGCATGGACGAGGCTCAATGCGGGTCTGATTGCCGCAACCGATTACGATGATTCCACGGTCTCCAATGGCAGCACGTACTACTACGCGGCTACATCGGTCAACACTTCCGGGGAGGAAAGCGCGAAGACCGCGGCCGTGAAGGTCACTGTCGCGTGATCGACAGATGCGAGCCTTGAATTGTGCGCCCGGAACAGTCCGCTCGTGACGAGGTGAGGAATCCAGTTAGTAAACAACGCGTAGCCTCGCCATGAATCATGCGCAAACACACAGGAATGGCGCGGCTTTTCGCCGCGCCGCTTCCAGTTGCGGCCACAGACATCGCATCGCTTTGCACTTTCCTCTTGACTTCCACAGCCCACCTGCCGCAGATTGAGCGCACAGCAGGATTTCTTCCCCCGTTGTCGATTCTGCTGGTTAGGTGTACGGAGGGCCCGCTCTGGCACTCCCACAACCCGATGGCCACGACTCTTGCCCCGGTAGACTCTA
>Ga0187781_10003580_pt1 | contig 11665 bp, 16 predicted proteins | sample 0715_SJ02_MP02_2_FD_132447 | JGI IMG/M metagenome (GOLD analysis project Ga0187781, IMG submission 132447) | Tropical peat soil microbial communities from peatlands in Department of Meta, Colombia - 0715_SJ02_MP02_20_MG | ecosystem: Environmental > Terrestrial > Soil > Wetlands > Peat | place...
CTGGATGTCCTTGAGCAACAAGCCGGCCGGGTCGCCTACTCGGTCCCCAAAATCGATGTCCTCCCCAAAATCGAAGACGTAAGGGCGGTCCAACGCCTGGTAAAGGAAGTGGGCGAAGCGCTCAATTCCCTGGCGAAAACGCTGGAAGACGGCGTCGTCGAAAAAAGAGAACTAGACGAAACGATTCCAGAGCTCGACGATGTGATCCGTGAATGCGCGCACCTGAAGCACTGGCTCCAAGAGCATTATCGAGCAGACCACAGCGTGAAACTCAGAGAGCAACCCGGCGAGCGTCGGCCTAGCGCCCCCAACCCGCGGACTGTAGATAATCCTCCACGGCAACCCGGAGCGCCGCGGAATCGAGCGTGAGGGCCTTTTGCGTTGCGAGTGCGTGCACGTCGCGAGCCATTTCTTCAAGTTCCGGAGCCGAAACGCGCCTTTTTCCAAAATCGGCCGAGCGCACCATCAGAATCTCGGGTTTCCCCAGTTCTTCTCCAGAGCGTGACAGCTCACTAATCAGGATGCTGAAGCCCGCGGTATCCTCTGGATCGTGCAACTGATTTTCTCCGTCTCGGTCGATGGCCTCAGTCGCGATGTAGGTCTCTATCACTTCACGCCGGGTTTCATCATAGTGGGCTCGCCGATCGACACGGAATCGTTCATACACTTTCTTCCCTTCATCCATACGGATATAGCCGGAGTACTCGCCGCCGGCGTTCTCTATGAACATTCGCTCCGCACGGTTGATGAGGGGAAGATGTGGTTCCCGTTCGGCAGCGCTCGTTGATCTGAACTCAAAGTTTTCCATTCTGCGGTGTTGCTAATCTCTTATTTCTAAGCGTACGACAGTAAGCACGACCGTCAAGCTCGCGATGTGGATAACTCTGTTAGGCCTGCAGAATTTCTGCGACGGACTGAACGAGGTAGATATCGATCACTGCCTGGAAAACTCCGTCCCGCTTGAGCCGCTTTGATGGCCCCTCAGCGAAAACCCAGCGGACCCCGTTCGGTCTTTACGCCGGTGCGAGAGGCCATCGAAGCGGCCTAGGGGCGCGCTTCGATAGGTTGTTCACTGCGTCGCAGGGGGCGACCTATTGAGGAACGTCAGCGCCGTCGCCATCGCATCGAAGATGACCATGCGATGGTCCTCGCTCTTCCAGGCCTTGCGCTTCGGCGGCAGCTTCCATGAGAGCTCCGGGAACCATCGGACCACAAGCGTGGCGATTTGGTGCTTCGAAGTACATTGATACCGCGCAAAGAATTGACGGACGGCCTTGCGGGAGATGGTTTGAAATTCGATTGAGCGCCTCCGCGCTTCCCGCCGCAGGACGCTCAGGATCAGCGCGATTCTGCGCTGTGCATTAGCTGTGCGGACGCTCCTAGATCGCACGGCAATGATGTCCGGAAGATGGAGCGCTAGAAGCGCCGAGATTTTTCTCCCGACTACGTCCGGGAGTTCGTCGGTCTTGACCCGGTGCTTACGTCTTCCGTATTCAAGCAAATGGGCGGGCGTTTCAAGCGCAGCAAAACCGAGGTCGCGGGAGCCCACTTCGAGAGAAAGTATCCGGTTCTTCGTGTCCGCATTCTCAACCTGCATCCGTCGTTTCGAGATTCCTCTCCCTGCGCTCCATCATCCACATCAGCGTGCGGGCGATCTCTTCCGCCTTGGCCCCTCTCGCGGTTTGACCGTGCAAATTGCTTTCAAGTTCTCGGAGCCGCGCCTCGATTGATTCCCTGACGTCCTCATAGATTCCCGGGAACAAGGAATGCACCGGCACGCGAAAGATCACCTGATATCCAAATGCGCTTACGAGAAGCGGCAACCTCTTGGAACTTTCGTGGCGCGAGACCTGCGCGGCCTTCTGATACCCAAGCAACCCTCCTACTTGACGCTGGCTCAATCCGGACTTCTTCCGATGCGTGCGGAGATCGCTTCGCGATTTTCGATTCTTCATGTTGGTGGATCGCTTTCTTTCTTGTGTTGTTCGACCTTTCTTCAAAACTAACAGGCGTACGGATCGCCCATAGCGATACCTATTTGCGCGGTGCGCAAACAAATCAGGTCATTTCGAAAGGTTATCCACACCGAGCGGCGGGAAAAACGCAGCAAAAATCGAATGACCAGCGCTCCCCCCTGTGAATTGCGCATGGAAATCGTGTGGGCAACCTCAGCGGGTGCCAGACAACGAAGGCTTCTTGCCTCGTGAATGAGAGTTCTGCCGCGTGGACGCGCCTCTCCGGGACCGCTGGCGCTGGTTGCCGTGCCTGCGCCGGAACACTCCGGCAAAGAAATCTTTGGTTCGCTCACCTAGAATCTCGATTACAAGGTCCTGGCACCAGTCAGCTACCGCCCGGAAAAGAATCTGCAGGAAAAACATGGTGGCATGGTGGCAGTGGGGTAGAGCGAGTGAAAGACGGACCCAGCTGGTAGTAAATGCTCAACCATTTCTGATCGCGATGTTTGAGCTCTTCAAATTCTCTGTCCCGCTTTTCCTTTTCAAAAGCTTCGTGATGCATGTGAAGGAAATCATGGTTTGGTCGACCTTCCGACTTCTCATCACACGATACTTTCCAAACTGATTGCAGTTGCGCTATTTGCAAGGATTCTTCTGCCGTGGTATGGGTTAAGTGGCTCCAACCCATTCATTTCCGCCGCGTATAGTCCCTTGTACCAGACTTGATGATTAGCCCGCAGCCATGCCTCAGCGCATTCCACTGGCACACGGCTGCGGACTCGTCAAACAACCGCAGCGGAAAGGAAGAGGGATGATCCGCTACCTGCAGTTCGTTGTTGGGCCCTCGGCATGCTGGGCAGTTTTCGTGAGTTCTGCGTTCGTCGGCATCGGCGGCATGAGCATCATGGGCGCAGGTGCGTCCGATGCCGAGATCAACTGCCTGTGGAAACTTGCGGCCGTGCTCACACTAGTGGTGTTTGTGATCGCGCTCGCGTTGCGCATGCGGCGGTTGCAGCATTGGGATGGAACGTAAGTCCGCTCACATGTCTTCGGTTGCACGGCCGAGCAATCCGTATTGCTCGGCTTTTTATCGAAATCCGATTTTGAATAATGCGATCCTTACCCCGATATCAATCACGGGAAACGCAAAGTACAGGGCGTACGCCCAACGGCCCGCATGCTGGATGGGCAAATCCGTCACACCGGATTCTCTGCACTCGCTCAGTTGGCTCTTATAATGCCGATACTGCGTCAAAACACGCGCCGTCAATTTAGACAATACGAGCGCCAGGAAAATAAGAAAAACCGTGCCGATGATGTAACGGCCCATCGGCAATTCTGACCCTTTCGGTAACTTGTTGGCATCTATGTCGGCGGCCACAATCTCGTGACGCACGAAAAAGAGTGCCGTCTGCACGCTAATCATTAGCGTTACGCCCCACTGAAGTGTCCGTGTGGCAAGCTCCGCATACGTTCGCACTTCTTCCGACAACAGCTCTTCTTTGGATTTCATTGCGCCTCCCTTCCCGTGCGGTGAACATACCATTACTGTACCTACATGTTATATACATCCTTCCTGGCTGCTCGTAATGAGCTGCACCGACGACGGTAGTGATCATCCAAAGCCCATCGAGGGCTCAGGCTGATGCCTCAAAGAGCTCTCATGAGACTATTTATCGGCCGTCCGGAGAAAAGCCCATTGGCCGCGATGATGTGTGGGGCGCAGGTAGCTGCCCTCGCAGCTCACACTCGCTTTAGAACCACATCGAATTTGCCTGTTACTTCATACTTCCAAGGAGGAATAAACCAAACGACCACTGGCGTACCGATTGCCATGAATCGAAACCTACGTGTATGGGAACGCGTTGACTCGAATGGGACCAATGGAATTTCAGCACTGAGTCTCATCCCCGATGCGGCGGCATGAAGTCCCTCGTTACCGAGGTATCGGAAATAAACTCCGCGCTGATCTACATAACCTATTGCATCGCCGCTCAAATGCGTTCCTTGAAGAAACCAGGGCTCCAGAGAAATAGCCCCGCGGACGATTAACTCATAACCGATCCCTCGGCCGAGTGCGACCTTCGTCATCATTGCCTGCCACCCCGGATAGATCGTAAATCGATCAACTAAAGGGGCATCCCGAGGTGGTCGTTCAACGTTCCTCGCTGTATTAAGTGTCGGCTTGACAAGAGGTTGGCAATATTGATACTGAGAGGCAGCAGGTTTGGGCCGGTCTTTCATCGTCGTTTCTCCTCCAAAGAGTTGGCGATGGCAGAAGGACTCGCCTGTCATGGGGTGCGTTTGCTTCCTGGTAGGGGCTACGCACCCCGTTGCTTTTGAAATTTTTTTGGTCTCCGGGTTGCTCTACCTGTTTTTTACTCCTACTAAGTCTAATATTTTCAATATCACTGCATTCAGAGGGCACCTACCCTGTTGCGCTGAGTCTCTTTCGCCGCAACTCAACCGCGACCTAGTTTTGTCTAGCTCGTATCTTGGAAAAGCCTAGGACAGCTTGGGTAACTCGACTACTTTTGGGAACAACAGGTCGTTCCTAAAGGACGCTCCTCTGAAGAATCAATATCACTAATTTAAGAAAAGTCAAATCCAATTCTCGGATTGTTCAAATGAGGCCCGTTCACCTCGGACATGGATGCGATTTACTACCCGACAGTTAGATGCTCAGTTGCAGCCATGAGTTTTTCGCGCAATAGCGAGCTCAGGACACTGCGTCGAGCCCGATGGCACATCAACATTCGTAATCGTTTGTATGATTTCGCGGTTCGCATCTGGGGATTGACGAAACTATGCCTGTTTTACCCGTTTTTGCAGATCCTTCATCCAGTTGTAATAGGTATGCAGTCTGTCCCTATGGGCTGAGTAATCGTTCCCTGCGTGATGGGCATCGTCGACAGTTTCGAACATCGAAACCAACTTATTCGCGAAATCGACGGGGACGCTCCCGGCCAAGAGAAGTTCCCTCGTCTTCGCTGCATTGAGGTTATTGGTGCTTTTCTTGATACCGGTGGCCTTCAAATATAGTTGGGCAGCAAGTTGAGTAAGTACTTGACGGACTTCTTCTTCTCCCTGTTGAATGAGGATCTTGTCCGCTTGCGGGTTCTCCATTATCCCCTTGATAGTCGAAAATCGTTGCTCAACCTCAGCCCAGGGCGTCGGACTAATGTGTGGACCTGTTTCCGTAAATGAGGTGATTTCGTATGCGGCTCCATTTAGTTCGGCACATGCGGCTCTCACTTGCTTTATCCACTGGTCGTTGTGAGAAAGCAGGATCAGTTGCTTGTTCCGGGCAACCAGGTCCTTGATAACTTCGATAAACTTGGTTTCGTGCTCAGCATCCCAAGATTGGATGGGGTCATCGATGATCAGGAAGTCGAAGATTCCGGGTGTCTTGGTGTTAATCGCAATGCTAATGCAGAGTCCTAGGGCGTTTAGTTTGGACTCGCTCAAGGAAGACACGGCGCTCACGAGATCCTTGCCGTAGGAATGTGCTTTGATTTGAACGCGTCCTCCCTGAGCCGTTTTCTTGATATCGAAACCTGCAAAGTGCACGTCCGGGTCTCCAGTCGTCCGTATCTTCCCATACCACTCCATCACCTCTGCGCCGAACTCGCCGGAAATTGCGTCGAGCATGATTTGTGAGACAAATCTATCTACCCTTTGCCTCAAATCCTTTAGTTCCTCTACGACCCCATCGACCAAGAACCGCTTTCGAATCGCGTCTCGCTTTTCCAGAAGATCGATTAAGATACTCACGTCTTGAGTGCCAGCAAGGGAATCTAGTTCATGTTTGAGAATCTGCGCAGCCTCTGTGACTGGTGCAGAGTGTGATTTCAACACCCGTTTGAAATCACCGGCCGAAGCGAGGTATGCAGATATCGCTGTACTAAGGCTGTTGATTTTCTCCGTCCCTTCCTCTGAGTCGCGCATAGAGGTTCGGATCGTTTCTATTTCACCTTGCACGGCCTGGTACTTGTCATCCAGCGTTGTCTTTGCGGCCTTCAGTTCCACGATCGCTTGAGAGATTGCTTCGTAGTGGATCTGATGTTTGGGCACGAGCAGAGATCGCAGAGATTCCAAGGAGGTCTCAAGAGCAATCAATGGACCGACCTTACGAGAACCGCGTCCGTGGTGATGCTGGAGGCGGGTTTCGAGGTCAGTGAGAACTCTTTCGACTTGGACGCGATCTTTATCGAGTTCGCCGTATTCCCGCTTCTGTTCAACGAGCGCACTGTGCCTTTTGTGAATGTGCTCGTGCATTTCCTCTTCAAGGGGGCGCTCACAAAGCGGGCAAATTGACGGGTCGGTCTCAAGTAAACGTTCACCCGCGCCATACAATTCAACGAGGTCGTTAACATGTTTGATAGCCTTCAATTTGATCAGGGATGTGTATTTCGCGATAAGTTCTGCCGTAAGGGCTTTCGCGATAAATTGCTCATCCGATGCATTTGCGGTCTCCTCTTCGGGAGAAAAGGGACGAAGATCAATGGTGCCTGAGAAAATCTTCTTTACGGCCTCGTCACGTGCGGCCAATAGTTGCGGCAATAAAGAAGCGCGGGGCGTCCCCGGTGTGACGAACTCGTTGCACCTTTTCTCGATCAATTCGTAGGCGCCATCCATTCCGTCGAGCCCCTTCCGGAGGGCCTTCGTGATCTGCGCAAACTGCTGGCGACTTGCGACCCGTTCTTCGAGAGCGCTTACATCCCCCAGGAGTGATTTCACTCTTGGCGGCATGGGCGGCTTCGTACAAAGTGATATGAGATCCTTGTGGATCTGCCCAAGCTCGGAAAACCCCAATAAGCGTGCAAAGCTGTCGAAGCGCTCTCCCGGCGTTACTAAGAGCAAGTCCTTCAGCGCATGCTGCAGGATGAATGGATTCGGTGACTTAGCGAGTGCCGCTTGAAACGGCCACTCGGCGACTTCGACTCCGCCATGAAACCTTTTCGTGACATCGCCGACAAGTTCTGCCCTTAGTTCGAAGTCTTTTGCGCCGTCGTTCATGACGAGTGTGACCGTGGGGTTTTGCCCTGAAGGAAGGTGAATATTGCGGTAGGACCCCTTGTATTCGTCCTTGGAGTCAGCTTGTTCAACCTTAGAAGTTATGCCATTGATGACCCACTCGAGGGCCTCAGAGATGCTGGTCTTGCCGTAGCTATTCGGTGCAGAAATAAGGGTTAGTCTTGGATCAAAGACTATGTCCTGAGCGTCGTTGAATCCTCGAAAACCGCGAATTGTTATGTGACTAATCCTCATGGTCCAGGATTTCTGTCAATATGTCGCCAAGTTCCGCCTCCATTGCTTTAACAGGATCACTCTTCTTTTGATAGGTGCCGACAAGCCGCTTCTGCACCGGAGAAGTGAGCTGGTCGAGCAGCAAATTCAAATACTTCACTCGATGCGAAGGTGATTCGAGACTGGACTCAGCATTTTGCATGTTCTTATCGGGGTTCATAATTGCAATGGGAGGGATAGTTTTGGCGACACTCCGACTCTAGCTGCACGGTTTCGGTCTTTTGTTAAATGCTACTGTAAATTACCAGTGAGTTAAAGAGCTGATCGATCCGCGGCAGCCGCAGGAATGTCGAAACATCCAAAGAAGCAGACCGGGGCCAATGCCAGGGCCAGCTCTGGCCCCGGTCATTGATCCAGAAAACCAAGTATTGTTTGGCGATCTTGACTTGGAGAAAACTCGACATTCGACCATAACGGACCGTGAGCGATCGGGCCTCTCCAGTCTTGAGTGCTGCCACAGCTGTGGGTACAGGCAATGCTTAGGGTCCTTCTGCTCTGGGTGGACGCTAAATATCCCCAAGAATCAAAAACATTAGCTTTTGCGCGGCACTGGACAGGCCCTCTCCCTCGTGACGATGCACCGGACGCAACTTGGCCCGTCTTGCACTCTGGTCCCAGTCCGTTACGATGGTTGGTCCTATGGACCAAGACGCACTCAGAGCGCTCGCAAAACTGTATCCCACCCTCACCCCTCAGGAGCTCGTGGAGGCCAAGGAGAATTGGGATCGGTATCTCCTTTTGGTGTGGGAAATCTGGGAGCCGGAGCTTGAGAAGAAACTGCCCACTTTGACCAAGAGTGAGTCCAGCTCTACGATCAAAGCAAAGGTCGATTCCCCTAAATAAATCCACACACAAATCTTTTGGAACAGTATTTCGGCTACATCAGAGTCTCTACGGCGAAACAGGGAGAGCGCAGCGTTTCACTGCCGGAGCAGAGAGACGCGATCCTGAGATATGCGATGAGAGCCAATCTCCAAATCGCTGACTGGTTCGAAGAGCGTCAGACGGCCGCGAAAAAAGGAAGACCTGTCTGGGCGCTGATGCTCAATGCCCTCCGACTCGACAAAGCCAAAGGCGTGGTCATTCACAAGATCGACCGAAGCGCGAGGAACCTCAAAGACTGGGCCGACCTCGGTGAACTCATCGACCAAGGGATCGAAGTGCACTTTGCGAATGAGTCTTTGGACCTCCATTCACGAGGCGGACGGCTCTCTGCCGACATCCAAGCCGTTGTCGCCGCTGACTATATCAGGAACCTTAGGGAAGAAGCCAAGAAAGGCATCTACGGACGCCTGAAGCAAGGCTTCTATCCTCTCCGAGCTCCTTTGGGCTACCAGGACAACGGCGCCGGCAAGGCAAAGACGATTGATCCTGTTGCAGGTCCCTTGATGCGGCAAGCCTTCGAGCTCTACGCGACGGGGAAGTTCACACTCCATACGCTGAGAGATGAACTGTATCGCCTGGGACTCCGAAACCGAGGCGGTGCAGGCATCTCCGTAAATGGCCTCTCCAAGATGCTCAACAACAGCTTTTACATGGGCATTATCACGATCAAACGGAACGGCGAGGTCTTCCAGGGCAATCATCAGCCGCTGATCTCAAGGCATACTTTCGATACCGTGCAGGATGTCCTCAACGGACGCTTCCACACGAGAGCGCTCAAACACGAGTTCTTGTTCAGACGCTTGGTCACCTGCCAATCCTGCGGCCAGACGCTCATCGGAGAGCGCCAGAAAGGAAACGTGTACTACCGCTGCCACACGAGGACGTGTCCGACGACTGGCATCCGGGAAGAAGTGATCGAGACTGCGGTTACGGAACGGTTGGGTGCGCTGGAATTGAGTCAGGACGAGCGAAGCTACTTGGCCTCAGCGATTCAGAAGCTCAAAGCACGCTGGATAGCTGACAGGGAGCAATCCTTGAAGAATCTCGAGGCACGACGTGAACAATTGACAGAGAGGCTGACCAGGCTCACGGATGCCTATCTGGACGGCACCATTGAGAAGGAACTCTTTGAGGAACGGAAAGCTACGATTCTCTTTGATCGGCAAGCCATCCAGGGAAGCATTACGTCCTTGGGGACCAATCGGGTCTCGGTGCCTGCGCTCGTTGAGCAGTTTCTCGAACGCGCAGCGAGCTTGTATTTCTCGTACCAGAAGGCATCCGTTGAACAGAAGCGCCGGATGGTGAACATCGTGACTTCGAACTTGGCCTTGCGCGAGAAAACGATTGAATTCGCTTTATCGGTTCCGTTTGCCGTGCTCGCCCACCGCGAAAAAGGTACTTACTGTAGCCCTCCTCGTGACCTTGGTCGAACTTGGGAACCAATTCTCGCAGCGCTGATCGGGCACTTCGAGAGCAACCCAGTCGCGATCGATTGAGTTTTTCTCCATCCTATTTCTCAGAATCCATCTCCGCAAGGTGGACTATTTTGCGTGGCGCGCAAATTTGACAGATCGCGCTCGTTTCTTAGACTTAAGCCAGTCCTAGGAAAGGAGAACAACCATCAGGAACACAGCGAGATATGGTTCTCACCGTCCCGTGCATCCCAGGCGGAGAACTCCGGTGCGAAGGATGGGAGAAGTTCGATCCATCCTCAAGAGGATAGAAGAAGACATTGATCCCAACACGTGGGGCTATCCCTCCTTCAATCGGCGTCGCACCCTTCGCCGCATCCGGCGTTGCATCACGATCTGCACGCCATAACGTTTTTTCAACGAGCCGCTCGACAATGGCGGCTCGTTTCATTGACGGAGGTTCCGCTTGAAAAGGTGGATCTCTTTGCGTAGGAGGCTAGCTTCTGTTTTGCATGGTCTAAGAATTGGTAATGTGATGCGTTTGACGAGTTCCGAAACGCATCTTATAAAGAGAGCGTTCCTTCACAATCGCATTCGAGGTTGCCTTAAGGAAGGGGGCCTATATGGATTACTGTCCGTGCTGTAGTCGTTCGGGAGACAACTGTAGATGTACATACGGCCCGCCCATTACTCTCGGCGTTTTGGTCGTTGCCGGCCTTTGTCTCTTTCTGAAAGCCATAGGGGTGAGTGACTCTCAGATGCTTAAGGGGTGGTTCATCTACTGTGCTCTTTTTCTTGCGGTGGTGTTGGTGACGGGAGTTATCCACTTCGCAAAACGTCGAGACTCCACGGCGATTGCGATCGGCGCTGGATTGGTTGTCTTCTGTGGTGGTCTTTGGGTCTTAGTTCGATGGGCTAGTGGGTTAGATCCGTTTCAACCGCACCCCATATTGGAGCACGGTTTTGGCCTGATGGTGTTCGTGCCTGTTGCGATCTTGGGAGCTTTCTTGGTTGTCGTTTGCCTTTGGATCGCCGTTGGCTGGGGGATCATCCTTATGAAAGGGCTCATCGATCTTGCAAGGCGCCTCGTCCGTTCATGAAAAAAATCGCCTCAACCCGCCCGACATTCACTTGTCGAGGCGGGTTTCTCTTTTTTCATACACGGCTTCCGCAGACGAACTTGCAAACCAATCCTACAGCACCTAGTTGAGTTCGCAAGAGAGCCTCTCCTCGAGCACTTCACGAGAGAACTGTTTGCATCGAGCTAAGTGAATTCGGTCAGGGCAGAGAGCCATGCTTGTGAAGCTTGGTAACCTCCAGGACGTCGATCCTCACGGAATTGACCAGACCTATCTCGGTAACTCCGGCCGGCAACGGATCGATGAGACGCCAGTACACCACAAATCCGTCGATAAACTCATGGGCGAACCGGCCCTTCTCAGTCTCGAACTCACTCATGTCGTCAGGATTGTCTTGCAATCGAGCAAGAAAAGACAAGAGTGCCTCTCGGACCGCGTCGGGCAGGCTCTGTATCTCGTTGTCCAAGAAACCAGGATAGAATTTGACCGTTACCTTACGGTGTTTCTGCATGCGCGGTGCGCGCCCTCGCAGCGCGTCTCTTCGAAAGCGTTGTTAGGTCGCTGATCTCCTCACCATGGCCCGCTTCAAACTGTTTCTCGCGCTCATCTAGTTTCGCCCGAATTTCTGGGGAGAATAGGCTGACTGCGTTCCCCCTCTGCAGCCGAACCTCGATTATTTTGCTCGCCGTCGCGATGATCTTAATGAAATCGCCCTCGCTCAATTTCAATAGCTCAAGTAAGGGCTTCGGCAGAGTTGCATTCCCTTCCGCCGTTATCCGTATGCAAAATGTGTGCTCTTGCTGCGCCATGTTATTGCCCTTTCTGCTTAGGCTTCCAAGCAATTAGATGAATTGCACTCTGGTCAACGCAGCGGCTTCTCCCCGCGATTCTTCTTTTCGCTCTAGAAGTTATCTCATAAACACACGCAAGCGATTCGGTGGTTGTGAGTTATGCGAAACAGCGTAAATCGAATGCATGGACCTCACCGACGCCCAGTGGGCGGTGCTGGAGCGGTTGTTTCGTC
>Ga0187781_10003581_pt1 | contig 11664 bp, 22 predicted proteins | sample 0715_SJ02_MP02_2_FD_132447 | JGI IMG/M metagenome (GOLD analysis project Ga0187781, IMG submission 132447) | Tropical peat soil microbial communities from peatlands in Department of Meta, Colombia - 0715_SJ02_MP02_20_MG | ecosystem: Environmental > Terrestrial > Soil > Wetlands > Peat | place...
GAGCGCGGGCTGGTGCTCGTCGAAGGCGCCGTGCCGGGGCACGCGGGCGGATGGATTTTCGTGCGCGACGCGATCAAGCGCAAGCTGCCTGCGGAAGCGCCGCAGCCGGGCAAGTTCCGCCTCGCCGAGGCGGCGCAAGAGCCGCCTGCCCAAGCAGCGCTTGTGCAAGCAGAGAATAAGGAGGACTGAGCCGTGAAGATCGACATTACGTCGTTCGATGGCGAAGCGGCTGGTTCGATCGAGCTCGCCGACGAGGTGTTCGGCCTGGAGCCGCGCGCCGATCTGATCCATCGCATGATCCGCTGGCAGCTCGCCAAGCGTCGCGCCGGCACACATGCGGTAAAGAACCGGGCCGACATCGCGCGCACCGGCAAGAAGATGTACAAGCAGAAAGGTACCGGCGGCGCCCGTCACGGCTCGGCGCGTGTGCCGCAGTTTCGCGGCGGCGGACGCGCCTTCGGCCCGCAGGTGCGCAGCCACGAGCACGACCTCACCAAGAAGGTGAAGGCGCTCGCGCTCAAGCATGCGCTCTCGGCGAAGGCGAAGGACGGCCAAATCGTCGTCTGGGAGAAAGCGGAGCTTTCCGAGCCCAAGACAAAGCTCCTGCGCGTCGGCTTCGGCAAGAGCGGGCTGAAAAATGCGCTCATTGTCGACGGGGCGCTGCAGGAGAACTTCACGCTCGCCGCTCGCAACCTGCCGGCGATCGATGTGCTGCCGATCGAAGGCATCAATGTTTACGACATCATTCGCCGCGAAAAGCTCGTGCTCACGCGCGCCGCGGTCGATGCGCTGGAGGCGCGGCTGAAATGAGCAAGGATCCGCGCCATTACGATATTATCGTCGCGCCGGTCGTGACCGAGAAGTCCAACAACGCCGGCGAGCACAACCAGTACATCTTCAACGTCGCGCGCAAGGCGACGAAGCCGCAGATCAAGGCGGCGATCGAAGCGCTGTTCGAGGTCAAGGTGAAAGCCGTCAACACGCTCGTGCGCAAGGGCAAGGTCAAGGCCTTCCGCGGCGTGCGCGGACAGCAGAGCGACGTGAAGAAGGCGACCGTCACCCTCGCCGAGGGCGGCAAGATCGACGTCACCACAGGTCTGTAAAGAAGGAAGGCTTGAGGATAGAACCATGGCGCTGAAGACATTCAAGCCGGTCACGCCGAGCCTCCGCCAGCTCGTGATCGTCGACCGCAAGGACCTCTACAAGGGCAAGCCCGTCAAGAGCCTGACCGAAGGCCAGACCTCCAAGGGCGGCCGCAACAACGTCGGCCGCGTGACCGTGCGCTTTCGCGGCGGCGGCCACAAGCAGGCCTATCGCATCGTCGACTTCAAGCGGCGCAAGGTCGATATCCCGGCCAAGGTCGAGCGCCTGGAATACGATCCGAATCGCACCGCCTTCATCGCGCTGATCCGCTATCAAGACGACACGCTCTCTTACATTCTTGCGCCGCAGCGCTTGAGCGTCGGCGACGAGGTGGTCTCGGGCCAGCAGGTCGACGTGAAGCCCGGCAACGCCATGCCGGTCGCCAACATCCCCGTGGGCACCATCGTCCACAATGTCGAGATGAAGATCGGCAAGGGCGGCGCCATCGCGCGTTCGGCGGGAACCTATGCGCAGATCGTCGGCCGCGATCAGGGCTACGTGATCCTGCGCTTGAACTCCGGCGAGCAGCGCCTGGTACACGGCCATTGCTTCGCGACGATCGGCTCGGTCTCGAACCCCGATCACATGAACATCTCGATCGGCAAGGCCGGTCGCTCCCGCTGGCTCGGCCACCGCCCGCACAACCGCGGCGTGACCATGAATCCGATCGACCACCCGCACGGCGGCGGCGAAGGCCGCACCTCAGGCGGCCGTCATCCGGTGACGCCCTGGGGCAAGCCTACCAAGGGCAAGAAGACCCGCAGCAATAAATCGACCAACCGCTTCATCGTGTCCTCGCGGCACGACCGCAAGAAGAAGAGCTGATCCATGGCGCGTTCGATTTGGAAAGGTCCGTTCGTCGACGGCTATCTGCTCAAGAAGGCGGAAGCGTCACGCGGTTCAGGACGTTCGGAAGTCATCAAGATCTGGAGCCGCCGCTCGACGATCCTGCCACAGTTCGTCGGCCTGACTTTCGGCGTGCACAACGGCCACAAGCATATTCCGGTCAGCGTCAGCGAGGACATGATCGGCCACAAGTTCGGCGAATTCGCGCCGACGCGCACCTTCCACGGCCACGCCGCGGACAAGAAGGCGAAGAGGGGCTAGAGGAGATGTCGAAACCCGCCAATCCGCCCCGACAGGCGGAGAACGAAGCGAGAGCCGTCGCGCGCATGCTACGCGTCTCGCCGCAGAAGCTGAACCTGTTGGCGCAGCTCATCCGCGGCAAGAAGGTCGAGCGCGCGTTAGCCGACCTCGAGTTCTCGCGCAAGCGTAGCGCCCATGACGTGAAGAAAGCGCTGGAGAGCGCAATCGCCAACGCCGAGAACAACCACAATCTCGACGTCGACGATCTGATCGTCGCGCAGGCCTATGTCGGCAAGGCCATGGTCATGAAGCGCTTTCATGCGCGTGCGCGCGGCCGCGCCTCGCGCATCGAGAAGCCCTTCTCCAATCTAACAATCATCGTGCGCGAACTCGCCACGACGGCAGAGGCTTAAGGGAGCGCCTCATGGGTCAGAAGGTCAATCCGATCGGGCTGCGCCTCGGCGTCAACCGCACTTGGGATTCGCGCTGGTTCGCCGGCAAGGGCGAGTATGCGAAGCTCCTGCACGAGGACATCGCCATCCGCGAAGCCATCATGAAGGCTTTGAAGCAGGCGGCGGTGTCGCGCATCGTGATCGAGCGACCGCATAAAAAATGCCGCGTCACGATCTATTCGGCGCGTCCGGGCGTCGTCATCGGCAAGAAGGGCGCGGACATCGAGAAGATCCGCAAGCTCGTCGGCAAGCTCACCGCGAGCGAGGTCGTCATCAACATCGTCGAGGTAAGGAAGCCCGAGATCGAGGCGACGCTCGTCGCCGACTCGATCGCCCAGCAGCTCGAGCGCCGCGTGGCCTTCCGCCGCGCCATGAAGCGCGCGGTGCAGTCGGCGATCCGCCTCGGCGCGCTCGGCATCCGCATCAACTGCTCGGGCCGTCTCGGCGGCGCGGAGATCGCGCGTCTCGAATGGTATCGCGAGGGACGCGTGCCGCTGCACACGCTGCGCGCCGACGTCGACTACGGAATAGCCACCGCGCATACGGCCTACGGCGCCTGCGGCATCAAGGTCTGGGTGTTCAAGGGCGAGATCCTTGAGCACGACCCCATGGCGCAGGACAAGCGCTTCGCCGAACAGTCCTCGGGCGGCGGCGATCACCATCATGAGCGCGATCGCGACCGCGATCGGGGTGATCGCGGACGCCGCCGCGAGCCGCGCGAGCCGCGCACGACCGCTTGAAGAAGCAGAGATCTCCTGAGAGTTTCGAACCATGTTGCAACCCAAACGCACCAAGTTCCGCAAGGCGTTCAAGGGCCGCATCCGCGGCGCCGCGAAGGGCGGATTCGCGCTGAACTTCGGGCAGTTCGGCTTGAAGGCGATGGAGCCGGAGCGCATCACCGCGCGCCAGATCGAGGCGGCGCGCCGCGCCATGACGCGCCACATGAAGCGCGCTGGACGTGTGTGGATCCGCATCTTCCCCGACGTGCCGGTCTCCAAGAAGCCGACCGAGGTGCGCATGGGCAAGGGCAAGGGCGCGCCGGAATTCTGGGCGGTGCGCGTCGCCCCGGGCCGCATCATGTTCGAGATTGACGGCGTGCCGGCGCCGCTCGCGCGCGAAGCGCTGAGCCTCGCCGCCGCGAAGCTGCCAATCAAGACGCGCTTCATCGAACGCATCGCCGAGTGAGAGGAAGAGAAGCCATGAAAAGCAAGCAGCATCTCTCCGATCTTCGCACGCAGACCGAAGACCAGTTGAACGATGAGATCCTGAAGCTCAAGAAAGAGCAGTTCAACCTGCGCTTCCAGCGCGCCACCGGGCAGCTTCAGAACACCTCGCGGGTTCGCATAGTCCGTCGCGAGATCGCCCGCATCAAGACCATCGCCGCGCAGAAGCGCGCCACGCAGCAGGATTGAGCAGCGCAATGCCAAAGCGAATTCTCCAGGGCGTCGTCGTCAGCGACAAGCAGCAGAAGACCGTGGTCGTGAAGGTCGAGCGCCGTTTCACGCATCCGCTGTTCCAGAAGACGGTGCGCCGCACCAAGAACTATCATGCGCACGATGAAACTGGCGCGTTCAAGGTCGGCGACGAGGTTATGATCGAGGAGACCGCGCCGATCTCGAAGCTCAAGCGCTGGCGCGTCTTGGAAAAGGCGGCCAAGGCCTGACGGCCGCCGCTCCATCAAGAATCCAACTCGGACGAAGTCGGCTGAACATAAGGCCGAAACCAGACCGGAGCAAAGAGGCGGGTTTGACATGATACAGATGCAGACAAATCTCGATGTCGCCGACAACTCCGGCGCGCGCCGGGTCATGTGCATCAAGGTGCTTGGCGGCTCCAAGCGCAAATATGCGGGCGTCGGGGACATCATCGTCGTCTCGATCAAGGAGGCCATTCCGCGGGGACGCGTGAAGAAGGGCGATGTGATCAAGGCCGTGGTCGTGCGCACCGCGAAAGACATCAAGCGCGCCGACGGATCGACGATCCGCTTCGACTCAAACGCCGCCGTGCTGATCAACAACCAGAAGGAGCCGATCGGCACCCGCATCTTCGGACCCGTGCCGCGCGAGCTTCGCGCCAAGAACCACATGAAGATCATCTCGCTCGCGCCGGAGGTGCTGTAATGGCCGCCAAGATCAAGAAGGGCGACAAGGTGATCGTCATTTCCGGCCGCGACAAGGGCCGCAAGGGCGAGGTGCTGAGCGTCCAACCCAAGGAAAATCGCGCGATCGTCGAAGGCGTCAACCACGTCAAGCGCCACCAGCGCCAGACGAAGGACCGCGAGGCCGGCATCATCACGAAGGCCGCGCCGATCGACCTCTCCAATCTCGCGCATCTCGACCCCAAGGACGGCAAGCCGACGCGTGTCGGTTTCAGGATTCTGGATGACGGCCGCAAGGTGCGCTTCGCCAAGCGTTCGGGAGAATTGATCGATGGCTGAGGAAAAGAAGGCCAGGACCGCAGACGCGAAGAAGAGTGCGGACGCGAAGAAAGGCGACACGAAGAAGGACGCCAAGAAGGGTAAGGCCGCGGAAGCCCACGAGGCCGCGCGCTCGTCGAACGCCGAGAAGGCCGCGCTGCCGACTGGTCCCTACACCCCGCGGCTGAAGAAGCACTACGAGGAAGTGGTGCGTTCGGCGCTGACCCAGCAGTTTGGCTACAAGAATCCGCTGGAAGTGCCGACTATCGAGAAGATCGTGCTCAACATGGGCGTGGGCGAGGCGGTCAACGACTCCAAGAAGGTCACCGCCGCCGCTGCCGACCTCGGCCTCATCGCAGGCCAGAAGCCGGTCGTGACCAAAGCACGCAAGGCGATCTCGACCTTCAAGGTGCGCGAGAACATGCCGATCGGCGCCAAGGTCACGCTCCGAAAGACGCGAATGTATGAGTTCCTCGACCGGCTGATCACGATCGCGCTGCCGCGCGTGCGCGACTTCCGCGGGCTCAACCCGAAGTCCTTCGACGGGCGCGGCAATTATGCGCTCGGCATCAAGGAGCACATCGTGTTCCCGGAGATCGACTACGATAAGGCCGAGAGCATTCTCGGCATGGACGTGATCGTCTGCACGACGGCGAAAACCGACGACGAGGCGCGCGCCCTGCTCAGGGCGTTCAATTTCCCGTTCCGGCAGTGAGGCTTTAAGGCAAGCTTCAAACGCGGATACTGAGAAGGCAAAGCACATATGGCCAAGAAGAGCGCGATAGAGAATAACAAACGCAAGGCGAAGCTCGTGAAGTCGCTCGCAGGCCGCCGGTCGCGGCTCAAGACGATCGCAGCGAACGAGAGCCTTTCCGCCGAGGAGCGGTTCGAGGCGCGGTTGAAGCTCGCGCAGTTGCCGCGCAACTCCGCAGCGAACCGGCTGCGCAACCGCTGCGAAGTGTCGGGCCGTCCGCGCGGCTTTTATCGCAAGCTCAAGATGTCGCGTATCGCCTTGCGTGAGCTTGGCTCCCGCGGCCTCGTGCCCGGTCTCGTGAAGTCTAGCTGGTAAGGAGAGACGACAGATGGCGATCAACGATCCGTTGGGCGATCTCCTGACCCGCATCCGCAATGCACAGTTGCGCCGCAAGGACAAGGTGTCCTCGCCGGGCTCCAGACTGCGCGCGAACGTGCTCGACGTGCTGAAGGAAGAGGGCTACATCCGCGGCTACACGAGCACGGATTTCGGCAACGGCCGCACAGAGTTCGAGATCGAGCTGAAATATTTCGACGGCCAGCCGGTCATCAAGGAGATCGAACGGGTCTCGCGCCCAGGTCGCCGCGTCTACGCCGACGTGAACAGCGTGCCGCGCGTGGCGAACGGGCTCGGCGTGACCATCGTCTCGACGCCGAAGGGCGTCATGGCCGATCACGTCGCAAGAGAGAACAACGTCGGCGGCGAGGTGCTGTGCACGGTGTTCTAAGCCGCGCACATACCGCTACTCCTAGGACTTTGAAACCATGTCTCGTATCGGCAAGAAGCCCGTCCAAGTCCCGTCAGGCGTCACCGCCAAGGTCGACGGCCAGCTCGTGACCGTCAAGGGCGCCAAGGGCCAGCTCGAATTCCGCGTGCCAGACGACGTCGCGGTGGTTCATGAGAACAACGCGATCAAGGTCGATCCGCGCAACGACACTAAGCGCGCTCGCGCCCTGTGGGGCACGGCGCGAGCCCAAGTCAACAACATCGTCATCGGCGTGACCAAGGGCTTCGAGAAGAAGCTCGAGATCAGCGGCGTCGGCTATCGCGCCGCGGTACAGGGCAAGAACCTGCAGCTCGCGCTCGGCTATTCGCACGACATCAACTTCCCGATCCCGGCGGGGATCGCGATCGTGACGCCGAAGCCGACAGAAATCACGATCAGCGGCGTCGACAAGCAGCAAGTTGGCCAGATCGCCGCGGAAATTCGCGCCCTGCGCGGCCCCGAGCCTTATAAGGGCAAGGGCGTGAAGTATGTCGACGAATTCATCTTCCGCAAGGAAGGCAAGAAGAAGTAAGGACATTAGGTCATGGCGAAGGACATACAACTCGAAGAGCGCCGCAAGCAGCGGGTGCGCCGCGCCGTTCGCGCGCGCGCCCATGGCCGCCCGCGCCTGTCGGTGTTCCGCTCGTCGAAGCAGATCTATGCGCAGATCATCGACGACGAGAAGGGCGTGACGCTCGCCTCGGCCTCTTCCCTGGAGAAGGCCAATCGCGAGAGCCTCAAGACCGGCGCGAACATCGAGGCGGCCAAGACGGTCGGCAAGCTCATCGCCGAGCGCGCCGCGGCCAAGGGTCTCAAGGCCGTGGTGTTCGATCGCGGCAGCTACATGTATCACGGGCGCGTCAAGGCGCTCGCCGACGGCGCCCGCGAGGGCGGGTTGGAGTTCTAACATTTGAAGCCTTCGTGTCCTCTGTGACTTCGTGGTGAAAATGAACCACGAAGTCACAGAGGACACGAAGCGAGCTCGAAGCGAGCGGCCCACAAAGCCGCGTAAGTGACGGAAAGAAAAATGGCGCGTGAATCGGAAGGCGGTCGCGGTCGTGATCGCGACAGAGAAGACCGCGACAGCGAATTTGTGGATCGCCTGGTCCACATCAATCGCGTCGCCAAGGTTGTGAAGGGCGGTCGCCGCTTCGGCTTCGCGGCGCTCGTCGTCGTGGGCGATCAGAAGGGCCGCGTGGGCTTCGGCCACGGTAAGGCGCGCGAGGTGCCGGAGGCGATCCGCAAGGCCACCGACGCGGCTAAGCGCGCGATGATCCGCGTGCCGCTGCGCGAAGGGCGCACGCTGCACCATGACGTGAACGGGCGCCACGGCGCCGGCCGCGTCGTGCTGCGCGCCGCGCCGCCCGGCACTGGCATCATCGCCGGCGGCCCGATGCGCGCCGTGTTCGAGACGCTCGGCGTGCATGACGTCGTCGCAAAGAGCCAGGGCTCTTCCAATCCTTACAACATGGTGCGCGCCACCTTCGACGCCCTCGCCCGCGAGGACTCACCGCGCGCCGTCGCCGCCCGCCGCACGCTCAAGGTTTCGGCCTTGCAAGCGCGCCGCCAGGGCTCCGACGCCGAAGCCGTCGACGCCTGAGGGGGAGGAAGATGAGCGACAAGACCATCACCGTCGAGCAGACCGGCAGCGCGATCGGCCGCCCCGAGCGGCAGCACAGGACGCTGCTCGGCCTCGGTCTCACCCGTATCGGCCGCAAGCGCACGCTTGCCGACACGCCCGCCGTGCGCGGCATGATCGCCAAGGTGGCGCATCTCGTCAAAATTCACGACGGGAAGTGAGGGCTCAAACATGAAGCTCAACGAACTCTCCGACAATCCGGGCGCCACCAAGAACCGCATGCGCGTCGGACGCGGCATCGGCTCGGGCAAGGGCAAGACCGGCGGCCGCGGCGTCAAGGGCCAGAAGGCGCGCACCGGCGTCTCAATCAAGGGCTTTGAGGGCGGCCAGATGCCGCTGCATCGCCGTCTGCCGAAGCGCGGGTTCCACAACCCGTTCTCGACCGACTACAACGAGATCAATATCGGCCGCATCCAGCAGGCGCTCGACGCCGGCAAGATCGACGCGGGCAAGCCTGTGACGAATGAATCCCTCGTTGCGGCGGGCGTCTTCTCGAAAGCGCGCGACGGCGTGAAGATTCTCGGCCAAGGCGCGATCAGCGCGAAACTTTCCTTCGAGGTCGCGGCGGCGTCCAAGTCGGCCATTGCAGCGATCGAGGGCGCCGGCGGCTCGGTCAAGCTGCTCGCGGCCGCGCCCATGGCCCAATGACCGAGAACCGCGCGGCGGACTTGGCGTAGGGCGGCGCAAGGATTATGTTCGCGGAGCGCGCGGCGCGGGCGATAAGCCCCCGTCGCGCGTCTTCGATCGAGGCCACCAAAAAAGCGCAACAGATCGCCGGCGAACGGCGGCAGGCTTGGGGAAAAAAAGGGATCCCAGCATGGCATCGGCAGCCGAACAGCTCGCGGCCAACGTCAATCTCTCCGCCTTCGGCAAGGCCGAGGAGCTCAAGAAGCGCATCTGGTTCACGCTCGCGGCGCTCGTCGTCTACCGGCTCGGCACATACATTCCGCTGCCCGGCATCGACCCGGAAGCCTTCGCACGCAGCTTCTTCGGGCAGTCGAAGGGCGTGCTGGAGCTTTTCAACATGTTCGCGGGCGGCGCGGTCCAGCGGCGCGCGATCTTCGCCCTGAACATCATGCCCTACATTTCGGCGTCGATCATCATTCAGCTCTTGACAAGCGTCGTTCCCACGCTCGAAGCAATCAAGAAAGAGGGCGAGGCCGGCCGCAAGATTCTCAACCAGTACACGCGCTACCTTACCGTCGTGCTCGCGACCTTTCAGGCCTATGGCATGGCGATCGGACTCGAGGGGCAGCAGGGCGTCGTCACCGATCCCGGCTGGTTCTTCAGGATCAGCACGGTCGCGACGCTCGTCGGCGGCACGCTGTTCCTGATGTGGCTCGGGGAGCAGATCACCTCGCGCGGCATTGGCAACGGCTCGTCCCTGATCATCTTCGCCGGCATTGTCGCCGCCTTCCCGTCGGCGATCGTCTCGACCCTGGAGCTCGGGCGCCAGGGCGCAATCTCGACCGGACTCATCCTCGCCGTGATCGCGATGTCCTTCGCGGTCGTCGCTTTCATCGTCTTCATGGAGCGCGCGCAACGACGCATGCTCATCACCTATCCGAAGCGCCAGCACGGCAACCGCGTCTATGAAGGGCAGACGTCCTTCCTGCCACTGAAACTTAATACCTCGGGCGTCATCCCGCCGATCTTCGCCTCCTCGCTGCTGCTGCTGCCGACCACGGTCGCGAACTTCTATCAGACGCAGGGCACGGATAACGTCTTTGCTGTCATCTCTGCCTATTTCGGCCACGGCCGTCCGCTCTATATGCTCGCCTATGTCGGCATGATCGTGTTCTTCGCCTTCTTTTACACGGCGATCGTCTTCAACCCGACCGAGACTGCGGAGAACCTGAAGAAGCACGGCGGCTTTCTTCTCGGGATCCGACCGGGCGAGAGAACGGCGAAAGAGATCGACACGGTCCTCATGCGCATCACAGTGTTCGGCGCGGCCTATCTCGCGGCGATCTGCCTGCTTCCCGAGATGCTGATCTCCTACGCCAATCTGCCCTTCTATTTCGGCGGAACGTCTCTGCTCATCGTCGTCAGCGTCACGATGGACACGGTGGCGCAGATCCACGGCCATCTCCAGGCCGGGCAGTACGAAGGGCTCATCCGCAAGGCGAAGCTCCGCGGAAAGCGCGCCAAATGAGGCTGATCCTGCTAGGCCCTCCCGGCGCCGGCAAGGGCACGCAGGCCGCGAGGCTCGTCGAGAAACATGGGATCGCGCAGCTGTCGACGGGCGACATGCTGCGCGCCGCCGTCGCCGCGGGCACGGCTCTCGGCCGACAAGCAAAGGCCATCATGGACGCCGGCAATCTCGTGCCGGACGAAGTCGTCATCGGGCTGATCGATGAGCGCATGGACGCGGCGGACGCGAAAAAGGGCTTCATCCTCGACGGCTTTCCTCGCACAGTGGCGCAGGCGGAGGCGCTTGACGCGCTGCTCGCCAAGAAGGGGCTCAAGCTCGACGCAGTGATCGAGCTTGTCGTCGATCAAAACGCGCTGCTGCAGCGCGTCGAGTCGCGGATCAAGCAAACCCTAGCGGCTGGCGGCCAGGCGCGCGCCGACGACAATCCTGAGAGTCTCAAGACGCGGCTCGAGGCCTATCGTGCGCAGACGGCGCCAGTGTCGCAATATTATGCAGGCAAGGGCGCGCTGAAGCAGGTCGACGGCATGGCGACGATCGAGGAAGTCTCGCGCCAGATCGCGGCGGCGCTGGGCGCCTGACGGGCGCTTTCGCGCGAACCAAGCGTCGTGCTCCGGGGTCGATAATTTCTGCGGCGTGAAATAAAGCAAGAGCCTGGAAACCGGCAAGGTTTCCAGGTTTTCGGCGTCTCAGCGGGAACGATCAGCGGCGCGTCTCAGCCCAAAGCCAATGTGATCTGATGGATCACTATGACGAAAAACCCGATGATTGCGAAGACCACCGCAACGCCCTTGGCGAGTTCTGCCGGCGAGTGAGCAGCTTTCATTGAACCTTCCTCCGTCATTGCAGGATCGTTTCTTGTCCTGCATCGCATTAATTTGCACACGGCGTCTCAAATATGCAACAAATCGCGGATGCGACAAAATGGCGCTTTTTCATAAGTGTCTGATGCTACGCTTAGAACATCAGATCATCCTTGGCTGCTGCTAAATGTCGCACATCAAGTAAATATGCGACACGCACTCAATAATGAGACTTCTGCCGGGGTCTTATCATTTGATCCACCGCATCAATTTCGCTCCTGTGGACGCGCGTTGCCGCGGCTCATCCCGCAACGGGGATTTCGTCCCGCACTCATTTGCTTCCATTGCCCTTAGAGGAGCGCGGTTGCCTGCGTCGTCTCAATGCGCTGTTCAGTGGCAAAGGACGGCGTCGGGGCGCGAGCCCCGATAAGGGCTTGCGTGATTGCAACGTAA
>Ga0187781_10003582_pt1 | contig 11661 bp, 9 predicted proteins | sample 0715_SJ02_MP02_2_FD_132447 | JGI IMG/M metagenome (GOLD analysis project Ga0187781, IMG submission 132447) | Tropical peat soil microbial communities from peatlands in Department of Meta, Colombia - 0715_SJ02_MP02_20_MG | ecosystem: Environmental > Terrestrial > Soil > Wetlands > Peat | place...
GGCAGGGGCACTTTGCTTAGCGCAGGGTCCCTTGCGAGTTCGGCGGCAATCCATGGGTTCAAAACCAAATGTCGCATCGAATGCTTTGGCCCCATTAGGCATTGATTCGGATTTTCGCGCGATCTTATTCTGTCAGGATTATATGATGTACAACATTAACTATTAATTGTAAGCAGATGTTTTATAAATAAATATTCTAGGAGCCAACCGAGAAATTCAATATCTTGCACGAAGGTTCATTGCAGCGCACAAAGCGGAACGAGTGACCGATGGCGCACAAGCGCAATCCCTTGCACGCCAGCGACAAAAGGGCTGACAGTACAGGCGCCAGGACAAAGCCGCGCCACCAAGGCAGCGTTCGGTGCCGGTGCACGCAAGGCAAAATCGTTGCCGGCTGCCCATCCGCGACTTAGCGCCGTCCTTTTTTGCGGCGGGCGGCGTCTCTGAACCGATCGCCGCGATGTCACCGACGCAAGCTAGTCTTAGCGCGACCGCAAGGCACTGTGTTCGTTTAGCTCATCAACCATTGCGGCCACGGTATTGCGTTCGTTTCCAATAAATCTTCGTACGGCCGCGTGCATCGAGGGTTCGAGCAACCAGTGTGCAGAAGAGGTGAGTTGCGGATCCAGACCTCGAGCCATTTTGTGCGCTCCTTGGGCGCCGCCTTGAAACACTTGAAGACCCTTCTCGATGGCGAACTCGATCATCTGGTAATAACAGCACTCAAAGTGCAAACACGGTATGTGAACGAGGGCCCCCCAGTATCGCCCGTAGAGCGCGGATCGTTCTTGGTCAAACAGCGCTAAAGCGCTCGCGATGGGAAGACCATCGAGCGTTGCGAGAACTAGCAACAAGTTTTCGGGCATGTGCTGCGCGATGGACAGAAAGAAATCCAGATTCAAGTAGGGCACGGCACCGTGGGCCGCGTAAGTGTTTTCATAACAGCGCACGAAAAAGCGCCAGTCCTTCTCAGTGATTTCGCGACCAATGCGCCGCTGGAGGGTAACTCCCTGTAGCTGAACTTTGCGCCGCTCCGCGCGAATCTTCTTGCGTTTTGGTTGGACCAAAGCGTCTAGGAATTCGTCAAATCCCCGATATCCCCGGTTGTGCCAGTGAAATTGCACGTTGGTGCGAATTAGCATGCCCGCCGCGGCGAGGGCATCGATCTGCTCTGGAGGTGCGAACAAAACGTGCAGCGAAGACAAACCCATCGGGGCCACGAGATCGAGGAGAGCGGCAATGGCGTGCCGCCTTGCGACGCCATCGGCTGAAATGATTCGCGTACCAGGAACGGGAGTGAAGGGAACTGCAACTAGGCCCTTCGGATAATAGGGCACGCCGCGGCGCTCATGGGCCTCGGCCCACGACCAATCGAAGACATACTCCCCGTAGGAGTGCGTCTTTGCATATAGCGGCACGATCGCAGCCAGTTGCGCACCACGCCAAACCGTCACGAAGCGCGCAAACCAACCGGTGTCGGGTGTTGCCGCACCGCTTAAATGAAGGGCGTGGAAAAAAGCGTGCCGTAAAAACGGATTTGCATCGGAATCGGCGCGAACGAGGCGATCCCACACCGCGGCGTCCAGGTGTCCAGGATCGTCGTACAGTACCGTTCGATGCTCATCGTGGGCCATCTGCTATGTCAGTGCGTGAAGCGTTGCACGATCTGCAAAGCGCTGTTCGTACCAAAAAATTAAATCGAGCCGCTATAGTCGCTCTGAAATCGGCGGCCGCCAGATCTGACGGCCCGTTACAGGCGCTTATCTTATCGGGTTGCTAAGGGATGCTTGCTGCGCGTCAAGAACGCCAAGCGTGGACGGTGTCATCCTTTCACCCACGAGTCTTGTTAAATCTGCGAGGCGGCCCTGGGCCGATTCAATTGCGGTGCGAGCAATAGTATGGCGGAGCGAAGTTTGGTAGAGCGTGGTTCGGAAGCATTGGGCACCTTGCTCGAAGCGCCGCCCATCAGCAGTGCATTAGATCGCGTGGTAACGGCCGCCATGGGCCGCGTCACGCAGGGTCTTTCCCCCGCATCAATCATGGGTGCCTACGCGGATTGGCTCGTTCACCTGGCGGCCGCTCCTGGCAAGCAGCAAGAACTGCTTGCCAAAGCGGCGAGGAAGTTGGCACGCTTGGCTCTGTACTCTTCGCGTGCACCGTTCGACGCATCCGAGCCCTGCGTTACGCCGCTTCCCCAGGACCATCGTTTCGATGGTCCCGAGTGGCAGCAATGGCCTTTTAATGTCATCTATCAATCCTTCCTTTGCGGCCAGCAATGGTGGCATAACGCGACCAGCGACGTACGAGGAGTAACCAAGCACCACGAGCAGATGGTGACGTTTCTCACACGGCAGTGGATCGACATTTTTTCGCCATCCAACTGGTTATTTAGCAATCCCGAGGTGCTACGCAAGACAATGGGGGAGCGAGGCGAGAATCTAGCGCGCGGTGCCCACTACTGGTGGCGTGATGTGATGGCACTGCTCGCGGGGCAAGCGCCGGAAGGTGCTGAGCAGTACGAGCCCGGTGTGGGCGTCGCACTGACCCCTGGCAAGGTCGTATTTCGCAACGAACTGATGGAGTTGATCCAGTACGAAGCCACAACTGCAAGTGTTTACCAGCATCCAGTCCTCATCGTTCCATCCTGGATCATGAAGTACTACATCCTGGATCTGTCACCGCACAATTCGTTGGCCCGGTTTCTCGTAGAGCGAGGGCATACGGTCTTCATGATTTCGTGGCGAAACCCGGGGTCCGACGACCGGGATCTGGGCATGGATGACTATCTCAAGCAGGGTGTGCTCGGGGCAATCGACGTCGTGGGTGCCATTTGCCCTCATGCTCCCATCGATGCCGTGGGCTATTGCCTTGGCGGAACTTTGTTGGCAATGGCTGCAGCGCTTCTTTCCCGTAGTAGCGACGAGCGTCTGCAATCATTGACCCTACTTGCGTCGGAACTTGACTTTACCGAGCCCGGGGAGCTTGGCCTTTTTATCGACGCGAGTCAGATCGCCTATTTGGAAGACATGATGTGGGAGAAGGGCTATCTCGATGGCAAGCAGATGCTGGGTGCATTTGCGTTGCTCAATTCGCGCGACCTGCTCTGGTCGAGAATGGTGCGTGACTATCTCTTGGGAGTGCGCCAACCACTTTCGGACCTTGCTGCCTGGAACGCCGACGCTACGCGCATGCCATATCGGCAGCATCGTGAGTATCTAGAGCGCTTGTATTTGAATAACGATTTGGCCGAGGGCCGCTACCGCGTCGATGGCAAAGCGATTGCCTTGACCGACATTCATGTGCCAATTTTCTCTGTGGGCACGGTGCGCGACACGGTCTCGCCTTGGCGCTCTGTTTACAAGGTGCATCTGCTTATTGACAGCGATGTGACGTTCTGCTTGACTAGCGGAGGCCACAACGCGGGCGTCGTCAATCCTCCCGAACCCGGAGCGGGGCGAAGCTATCAAGTCGCTACGCGCGTTGTCGGGGACCGATATGTCGACCCCGAAATATGGCAGGCGAGCGTGCCGACGCACGACGGTTCATGGTGGCCGGAATGGGAAGGCTGGCTGCGCCAGCGAAGTGGCAGTCAGGAGCCGGCACCCGGGGTTGGAGCGCCCCAGGCCGGCTACCCGCCGCTTATGCAAGCGCCGGGAAGTTACGTCCTGGCGCGGTAAAGGCCCACGACCGCGCTCGCGGGCCCGTACGGTGCCGGCGGATGGCGGCCAATGGCTTCCGTTCCCAGCGCAAAGGTGTGGCGATGGCTTGCGAGACGCGCGCGATGATATTAGGCAGCCCGGGGCAGGCGCTGCAGCCGACGCGTGTTCGCGTACCGCAGTGCGGTCCCAGGGAGGTGCTGTTGCGGGTGCGCGCCTGCGGCGTTTGCCGCACCGACCTTCACATTCTCGATGGTGAGCTAACCGAGCCAAAGCTTCCTCTCATCCTTGGCCATGAGGTCGTAGGCACGGTGCTAGCACGTGGCCCAAGCGCCGAGCGATTTGCGATTGGACAGCGCGTCGGTGTGCCTTGGCTTGGATCGAGTTGTGGTCAATGCCGCTATTGCATCAGCGGCAGGGAAAATTTGTGCGAACGCGCGAGCTTCACAGGCTACACGCGCGACGGCGGCTATGCGGAGCACACGATCGCCGATGAGCGCTTTTGCTTTGAACTTCCCGATAACTATTCGGATGCGGAAGTCGCTCCGCTGCTGTGCGCCGGTCTTATCGGTTACCGCGCGCTAGCGGCCGCAGGCGATGCCAGGACAATTGGAATTTTCGGCTTTGGCGCTGCCGCGCATATCATTGCGCAGGTTGCGTATCAGCAAAATAAAACGATTTTTGCTTTTACGCGACCTCAAGACACCCAACGACAGCAGTTCGCCAGAGATCTGGGTGCCGCCTGGGCAGGCGACGCTCAACAGTCGCCGCCGAAGGAGTTGGACGCGGCCCTACTGTTCGCACCGGACGGATCGTTAGTGCCGACCGCGTTGCGTCACACGGCGAAGGGTGGAACTGTGGTTTGCGCGGGGATTCACATGAGCGATATCCCGACATTTCCCTACTCCATCTTGTGGGGCGAGCGCGTGGTTCGATCGGTGGCCAATCTCACGCGACGCGATGGCGAAGAGTTTTTCGCCGTTGCGCGGAGCATGAAAATTCACACGAGCATTGAATCGTTCGGTTTGGATGCGGCTAACGAAGCGCTGGAGCGGTTGCGCAAGGGGGCCGTTCGGGGCGCTGCTGTGCTGCTGCCGTGAGCGCTGTTCGCCTCTCAAGTAGTGACTCTGACGCTCGGCTTTACCCTGTTGGGACAATTGGCGCAGAGCGAAGGGGGTTACGAGTCTCGTTGGGCGTGCAAGATATCGAGGAGCCAGTGCGCCAGGGCGGCTGCGTGCTTTCGTAAATATCGCTTCGGGCAAAAAGCCAGTGTCCACAGTTAATCAGTTCATCCCAGAGGCCGTTGCCACGGAACGGCGCGAAGACGCTGCGCGCTTTGACTTGGAATTGGCCCGCGAACTTGTGGAATTTGCGGTCGATTTGGACGCGCAAGATGACCGCCTGCGCTTGCAGCAATCAGTGAAAGGCGCAAGCACGATCGCCACATCCGGGGCAAATACTTTGTCCGATTCCTCGATTTACTTGCCGCAATACGGTGATCGCTGGGAAATTCTCATTGATACGCGAATCCAATACGCCGACGCGAGCAAGCGCAGCAGTATTAGCGAGCCGTCCTGGAACGGTGACGATCCGAAGTGCAATGGTTTTGGACCGTTCGCGAACGCTTGGATACTGGCAAGAAAAATAAAGTCTTTTGGGCAGTCTGCCCGTGCGGACCTGCCAACATATGTTGTCGCAATTCGCGGGACCGTTTTTTCGAGTCGCCCGAGCGTTGTGGAGGATGTTTTTGCCAACACCATCGTCGCCCGGCGCATCGTTCGAAGCACTGCGGGAATCGAGGTACCCCTAATATTTGCCGAGCTGTCGGGTGCGGAGATCCATGCCGGATTTGGCTATTCGTGCCTGTCGCTTCTATTTGACCGCAAATTTGGGCTCATCCGGACCCTTCAGGCGCTTGCGCAGCAGAAGGTGGCGCTTACGCTAACCGGACACAGCCAGGGAGCGGCAATGGCTACGTTGCTGCACGCCTTCTTGCGATATGCCCGCGTCCGAAACTGGTTGTTAACCGACAAGCTCGCGGAGCTGAATTCCTACGTCTTTGCCCAACCAAAACCGGGCAACGCGTTATTTTCGTCCGACTTTGATCGAGTAAGGCGACACGATGGTGGGAGCTCCTTTGTTCTGAACAACACCTTCGATCCGGTTCCAGCAGTGCCCCTTACGAGACAGTCGCTAAGCGATCTGTCCAAAGATTTGCCCCCTGCCAGCCGGATCGACAGATTTATCGATGCGATCGAAGGTCCTGCGCGGAATCTGCGGCATTGGGTATCGTCGCAGTTGGATCGGCAGATTCTCGAGTGGATGGGATCTGACGACCTGCTTATGGACCCGCAGCGCCAAATGTACTGTCGCGCAAAGGCATGCGAGTTTGCTGCGGGTTGTTCGCGCAACTACACAATGGCAGGGACGTTGGTATCCCTACCTGGCGATGCCTCCGGGGCCTATCAAGGACAGAACCCCATTGACCCCTTCATCCAGCATCACGCCCCGACGTACAGAGAATTGCTCGGGCGAGTCTGATTGTCCGTCGCCAACCCATGGGAAAATCGCGCTTAGAGGCATTTAGTGACGGGGTGATTGCGGTGATCATCACGATCATCGTTTTGGAACTCAAGATCCCGCACGACGCTGACCTTGGCAGTCTGCGCGAGTTAGCGGCGCCGTTTCTGAGCTATGTGTTGAGCTTTGTCTTCATTGCCATTTACTGGAACAACCACCACCACATGTTGCATACGGTGGAGCGCGTCAACGGTGCGATTCTCTGGGCCAACATGCACCTTTTGTTTTGGCTCTCTCTTGTGCCATTTGCGACTGCCTGGATGGCCGAACACGCTTTTGCGACCTGGCCGACCGTGCTCTATGCCGTCATTTTGGTGATGGCTGCCATTGCGTACAGCGTGCTGCAAAACGCGGTGATACGGCTACACGGAAAGCAGTCGCTGCTGGCCGCGGCGGTCGGTGCTGACATCAAGGGAAAGGCTTCGATTGCCTTTTATCTTGCCGCCATTGCGTTTGCTTTCGTGCGGACCTGGGTCTCGGTATTGTTCTTTGTCGTTGTTGCATGCCTATGGCTGGTTCCGGATCGTCGGATTGAACGAGTGATCGACCGGTAGCGGCAAGCGATGGAAGGCCAAGAGGCGATGCGTCGTAATTGCGTTGTCGGACGTTATGCGCCAACTAGGCTCGGGGTGCCGTGAGGTCTCTTAGAAGAGGCCGGTGGCGTCGCTGAGAAAGATCGCTTGCTTGTCGCGTGATCAAGCTGGCAGCATTTTTCTCGAAGGCAAGGGTTGCCCGCTCGGGCAAGAGCATCAATCGTTCACGGCGCGTTAACACATAGCTTGTGGCGTTTGGGCACTTTGTCCTTGTATGACGTGCTGGTTATTTGCTAAAGATCGGTAGCGGGTTGGCAAATTGGAGCACAATTCTGCCTGCTCTGGAAACGTAGCAGATCACTTAGTACCTCGGCGCGGCGAGAGATGCGATTCACGATTGGCGAAGAAAGGGCCTGCAGATGTCGGACTCTGATCCAATGAGCTTGGGCGTAAGTTTGATCGGAGCGCCGACGGATATCGGCGCCAGCGCCCGTGGCTCGTCTATGGGTCCGGAGGCGCTGCGGGTGGCAAATATCGTGACCGCGCTGCGCAATCAGGGCCTGGACGTCCGCGATATGGGCAACTTGCCCGGGCCAGGCAATCCTCAATTGGCGCCCGTTCACGGATACCGGCACCTACCTGAGGTGATCTTGTGGAATCGTGCTGTCCACGCCGCGGTGTACGCCGAGTTGATGGCGTCGCGCACCCCGATCCTACTGGGAGGGGATCACAGTCTTGCGATTGGCTCTATTAGTGCCGTCGCCCGCTACTGCCGTGAGCATCATCGCAAATTACGCATTGTGTGGTTTGACGCACATGCTGACGTAAACACTCGAGAACTGACGCCCAGCGGTAATTTTCACGGGATGCCCGTGGCATGCTTGTGCGGTAACGGTCCCCAGGAGCTAATCGAGATTGGCGGAAACGTGCCAGCAATTGAAACGTCCTGGTTGCGCCTTATTGGAATAAGGAGCGTCGACGAAGGCGAGCGTCGACTGGTCCGTGATATGGGGATACAGGTAATCGACATGCGCGGCATAGATGAGATGGGTATGCGCCGCAGTATGGAATTGATGCTCCAGGACCTCGAAACGAACACCCATCTTCACGTCAGCTTTGACGTGGACTTCCTTGATCCGGAGTTGGCGCCAGGTGTGGCGACCGCGGTTCGGGGCGGGCCGACTTATCGCGAGACCCAACTTTGCATGGAAATGATCGCAGACACGGGATGTTTGCGATCGCTGGACATCATGGAGCTGAATCCCGCACTCGATGTGCGCAACCAGACAGCTACGATCACGGTTGAACTTGTCGAGTCGCTCTTTGGCAAAAGCACTCTCATTCGGAGCCGATAAGGCGCCGGGTGCAAACTGCCAGCGGGCGCGGCAGTGTGCCCGCTGGCAGCGTTGCAGGGATTATTTGCCGATTTGTCGGCTGACCCCGTTTTCTTGCTGATTGAGGGTCACCTGCTCCTGTTTTGTGATATGACCGTGATTCTGACTGGCCATGTCGCGCTCTTCTTGGCGAATTTGGTGATCCTCTTTGTGGAGCTTAGCGGCCTTGGTCTTGCTAATCTCGCCTTCTTTCACTTCCTTGTTAATGCGGGCATTTTGATTATCCAGGCGCTTGTTGACTTCAGCGCGCCGGGGATGGTCCTTGTCCCACTGGCTTTCGGCGTGCGCGGCGCCGGCAATTCCGATTAGCAGCGCGCTGGCGCCTAATACGAGGGTCTTTTTGGCAAAAGAGACATTCATGTTGTCACTCTCCTAACGGTTCATCGGTTTCGGTTCTTGGCCGCGCCCGCATTAACTCTGCTCGGCTGCAATCTTCAACGCGCGGCCAAGGCAAGCCGCCGACCGAAAGTTGAAACGATGTGTTTCAAGCAAGTCCGTCAAAGAGAGGCACAATTTCGCCCCAATTCAATCGTTGATTCGGCGCGAAACCAAGATGGCAACGGCGGCAAAGCGGCCGCCAACGCCGACATCTGCACTCGAAAATTCGGCTTTGCCGAAGCAATTTGATACAGGAGCCGTGCAACGCTGGTGCCGTACGTTCCTGTCCTATGCAAATCCTTAGTGCATGTACCAACCGTGGCTGACGACGAAGGATTGGCCCGTCAACGCCGAGGAAGGATAGGTGCTAAGAAACAGCACCATTTGCGCAACGTCCTCTAACGTCGTGAACTGACCGTCAACCGTGTTGCCAAGCATCACCCGCCGGATGACCTCGGTCTCACTTATGCCCAGCTCCTTGGCTTGTTCGGGAATCTGTTTTTCGACCAACGGAGTACGAACGAAACCCGGACAAACGACGTGCGAGCGCACGTTGTGCTTGGCTCCCTCTTTGGCAAGAACTCGCGCCAATCCCAAGAGGCCGTGTTTGGCGGTCACGTATGCGGACTTCAGCGGCGATGCCTCATGCGAATGCACGGAACCCGTGTAAATGACAATGCCGCCGCGATCGCCCCGGTACATATGCCGCAGCGCCGCACGGGTTGTGAGAAAGGCGCCGTCAAGATGAATGGCGAGCATCTTTTTCCAATCTGAAAAAACATATTGCTCGATTGGATTGACAATTTGCACCCCGGCATTGGAAACGAGAATATCGACGCTGCCGAATTTTTCCGCGACGGCGTCAATGCCGCGGTCGACTTGGTCTTCGGCGGTAACGTCCATTGGCACCCCTAGGGCCTGACCGCCGCGAGCGACGATCTCCTGAGCGACTGCGTCAGCCGCTTTCGCCTGCAGGTCAGCGATTGCTACGACAGCTCCTTCAGCGGCCAGCGTTTGTGCGATCGACCTTCCGATTCCACTAGCAGCACCCGTAACCACCGCGACTTTGCCGTCAAGCTTCTTCATGCATTGCTCCTTGCAGAAAAATAGGGGGGACGCGCCGATGTCTTCATGGCCCCTCGGCCATCCGGCGGCCATACTGTACCAGTCGCTGTTTCGTCACAGGGCCATAAGCGTTGCAGGGATTTTCGCTCACGGCCACTTGTGTTGTGATGGAGCATGCTGCAAGAGGCTCCGTTCGGACACCGCGGACCACACGCCATGGTGGGCGCGCGATCGTGCTGCCTCGCCAATCGGTCTTCCGCTGCGGGACCTTCCGACGTCGCTTTGCGCGGCAGGTAGACTCATACACTACTGGAGCAAGAGAAAAACGGTGTTCTTTGTGTGGCTTGCGTCCGGTCGCGAGGCGGGGGTAAGTTTCGCAGCTGCACATCGCAAGCGCCGTGTTGGCGACTGTTGAATGCGGGATATCGGACAGCTAGTGTGGGGCTGCAGACTTTGAGGTGCACCGAAGTCGCACAAGAGCAAGCATCTGGAGGTACTGTTTTCCAAATTTCGCACAAAACGGTGATGAGGTAGGGTGACGTGAGCTTGTTTGACAGTACGTATACGGAGCGGCGCATCTCGGTGAACGGCACGCATATTTATGCACTCGCGCGCCCCAACGAGGGCAAACCCGGGCTTTTGCTACTGCATGGTTATCCGCAGACCCACGCGATCTGGCACAAGCTTGTGCCGCTCTTGGCTGGCGATTTTGCTCTTGTTCTTCCCGACCTGCGAGGCTACGGAAACTCCGCAAAGCCGCCATCGCTGCCAGATGCCGTGAACCAATCTAAGCGGGCCATGGCTCAGGATATGGTTGAGCTGATGGCCTCGCTGGGGCACGAAAAGTTTTATCTCGTTGGTCACGACCGAGGCGCCCGTGTTGCCCATCGCTTGTGTCTGGACCATCCACAAAGCGTCCTTCGTGTGTGCCTGATGGATATCGCTCCAACGCTAACTACCTATGCGCTCACAAATCGCGCCATGGCTACAGCGTATTTTCACTGGTTTTTCCTGATTCAGCCGGCCCCTTTCCCCGAGCGCTTAATTGGCGCCGATCCGCAATTTTGGCTGCGAGGTTGTCTTTCTCGATGGAGCGTCGGCAATGACGGCGCCTTTGCCTCTGAGGCTGTCGCGCAGTACGTTCGTTGTTTTTCCGATCCAGAGGCGATTCGGGCCAGCTGCGACGATTATCGGGCTGCCGCGGGGATCGATTTGCGACACGACGAAGCCGACGCCACGCGGCGCATTACCGCTCCATTACTCGTATTGTGGGGCGCCAAAGGGTTCGTTGGCACCAATTACGACCTGATGTCCTTATGGAGGGAAAAGGCCAACGATCTGCATGGCGCTTCAATTGCCTGCGGCCATTTTTTGCCGGAAGAGGCACCGTCCGCAGTCGCTCAGCAGCTTCGACCATTCCTTCTGCAGCAATAAGCGCTAAGCGGCTGATGGGGTCGGTGAACAGCTTACTTCGCTTGCGCCTCGCGCTGTAGCAATTCTCGTTTGCGCTCCACGCCCCACCGATATCCGGAGATATTTCCATCGCTGTGAACGACTCGGTGGCAGGGGATAACAACAGCTAGCGGGTTGGCGCTGCAAGCGCGTGCGACAGCTCGCGCCGATTTTGGTGCGCCGATCCGTGCTGCGATTTGCGCGTAACTCGCCGTTTCTCCTGGTGGAATTTCGCGCAGAGCCTGCCAAACTCGTTGCTGAAAGGCGGTTCCTCGCACGTCCAATGGCAGGTTTACTCCTAAGCGCGGCATTTCAACGAAGCCAACCACTCTCGCAATCAGGTGTTCGAACGATGCATCGCCGCCAATCAAGGTCGCGCGGGAAAACCGCTCTTGTAGGTCCCGAACAAGTGCGTTCGGATCGTCCCCGAGCAAGATCGCGCAAACGCCACGATCGCTTTGTGCAACGAGTATCGACCCAAGGGAACATTCGCCGACCGCAAAGCGGATCTGCGCGTTGGTACCACCGGCGCGGTAATCGCTGGGAGTCATTCCTAACAATCGGTTCGACGATTCGTAAAAGCGACTGCTAGAGCGAAAGCCC
>Ga0187781_10003584_pt1 | contig 11657 bp, 6 predicted proteins | sample 0715_SJ02_MP02_2_FD_132447 | JGI IMG/M metagenome (GOLD analysis project Ga0187781, IMG submission 132447) | Tropical peat soil microbial communities from peatlands in Department of Meta, Colombia - 0715_SJ02_MP02_20_MG | ecosystem: Environmental > Terrestrial > Soil > Wetlands > Peat | place...
AGGCTGGCTAATGATCTGAACGCCTTGAAGTGTAAGCACAGACGCGGTGCTCGCCGGTCGTCATCACCGTACCTGCTGTGATTCGCCCGCCTCATGTCCTCTGCCGCGCGAGCCAGTTCAATACAAGGGCTGTTACTGACAGTTATCGCGAAGCGGCATGCGACAAGCAGGGGAGGACATGCGAGATCTGGGATTAATGCCGTAAGGAAGCGGTGCAAGCCCTCTAGGGAGGGCTGCCGCTGGCCATCCGCTGCACCCAGAGCTTTAGCGGTCGTTGGCGTCACAGAAGGCTTTGAAATAGCGTCTAAGTACTTGGGCTGTTTTTGGCTGCGCAAGGCCAACAAAGGGCCTCCTTTTGAAGGCGTTCAAGTTCTCTCGTGCGACGCCAGTATCCGCAGTCCTCTATCAGCTTGCGGGCTTTCGACAACTCCCCTTTGTCGTTAAGAAGGCGAGCACGCAGAAGATGAATGTCAGCTAGGTGCAACCTCATGTGTCCGTGTTCTGCAAGTTGTTGAGCATTATCCAGATCCTTCTTTGCGGCGGCCAGTTCGTTAACCATAAAGTGAAACTCCGCGTAGGAAATCAGCCCGGCGACTAAAAACTCGTGACGCCCGGAGCTTTGTAAAACGCCTGCTGCTTCGGTGAGAATCCAACGAATCTCATTAATTGATTTGCGGAAGTTTGTTGCCATCAATACCCTGGCGCGGATTGTAGACGCAAGTGCTTTTGCCGCCAAAAACAAAGCAGCATCAGTCCGCTCAAATGGGGCCCCGCTGCGTTTAATTGCTTCGCGATATCTTTCAAGGGTAAGGAGCAACTCGCAATGTCGATAACCTTGAAGACCGCCGAGGTACCTGCGGTGCGGGGGGGCTTCGCTAAGAATCCGTTCGGCGTTCTCAAAAGCCCTGGCCGCCTCGGTCAGTTTTCCCTCCTGATGCAGGACATGAGCAAGGCCGGCATGCGCCGCGACCGCTTCAAAACGATTTACACTGTCATCCAGGATTTCAATCGACCGGGAGGCCCAGTTCCGAGCTAGTTTTATTTCACCATGGAGAAGATGGGTTTGGGCAATATGCCGGGCAATATTAACCGCCCATTCCCGGTCCAGACATTCGTTGCTTAGTTTAAATCCCGATTCCAACGGAGGGATCGCGGCCTGCAACTCTCCTAAAGCTCGAAATGCGAGCCCCACTTGTCTCAAGGCATAGATTGAACTTTCAGGGCTGAGAATGGCCGCAGGGGCTTTCCACTTTTTCTTGAAAAAAAGCGAAATCAAATGGAACTCAGTGTCGGACGCTCCCAAGCCATTTACCAAATAATGATGCCTTTCGCGATTGATCCGGCACCGGTACACGTCTTCAAACGCTTCCTGGTATCTCCCCGCGTGGCACGCGTGGCAAACCGATTGGAGGAGCGACTGAACGCCATCCACTCCATCGGGCCAATACGGGGCGGCGGTCTTCAAATGTTCGAAGAGCCTGGAATTGCCCGACTTCCATGCCTCTGCCGCGCGTTTTTGCAGCCGTTTAGCGAAGTATTCTCTGATCAGCGGATGCGTGTCCAATGCATGACGGGTAAAAAGCGATGAGAAAGCGGGATCGAAGAGCCGCGGCTTACCGAGTTCGCCTCCGAGCTTTGATCTCTCCGCGTCTGCTTTGCTAAAGCCGAGAACCGGCCTTGCAATCCAGGGGTGTTCTTCTGCCAGGCCTAGCTCCCCAAGATGGGTGAGTGCGGCATTCCAGTCTTCTTCGGTAAGCGATGCTAATGCATCGGTCAAGCCTTTAATGGGCGGATTGCAGAGTGCAGCAAGACAATCGGGCGTCGCAGGCCGGTCGAATGATCCGAGCATTTTCAAAATGGCCAGTTCCGTACTGCAATGATTGTTGACGAACCAGTGTTCGTAAGCCGCAATTACACGGAAAGCATGGCCGCCTTGTTCACTTTGGTTCACCTTCTCAAAATCCACCGACCTCGCCCGGCTCACATCGCCGCGATCAGCGTGCTTAAAGTAGCGGCCTAGGAGGGTGAGCGTCAGAGCGTGCCCTTTCACATGGGCGCTGAGCCTCCGCTTTTCTAAGTTGCTGCCTGTTACGCCCAGGTCGGAAAGCAAAGCAGCGCCCGCTTTCTCGGTCAGGCTCGCAAGGCGCCACTCCTCTGCGGTGTTGTGATGCCAAGCAGCAAGTTCCGGCAACTGCTGCCGGGTCGTAATGACGCATAGACCCAGGTTGGATGCTGCCAAGCCGCGCAATAATGCGCGCAAACCACTGTCATGCACTTCTCCCGAGAGAGGATCCTGGAGAGGTTCAAGTCCGTCGAGAATAAAAAGGCTCCGCCGTTCTCCGATGATTTGAGCAAGACGCTCGCCCTTATGCCACGCACTCGTACTGCTGGCTGCGAGGTCACCCTCACCAAGAAACTCAAGCGCCTCTTTGATGAACAGGTCAGCGGAAGCCGACTTGGCCGTGCCAGTGGCCCGACTGGCACAAGCTGGTCCTTGACTGTAAAATGACCAGTCGAAGTAGCATTGAATATTGAATTCATCCTTCTTGGCCAGCATACCAGCGGCCCAGCGGGAAACAAGGGTCGTCTTGCCAACCCCGCCCCAGGAGACTATGGTGATGATGTTTTTCTTCCTAGGGCCACTCCAGGCGGCGTCGAGAGCGCGCAATTCACTCTCCCGGCCAACCAGTGTGCTTGCCACCTGGCTCGTACCGAAAAAAAGGCGCGAGGGAGAAGTCATCCGCGGTTGTGCTTCAGCAAATTTCGGGTGCCGCGCCAACCAGTCGCGTAAGGCCGTTGCGACCTCCGCCCGCAGACTGTCAGGATTGGTGAAGGTGGCGCGAATCGCTAGGGTGGACAACCATGCTTTGAATTCTTCCAGCTTCGCAACGTTGCGCTGAACTTCAGCTAGAAGTTCTGGCGTGGTTCTCTCGACAGCAGTTATGAGGCGATACTTTTCCCACAGTTCCAAGGGCCACTTGAACTCGTCTGATTCTTTCCCAACCAGAAAAGCAAGTACTTCGAGTTTTTTCTTGCCTCGGCCCGCACGCTGTGCCTCCTCGCATTCGAGCCATGTAATGCTCTTCGTGTCTCCGCCGGGTTGGCCGGGCGGCACCCACCCATAGCGGTGCGCCACAATCACCACCACGACGTCGGCCTTTGCCACCTCCTCAAAGCACTTCGCGAGTGGGCGCTCGTTGCCGCTGGCGACGAAGTACTCTTGCGTGTGAACCTCGAATCCAGCTCGCTCCGCCTCAAAAATCGCTTTCTCGCGGTACGGCTGCAGGTCTTCCGCTGTAGAGGAAATGAATACGGTCGGATTCTTCCTTCCCATGGATGGCTTCATCGACGCACTAATCTTGCGGTTCCATTAATCTGCGAATAGGTTGGGCCTCTTCTTTTCGGGTGGAATTATACACTGGAAAGCAAAAGAGCGTGTAGCGCACAACTGGCGAGAAATCCCCTTCTCGCCAGCGCTGGAGCCGCGGCCAGCTCGCCCCAGCTCCGCGAATCCGTCCGCGGCATCGAATAGAAACCAGCGTGCCCGTGCTCTGGGCACCGACACACGCACTCCCACGCGACTTATATATGTTCTGCCTCAGTTGGAAATGGAATGCTCTGTTGTTATAATGCTCCTCAGAGCCGCCTATGGAGCCTGCCGCCCCCGATGCCCCACCCGCCACAAACTTCACTTACGACGCATTCATCAGCTACACGCATCACCGAGCCGACACGCTCTGGGCCAAATGGCTCCAAACCAGCATTGAAACCTATCGCACGCCCCGCCCTCTCCGTGCACGCGGCATTCTCCCCCGCCTGCACCGCGTCTTCCGCGACGATGACGAACTCGCCGCCTCCACCGATCTCGGCGCGCGCATAGACGAAGCCCTCCGCTCGTCTCGTTTCCTGATCGTGATCTGCTCCTCTCAGACGCCTGCCTCCCGCTGGGTCCGCGAAGAGATCGAGCGCTTCCTCCGTATGGGACGCGCTGCGAACGTGCTCACCCTTCTCATAGAAGGCGAACCTGCCATCGCCTTCCCTGGTCCCCTGCTTCCGGCGCCTACGGAATCTCAGGCCCCAGATATCGAGCCCCTCGCCGCCGATGTCCGCCCGCATACCGGCGAGAGTCCCCGCAGGCGGCGCAAATCGGCCCTCCTCAAACTCCTCGCTCCCCTGTTGGGTGTCACCTACGATGAACTCCGGCAAAGACAGCGGGAACGCTCGCGCCGTCACTGGGCTGCGCTCATCGCCTCCTCTGCTGTCGCCGCCGTCCTAATTGCCTTCATCGGCATGTTTGCCTGGAACCAAAGAGAGCAGGCCCTTCGTCGCCGTGCGGACTCCCTTTTGGCCCAGGCCGACAGCCAGCTCCTCCTCTACCGCCCCGATTGCGACCGCCTGTACTCCGAAGCCTACGACGCCTACCGCGACGCCAAAGCCGACACTACCCCCGTCGAACTCGCCTTCAATCAGCGTTTGCTTTCCTCGCCGACACCCCTCGTCCTCCTCTCCGGCCACTCTGGTCCAGTGATCCGGCTCTTTTTCGCCGGCGACCCCGATACCCTCTATTCGGTCGGCGAGGATGCAACGCTCCGCCGCTGGAACCTGCCCACCCAGGCTCAGACCCAATTGCTTCATCTCCAAACGGCACCGGTTGCCGACGCAGCCTTCTTCCCGTCCGCCGATCGACTCCTCTTCGCAACGCTCGACGGACTCGTCGCCATCGTCGACGTGCGCACCGGCCGCACACTCCGCGAAGTGGCCCGGGAGCCACACAAAGTCACCGCCGTCGCCGTCTCGCCCGACGGTAGGTCTGTCGCTTGGGGCGGAGTAAAGGGCCTCCTCAAGTCCCTAAACCTGTCCACCGGCCGCATGCTGACCTTCTCCGAACCCCCTGACTCCGTAACCGGACTCGTCTTCCATCCCGACAGCCGCCTCCTCTTCGCCGCCACCGATCAACACGCCGCCCACATTTGGAACGCTGCCGACGCCACGCTCCTGCGCTCTATCAGCTATGGCACTCCCGACTATGCCAATCCGGTCGTCTCTCCCGATGGCCGCGCCCTCCTGATCGGACGTAATGGGCTCAATCTCGGCGCCTTTCTCTGGGATCTGGCTGACGATACTTTTCTCCCCGCAGTCTCCCTCGAGGCCCACGGCGCCGCCAATCCGGGGAATGAAGATGTTCGCGTGGTTCAGGCCGGCGTCGTCGCATTCGCGCCCGAAGCCCACCTGCATCCGGACCTTTCACTGTTCCAAGGCCAAGCCGCGCTCGCCGGCGAAGGCGGCCACGTCCTTCTCTGGGATTTGGAGGCATCCAGAGATCCCCAAAACATCCTCATCGCGCACAACGCCCGTGTGGCGGCGCTCGCCTTCTCGCCCGAAGGCCGGTACTTCGCGTCGGCAGGCGATGACGGGCGGATCCTTGTGTGGAATCGATCGGCCTTCAGCCGCGTCGCACACGCCATCTACACCGGCCAGGCATTCACGCGAACGGCCGCCCTGTCCGCGGATGGCGCCCTGCTCGCCTCTGGCGATGACGACGGCAACCTAAAACTCTGGGACGTTGCTTCGCGTACCCTCCGCCGCTCCTACAAAGCGAATAATGCGATAGTCAAAGTCGCGTTCGCCCCCGGACTCCGCGAGATCATCTTCCACTCCATCAAAGACACCGCATTCCACTCCTGGCGCTTCGGGGACGGCCGCGTCGTTGATCTCCCGACACACGACGCCGCTGTGACCGACTTCGATTTCAGCCCCACCCTTCAATGCTTCGTCTCGGCCGGCAAGGATCGTGCTCTTCACCTCTGGAACCAGTCCAGTCGCGCGAACCAAGCCACTCTCCCCCTGGCCTCCGTCCCGCTCAAGATCGCGGCCTTCCGCACTCGCCCCGCTCTGGCCATCGCCACCGACACGGGAGATCTCCTGTTCTATGACCTCGCTCAACGCCGGACCCTGTGGTCCATTCACCACGGGGCCACCGTGAACTCGCTCGCCGTGGTGGCCGACGATGCTCTTATCGCTCTGGGCGATAACCACGGGCTCATTCGCGTCTGGGATGCCGCTACCGGGCGTGAGCGCTTCTCGCTCGCCGGGCATACAGACGGCGTCACTGCCCTCGCCGGCTATAAGCGGCGCTGGCTCCTATCGACCGGATGGGATAAGGCGCTGCGCCTTTGGGACCTTACCACGGGCAACCTTGTGCGGTCCATCGCCCGCGGCGATATGAGCGGCCTTTCGCTCTCGCTCTCTTCGTCTGGCATGGTCGCCTCCGCCGAAAACAGCTCTGTGCACCTCTGGTCCCTCGCTATAGACCCCGCCTGGCTCCGCTACCGCGAATCCCTCCGCGAGGCAACGGCGTCCCTCGGCCGTTCGCCGAACGATCTCCACGCTCTTTCCCTCCTCGCCTCTTGGTACGCCCGCTGCGGCGATTCCGCCCTCGCCGCCATGCTGCAGAGTCGTGTCCGCGCTCAGGGAGGCCCTCCTGTTCCCCCTCCAGCCCTGCCCGCTTACGACGCCCCTCCGGACGCCGCCGCGCTCCTGTGGCCGCAACTTTACGACTACGCCCGCCGCTCCCGCGCCCCCGATGGCGCCAATCCCGCAACACCCGTCCCTCCGCAACTGGAGGCCTGGACCAAGGCTTACCCCGACGATGACTTCTCGAAGCAGTTCCGGATTGCGGTCGACCTGTTCGCCTTGCATGCTGACCCCTTACAAGCGCTCGCCCCGATCGGCGGCATCGTTCTCCCTCAAGAACTGGCCTATACCTCAACAACCGCTCGATTGTTCCGAGGCGGACCAGTCCAGGAAAACAACCACCTGTTCCAACTCACCACTTTTGTCCCAGACAGCGCCGGCACGTTCCAAATCCGATTATCCTCTCCCGACTTCTCCCCGTTCCTTGTCGCGAATGAAATGGGCGTTTCCACAACGTCCCAGCAAGCCTCGGCTGCCAAAGGAGCAGGCGCGGTTGTGCGTGTGACGCTCAGGAAGAACTCTACCCTCTTGATCATGTGCACGTCGCTCGAAACGGACCGCCCCGGAACGTTCACGCTCCAAATCCAGCGCCTGTCATAGTCACAGTTTCCGCCGCCCGAGGCCGTCGCCGGAGCGCCCACGTTTCTCGGCCTCTGCGGCGCTGAGCTGTCCTGCTTCAGCCGGAAATGGAGTGCGGGCGATTTCTCGTAGCGACAAAGTTCCGCCGCTGCGCGGCGGGAGTTTTCAGGGCATAGGGGTCTATCGTTCGATGAGGTGCGCCGTACGAAACGGGGAACGGGAGCGTCGAGCCACGCGGCGCGAACGCTCCCGACCTCATCGACGCAATGAGCCCGCCGGGCGCCTCGATCCGCTCCCGCTGCGCCTCCTCCCGGCGGCTCAAGCGGTCGGTCGGAGCGAAGGTGGCCGCCCCGTTATCGAAAAACTGCTTCAACCAGCGGTAGAACACACTCGGATGCAGATGGTATTCGTCGCACAGGTCCGGCACCGTCACCTTGTCGATCAGATGCCGCCGTAGGATCATAACTTTTTCCGCAGCCATGTATTGCTTCTTATCGTGGTTCTCTATGGAACGCTCCACCCACTACGATAACAACAGAGCATTCCATTTCCAACTGAGGCAGGACAGAGCGAATTGCGAACGGGTCGAGCGATCTGCGGCACTCCCGTCACCCGCCGGATGCCCGCAACCAGTTCTGGGCTGAGCAATCCGGGCATTCCCGCCTCATCGGCCAATCGCCGGACGGCAGCGAGACCGACGTTTATGGATGGGGCAGCGAACTTCTTCGCCTCGAGCTGCAGCCGGTAGCTCAAAGAGCTACATCAAAAGTGCCGTCGACGCCTGGAAGGAAGAAGGAGGGTCGGTCGAGGTGATCACCCTCCAACTGATGGAGACTCGCGCGTCAGCACAAAACGGCCCGGTATTGAGGCTCCTACCAACCTTTGGAGAGCAACTCAGAACGCAACAGGCGCCGATTGCTTAATGAATGCCCTTTCCGATGTTCGAAAGTGGTGGAACACGCCAAGCTGCTGTGTCTCAAGAACGCTGAATTGGAAATGCGGCTGCCGATGACTTCCGTTAATGGTTCATAACGGGACCGGCCCCGCCATTCGGAAAGCTGGTGAGAAGGGCTGTTTTCAACAGTTATGCCGGAATGCCGCTTTGCCTCCGGTTCTCGCACAGCGACTCCACACGGAACCACTTTGGTTTGAAGGCCTTGGTTCCTGCGCTCCGGCTTTCGGAAGGCGTGGCTACCAGAGGGGCAAGCTTGGGATAGGCGGGCACTCCGCCACGTGAAGGTAGGCATTGCAGTCTTCCTGCGGCAGGTGGCTGCCGACGCGCTCGCGGGCAAGCGCCATCAACTCGCGGATATCCATCGAGTAAATCTGAGTTTTGCCGTCCTTGCTCGCTGCCGCCAGTCGTTTCCCGTCCGGGCTCCAGGCTACACTCTCGACATCGTCCGCCTGGCCGCTGAACGTCAGCAAATCTCTGCCCGTCGCGACGTCCCACACCTTCGCCGTCTTGTCCGCGCTGCCCGTCGCCAGTCGTTTCCCGTCCGGGCTCCAGGCGACGCCCTTAACATCGTCCCCATGCCCGCTGAGGGTGAGCAATACCTTGCCCGTCGCGGCATCCCAAATCTTCGCCGTCTTGTCCGCACTTACCGTCGCGAGGCGCTTGCCGTCCGGACTCCACGCCAGACTATTGACGGTGTAGGGATGGCCACGCAGGGTCAGCAGCTTCTTGCCCGTGCCGGCTTCCCATATTTCAGCGGTCGCATCCCCCGCGGTTGCCAGGCGCCCGTCGGGACTCCACGCTACTGCTTTAGCTCCGTGTTGGGACGCGGTCAGGGTGCGCAACTCTCTGCCCGTGGTCGCGTCCCAGACCCTTACTGTCGTATCGGCGCTCGGGGTCGCCAGCAGTCTGCCGTCGGGGCTCCAGGCCACGCAAAATACAGCAGCATAGTGGCCGCTCAAGGTGAACAAGTCCACGCCCGTCGCCGCGTCCCACACCTTCGCCGTGCCCTCCGCGCTGGCGGTCGCGAGCCGCTTACCGTCCGGGCTCCAGGCGACCGCATAGATGGAGCCGCCATGACCCTTCAAGGTCAGCACAGCTGCGCCCGTGGCGGCGTCCCACACCTTCGCCGTGTTGGCTGCGTCGGCCGTCGCCAGCCGATCGCCGTCCGGGTTCCAGGCCACGCTGCTCGCAATATCAACATGACCGCTCAGGGTCATCAATTCCTTGCCGTTTCCCGCTCCCCATACTTTCGCCGTTTTGTCATCACTGCCTGTCACCAGCCGCTCCCCGTCGGGGCTCCAGGCCACGCTGGATACAAGGGCCCCGTGACCCCGCAGCGTCCGGACCGTTTTGCCCGTGGCGGCGTCCCACACCTTGGCGGTGCCATCGGCACTGGCGGTCGCGAGTTGCCGGCCGTCCGGGCTCCAAGCCACACTCTCGACGAAGTAGGTGTGGCCGCTCAACGTCAACAACGCCGCGCCTGTCGCTGCATCCCATATCCTCGCGGTAAAATCGGCGGGCGCGGTCGCCAGGTATTTCCCGTCGGGGCTCCAGGCCACGCTCTCGCCGCTCCGATTCTCTACGGCCAGGGTGAATAATTCGCGTCCTGATGCCGCGTCCCAGACCGTCGTTTTCGAATAACTCCCTGTCGCGAGGCGTGTCCCCTCTGGGCTCCAGGCCAGGCCTCCAACGCCGCCACTGTGGCTGTCGAGGGTGAGCAATTCGGCGCCCGTTGTGGAGTCCCACACCTCCGTCGCGTCGGCGCCTGTCGCGAGACGCTTCCCGTCGGGGCTCCAGGCCACGCTCCAGATAGCCTTCTTGTGCCCGTGCAAGCTCAGCAATGCCTTGCCGGTCGCCGCGTCCCACACCGTCGCCGTCTGGTCGTCGCTTCCCGTCGCGAGGCGCTTGCTGTCCGGGCTCCAGGCGACGGAGCGAACATTGCTGCGGTGGCCAGTCAAGGTGAATAACTCCCTGCCGGCCGCGGCATCCCACACCTTGGCCGTTCCATCCTCGCCTCCCGTAGCCAGATGCTTGCCATCCGGACTCCATGCGACGCTCATAACCGACTTGCTGTGGCCGTTCAGAGTAAGCCGGACATTCGAAGCCAGGATCGAGCGATGTAACTGTTGCTCCGCTTCGGGAAGCACGGAATGCCCCCACGCCCAGGTCGCGCCAACAGCCTGGGTCGCGAAGAGGATCGAAAATTCGGGGTCCGCTTCTTGAGTCAACGTCGAAGTTACAACCCACTGACGGGCAATGGCTTTGTCTCGCTGCCAGGTGGCCCACAGAGCGGCAAGCACGGAAGCGCTGGTGAGCAGTGCGAGGAGGGTGACGGCCGACCACGTTAAGCGGCGCAGGCGCCGATGCTGCTTTACATCCTCGCCGATTAACTCATCCTTCTCGCGGCCGGTGATTGCAGCCAGAAGCCCCGCAATCCCATCAAGGAACCGGGGGTTTCGGGCGGAGAGATGCTCATCTGATTTGGCCCAGCGAAGGTCCAGGTAGAGAGGCTCATCGTCCGGCAGCTTTTCCGATACGGCCGGCGGGAAGAGGTTCGCCCGGATCCAGTTGAAGTCCACCGATGCGTCCTCGGGGGCGAGCGGAGCCGAACCGGTAACGATGATGAGAAGCTTGTCCGCGGGTCTGTTTATCAGCCAGTGCTCAATCTCACGCTGCACCCACTGGGAGCGGGCCGATTCCACCGAAGCAAGCAGCAGGAAATACTCAGATTCGTCGAGGGCTTTTTCAATCGACGGCCACAAACCGGGCGTCATGGCAAGCGTTGTCTTGTCCCTGAAGACGCGCACCGCGCGCAGCTTGTACCAGGCCTTCGCGAAAGACTGAATGGCAGACTGAATCGCTGGCGCAAGTTTACCGTCGGCGGCATGACTGTAAGAGATGAAGGCTTTGTATTTCACTCTCTGCGATCCGCGCAGTTCCTACTGGCGCAGCTTTCCCGCCTGATCCTGAAGTGACCATTCGGACCAATAAATCCACTCAGACTCGGCGCTGTCTCCAACACCCGGCCAGTCCCTGATGCTTCCGCCAGAAATCAAAAGCTATTCCGTCGAGATCAAAGCCCCCTAACGATACAAATATTAACACGAGCACGGGCCGCAAGAACTGGCGAGAAATCCCCCACTGTTTAGCTAACGACGTGGCGCCGTGCTGAGTCACTGGCCGGGTCACGGGCAAACTGGACATAGGCCTGCGTGAAGGTCCGGCTCTCTTTGTCCAGATCGCCGGTTAGCCCAGCCATGCGGACGCACTGCTGCTTAGGGATTGCACGAGATTCGCTGGGCGGTTCCTGTCAGCCGGGTGGTGTTCAAGAGATTAAGGCCGCGAAGCACTGTAATCCGCCTGGTGAAGTCGAGAGAGTTGTCATGGAACTTAGCCTCCCAGAGCACCCGCAGAGTGACTTGACCCGTTGTTCTCTCCGCGCTGAAGCGGAAACGGCCATTGCCATCAACCCCGCTGCCTCGGGAGAGTTGTTCCAGATACCGGTAGCAGCCGGCCCAGGTGGAACCCCGCGCATCACCAGCGGCGCGGTTCATTAGCGCTTGGCGCGACACTTGAGGGACAGGAAGTCTGTCAACTGTTGGAAGCCATTTCTATCCGGGCTTGCCATAAACATGGTAACCGCATTGAC
>Ga0187781_10003585_pt1 | contig 11655 bp, 9 predicted proteins | sample 0715_SJ02_MP02_2_FD_132447 | JGI IMG/M metagenome (GOLD analysis project Ga0187781, IMG submission 132447) | Tropical peat soil microbial communities from peatlands in Department of Meta, Colombia - 0715_SJ02_MP02_20_MG | ecosystem: Environmental > Terrestrial > Soil > Wetlands > Peat | place...
CCCCGACCTTCAGGCTCTCGACCCGCGGAATGAGCTTCTCGACCAGCGTGTCGGCGGTCTTCTTGCCGACCGGCACCGCGACCGATACCGCCATGCAGCGCTCGCCGGCGGAGCCGTAGCCGGCGCCGATCAGCGCGTCGACCGCCTGGTCGAGGTCGGCGTCGGGCATGATGACCATGTGGTTCTTGGCGCCGCCGAAGCATTGCGCGCGCTTGTTGTTGGCGCAGGCGGTGGAATAGACGTATTCGGCGATGGCCGACGAGCCGACGAAGCCGATGGCTTTGATGCGCGGATCGGTGAGCAGCGTGTCGACCGCTTCCTTGTCGCCGTTGACCACGTTGAGCACGCCGGCAGGGAGGCCCGCTTCCACCAGCAGCGCGGCAAGCCGCATCGGCACCGACGGATCGCGCTCCGACGGCTTGAGGATGAAAGCGTTGCCGCAGGCGAGCGCCGGCGCGAATTTCCACATCGGAATCATTGCCGGAAAATTGAACGGCGTGATGCCGGCGACGACGCCGAGCGCTTGGCGCATGGAATAGAGGTCGATGCCGGGACCGGCGCCTTCGGTGTATTCGCCCTTGAGCAGGTGCGGAATGCCGCAGGCGAACTCGACCACTTCGAGGCCGCGCTGGATATCGCCTTTGGCGTCGGGGAAGGTCTTGCCGTGCTCGGAGGAGAGAAGCCGCGCCAGCTCGTCGAATTCCTTTTGCGCCAGTTCGAGGAATTTCATCAGCACGCGCGCGCGCCGCTGCGGATTGGTGGCGGCCCAGGCTGGCTGCGCGGCTTCGGCAACCGCGATGGCGTGCTCGACTTCCGCGTGTTTGGCCAACGCAACCTTGGCCTGCACCTCGCCGGTATTGGGATTGAAGACGTCGCCAAAACGTCCCGATCCTCCCTTCACTTCTTTGCCGCCGACGAAGTGTCCGATCTCACGCATGTAGTTTCTCCTTGGGACGTTGAGCGGCATTGCGCCGCCTTGGTGCCTATTGTGCAGGTTTTTGCATGCCGGTCACGGGGCCGCTATTTCTTGATACGGAACGTGTCGCACCGTCTCGATTGGCATGACAATGACGCGCCCGCTTGCGGCGGGCACGTTCGACCGTGCCGCTCGTAAAAGACCATTGCGGCCTCGTCAATCGCGTGAGCGATCATTTTCCAGCACCCACGATTTCCATGCGGCAAGCGTCGGCACAACGCTGGCGAGCACCGGTACCCGGCAAAAGTTGCACAGGTAACCCTCCCTTAAGCGGCATGAAGGTACCGTGCGAGAGCTCAGAAAGAGCACGTCTCGCACGGGCGGGAGTTAGTTATGGACATTTCAACGGGCCTCGGCCTTCTCGCCGGGGCGATCGTCGTTCTGACCATGATCTTCATGGGCGGCGATCTGCGGATGTTTATCAGCGATCACGCGATGATCATTATTTTCGGCGGTTCTTTTGCCGCCACGCTGATCCGCTTTCCGTTGTCGTCGATGTTTCACGGCCTGCCGCTCGGCGCCAAATTTGCCTTTACCATGCGGCGCATGACCCAGCGCGAGATGGTCGACGAGATCGCCGGCCTTGCCGAGATCGCGCGCAAGCAGGGGCCGATCGGCCTGGAAAAGGTCGAGATCGAGGACCCTTTTCTCGCCAAAGGCATTCGTTTCGTCGCCGACGGCTACGACGCCGAATTCATCCGCGACAATCTCGAACGTGATCGCGACAACTTCCTCACCCATCTCGACGAAGGGCAGAAAATCTACCGGGCGGTCGGCGATTGCGCGCCGGCCTTCGGCATGATCGGCACCCTGATCGGCATGGTGCAGATGTTCGCCAACATGACCGATCCCTCCAAGCTCGGTCCGTTCATGGCCACCGCGCTGCTGGCAACGCTCTACGGCGCCGTACTCGCCAACATCATCTGTCTGCCGATCGCCGACAAGCTGCATGGCAAGCTGGTCGACGAGGAGATCAACCGCACGCTGATCATCGACGGCGTCCTCATGATCCGCGAGTCGAAGAGCCCGACGCTCGTGCGCGAAATGCTGGTTGCGTATCTGCCGGAGAAACACCGCTCGGAAGAGCCGGAGCCGGTGGCGGCCTGATGCCGCGCTGGACCGACGCCAGGGCATAGGTCATGGCCAAACGCAAGCAGGCGCATGCCGGCGGCCACGGCTGGTTCGTGACCTTCGCCGACCTGATGGGTCTGTTGGTGAGCTTCTTCGTCATGCTGGTTGCGTTCTCCAACCAGGATCAGAAGAAGCTGCAGATCGTCGCCGGCTCGATGCGCGACGCCTTCGGCGTGCAGACCAATGTGCGCTATTCCGGCGTGATCGAGGTCGACGGACTGCCCACGCGGCCGAAGCTCAAGAACGCAGCGCATATCGATCCCGAGGACGCCTCGGCGACGCCGACCTCCGACGAGCAGGACCACAAGCGCGAGCACGGCGCGCATCTCAAAAACGACCAGGCGTTCGCGTTGGCCGCGGCCTCGCTCCGTCAGGCGCTGCAGGAAATGCCCGAGCTCACCGAAGCCTCCAAGCACATCATGGTCGAGGAGACCAAAGATGGGCTCAACATCGATCTTGTCGATCAGGAGGGTCGCTCGATGTTTCCGGAGGGCTCCAAGGACCCTTACGAGCGCACCCGCCGCATCATCGAAAAGCTCGCGGGGCCGCTCAAGGCCACGCCCTATCGCATCACCATTGCCGGCCACACCTCGGCTTCGAAAGTGCCGTCCAAGGCGGAATATGGTCCCTGGAATCTGTCGGCGGATCGCGCCAATGCCGTCCGGCAAATTCTCGAGGAAGAGGGCCTTCCGGCGGAGAAATTCTATGCCGTTGCCGGCAAGGCGGATACCGATCCGCTCTTTCCTGAGGATCCCTACATCGCGGCCAATCGCCGGGTGACGATCACGCTCATGCACGAGGCGCCGCCGGTTCCCCCGGGTCTGCAGCCGTAAGTGCGATCCGTCACTTTGCGAAACGCTGCGCCGACAGCTTTCAAGACGTTTCGTCACAGTGTGCAACTTTAGCATGTAGGAAAACGCGACGTTCGCGCCTGCGTCCTACCCTCGCCCCTGGGCGGCCGCGTAAGATTTGTTGCGGGTCATGACTCCAAGGCTTCGAGGGTGTATACGCGCGACCCTGCATTGCTCCTCCTCGATATGATACCAGGAGCAGGGCAAAGCCCTGTTTCACGTTCCATGACGGACACCGCAACCGCTCCGGTCGGGAGCGACCTGCCGGTCAGCGGCCACGCCGACGCTCGCCCCACCGGGCTATTTGCGCTTGCGCTCGGCAGTATCGGCGTCGTCTATGGCGATATCGGCACGAGCCCGCTTCACGCGTTGCGTGAGGCCGTGGTCGCCGCCTCGGGTCCGGAACGCTCGGAACTTACGCGCACGGCCACCCTTGGCGTTGTCTCGCTGATCCTCTGGGCGCTGATCATCGTCGTCACGCTCAAATATGTGCTGCTGCTTTTGCGCGCCGACAATAACGGCGAGGGTGGCACGCTCACGCTGATGGCGCTGGCGTCGCGCGCGGTCGGCCGCCTTGGCAAGGCGGCCGCCACCGTCGCACTTCTCGGCATTATCAGTGCCGCGTTGTTCTATGGCGATGCGGTCATTACGCCGGCGCTCTCGGTGCTTTCCGCCATCGAAGGCATCGATGTCGCCCAGCCGGCGTTTCATGAGTTCGTCGTGCCTTTGACGGTGCTCATTCTGGTCGTGCTGTTTGCCTTCCAGTCGCACGGCACCGCGCGCGTTGCGGCGCTGTTCGGTCCGATCATGGCGGCCTGGTTCATCTGCATAGCCGTTCCCGGCTTTATGCGCGTGGCGATCGATCCCGGCGTGTTATGGGCGCTCAACCCGTATTACGGCCTGCAATTTCTGGCGCATCACGGAATCATCGGCCTGTTCACACTCGGCGCCGTGTTCCTCGCCGTGACCGGGGCAGAAGCGCTTTATGCCGATCTCGGTCATTTCGGCCGTGCGCCGATCCAACTCGCCTGGTTCGGCCTCGTTCTGCCGGCGCTGGCGATCAACTATCTGGGGCAGGGCGCGCTTGTTTATGCGCATCCGGAAGCGGTCGCCAATCCGTTCTTTCTGCTCTATCCGGACTGGGCGCGCCTTCCCATGGTGATCTTGGCGGCGATCGCCACCGTGATCGCAAGCCAGGCGGTGATCACTGGCGCCTATTCGCTGACCAGCCAGGCGATCCAGCTCGGTTTGCTGCCGCGCTTTGAAATCCGCCACACCTCGGCGCAGCAGGCCGGCCAGATCTACATGCCGCGGGTCAACGGTCTGCTGCTCGTCGGCGTGCTGCTGCTGGTGGCTTTGTTCCGCTCGTCGAGCGCGCTCGCCTCGGCCTACGGCATTGCCGTCACCGGCACCATGGTGGTGACCGGCATGATGGCCTTCGCCGTCATTTGGCGGATCTGGCAATGGTCGGCGCTGGCGGCGGCTGCGCTGATGTTGCCGTTCCTGGTGATCGACCTGACCTTTCTGTCGGCCAACATGCTCAAGGTCATCGAGGGCGGCTGGGTGCCGTTGGCGCTCGGCGGCGTCATCATGCTGGTGATGTATACGTGGCGGCGCGGCTCGCGGCTCTTGTTCGACAAGACCCGCCGGCTGGAGACGCCGCTCGACGATCTGGTGCGCATGCTCGAGCGCAAGCCGCCGCAGCGCGTTCCGGGAACGGCCGTGTTCCTCACCAGCGATCCGAAAAGCGCGCCGACCGCGCTCCTGCACAGTCTCAAGCACTATCGCGTGCTGCACGAGAAGAACATCATTCTCTCGGTCGAGACCACCCACACGCCGCGCGTCGAGCAGTCAAAACGCGTGCATATCGAGCCGGTCGGCTCGACCTTCCTGCGCGTGCTGCTGCGCTTCGGCTATATGGAAACGCCGAACATCCCCAAGGCGCTCGGCGTGGCGCGCAAGCTCGGGCTGCAATTCGACATCATGTCGACTTCGTTCTTTCTTTCTCGCCGCGCCTTGCGGCCGGCGCCGCGTTCGGGCATGCCGCGCTGGCAGGACCGCCTGTTCATCACGCTGGCTCGCTCCGCCAACGACGCCACCGACTATTTCCAGATTCCGACCGACCGCGTGGTCGAGGTCGGCACGCAGGTCACCATTTGATGGCGCGCAGCAAGAGCAATCCGCGGATGTTGGCAATGCATAAGGCCGAAACAGAAAATGCCGCTTGATTCCGCGCGCCGCTGACGAAAATCTACGGCCGGCGCGCCGTTTACGAGGAGGACTTGGAATGTCGGACGACGGGCACAAAGTGCGCGATCTGACGGTCGAGGAGGTCGCGCGCGGAGTAAAGGAAGGCCGCGTCGTGCTGGTCGACGTGCGCGAGCCGAATGAGACGGCGGTCGAGCGTTTCCCGGGAGCGGTTCTCGTCCCCCTTTCGTCGTTCGATCCGGCGACGATCCCGGCGCCGCCCGGCGCCGAAGTGGTGTTTGCCTGCCGCTCCGGCCGCCGCTCGGTCACCGCTTCGCTTGCCGCGCAGGAGGAAGGCTTCGATTATGACGCGCATCTCGCCGGCGGCATGCTCGCGTGGAAGCAAGCCGGGCAGCCGACGGAGACGTAGATTCGGTCCTTTGCGATGATCGCCAGGAATTCTCCGCTCATTCCCGCGAAGGCGGGAATCCAGCGCTGGGTTTCCGTCTTGGCGGAGACGAGCGGCGTTTTGTTGGTCCTTGCCGTTGCGCTGCTGAGCGGTCTCGCGGCGGCGCCGGCCAAGGAACGCGTCGTCAACTTCTACAACTGGTCGGACTATATCGCGCCGACGGTGCTCGACGATTTCACCAAGGAAACCGGCATCAAGGTGCGCTACGACACCTTTGACTCCAACGACACGCTGGAGGCGAAACTGCTCGCCGGCAAATCCGGCTACGATGTCGTCGTGCCGACCGCCTATTTTCTCGCCCGCCAGATCGCGGCCGGCATTTTTCTCAAGCTCGACAAGGCGAAGCTCCCCAATCTGGTCAATGGCTGGCCGGAAATCACCGACCGCCTGGCGCGCTACGACCCCGGCAATCAATATGCCGTCAATTACATGTGGGGCACCACCGGTATCGGCTACAACGTGAAAGCCGCGCGCCAGGTGCTCGGCGCCCAAATCGTTGGCACGGATGTCCCCGCTGCCGTGCTGCTCGATAGCTGGGACGACGTGTTCGATCCCGCCCGCATCGCCAAGTTCAAGGATTGCGGCGTGCATCTCCTCGACTCTTCCGACGACATCATGTCGGCGGCCCTGCACTATCTGAAGCTCGATCCGAATTCGAGCGATCCGGCGGATCTGCAAAAGGCCGCGGATCTGTTGACCAAGATTCGTCCCTATGTCCGCAAGTTTCACTCTTCCGAATATCTCAACGCGCTCGCGACCGGCGAAATCTGTTTGGTGGTCGGATTTTCCGGCGACATCAAGCAGGCGCAGAAGCGCGCCGCCGAGGCGAAGGGTAATGTCGCGATCGGTTATTCGATCCCGAAAGAGGGCGCGCAATTGTGGTTCGACGTTTTCGCCATTCCGAAGGACGCGCCCGATCCCGATGAGGCGCTTGCGCTGATCAATTATCTGCTCAAGCCCGACGTGGCGGCGAAGAATACGAATTTCATTTCCTACGCCAACGGCAATCTGGCCAGCCAGAAATTCATCGACAAGTCGATCCTCGACGACTCCACGATCTACCCGGACGCCGCCGTGATGGCCAAGCTCTACACTATTTCAGCGCACGATCAGAAAACCCAGCGCCTGATCAACCGGCTATGGACGCGGATCAAGACCGGCAGGTGAGGGCCGTCCAGTCTAGTTTTCCTCAACGCGGCGAGCGGGCCCGTGGCGCCGATGAAATCGCGCGCCATACCGCTTCCGGCGTCAGCGGCATGTCGATCTCGGTCACGCCGAGGGGCGACAACGCATCAAGCACCGCGCTGACGATCGCCGCAGGGGCGGCGATGGCGCCGGCTTCGCCGCAGCCTTTTGTGCCCAGAGGATTGTGGGTGCAGGGCTGGCTCTCGTCGAGCTCGGATGCGATGGCCGGAAGGTCGGCGGCGCGGGGCAGCGCGTAGTCCAGCAAAGAGCCGGACAGGAGCTGGCCGTCGGCGTCGTAAAGGCAATGCTCGCGCAGCGCCTGACCCAGGCCTTGCGCGATGCCGCCGTGGATTTGCCCGTCCACGATCACGGGATTGATCACCGTGCCGACGTCGTCCACGCCCCAATAGCCGACAAGGCACGTGGCGCCGGTATCGGGATCGATCTCGATCTCGCAGACATGGGCGCCGTTGCTGAAAGCGAACGCAGGCGGATCATAGACCGCCGTTTCCTGCAGCCCAGGCTCAAGCGTTTCGAGCGGGAAATTGTGCGGCACATTGGCGGCGTGCGCGACCTCGGCGAAGGTCACGCGCCGGTCGGTGCCGGCGACGGCAAAGACGCCGTCGGCGAAATCGACATCGCCCGCCGAAGCCTCCAGCAGGTGCGCGGCAATAAGCTTGCCTTTGGCGACGATCTTGTCGGCAGCGCGAAAAAGCGCCGAGCCGCCGACCGCGATCGAGCGCGAGCCGAAGGTGCCGGTCCCGTAAGGGACGAGATCGGTGTCGCCTTCCAGAATTTCAATCTTGCCGAGCGGAACGCCGAGCCGCGTGCAGAGGATTTGTGCAAGCGTGGTGGCATGGCCCTGACCGTGATTGTGGGTGCCGAGCAGCGCCTGGATGCCGCCGTCCGGCTGCGCGCGGATCGTTGCAGCCTCGAAAAATCCGGTGCGCGCGCCAAGCATGCCGGCAAAGCGCGACGGCGCCACGCCCGAGGATTCCACATAACACGCCATGCCGATCCCACGCAGCCGGCCGGCCCGTGCGGCATCGGCGCGGCGTCGCGCGAAGTGCTGATAACTGGCCATGTCCAGCGCGCGGGCGAAGACTTTGGGAAAATCGCCGCAATCGTAGGTCGGCCCGATCGGCGTCTTATAGGGCATGGCCGCGGCGGGGATGAGATTGCGGCGGCGGATTTCGGCGCGGTCGATCGAAAGCTCGGCCGCGGCGCGGTCGGCGAGCCGCTCGAGCACGTAGCAGGCTTCGGGCCGGCCGGCGCCGCGATAAGCGTCCGTCGGCAGCGTGTTGGTGAACACGCCGGTCACCTGCACGAAAATCGCCGGCGTCCGATAGACGCCGGCAAGGAGCGCGCTGTAGATCGCGCTCGGAATGGCAGCGCCGAAAGTCGAGACATAGGCGCCGAGATTGGCCAGCGTCTCGACCCGCAGCGCCAGGAAACGGCCGTCCCGGTCGAGCGCAAGCGCGGCGCGGGTGAGGTGGTCGCGCCCCTGGTTGTCGGAGATGAAACTCTCACTCCGGCTCGCGATCCACTTGAGCGGCCGGCGCAGGCGCCGCGCCCCCCAGGCGACGATCGTTTCCTCGGGATAGTGTTTGCCTTTGTAGCCGAAGCCGCCGCCGACATCGGGCGCGATCAGGCGAATACTGCCTTCAGCCATACCGAGCTGCTCGGCGACATAGCGGCGGATATGATGTGGCACCTGGGTCGCGCTGTAGAGCGTGAGTTTCCCGCTCGCCGCGTCCGCCACCGCGAGCACCGCGCGCGGCTCGATTGCGCCGCCGATCAGCCGGTTGTTGACGAGGTCGAGCCGCGCGACGTGCGCGGCGGTCTGCATCGCCTCGCGCACGGCGGCTTCATCGCCGCGCGCCCAGCGAAAGCAGACATTGCCGGGCGCCGCGTCATGCAGTTGCGGCGTACCGGCGGCCGCCGCGGCGCGCGCATCGACCACGGCCGGCAAGGGTGCATAGTCGATGTCGAGCAGTTCGGCGGCGTCGAGCGCCTGATCGCGCGTTTCGCCAATAACGATGGCAACCGGCTCGCCGACATGGCGCACCCGCTCGCGCGCGAGTGCCCATCGCGGCGGTTCCGCCATCGGCTTGCCGTCGGCGCCGCGGATCGCCCACAGCGCGCGCATTGGGCCGACTTGGTCGGTGGCCATGTCGGCGCCGGTGAAAACGGCAACCACGCCCGGTGCGGCCGCTGCCCGCGCCGGATCGATTGTCCGAACGAGCGCGTGCGCATGCGGCGAGCGAACGATCGCGCAGTGCAGTTCGCCGGGAATGATGATGTCGGCAACGAAACGCCCGCCGCCGCGCAGGAGCCGCGCATCTTCGACGCGCCGGACCGATGCGCCGATCCCCTCCGTCGCCTTGACCGCGGCGTCTATTGCAATTCCTCGCACAACAGGTCGAGCCGTTCGTATGCGGACTTGTCGGAAACGATGAAAAGATCGGCGTCGCCGTCGAGCGCTTCGTGGCTCGCCCAGGTCCAATGCGGAATGCTGAACACGTCGTGTTGCGACCATTCGAAGCTGTGCTCGCCGATCTGCGAGCGGCCGGCGCCGGACGCGACCAGGCAAACCGCATTCGACGTCGCGCGCCGCGGCCGCGTCGGCGTCTTGTGTATGAGCCGCATCGCATAGCAGTCGAGCGCCGGCATCACCGCGCCGCCGGTCAGCGGGTTGGTGTAGCGGATGGTGCGTGCGCCGTCGGGGCCCACGGGCAGGGCGGAGAGGAGCCGGCGCGTCGCTTCGCCGGCATAACGGTATTTGGGCGAGTGCGCCGTTTCGCGCGGCAGGTCGGCGCCGGCAAGCCCCGGCTCCGCCCACAGCCGCTCGTCGCCTTCGTCGACTTGCCAGAATTCATTGCTGCCGGAATCGCCCGGCTCGAAGAAATTGGCGTCGAGCGTGCGGATGAGCGGGATGTTGGCCGCATCGAACCAGATGATGCGATGGTCGCATTCGTTGATGTGACCATGCCAGCACATCGGCGGCGTGAGAATAAGATCGCCTTCACGCATCGCGCAGCGCCGGCCGTTGACGATGGTGGCGGCGCCGTCGGCGCGGGTGGCGAAGCGGATCGCAGCGAAGGTGTGCCGGTGCGGGCGCGCCCGGTCGCCCGGATCGAGCACGGTGAAGGCTGCGATCAGGTTCGATGTCGTCACCGTCTCGCCGGCGAAGGCTGGATTGACCAGGATGAGCGCGCGGCGTTCGACATCGCCTATGGCGACTTCGCCGACCGCGCGCTCGGCATAAGGCTCGATATCTTTCCAGCGCCAGATCAGGGGTGCGTCGCGCGGCTGCGGCCGCACCGGCGTGATCTTCTTGAAGCGGTCCCACAGCGGGTGCAGGTTGGCCGCTTCAAGCTGGGCGACAAAGGAGGTGTCGCCGGCATCGGCCGACGTTGGCTTTGCCGTTCCAGCAGCGTTGATTTCAGCGGACTTGATTTCAACACTCTCGGCCACAGGGGCCTCCGTCGAATTTGCTGCGCAGACCTGTCAGCTGTTTATCAGCTTTTGGGTGGGGCCATTTTCGCCAAGACCTCGTCGACATTCGAGCTGTCGATCACGACATGCTTGATGAACACCCGCGGCTCGACCTTGTCGCCCTTGAGGAATGTCGCGAGCACATCGACGCCGAGCCGGCCCCAGAGCACCGGGTTGAGCTCGACGGTCATGGCGATGTTGCCTTCCTTCACCGCGCGCAGCGCCGGCGGCACGCCGTTCATGCCGGTGACGATGGTTTGGCTGTTGCGATTCGCCGCCAGCACCGCCTGCATGGCGCCGAGCGCCAGATCGTCGTTGGCGGCGTAGATCGCTTTCAGATCGGGATTGGCGACCAGCGCATCCTCGGTGTTCTTCAAGCCGCGCTCGCGCGTCAGCGGGCCGTCGGTTTTGAACACGATCTGGATGTCCGGATATTTCGCCATCACCTCGTTGTAGCCCTGGGCGAGATTGCGGAAGGTCGGCGCGCCGCTCGGGCCGAGCAGCATTGCCACCTTGCCCTTGCCGCCGAGCTTTTTCGCCGTCCATTCGGCGATGTCGCGGCCGACTTGCACCTCGTCCATCGCCACATGGATGGTCTGGTTCGGCGAGGTCGAGCCGCGTGCGAGCGACACGATCGGAATTTTCGCGGCGGCCGCCGCGTCATAGGCGGCGTTGACGCCGACCGCGTCGATCGGCGAGATCAAAATGCCTTTCACGCCCTTGGCGACGAGATCCTGCACGCCGTTGATTTGTTTCAATTTGTCTTCGTTGGAGGAGACGGTGGCGACATCCCAGCCAAGCTCGCCGGCGCGTGCGCGGATGCCCTTGAGCATGCCGATGTAAAATGGATTGTCGTCCTGCGGCAGTGATACGCCGATTGTTATTTTATCCTCGGCGCGGACCGGAGCGGAAGCCGGCAGCAGCGATGCCGGCAACAACACAGCCGCAGCCAACGCCACTATGCGGAATTTCAACATCGCAGCTTCTCCTTGGCTTTCTCCCGGTCAATTGTGCGAGCGTAACCGATCTGCCGCGGCAGCCGCAACAATGACGGCGCCGACCGCGACACGCTGCCAGTATGAATCAACGTTCAAAAGGTTAAGGCCGTTTCCCAGCACGATCATGATGAACACGCCGATGACGCTCTTGTAGAGCGTGCCTTCGCCGCCCTGCAAAGACGCGCCGCCCAGCACCACCGCGGCGATCGCGGTTAATTCGTAAAACTCGCCGGCGGTCGGCTGGCCCGATTGCAGCCGCGCCGCCAGCATGACGCCGGCGACGCCGGCAAGCGCGCCGCACCAGACATAGGTCGAGGCGATGACGCGCTGCACAGCGACGCCGGAGAGATAGGCCGCCTC
>Ga0187781_10003586_pt1 | contig 11655 bp, 10 predicted proteins | sample 0715_SJ02_MP02_2_FD_132447 | JGI IMG/M metagenome (GOLD analysis project Ga0187781, IMG submission 132447) | Tropical peat soil microbial communities from peatlands in Department of Meta, Colombia - 0715_SJ02_MP02_20_MG | ecosystem: Environmental > Terrestrial > Soil > Wetlands > Peat | place...
CCGGCCGGGACCGCCGTCCGCGAGGGCCTCCACGCCGCGCTCACGCTCGGCCACCCGGATCGGGATGATCCAGTCGTGCCCGATGGCCGACGGTTCGTCGTAGGACTCCTCGTACTCCGCCCGCGGGAGCAAGGAGAAAGGCTCTTCGGTCAGCTCGAGCTCGTCGCCGATACGCCGCGCCGTCACGAGGGGCGTTCCCCCTTGGAAGATCCAGCTGTCCATCAGCGCTCGCACCGGCTCGCCTTCGGCGGCCGACTCGATGGCGTCCCACAGATCCGTCGTTTCGGTGTTGGCGAACTGATGGGCGGCAAGGTAGCGCCGCACCCCCTCGCGAAAGCGGGCCCTGCCGAGGTACTGCTCGAGCATCCGCAGGACATTGCCGCCTTTCAAGTAGGTCAGGGCGTCGAACATCGCCTCGGCTTCGTCCGGGGCGCGCACGTCGAACTCGACCGGGCGAGTCGAGTGAAGGGCGTCGATCGTGAGGGCGTAGTCCTTCTCCCGACCGAAGGAAACCCAGCGGCGCCATTCGGGCCGAAAGTCGTCCAGGCAGCAGATGCTCATGAAGGTGGCGAACGCCTCGTTCAGCCAGATCCCGTTCCACCACTTCATCGTCACGAGATCGCCGAACCACATGTGGGCGATCTCGTGCTCGATCACCTCGGCGATGCGAGTCAGCTCGGAAACCGAGGCGGTCGCCGGGTCGCAGAGCAGGTCCGTCTCCCGGAACGTCACGCATCCGAGGTTCTCCATCGCACCCTGGCCGAAGTCGGGGATGTCGACGAGGTCGAGTTTCGAGCCCGGGTAGGGGAGGTCGAAGTAATCCGTGTACCAGGCGAGTGCGTGCACGGCCACCTCGAGGGCGAAGGGGGCGAGGTGCAGCTTGCCGATCGGCGTGATGACGCGGATGGGGGTGCCGCACGAGTACTCGGGTTCGCTCGCCTCGAGCGCCCCAACGACGACGCAGACGAGGTACGTCGACATGACGATGGTGTCCGCGAAGACGATCCGCTTGCGCCCGTCACCTGTGGGCGTGACGGAAACCTCGGCACTGTTGGAGACGGCGAAGAGGTCCTCTTCGATGTCGATGCTCACCGAGAAGACGGCTTTCAGGTCGGGCTCATCGAAACAGGGGAACGCCCGGCGAGCGTCCGTCGATTCGAAGTGCGTCGTCGCCAGCCAGTGGTCCTTACCGGACGGATCGGTGAAGCGGCTCCGGTAGAAACCCCGCAGCTTGTCGTTCAACACCCCGGCGAAAGCGCACTCGAGCACGTAGGAACCAGGCTGCATGACCGCGGGGGCAGTGAAGGTGACGCGTTCCCGCGGCTCGTCGAGGCGCACGCCGAGAGCCGTGGCAGCCTCGGCGCCGGACGGCCGCAAGGTGGCCTCGGACACACTCAGCTCGGCGGCGTTGCAGACGATCTCGGTGACGGGTTGGACGATGTCGAGCTCGATGCTGACGCGGCCGGTGAATGTCGCTGACCGCAGGTCTGGTGAGAGGTCGAGAACATAGCGCCGCGGCAGTGCGACCCGCGGCAGGCGGTAGTCGGCGTCGTTGCCGTTCTCCATCGTCATGCCGGGAAGGCTAATGCGGCAGCGTATGAGGGCCGTACCAAGGCGCTACCGTCTCGCCCCGTGCTCGATCCTCGATGGCCCTTTGCGGCGGGCGACTTTTCCGACCGGCCGATCGACGTCGTCTGTGTCGGCCACGCCCTTGTCGATCGCCTGGCGTACGCCGGTCTCGACGAGGTGGGCGCCGCCGGCCTCGAGGCGGGCGCCATGACGCTCGTGGACGCCGTCCGTGCCGGCGAGATCGAACGGGCCTTCTCCCACTGGCGTGAGGTTGCCGGTGGCTCGGCCGCCAACACGGCCGCCGGGGTCGCCTCCCTCGGGGGCTCGCCCGCCTTCGCGGGCGCCGTCGGTGACGACGCCGCGGGCGCGTGGTACCTGTCCGACTTGGCCCGAGCCGGTGTGGAGTGCGCCGTCGACACCGTCGGCAACGGCTCCACGGGGGTCTGCCACGTGCTCATCTCCGGCGGCGGGGAGCGGACGATGGCGACGAGCCTCGGAGCCGCCGGCGAGCTGGCGCTCTCGACGATCGAAGGGGTGGGCCTTCAGCGGGCGAAAGTCGTCTATGTCGAGGGCTATCTCCTCGACGCCGCGCCGGCGTCCGCCGCCGTCACGCGGGCGCTCGAGCTCGCCAAGGAGGCGGGCACGCTCGTGTCGCTCACACTGTCGGATCCCTTCGTGGTGGACCGCCACGGCGAGCGCCTCCGTGAGCTCGTCTTCGGCGGCACCGTCGACCTCCTCTTCGGTAACGAGGAGGAGGCGATGGCGCTCATGGGGGCGGCGAGCCGAAGCGAGGCGGCCGCCCGGTTGCGCCGGTCCGGGGCGGCGACGGTCGTCACACTCGGAGCCGCCGGCGCCATGGCGATCACGCCCGACGCAGAAATTGTCATCGAGGCCGACGGCGTCGAGCTCGTCGAGGACACGACGGGGGCGGGTGACCTGTTCGCCGCCGGGTGCCTCTACGGCCTCACGCACGAGCTCGGTCCGGAGGCGGCGCTACGCCTCGGGAGCTTTGCCGCCGCAGAGGTGATCAGCCACGTAGGAGCGCGCCCGGCGGTCAGCCTGCGGGACGCAGCCGGTGACCGGCTGAGCGCACGCTGAAGCGGCACGGGCTCTCAGGCCGGACGGCTGTCCTCTTCAGGCGGCCGGAACGCCAGCTGCAGGTCGGCCAGGCGCACTAGGGCGCTCGCCACCCAGCGGGCGAGGCCGGCGATCTGGTCGTCGAGCTTGGACGGGTCCTCGAGAGTGGCGTCGTCGAGCCGGAGGCTGCCCTGGTAGGCCACCTCGAAGGCGCAGGTCGGCTCCGGCATGCCGTCGAAGGACTGCTCGAGGGTGGGGGCGGCTCGCTCGAGGTGCTCGGCGCCCATCTCGGGGCCTTCGGCGTCGAGCACGGAGAGGACTTTGTCGACCTCGGGGGCGCCAACGAGATGCTGCAGGCGGAACGCCAGCTCCATGATGAGCTCGGGGGGCTCGGCCGGCGCCTCGCCGATCGACCAGGAGCGGTAGGCGCTCTGGCTCCAGGTCGGCCAGTCGAGCGTGAGATCGGCGCGCACTCGAGCCGGATTGCCCTCGCCCGGCAGGCTGTAGGACGTCTCGAAGGAGAGGTCCCCGAGGAAGACGTCGACCTGGAACCGCTCCTCCACGGCCTGCTGCTCGAGCAGGGCGCCCTCGAATGCGTCCCGGATCGCTCCGATGACATCGAGGAGGATGTGATCGATCATGGCGAGCCGACGTTAGTTCCCGCCGGGACGGGCGACGATCACCGACCCCTGCATGGCGAGCTGGTAGACACTCGACGTGCGGGAGAATCCCTGGCTGGATCGCCGTGTTATCTGTTTTGCCCATCAGGGTGGGGCGATGGAGAACCCGTCGAGCACCCTGCACGCCATCGTCGAGGCGATCGCCCACGGCGCCACCGCCGTCGAGCTCGATGTGCATGCGACGGCCGACGGGCATCTCGTCGTCAGCCATGATCACACCCTCGATCGCACGACGAACATCACGGGCGAGATCGTCAATCACACTCTCGCCGAGCTGTCAGAGCTCGACAACGCCTACTGGTTCGTCCCTGGCGAGGACGTCCAGCGCGGCCGGAGCGCCGATCAGTACCCGATGCGCGGCCTGGCGCCGGCCGATCACCGCTACGGGATCGCCACGCTCGAAGAGGTCTTCGACGCCACCGAGGGCGTCGCCCTCAATCTCGACATCAAGCGCACGGCTCCGCAGGTGCCGAGCTACGAGCGGGCGCTGGCGGATCTGATCCGCCTGCGGGAGCGAACCGAGGACGTCATCGTCGCTTCGTTCAACGACACCGCCACGGACCGGTTCAAGGAGTACGCCCCCGAGATCGCCACGTCGGCCGGCACCCTGGCGGTGGCAGAGTTCTACCGAGCCGTCCGCGCCGGCGAGGCTCCGTCCGAGGAGCTGCGGCGCCATCTCGCCTTGCAGGTGCCCGCCCGCTTCCACGACATCGTCGTCGTCGACGAGGCATTCGTAACGGCCGCCCACGCGAACGGCTTCGCCGTCCACCCCTGGACGATCAACGACCGCGAGGAGATGCGATGGCTGTGCGACGTCGGCGTCGACGGCGTCATCTCGGACGTGCCGAGCGTTCTGGCGGAGGTGCTTGAAGAGCGGGGGTTGACCTGGCGCCGCTAAAAGCGACCGGTCACCTCGGCGGACGAGAGGTCAGCCCCGCCCGCAGTTCGGCTTCTTGCCGTGGTTCGCCTTCTTCTTCTTGCGGAGCTTCCGCTTCGTGGTTCGCTTCGACACAGTGCCGCACTGTAGCGGACCTCTGGCATGCCAGAATCCCCTCATGGCGTGGTTGCTGCGCGACGGGCAGGTGCTGGCGAGCCTTGAGATCGCCGACACGCTCGTCTCGCGCAACCGGGGCCTTCTCGGCCGCTCCGGGACGGCCGGGGCGATGCTGCTGACGCATACGCGGGGCGTCCACTCGATCGGGATGCGTTTTGCCATCGATGTCGCCTTCCTCGACAAGGGCCTCGTCGTCATCGACACCGTGACGCTCCGCCGGCACTGGATGGCGCGTCCTCGGCTGCGTGCCCGGAGCGTGCTCGAGGCAGAAGCAGGGGCCTTCGAGCGATGGGGCCTCAAAGTCGGTGATCGCCTGGAGGTCAAGGAGTGAGCGAGTCGCCGGGAGGTGATGAGACTCCCGGCGAGCTCGTGCTCGTCTCCACCCCGATCGGCAACCTCGGTGACCTTTCGCCCCGTGCGGCCGCCACGCTGTCGGCCGCCGACATCGTGTGCTGTGAAGACACCCGGCACACCGGGACCATGCTGAAACGGCTCGGGATCACGGCGCGTCGCCTGCTGTCGCTGCACGCCCACAACGAGGGCAGCCGCCTGCCGATGCTGCTGGACGAGCTCGCCTCCGGCCACGTGGTGGCGGTCGTGAGCGACGCCGGCACACCGGCCGTCTCCGACCCGGGCGGGCGGCTCGTGGCGGCCGCCGCCGAGGCCGGCGTGCGGGTGAGCGCCGTTCCGGGACCGTCGGCCGTGCTGGCGGCACTCGTCGTCTCCGGTATGAAGATCGAGCGGTGGCATTTCGAGGGGTTCCTTCCCCGCAAGGGTGGGGAGCGCCGGACTCGACTCGCCGAGATCGCCTCGGCGCCGTGCCCGAGCGTCTGCTACGAGTCGCCGCCGCGCCTGGCGGCCACGCTCGCCGACCTGGCGCAGTCCTGCGGGCCGGAACGCCGCGTCGCCGTCTGCCGCGAGCTCACGAAGCTGCACGAGGAGGTGCGCCGCTCGACGCTGGCGGAGGCCGTCAGCCACTTCGCTGTCACTGCCGCGCGGGGGGAGTTCGTGCTCGTCGTCGAGGGCACGGGCGCCAGCCGTCGGCCGGCGGAGGCTCCGAGCGGCGACGCGCTGGCGGCGGCCGTGGACGAGCAGGTGGCCTCCGGCGCCTCCCGCCGCGACGCCGTTCGCGAAGTGGCGGAGCGGCTCGGAGTGGCCCGCAGCACCGTGTACGAGGCGGCTCTCCGGTCAGCCGAGTCGCCTGGTGCGGGCGTTCGCGATCGGTAGGCTCGCCGGGATGCCCGGCCGCTTCTACGTGACCACCCCGATCTTCTATGTCAACGATGTCCCTCATCTCGGCAACGGCTACGCCACCATCGTCGCCGACGCCCTCGCCGCCTGGCACCGGCTCGAGGGCGACGAGGTGTTCTTCCTGACCGGGACGGACGAGCATGGCCTCAAGGTCCTTCGCTCCGCCGAGCAGAGCGGGAAGCACCCGCAGGAGTGGACCGACGAGCTGGCCCAGCGGTTCAAGGACGCCTGGCGGGAGCTGCGGATCTCGAACGACGATTTCATCCGCACGACCGAGGAGCGCCACCACAAGAGCGTGCAGAGGTTCATGCAGGCCATCTACGACAACGGCTATCTGCGCAAAGGCACCTACGAAGGCTGGTACTGCGTTTCTTGCGAGGCCTACTACAGCGAGGCGGAGCTGCTGGAGGGCCAGCTCTGCCCGGTGCACGAGCGCCCGGTCGAATGGTTCAGCGAGGAGAACTGGTTCTTCGAGCTGAGCCGTTTCTCAGACCGCCTGCTCGAGTGGTACGGCGCCCACCCGGCCGCCATCTATCCCGAGACTCGTCGTAACGAGGCGCTCGGCATCATCCGCGGCGGTTTGCAAGACATCTCGATCACACGGACGTCGATCGACTGGGGCATCCCGGTTCCCTGGGACGAGGGTCACGTCTTCTACGTCTGGTACGACGCCCTCGTGAACTACATCTCGGCCATCGGGTACGGGAGCGACCCGGCACGGTTCGAGAAGTGGTGGCCGGCTGTCTGCCATCTGATCGGCAAGGACATCATCCGCTTCCACTGCGTGTGGTGGCCGGCGATGTGCATGGCGGCCGGCATCGAGCCGCCGGCCTCCTACGTGGTCACCGGGTTTCTTCTCGTCGGTGGCAAGAAGATGGCCAAGAGCGCCTACAACCAGGTCTACCCCGTTGAGCTCGCCGCCGACATCGGTGACGACGCCCTCCGCTACTACCTCTTGCGGGAGGTGGGTCTCGGCTCGGATGGCGAGTTCACCTACGAGGGCCTCATCGCCCGCTACAACGCCGATCTCGCCAACAACCTCGGCAACCTGCTGTCGCGGGTGAGCAACGTCGTGGCGTCCAAGTGCGGCGGCCGCGGGCCCGCCCCCCGCAGCGCGGCTGCCGGCTCGCGCCTGGCGGCCGTGGCCGCCGAGGTGACGCCCGCCGTCATCGCCTACTGGCGAGCCCTTGCCCCCCACGAAGGGCTCGAGCTGACTTGGAGGCTGATCCGGGCAGCGAACGCGGAGCTGGAGGCGGTCGAGCCGTGGAAGCTCGAGCCCGGGCCCGAAGTCGATGGCGTGCTCGGCGACGCCTTGGAGGTGCTGCGTATCGTGGCTGTGCTGATCGCCCCGGTGATCCGGGATGCGGCCCCGGAAATCTGGCACCGCATCGGACTCGAAGGTGAGCCGGGCGCGGCTGGCAACGCCGGCGAGAGCGGTGTGCTCGCCTGGGGCGGGTATCCGGGTGGCCTGCCTGTCGAGAAAGGCGCTCCGCTCTTCCCCCGTCGACCGGTCGTCACAGAGTGAAGCGGTCGCGCCTCTTCGGGGGACGCCGCCAGGGCGGCGAGGCGAACGGGGCGGAGGAGGCGGCGCCTGCCTTGCAGGCGCCCTCGGCCGCCGAGGTTGCTGAGCAGCAGGCTGCGCGAGTCGAGGCGTTGTCGGCCCTCCCGCTCTGGACCGACAGCCACTGCCACCTGCAGGCATCCGAAGATCTCGAGACCCTCTTCGAGCGCGGACGGGAGTCCGGGGCTCGCAGGATGATCTTCGTCGGCACCGATGAAGCGAGCTCGCGCCAAGCCGCCAGCGTTGCGGCTGCTTGGAGCGGATCGGGCTCGCCCCCTGTCGAGATCTGGTCCACCGTCGGGCTGCACCCCCACGATGCCAGCAACGGAGTGGGCGGCGTGAGCCGCTTCCTGCGAGAGCTGTACTCTTCCGGGCTGTCGGCCTCCCGGGTCGTGGCCGTGGGCGAATGCGGCCTCGACTACCACTACGACCACTCGCCCCGGGCCGCCCAGCGCGATGCCTTCGCCTCGCAGATCGCCTTCGCCCACCAGTTCGGGCTGGCGCTCGTCATCCATACGCGAGAGGCCTGGGACGACACGTTCTCCATCCTCGACAGGGAAGGGGCGCCGTCGCGTCTCGTGTTCCACTGCTTCACGGGCGGACCAAGCGAGGCGCAGGCGTGTCTCGACCGGGGCGCCTACCTCTCCTTCAGCGGCATCGTGACGTTCCCGACGGCCGCCGAGGTGCGGGAGGCGGCCACGATGTGCCCCCTCGACCGGCTGCTGCTGGAGACCGACGCCCCGTTTCTCACGCCCGTGCCGCATCGGGGCAAGGCGAACGAGCCGTCCTACGTCCCGATCATCGGCGCCCAGGTGGCCATCTTGCAGGGACTGGAGGACGCCGAGATCGCCCAGGCGACGACGTCCAACGCCAATGTGGTCTTCGACCTGCACGGGTGAGCGATGCCGGTGATGGCCGCGATGACGGCGACGCCGACGCCCGGCACCTCCTAGGCGCGACGGCGATCTCGCCATGAGCCGTCGGCCGCCCGGTCGGGCGGAGATCTCGGCGCTGCTCGCTGAGCATGGGATCTCCCCCTCACGGGCGCTCGGCCAGAACTTCGTGACCGATCCCAACCTCGTCGAGAGGGTGGCCCGGCTGGCCGGCGTCGGCGTGGGCGACCGGGTCGTGGAAATCGGCGCCGGGCTCGGGTCTCTCACCATCGCACTGGCCGCCACAGGCGCCGAAGTGCTTGCCGTCGAGATCGATCGCCATCTCGAGCCGGTCCTGCGAGAGCTCGTGGAGCCGCTCGGTGTCACCGTCGTGAGAGCGGACGCCATGTCCTGTGACTGGGCCGAGCTGCTCGGCGCCGGCGCCGGTGCCGGCGCCGACCGGCGAGCGTGGGTGCTCGTCGCCAACCTCCCCTACAACATCGCCACGCCGCTCGTTCTCGACGTGCTCATGGGCGTGCCGAGCGTCGCCCGCCTGCTCGTCATGGTGCAGCGAGAAGTGGGGGAGCGCCTTGCCGCCCAGCCCGGGTCCCGAGCCTACGGCGCCGTCTCCGTCCGCCTCGCCTACTTCGCCGACGCCAGGGTCGTCGCCCGCGTGCCCGCCGATGTCTTCGTGCCGCGCCCGAACGTCGAGTCGGTTCTCGTCGAGATCGTTCGACGTCCCGCTCCGGCGGTCCCGGCCGACGTGGCCGGCTTCGAGGAGATCGATGTGTTGGTGAGGGCGGGTTTCTCCGGGCGGCGGAAGATGCTGCGCCGCTCCCTCGCAGGTCTCGTGACGGCCGAGGCCTTTGCCGCCGCCGGGGTGGCACCCACGTCCCGCCCCGAAGAGCTAGGGGTGGAGGCGTGGGGCAAGCTGGCCCAGTGCAAGCGGCTGACCGAGAGCGGACAGCCGGTGCCGCCGCCGTGAAGGCGCCTGCGAAGCTGACCCGCAGCCTCCGAGTGGTCGGCAGGCGCCCGGACGGCTATCACCTCCTCGAGGCGGAGATGGTCACGCTCGGCCTCGAGGACGAGCTGGAGATCTCCAGCGGCCACGGCATCGAGGTCCTGGACGAAGTGAGCTGGACCGGCCGGCCAAGGTCCGGTCCGCTTCCGGACGGGGACGACAACCTCGTGGCCCGAGCCCTTCGGGTCACCGATCGATCCGCGCACGTGCGGTTGCACAAGCGGATCCCCGTCGGAGCGGGCCTTGGAGGCGGCTCGGCCGACGCCGCCGCCGTGCTTCGCTGGGCAGAGTGCTCGGATCCGCATGTGGCGGCGAGCCTCGGAGCCGACGTGCCCTTCTGCCTGCGCGGCGGCCGGGCGCTCGTCCGCGGCATCGGTGAGATCGTCGAGAGCCTCCCTTATGAAGAGGCCGACATCCTCCTCGTGGTCCCGCCGCTGACGGTGTCGACCATGGCCGTCTATGCCGCCTGGGACTCTCTCGGGGGCCCGGCGGGCGAGTATGACAATGACCTCGAGCCTGCGGCGCTGTCGGTCGAGCCACGACTCGCCTGGTGGAGAGATCTCGTCAGCGACATCGCGGCGCGGCGACCTCGCCTGGCGGGAAGCGGCGGGACCTGGTGGCTGGAGGGGGCGCGCGAAGAGCTCGCCGAACTGCAGCGGCGGCTGACCGAGATCCTGCTCGATGCCGGCGAGTCTGCTCTTGTTCAGCTCGTGCGAACGACCCCCGCCATCGCCAGCTGACGAACCGCGAGCCCGCAGTGACTTCCCAGGCTTGCTTCCCGCAGTTACCTACCGGGCTTCTACCGCGCTTACTTCCCGGCGGCTCGACGCTGCCAGCGCGTGCGCTTCAGCATCTTCTTGTGCTTCTTCTTGCGCATCCGCTTACGGCGCTTCTTGATGAGGGAACCCATGGCGTGGGTGAGGTTAGCCGGTCTCCGGGGATGGGACGTCCGCAAGGGCACTGTGGCGGTGAGAACGCCGGCGGCTCCCGTCTCGAGTGCCGCTGGGCAGAGGGAGCAGACGGGTAGCCTCAAAGGACGTGGGTGCCCTCAGTGCGGAGAGTGAGCAGGTTCTTGCGATCGCCCGCCAAGAGGCCATCGGCCTCCGTCACGAGTTCACGGGAACCGAGCACATACTGCTCGGGCTGCTCGCCTGCGACGACGACATCGCAGCCCCGTTGCTCAGCCAGCACGGCATCGTCGCGGTGGAGGTTCGGGCCCAGGTTGCCCGTCCCAGCAGCGGCGCCGACGGAGCGTCCGACACCGCTCGCCCGTTGACAGCTCGCGCCAAGCAGGTGCTCACGCTGGCGAGCCGCGAGGCCGAGGTGCTCGATGACGACGAGGTGGCGCCGGAGCATCTCTTGCTCGGCATCATCCGGCAGGCGAGCGGCGTGGCGGCGCTCGTGCTGCGCGACATGGGTGTCGACCTCGCCGAGCTGCGGGAGGAGGTCCACGAGGTGCGAGAGGCCGCCGAGGATGTCTTCGCAGAGGATGGCCGGGGGGCGGGCGGAGGGGCGGGCGAGCACGGCGACCGTCCGGATCGTGGTCGAGAGCCCACGTCGGAGCCGACCGTCACTTCGTCGAACGGTGCCCGTCAAGCAGATCCCCAGGCACCTCGAGCGGTGGCTTCCCCTCTGTGTCCGAGTTGCGGTGAGCGCCTGACCGATGTGGTCGCCACGGCCACGGTGCCGGAGGGATCGAGCACATCCGGTCGTCGCCGCGGCGCCAGTGTCACGCTCATCTACTGCGGGGCATGCGGCCAGACGCTGGCAGCGACTCGATGAGCCTCGTCGCGGCGTGTCGCGCCTCGTTGTCTCTTGCTCGGACGCTCTCGGTCTCGAGCTCTCCTCCAAGGCTACGGGGTGTGTCAGGCTGGTGACCTTGCCGGCGCGGCCGAGTAGTGGCCACGTACCCATGGCGGGTAGTTCAATCGGCAGAACGCCTGACTTTGGATCAGGAGGTTGGAGGTTCGAGCCCTCCCCCGCCAGCTCATCAAATCCCAGGTAGTGATATAAAATAGAGACGATGTCGTAGCTTCCACAGGTAGTCCACCAACATCCGGAGGGGCGACCGCGGAGGAGGCGAGTAGCGCACGGGAGTCTGCGGGGCGCGTGCAGTAGTCCTCGTCCCGACGCGCACGCCACATGTCCAGACCCCCCCAACAGCGGGCCTCAGCTGAACGAGCCAGTGCCTCGTTTCGTTGTCTCTCAAGTCGATCGCCTGCCGCTACCCAATACTCCGCGATGCTGGGAGCGTCCCTGCTGAGAGGATGAGGCGATAACAACGCTCACGGCTCCATCATCGACAAAGGGGCGACCAAATGCGGTCGCAGCCGGCCGCCACTGTTTCGCCATCCGCCTACGCCGGTTCGCCATCCGCTTACGCCGGCTCAGGTGGTGGCTCAGTGAAAGGATGGCGGAGAAAGGCTTGGAACCTCGCCTCGATCTGCCGGACCTGTTCCGGACTGAGGTTGAACAGGTCGGCAAGAGGCGGAACACGACCACGACCGAGCCGGTGAGATGGCCTCGCGTACGCCACTATGCAGGCAGGCTTCATAGATCGCCCGGCTTTC
>Ga0187781_10003589_pt1 | contig 11649 bp, 8 predicted proteins | sample 0715_SJ02_MP02_2_FD_132447 | JGI IMG/M metagenome (GOLD analysis project Ga0187781, IMG submission 132447) | Tropical peat soil microbial communities from peatlands in Department of Meta, Colombia - 0715_SJ02_MP02_20_MG | ecosystem: Environmental > Terrestrial > Soil > Wetlands > Peat | place...
CATTGATCGCCTCGAGCGGGTCCAAGGCATCGGCCCTCTTGAAGTGCTCGAGGGACCGGCCGAACTCGCCGAAGGCGCCCGTGATCTCCCCGAGCACACGGTGCACCTCGGACAGGTTTGGATTGATCCCTACAGCCTTCTCAAGCTCCTCGCGAGCTTCCTTGAATCTGTCCAACCCCATGTGGATTGCCGCCATCGAAGCGTGTGCCTCTGCGGTATCCGGCCCCAACTCAAGTGCCTTGAGGGCCGCCGCCTCCCCTTTCTTTAGAGTAGAAGGGTAGTCTTCGAACGCGGCCACGTGCCTCCACAGTTCGGCGAGCTCGGCGTAAGCCCGGACGAAGGTCGGGTCCTTCACAATCACTGACTCCAGCATGTCTATGGCTCTCCTCATGCTCTCCTCGTGACCTTCGTGAGCCAATTGCAGGGCGCGGAGGTACGTCGTGTAGGCGTCCATATTCTCGGTCGACCCGACCGACGCTTGCCCCCCTTTGGGCAGTCTCGCTCTGAGAGCCCCTGCCACCTGCTCGGCAATGTCGCTCTGAATGGCGAAGACATCGTCGAGGTCTCTGTCGTAGCTCTGGGCCCAGAGGTGCCTGTCCCTGGCCGCGTCAATCATCTGGACATTGACCCTGAGCCTGTTTCCGGCCTTCCGGACGCTCCCCTCTAGCACCGTCCCAGCGTCCAGCTCCCTCGAAATCTCCCGGATCGTCTTGGGAGCCTTCTTGTACTGCATGACCGAGGTCCTTGAGATTACCTCGGTGCCGTCTATCCTGGAAACGGTCGAGATAAGCTCCTCAGTCATCCCATCCGCAAAGTACTCGTCCGCCGGGTCCGGGCTGAGGTTGGCGAAGGGGAGAACTGCCACCCTGCGCGAACCTGCGGGGGGCAACAGGTCCTTCTTCTCCCAAGGCATGAGGACGCGGAAGACCTCTTGGGGGGCATTTACGTTCTTCAGCCGTTGCTCCCCCATCGAAAATATCGGGAGCTCGAATTTGTTCTGGACCTGGTCGTATACCTGCCTGGATATGCAAACACCTCCCGGTTCAGCCAGGGGTTGAATCCTGGAGGAAAGATTGACTGCGTCGCCGAAGACATCCCCGTCTTTGTGAATCACATCTCCGAGGTGTATGCCGATTCTGAGCAAGATCTTCTGTTCCTCGGCGTGGGAACTATTGTACTGGTGCAGGTCCGACTGTATCTCGACCGCGCAGCGCAGGGCGTCGAGGGCGCTCCCGAACTCAACAAGGAACGAGTCCCCTATGGTCTTCACTTCGTTGCCATGGTATTTCAGGAAGAAGGGCCGCACTAGCTGGTTATGTCTCTCAAGCATCTGCATCGCATTTGACTCGTTTGTCTGCGTGAGGGCCGTGTACCCGACCATGTCGGTGAACATGATGGCAGCAAGCCTGCGGTCTCCCTGCGACATGGTTCCTCAGGGGTGGCTGCAAACCCCTCTCGATAAATCCATCGTGGGTTTGTGGCCGTGCCTTCCGATTCGTTAAAAGCCGTCAAAGTCAAAGGTGGTCGACGACCCTTGAAAGCGTACTGCATTTCCCACAGGAAAGACGTCGACGGATTGGGCTCAGGGGCCTTGGCCGTGGCCGCTACAGGAGGTAAGGTCATACTTTCGGACTATGACGACCTGATAGAGAACCTGAAGCTGATCCCCGATGATGCGGACCGGGTGGTGCTTACCGATCTAGGCGCCGACAGCGCCGACTTCCCCGAGTACCTCGAACAAATGCAGAGAATTACAAAACACGCCCAGGTCACACATGTCGACCACCACTACATGTCGGAGGAGAGGAAGCAACTGGTCCGAAGGGCGGGGGTCAATCTCGTGCATGATGTTTCAGAGTGCGCCAGTATCTTGACATACACGACCTTCAGGAAAGTGCTCCCAGAGAGGGCACGCCTCATCGCCCTCTGCGGCGCCGTGACAGATTACATGGACGACTCCCCCATTGCGAAGAGGCTCATGGAGCAGGGGGACAGGCACTTCGTTCTTCTCGAGGCGACACTCCTCTCAGAGGCACTTGGGTTCAAAGGAAGCGAAGAGGGGTTCCCGGAAATGGTGGTGAGAGAGCTCTCGAGAATGAAGCACCCTCACGAGATCAAGGGGGTACCTCAGGCTGCCATCGAACAGCTGAAGAGAGAAACGCATCTCGGAGAGATCGTGAAGGCGAAAGGAAGGAGAATGGGACACATTGCCTACATGGTGACCCGGGCGTACTCGACTGGCAACGTGGCCAAGCTGCTCATCGGCGCATTCGAAGTCCCTGTTGGCGTGGCCATGAAAGAGAAGCAGCGGGGGTGGTACGAAGTGAGCCTTCGTTCGACCTCGGAAGCTCGCATACACCTTGGCACCGCGATCGGCAGAATCTCTGCACGCCTGGGCGGGAGCGGGGGTGGCCATCGCAAGGCAGCAGGGTGCAGGATACCCGTTGGCAAGGCCAACGAGATGCTGAAGGAGATAGCAGCGAAGGTATAGAAGGCCAAGCCCCTTACACACTTTACCACGATGGAACCGCCCATCTGGGTCTCGTGTATCGAGGTTGGCCCCACGCACCTTCCCAGCAAGGCGACAAGCTCAGAATTGTGAAGGACAAGGACGTATGTGTCGTAGAGCGATCCGTATCGCAGACCCGCCCTGCCGGCGGTCGCGAGCCCTATCACGCTTGGCATCACTCTGAGATACGCCCCCACTGCAAGAGCCCTAAAGGGATCGTCCGGCTTCCCGAGGTCGCATATCGCAAACCGCGCTCCTGGCTTGAGCACATTCGCCAGCTCCTCTAGCGCAGCCTTCAGATCGTGTGCGTCTCTTACTGCAAATCCCGAGACAGCGCCATCAAAAACCTCCTCTCTGAACGGCAGGTACTCGAACACCGCCTGGACGGCGTTGGGGAACTTGGACGCCCTAAGCATGGACCTCGAAGCGTCAAGGAGGACCGGGTCCCCACCGGCTCCAGCAACCACCCTTGAAAGCGTGCCCGGGCCCGAACCGAGATCCAGCACGAGTTGCCCCCGCCTCACGGCGAAGGCAACTGCCTCTCTCCTCATCCTTCTGTCCATGAAAAGGGAGATCCTGCTGGAAGCCAACTCGTACGAAGGTAGGATCTCCTGTAATGAATTTACTACGTCAGCCCACTTCCTCTGCAGGCCCGGCTTCCTACGATTCACTCTTCCGCCCCGCTACCCCGCGCGCCCTTTCTGTGTTTCGGGGGGGACGGTTCAGTAGTCGGTGGAATGGGCCGTTATATATCGGAGGCACTCGTTATGCGTTCGATGGCCGCAAGAGTTCCTGGGTGGCTCGAAAGGGTACTTCTGCCACAAATCAACGAGCTCAAGGGAGAGCTGAAAGCTTTGAACGCACGCTTAGACGGCGAGTTCAAGTCAATTCATTCAGAAATGCAGCGAATTGACGAGAAGATAGACTCTGTGGAGAAGCGGCTCGAGACAAAGATAGATGGCCTAGACAAACGGATGGACGTGACTCAAAGAGTGGCGGTCATCGAAGAGAAAATAAGAGAATTCGAAGCTAGGAAATGACCGGCTCTATGTAAGGGCTTGATCGGTATCAGACCAGCACATCATACCTCTTCATGACATTGGCAATCCGATTCGCCACGTCGGAAGCGGTGATATGGAACCCGAGCTGCTCCACCGCCTCCACACCGGCTGCTCCATTGATGTATGCCGCCGCACAGGCGGCCTCGAACGGAGGCACCTTCTTCGCAAGAAACCCAGCAGTAATCCCTGTGAGCACGTCCCCCGTCCCGCCCACCGTCATGGCAGGAGAGTGAGTGTCGTTCAACCCAGTCCTCTCCCCATCTGAAATCACGTCCGTAGGCCCCTTCAGCAGCACCGTCACTCCCGCCTTTTTTGCCTCACCCGATACGACATCCACACGCTCGTCGAGTCCGTCGGGGAGCTTAACACCGAAAAGGCGCTCGAATTCCCTTGCGTGTGGGGTGACGACGGCTTTCGCGTTATTGATCGACGGGAGCACCTGCGCCCTGAGGGCGTCTGCGTCAACAACAAGCGATCTCCCATCCCCCTTCATCCTGTTGAGCGCTTGGGCTACCGACTCTGGATTCTGGGCTCCGAGGCCGGGGCCGACCGCAAAGACGTCAACCTCGGGGACCCATATCATCAGCTTTGACACGTTCCCTCTCGTAAGCTTCGAATCGGGGAGGGGCACCACGATGTAATCAGGCGACAGCGCTCGTATGGGGGTAGCGATGCTCGCGGGCACCGCGACGAAAACGAGATCCACCCCCGACCTCATCGCGCCCGTCGCGCAGAGGAATGGAGCCCCATGGTAGAGCCTGCTCCCTCCCACCACGCAGACAGTCCCGTTCATCCGCTTGTGGGCATCCCTCCTGCGCGGAGGTATCACAGCCGAGACGTAATCAGAGTCTACCTTTATTCTCCTCACAAGGCCCACCTAGTAGTTGTACCGCCTCTGCTTTTGCTCCAGGGTCACGATGGATTCGATGGGGCACGTCAGCCCTATCCTGCTCTTGAGTCTGGCCATAGATTGTTCCACCGAGGCAATGGCGAATACGCCCACGATCTTAGCTTTGGCCTTCTCTGCAATCCGGGCCATTGCTTCAATCGTCGTCCCTGACCTCACCAGGTCGTCAACTATCAACAGATTCTCCCCCTTTCTTATGGCTGTCTTGGGCAGATAGAGGTACTTTACGCTCGACGGAGAGTAAACGGCCTTCTGCTCGACGAACTCTTCGACCCCCAGGTCTCGCTCAGTCCTGACCACAGCCAGGCTGACGTTGAACTCCCCCGCCACCTCTGCCGCCAATGGTATCCCGTCCACCTCCATTGTCAACACCCTGTCAACCGGGACAGGGCTAAACTGGCTGTACACGACCTTAGCAATCTGCCTCAGCAGGCCAACATTCGAGACAACTCCGCTGATATCATAGGACCCGTCGGCGGTTACCTTTACCGAGTCAAATATCATCTTCCTCAGTAGCTTATCCCGGAACGTCGCTATGAACTTCTCAGACCTCGCCGCGCTCGGGAGCACGTGCCCCCTGACGTACCTACTGAGGATCGGTGCGGAGAGTCCGAGGACGGCGGAAAGCTCCTTGTAGCTGTAGCTCTTTTTCAGGGTCGCGAGCAGCTCGACCGAGGAAATGCGGGTCTTCACCTCCGCCACCCTGCTCATAGCATCCCTCCCGCCTCACGAGTTCACAGGGAGGGCTAAATCAGTGTATGCCCACTGACCGACTTCTTTGCGCCGTTGTGTATGCCGAGATGCCCGAAGACGCCCTGTCTGGCTCGAACTCGGTTTCCAACCCTTGGGGAACGCCGGTCGGCTGGAACCTGATGAACGGTCGCTTGGCTCGGCTCAGCTATGTTTTCGGCTGAATAAGCCAGACAAGCTTGCCCTTGCCGGAGCGGGCTCTCTCTTTGAACTCGATCGCTGCTATCGACCCGTTCAGCAGCTCCACCTCCCCCCGACCGCCGATAAGGTCATGCAGCAGCTCGAAAATCAGGGGCATATGGGATACGAGGACCACATTCTCTTCCTTCTTTAGAGCGGACAGAAAGTCGAGGACATCCGCAGGCTTGCTCTCTGGCATGAGGCATTTGTCCACAACGACGCGCACGCCTCCCCCGAAGTTCCTCTTGACGAAGTCCGCGGTGTTTCTTGCACGGAGGATCGGACTCGACACCACGAGGGTGGGCCCGAACGCGAATTCCTTTCTTGCCAGCTCAAGCACGTGGGCGAGCTGCTTCTCCCCCTCGGCGGATACAGGCGGATCCTCAATCTTGGAACCGAAATCGGCCTTGGCGTGCCTTAAGATGTAGACGTTCATGGGCAAAGAATGGCACAACCCTGTCTTAGAGCTACAGCGGTCATATGACTGCTAATCCTTATACTGTGACCTAGCCGCCCAGGTCAAGCGTGGAACTGTTCGAAGTCCGCTTCAGATTGGAGCACGACTGTCCATACACTCGCTTTGCCAAGAACAATCCGCATGTTGAGGTGCAGCACTGGTGCAGCAGGGAGAGTGATGTGCTCGAGTTCTCGCACCACGGCTTGACCCATAGCGAAATGGACACTAGGCTGCGCCGACTTGAGAAGGACCTCAGCTCGAAACACGTGCGGAGGGTCTACCTCGGAAGTTCGCACACACTCATCGTTCAGAAACACAACTACGCGTCCATGAAACAGAACGTCAATGCGGTAATAGAGGAGCACAACTGTATGGAAGTGCAACCCACGGTCTACAAAGACGGGTTCGAATGGTACCGGGTCCTCGCCTTCAGCCATTCCGACCTTACCCGGCTCTTCGGGGCGCTGTCCAGGTGGTCGGACATCGAGGTTTTGTCGAAGGAAAGGCTCTCAGAGGGATCGGCCCGCGACACGACGACGGTTTCGATGCGCACCCTACTGGGCGGACTAACCAAGAAACAGCTTGATGCACTACTAGTAGCGCTCACCGCCGGGTACTACGAGTCACCCCGAAAAACGCGGACGGCTGATATCGCAAAAATGATGCGCGCACCGAGAACAACCTACGAGACCCACCTGAGGAAGGCAGAAGGGAAGGTCCTTCGGGCACTTCTACCATACATCGAACTCGTCTCGAGGGCCCCTCTCCCTGAACGAGATTGAAGAAGAAATGCGCCGGGTCATTGGACAACCGTTCGACTAGGATCACTCCACATGTGGTTTGCCGACGCTCAGTATTTCCGATCTTCTTCCTCACCCGCCCTTAGGGCCGCCCAGAGCTTATAGCGCCCCAATATTCACAGGCTTCAATATTGGAGTTCGCGTTCGAGGTTAAGGAGTCGGACCTCCTCGGGAGGATAGGTACGCTTAGGGTAGGGAGCAAGACCATCGAAACCCCGTACATGTTCCCCGTAATCCACCCTGTGGGTCAGATTGTTCCCACCACAGAACTCCTTTCGATGGGGTTCGGCGGGTTAATGACGAACTCCTACATCATTTACTCCCGAAGGAAGCAGGACGCTCTTCGAGAGGGCATCCATAAGCTCCTTGAGTTCGACGGGATTTTTGTGACTGATTCTGGAGGTTACCAAGTCTTAGAGTACGGGGACCTGGATATCGGTTATCGCGATGTCGCGGCCTTCCAATCAGGGATCGCGTCGGACATCGCAGTCACTCTTGACAGGCCGACAGGGTATCCGCAGAAAAGGTCTGTGGCTCGTGACACCGTCGACTACAGCGTCCGCAACGCCCTCGCCACATTGGAGGAGTTCGGGGGGAGCCAGACGGTGTGGGTGGGACCGGTACAGGGAGGACTCTACTCTGACCTCGTATCGAAGTCCGCAAGGTCGCTAGTCGCGGGGGGGTTCGAGTTCCTCGCGCTGGGGAGCCCAGTCCAGGTGATGGAGAACTACATGTTCGCTGACCTTGTCCGGATGGTCATGGCAGCAAAACGGGCCATCCCCTACTCAGTTCCCCTTCATTTGTTCGGAGCGGGGCACCCCCTTACGATGCCACTTGCCGTTGCGCTGGGATGCGACACGTTCGATTCTGCGAGCTACGTGATATTCGCGAGGACGGGGCGCTACATGAGCCGGAGCGGCATCATGACCTTGAAATCTATGAAGTACCTCCCCTGCAGCTGCCCCGTCTGCAACGAGACCAGCGTGAGCGGGCTGCTCGAGTTAGACCACCAGGAGCGGACGAGGAAGCTTTCGATGCACAACCTCTACGTGCTCAAAGAGGAACTCGAATCATGCAAGGAAGCAATCGCAGAAGGGAGGCTTTGGGACTTTGTCGAAGAGAGGTCGATGGCACACCCGAGGCTCCGGGAGGCTTTCCTTGAAATGGTAAAGTTCTCCGAAGAGCTAGTCCCCGGCACACCTGCACTGAAAGAGCGGGGGCTCTTTGTCCGGAGTGCAGGGGACCTTATGCGCCCCGAGATCCTGGCTGCACAGAAACGCCTCTCACGCGTCTCGCGCAGGGACTCGCCTGTTGCAGTCATCTCAGGCGACGCAGTCATTGAGCCGGGGGCGAAGAGAAGCGGAGGTGGAGTTGAAGATGTATACCTCAACCACCCTGTCCTTGGACCTTACCCGATTGAACTCGAGTACCACTATCCCTTTAGCCAGACCGAGATCGGAAACATGGTCCCCTTGCTGTCCCATTCAGAGTCGGTGAGAAGAGTGCGTAAGCTTGGCTACAGGGCTGTTAATGCGGCAACGGATGGCCCCTCGCCGAAGAAGAAGGTCAGGAATACACGGAGCCGGCGGGGCGCTTCTCCTTCTCCTCGATCATCTTCAACTCGCTCTCGATGACCTCCGCCCCCTTGATCAGGGGCCCGGTGTTGGCTTCGAAGCCGTACTTCTTTGAGAGGAATTCGACGGCGGACGCCGCGGCGCGCGGGTCGACACGCTCTGTGTTCGAATAGGCAAGGACTGCAAGCGCCGGGAATGAGTTCATCTCGAAGGTGTTGAGTAGGCTGGCTACCGGACCCACAATCATCCTGTCCTCCTCGAAGATAGGCTCGGAGGCGAGATTGCCCGACGCCGCGTAGGCACTCGTCATGGCAACCTTGTATCTGCTATCGTCGTTCCTCAGGGCCTCGTCCAGCCCTCCGACAAGGGCGACCTCTTTGACCCCCGATTCCATTATCCAGTCTGCCAGCTGCCTGTAAAACTCGTTCTCCCTCTCTCTGGCCGGGGACACCTCTGCCTTGAGCATCGACAGGTCACCGGAGACGTAAATTTCGTAGGGAGTTGCTATCCTACCATCTATCTGGGACGCGACGGCTGGAGCGTATTCGTAGTCTATGAAGCATTTCCGCCGGGCCTTCAACTCTGTGATTAGAAACTTGACCGTCCAGTATCCGGTTGCCCCGATGCCATGGAACCCTGCTATCAGGGAGGTACCGTCGAGTCTAGAACCCTGCGGGATGACCTTCAAGGTTTCTACCACCCCACACCGCTTGAGTCTTAAACGTGCGGCGGCGGTGAGCCTTTCTTGAGGGTTGCTGCGTATGCGGCCACGACAAGTGCGATGAAAGCTACGATGGCGAGGACATAGGCCACGTCGAAGAGGGTAGATACTTCACCGTTCAGGTTGGTCACCTCGCCGCTCAGGGTGTGTTGGTTTGCGTCTGTGCTGAAGGTCGTAGAGTATGTTGTGGGAATCCCGTCCGTCTGGGTCGCGATTATCGTCAGGGTGTGGATCCCGTCGGATAGGATATCCGGGTTGACGCTCACCACGGCTGTAAGTCCGCTAGCGGTGGTGTTCACCATGGTCGGCACTTCCTCCCCGTAGTCGATTGTTGCCGAGAAGGATTGGTTGGTGAGGTCGCGTCCAGTCACATTCACAATTATCCTCCCCTGATCAGGCGTGGCTATGGGCGGAGTACTCCCAACCTGGATGATTGGAAGGGCCGGATCAATGTTCTGGTAGGAGCTGTCCACCAACCGCACCTTGCCGCTCGTCACGCTCAGATTTTCTATGCTTGAGTCTACCAGCGTAAGCGTGCCATTCCTGACGTTGAAGTTTCCTCCGGTCACCCCTGTCAGCGTGACGTTCGCGAATCCGATGCCGAAGTTCCCCTGGACTTGCGAGTCTGTTATGTTCAGATTGGCATTAGCGGCCTGGGAGTTGATGAAGAGGTCGCCGCTGAGGAAGCCGGAGGCGGTGATGTTGGCGCCGTCGAACGCAAATTGGGACCCCTGAGGGACGGAGGTGACGCCGCCGGAAAGATAGACGTACGGCTGGACCTGGAAGGCCTGCTGAGCCGAGAGGACTGAGGTCGTGGGAGTCCCATCAAAGGACAGACCGGTGACGTAGACGTCGTACGGACCCGAATAGTCAAACGAGGTGATTCCGAGCCCGCTGAGACCCCCCTGATTGGCGGGCCCCGGCAGGGTCACGTTTCCCACCCAAGCCTCCAGCCCAGGATCATAGGACAACTGCACCAGGTCGCCCCCCGCGTACTCCTCATGCATCAGCGTCGTGTACTGCCCTGAAAGGGAAGCTGGGTAGACTAGAGCGGTGTACTCTCCGTAGGCCACAGCAGAGCCGTTGTCATAGTCGATGTTGGCCACGACGTGGGCCTGCTCTCCCTGGAAGAGAGCCCCTCCCTGACCTGTGGAGGGCTGCCTGGGGGTGAAATAGGGAGACAGGTGCACAGGACCTGAAAGGATTGAGATCACGGGGAGGATGTCCTGCTTCGAAACCCAGACCTGGCCGTAGTATGTGCCTGTGATGTTCCCCCCAGCTGTGAATGAACCATAGCTCGCATGCAGCATGACGGTATACAGACCTGAGGGCGTTCCAACTGGAACGGAGAGCTGTCCATAAATCACGTCTTCACCTCCATTGCACACCCTCAGCGCCTGAGCGCAGGACTGGTAAGCGAGGGTTGCAGTAGACACGTTGGTCCCCGTGGGGCTGACAAGACTGGCGGTAACATTGGAACCCACAGACACATCGTACGCAAACTCCCGACCGGTCTCCTGGGATGTCTCGAAGTAGACGTTGACCGGCGGGATGGGGGTCGTGATTATTGTGAGTGATTGGCCTGGGGCCACTGACCCGGGCTCTGCAGCCACATCTGGATAGATGTAACTCGCCTGTAGGTAGATGCCGTAGACGGTCTCCGCGTACCCGTATACGTCCCCTCGCATGGTCAGGGACACTGGACCAGGAGCGACAGGTGCTGTCAACGACCCTATCGCCAATCCATTACCTGTTCCTGTCAGATTCACCACGTTCGTTACGGCGTAACGATTGCTCAAGATCGAGTACGTCGCCACTTGGAGGGAATCGATGCCTTTGGGCTGTGGATTCCCTGACAGATTCGTGGTGGAGACTGTGAGACCAAGTGGAGCAGCCTTTGTCCAGCTCCAAGGATCGATCGACAGCGAATAGATGTTGTTTGTGACGGTGAGCGAGGCCAAGTATCCCGTGAAGACGGTCCCGAGAGCACTACCCGGGGTTCCGTCCGAAGAAGACCCGCTGACGAGGATGTCGGTGAACCCCGCCTGTTGCCCTATTGTGAACGTTCCAGTCCAGTTCCCCGTTGCATGATTGAAGCTCATTGGCGTGGCAGCCGTCGTTCCCTGCAGGGTCTCCAGGGTGAAGGAAAACGAACCCGTACTCACGTTCTTTCCCGATTCTGTGACCCTAGCGTTGACCGTCAGGTTCTGGCCGGGGGTGAAGTCGATCTCCCCACCCCCCGTCGCATTCTCCACCTCCCCTGTGATTGTGAGCTCTTTCTGCGACTGCGTCGAGTTCAGCATGAGGGCGAGTTCTCCGACGTTGGGGGACCCCCATCCAGTGGCGAGGTTGTACCCGTAGGATGCCTTCCAGGGGATGATGTAACCGAATGTAATCGCAGTGTAACCTCTCTGATAATCCGCGGGGGTGTTCCCCACTTTGTAGAGGAACGGATTTATGAGCCCCAGGTGCCCCTTGTCAGATTCGGCTGCGAGGGTAAGGAGCCCCGCGAGGAGGGGGGACGATTCCGACGTTCCTCCGGTCCCGACCACCTGCCCGGAAGCAATGATGGCCATCGATGGGTCCACGCCCGCCTGGAGGGAAAGGTCTGGGTCCAGCCTTCCGTTGGGGTATGAAGGAGGATCCGACTGGCTCGACTGATACCAGGGTTTCGGTTCGAGGATACTCAC
>Ga0187781_10003590_pt1 | contig 11646 bp, 8 predicted proteins | sample 0715_SJ02_MP02_2_FD_132447 | JGI IMG/M metagenome (GOLD analysis project Ga0187781, IMG submission 132447) | Tropical peat soil microbial communities from peatlands in Department of Meta, Colombia - 0715_SJ02_MP02_20_MG | ecosystem: Environmental > Terrestrial > Soil > Wetlands > Peat | place...
GGCGCCACTGGTCGATCCGCTGTTGAATCTGCTCGGCGATCCAGTCCGGTTTTATCGCTGGAACGGCGTCTTATTGGCGATTCTCATCGCCGCGGTGCTGGTCCCGCTGCTGTTTCCGAGGCCAGAGTCCCAGGAAGCGGCGATTTGATTTAGCCTGCGTCGCGCTGTGACAGGGTGGCCGGCAAAGGGTTGTGGTCCGCCACCGCTGAGCCGGAAGGCATCGAATGATTGAGACCGGATCAGGGAGGAATGCTTGCACCGGCAATTCGACGACAAGGAATTCAGGCGAGTCGCGCGGCGCCAGATTCTGAAACTCACACCACTGGTCGCCCTCGGGGCGTTTGCGGTGCCGCCGGCGCAAGACTACCTGCTCGATCGCGGCGTGGCGTTCACCGACTGGGCCGCGAGCAAGTTGTTCCGCACGGGCCATCTTGCGCCCACTTATCCGGATTCGGCGCTGACGCCGCTCAACCGATTCGCGTATAACAGCTACGATACCAACAAGCCGGAAATCGATCCTGACTGGGCGCTCGAAGTTTCGGGCCTGGTGCGCAAGCCGGGCAACTATTCGCTCGACGATATCCGGCGTCTGCCCAGGATCAGTCAGAACACGCGGCACGTTTGCATTGAAGGCTGGGACCTGGTGGCGAACTTCGCCGGGGCGCGCCTGAGCGATTTCCTGAGCCTGATCGGCGCTGACACCAGCGCGCGCTTCGTCTACGTGGAGTGCGCCGACGATTATTACGAGTCGCTCGATATGGAAGCGGCTATGCATCCGCAGTCGCTGCTCTGCTACGAAATGTACGGCAAGCCACTCGAGGCGGGACACGGCGCGCCCCTGCGCTGGGCGTTGCCCACGAAAATCGGCTACAAGTCCGCGAAATACCTCACGTCGCTCAAAGTGACTAACGTGCTTACCCAGCGCAGCTATTGGGGCGACCAGGGCTATAGCACGTACGCAGATATCTAGGCGCGATGCGGCTTCTCTTTGGAGGAATTGCAGTGATGATTGCTGATGGACAGGATCGCGCGAAGGGCACGCCGGAAAGCGCTCCAAGCGGCGCCCAATCGGAGACGCGCGACACCGAGGCATCGAGTGCCGGTGATGTCCTGTCCAGCGAACTCGCTGTGCGGCCGCCGGCGCCGGCCGGTCAGGCAACGAGCGGAGACGATCTCGCGCCAGTCGCGGACGGGTTAATGTTGGGAACCGCGACGCCCGAGGTCGAAGCGCCCGCGCCGACGGTTCACGAGTCTGAAACGGCCGGAGCCAAGGGTCAGGGAACCTTCGTCGCAGCTTATGAGCACTCGGCCGTGGTCCGATTCTGCCACTGGCTGAACGCCATCGCGCTTGTCATCATGATCACGAGCGGCTGGCGCATCTTCATAGCCTTTCCGAGCTTCGGCCCGCGCATTCCCGAGCATCAGCTGCTGAAGATTCCCGACGCGATCACGCTGGGCGGATGGCTGGGCGGCGCGCTGCAGTGGCACTACACGTTCATGTGGGTGTTTACCGCCACTGGCCTGGTTTACGTCGGCTATCTCATCGCGAGCGGCGATTACAGAATCATGCTGTTCCGCCCGCGCGACATCCCCGGAGTGTGGCCGATGGCGCGTCACTATTTGTTCTTTGGCCCCGAGCCGAAGCAGACCGAAGCCTACAACCCGCTCCAGAAGCTCGCCTACACGACGATCGTTCTCTGCGGCGCGCTCTCAGTGCTCACGGGCGCCGTGATCCTGCGCCCCGTGCAATTCTCCGGACTCGCCTGGGTGATGGGCGGATTCCATCTGGCCCGCGTCTGGCACTTCGTCGCGATGTGCGGATTCGTCGCCTTCATTCCCGGACATCTGGTGATGGTCGCGCTGCACGGGTGGAACAATTTCATGTCGATGGTGCGCGGCTGGAAGAAGAACCCTGAGTATCTCTAGCCCGATGCCTCAATAGAGGACGACCGCATCCACCAGCTTGCTTTCGCCGTTCTGCCAGAGCGCGTACTGGAATTTCGGCGCTGGATTGGGCTGAGTATTCATCGACGCGGCGCCGATCCTACCCCGATTATCCATGGCGATCACGCAGATGAAGGCCGCGCGGTTCCTGGGATCAGTGTCGGCCATGTGCTTCAGCAGATCGGCGCAGGCTTCCTGGGGTGACGCGCCACGGGCCATGTTGTGGACGATCGACAGGCTGGTGCAGTAGTTCGTCATGATATCTCCGTCGCCTGTGGCCGACGCCCCGCCCACGTTATCGTCGGCATAGACGCCGCAGCCGACGAGCGGCGAGTCGCCGACGCGGCCGTGAATTTTCCAGGCCGAGCCCGACGTCGAGCAGCCGGACACCACGTGACCCTTGCCGTCCGTGGCGACGAAGCCAATGGTGTCGTGATTGGCGGGATTGGCCCAGTATTGCTCGTGGTTCGGAGTGTTGCGCCAGTCCAGCCACTTCTGCAAGCTCGCGGGCGTCAAGAGTTGCATGGGTGTAAAGCCTTCCTTGAGGGCGAACTGATAGGCGCCTTCGCCGGCCAGCGTGGTGTGACGCGTCTTCTCGATCACCAGCCGGGCCACGGAGATCGGATTCTTGATGCTGTGGATTGCGCACACGGCGCCCGCGCGATGCCGAGTGCCATCCATGATGGCCGCGTCCAGTTCCACCTCGCCGTCTTCGTTCGGCAGGCCGCCATAGCCGACGCTCATCACCTTGGGATCGTCCTCCGTGACGTTGATGCCTTTCTCAACTGCATCCAGTAGACTGCCGCCCCCATGGAAAACCTCGGCAGCGCGATCGACCGCCGGTTTACCGTGCGTCCAGGTGGCAAGAAATACCGGGCCATTGTCGGCTGCCGGCGCCGTGAAGTCTGTCGCCGACAGGGTTGCAGCGCCCGCCACCGACTTGATGAAATCGCGCCGATCCAGTCCGTCCATGTAGTCCTCCCAAGTTCAGGGGTTAGGGGCTAGGGGTTAGGGACCTGTTCCCGTTACTTGTCTTGCCACCTGCCACTGCTCCCCCAACCTCCAACCCCTAACTCCCAGCCCCTACCCTGCCCCAACCGCCCCCGCCGGGCGTCTCAATGCGCAGGACCGAGCCAGGTTCAGCTTCAAAGGACGCCTTGGACGCGATTCGCGAACTGTGTAGCCGCCCGGTCTCTGTGGGAACCAGCATCAGGTTGCGGCCCGAGCGTCCGGGCTCACCGCCCCCGAGTCCGTAGGGCCTCGTCGTGCGCCGGTCCGACAGGATACTACCTTGCACGCGGGTCAGAAACTCGATTTCGCGAATCACGCCGTCGCCGCCGCGGAATCGGCCGCGGCCTCCGGAGCCGCGGCGCACCGCGTAACGTCGGACGCGCACGGGATAGGCGCTCTCCAGCGCCTCGATGGGCGTGTTGAGCGAGTTGGTCATGTGCGTGTGGATGGCGTCGAGTCCGTCGGCGCTCGGACGCGCGCCCATGCCTCCCGCGATCGTCTCGTAGTAGGCGAAAGGCGCGCCGGTTTGCGGATCGAGGCCACCAAAGGAGAGATTGTTCATGGTGCCGGAACTCGCTGCCGGAATGCGATCCGGCACAGCGCGCGCCAACGCCCGCAGCAGGACGTCCACAATACGCTGCGACGTCTCGACGTTGCCGGCAGCTACGGCGGCCGGAGCCTGAGCGTTCACCACGCTGCCTTCCGGCGCGCGCAGCTCGATCGGCGCCATCAGCCCGGCGCAGGCGGGCACATCTTCGCCGAGCAGGCAACGGAACACGTAGAACACGGCGGAGGCGGTAATGGCGAGCACAGCGTTGATGCTTCCGCGGCACGCCGGTGCGGTGCCCGCGAAGTCGATGAGCGCGCGGTTCCGGCAAATTTCAATGGTCACACGCAGGCGCACAGGCTCCGGACTGAAGCCATCGTCGTCCATGAAGTCTTCGCCGCTGTACCGGCCATCTGGAATGCGGGCTAGGGCAGCGCGCATCAGGCGTCCGGCGTAGATCTGGAGCGCGTCGAGATAAACAGAGACCTTGCCCGCGCCGTACTTGGTCTCGATTTCGAGCAGCCGCCGCTCACCGAGGCGGCAGGCGGCAAGCTGCGCCCCCAGGTCTCCCTCACGCTCGACCGGCGTGCGTACGTTTGCCAGCAGCAGCGCCATCACATCGCGTTCGATCTTGCCACCGCGCGCGACAAGCACCGGCGGAATGCGCAGTCCTTCCTGATAGATCTCCTCGCTCAGGCCCATCGACGCGGGTCGCGCGCCGCCCACGTCAGCATGGTGCGCGCGATTGGCGACATAGAAGAGTGGACGCCCGTGACGTTTGGCTGAGCCGAGCGCCGCCGGGCTACCGGCGGTCGCGGCACCGGCAGCGAAGACCGGCATTACCAGCGTGATGTCGGGCAGATGCGTGCCTCCCGCATACGGGTCATTGAGCATGGCGATGTCGCCAGGTCGCAGGCGCAGCGCGCCCACGGCCGCCGCCACCGACATCGGCATGGAGCCTAGATGCACGGGCATATGATCACCCATGGCCACCACGCGTCCGCCTCCATCAAAGACCGCGCAGGAGTAGTCGCGCCGCTCCTTGATGTTCGGCGAGAATGCCGACCGCCGAAGCGTCGCGCCCATCTCCTCGGCCACCGAATGGAAGAGGTTCTTGAAGATTTCGAGCTCGGCCGGGTCAATGCGAGGCATCAGGTGCGCCTCCGCAGGATCAGATTGCGCATGCGATCGACGTGGCAGGTGTAGTCCGGCGGAACGACTGTGGTCGAGCTGTATTCGAACACTACCGCAGGGCCGGTGAATTTACTTCCCGAAGAAAGAGACTCGCGATCATAGAACTTCGTCAGCACCATGCCGGTCTCGAATCCGGCGGGCTTTGTGGCGAGCGGCCTTGGCATGGAAGGTGAACCCCGTCGCGCGGCTTTACCCACGCGCCCGACTGTGCCTGTTGTCCTCACCGTTTTGATGGTGAGGCGCACACGCAGACTGACGATCTCAAGTGCGCTCTCCGGCTGCGCGTGACCATAAGCTCGTTCATGTTCCTTGTGGAATGCCTCGCGAAATCCCCCGGTGAGGGGCACGTTCAGTTCGTAGGATTGTCCGAGATAGCGAATGTCGAGCGAGCGCGCGATATTGATTTGCCCTGCAAAGCCCTGGCTCCGCAACTCGCTACGCGCGGCGCTTTCGAGCTGCCGGAAACGCGCCTCAGTAGTGCGCTGGAACGTGGTCCCAGCCGCGGCCGGCGGCACTGACATCAGGACCGACTGGGACACCTCGCGGACCACGTCGGAACACAACACTCCGAGCGCCGAGAACGCGCCCGGGTCCCGCGGCACGATCACTTGCTTCAGACCGAGGGCGCGCGCAAGATCGGCGGCATGCAGTCCGCCGGCGCCTCCGTAGCAAACGAGCGAAAAGTCGCGCGGATCGCGGCCGTGCTCCACTGAGATCACGCGCAAAGCCCGCTCCATAGTGGCGTTCGCCACAGCCACGATGCCTCGTGCAAGATCGACCGGGGTTCGCGGCAACAATCGACGCGGAAATCGGCGCGACTGCTCGGTGAGGAATCGTGTGAAGGCTGCGGCCGTGGCTTCGCAGTCGAGCCGGAAGGTGCCGCCGAGGAAGTGCTCGGCGTCGAGCCGTCCGAGAATCAGGTGCGCGTCTGTCACCGTGGGACGTGTGCCGCCACGACCGTAACAGACCGGGCCCGGCATCGCGCCGGCGCTCTCCGGGCCAACGCGCAACGCGCCGCCTGCGTCAAGCCGCGCCAGGGAACCGCCGCCCGCGCCGACCGAGTGGACGTCGAGCACGGGAACGGCGACCGGCAGTCCGGCCAACGTGGTCTCCCGCGTGGTGCGCAGAGCGCCGTCGATCAGGCTGACATCGGTCGACGTGCCGCCCATATCAAAACTGATCACGCGTTCGAGGCCGAGCGCCGCCGCAAGCTGCGCGCTCGCCACTACGCCACCGGCGGGTCCGGAGAGAATCGTACGGACCGGTTCGCGCGCCGCGCGCTCGGCCGTAGTTATACCGCCGTTCGACTGCATGATGGAGAGGCGAATCGCGGCGCGACCGTTCGGCGCCGGCTTCACGCGCGACCGTCTCGGCCAGGGACCTGCAGCCGCGACCGAGGAATCAGCCTGGAACGCCGACGTCAGGCGCGCGATATACGCGCCCAGCCGTGGCGCGAGATACGCGTTGACCACGACGGTCGAGAGCCGCTCGAACTCGCGGAACTCGGGAAGAATCTCGTGCGATACAGAAAGCGGAAGCCCTAGCTCCGCCAAAGCTCGCGCCACTGCCCGCTCATTCGAGGGGTTGGCGTAGGAAAACAGAAAGCACAGCGCCAGAGAGTCCGCTCCGGTCTTGCGAAGCCGCGTCTTCAGGGCCCTGATTTCCGCCATTGACGGCGCCCGCAGCACGCGGGCGTCCGCGCCGGTTCGCTCCCCAATGCCGAACCGCAGCCGGGCAGGTACGAGCGGCGGCTGACGCTCGACATTCAGGTCGTAAAGCCGTGGCCGATTCTGCCGCCCGAGCTCAAGCAGATCTTCAAACCCTTTCGTGGTGACGAGCGCTACGCGCGCTCCCTTGCGTTCGAGCAGCGCGTTGGTGCCGACAGTGGTGCCGTGAATGATCTCAAGGCCGGATTTCGGTGTCCGGGGTTCGGTGTTCGCACCTCCACGAGACGCGTCCGCTTTGCCTCCGATGAGCCCCAGGACGCCATCGACAATGCCGCGCGCAGGGTCGTCGGGCGTGGAGAATACCTTGGTAATGCGGACCTCGCCGCCTTCGAGCGTCACGCAGTCGGTAAAGGTGCCGCCGGTGTCGACGCCGATGCGGGTCGGTCGGATGGTAGAAGCGCGCTTGGGCATCAGGCGATTCGATCTCGGGCGCCGCCTGGAGCAGAACTCGCGCCCAAGGGGAGTGACGCGTGTGCTGTGAGCGTGGCGTCGGCGCGCTCACCCGAGGCGAGCTTAAAGAAGCCGGCGGCGGCGATCATGGCGGCGTTGTCGGTCGCGAGCGCCAGGGAAGGGAAGAAGCAGCCGAGGCCCTGTGCGCGCGCCGCCTCCGCGGCCCGCCGCCGAAGCAGCGAATTGCAGGCAACACCGCCGGAGACAAAGACGGACGATACGGCCTCGGCGTCGGCAGCGGCGAGCGTCCGCTCCACGAGGTCGTTCACCACGGCGCTCTGGAAAGAAGCGATCAGATCGAACGTCTCGCGCGAGCAGTGTTCCCGCAATTCGTCGGGGCTTGCGCGCTTGCCGTCGCGGCGCAGGTTGTTCTGCCAACCGCGCCGCTCCTCGGCCTCATGCTCCAAGACGCTGCCGCGGACGCGGTAAAGGACTGCAGTCTTGAGGCCGCTGAAACTGAAATCGAGCGGATTGCCTTTCATGCGGATGCGCCCGAAATCGACCGCGCCGGCGTTGCCATGAGCGGCCAGGCGGTCGATGACCGGTCCGCCGGGATAGCCAAGCGCGAGCAGCTTCGCAACCTTGTCGAACGCCTCGCCGGCGGCGTCGTCGCGGGTCTGTCCGAGTCGCGTATATCGGAAGCGCGGCGCCGTGGTGCCGGTCATGTCGTTCGTCTCTACCCGGTAAAGCACGGTGTGCCCGCCGGAGACCACGAGCGTGACGTTGGGGAATTCCGCGGCATCGATTTCGGGATTCAAAGCACGGGCGATCTTGTTCTCGAGCAGCACGGCGTGAATGTGGCCTTCGAGATGGTTTACACCGACGATCGGCTTTGCGAGAGCCTCAGCCAGCGCCTTGCCATAGACCACTCCGACCAGCAGCGACCCGATCAGACCGGGGCCTTCGGTCACGGCCAGCGCGTCCACCTGCGCCGGCGTTAGGCCGGCGCGCGCACAAGCCTCGTCGACAACGGGTCCGATGCGGCGCAGATGCTCGCGCGAGGCCAGTTCGGGCACGACACCGCCGAATCGCTCGTGGGTGAGGATCTGCGATGCCACCACGTTGGAGAGGATGTGCTCGCCGTCCGCGACCACGGCCGCCGCAGTTTCATCGCAGCTCGATTCAATGCCCAGAACCAGCATAAACTCGATACTACCACGCCGGGAGCACGGTGCCTGGCTGGTAGTCGCTTCGCGGTTTCGAGCGGACGTTCCGCCTTAGTGCCAGTTCTTCAGTTGCGGCCAAATCACGCGTAAGTCGTACTTGAACCCATGGCAGACGAGGATCGGCCGATCCTCGTAGGGCATGGCATATGGATGAAAAAGCTGCGCGGCCACGTCTACGCTGGCGCACTTGCTGTACCACGGATCGGGTCCGCTTTCGCCCAGCAGAATCAAGGTGCGGCCGGCGCAGTTGCCGGGACCCCAGAGGAAGTAGTTCTGATGACCGCTGATCGCGTGCGGCAGGCCGTACTTCGGACCGAAGAAGTCGATCGCGCCCGCCTCGCCATAATTGCTGGCGACGATGCAGGCTTCGGCGCGTTCGGCGGCGGGCAGAGCCCAATATACACGGCCTGAGGCGGCCGTCATCTCTTTCCAGCCGAATTGATCCGAGTAGTGCTGCGGAATTGGGGCGCCCTCGTGGGTCTTCTCTGACACCGGAACCGCGAACGGGAGCTTTGACTGATAGCGGAGGAATGCTCCGGGCGACAGCACCGGCAGGGTCAGCGGCAGCAGGATCGTGGCGCCCGCCAGGATGATCGCGATCGTGGCGGCCTTGATCCACTGAAGGCGGCGGCCCGTCGCCACCCGCTCCAAGGCGACGGCTCCCGCTGCGAGCAGCATGGGATAGGCCGGCGCGAGGTAGTAGTTCTTACCCTTTTCGACGACCAGGAAACCCAGCGTGACAAGATACGCCCAGCCCAGAGCGCGCCAGCGGCGGCCGTCGCGTCCGGCAAGCATCCAACACAACCCGGCGAGCCAGAGGGGGAAGAGTATCGGATTGACGATCAAAATCTGCTGCGCAAAGTATTCGACCGGCCCAAGCTCGATGTTCTTTCCGCTGATTTTGATGTTGCGCATCAGTTCGAGGAAGGGCCAGTGATGCCGGATATTCCAGACGAGGTTGGGCAGAAAGATCAGAAGGGCTATGACGCCGCCGAGCCAGATCCATCGGCTGCGGAATGCCTTGCGCTCGGAAGTAATCAGCAGGCCCACCACAATGCCGCCGGCGAAAAGGGCCATGGAATACTTGTTTTCCATGCCAAGTCCTGCCAGAACCCCGAACCACAGCCAAAGCCTCTGGTCGCCCGTGTTCACGATGCGCAGCACGACGTAGGCGCAGCCCATCCAGAACAGGGGCTCGAAGGCGTTCATGGTCATGAGGCAGTCGAGGGCGAAATAGATTGCGACGCAGGCGGTGGCCAGAGCAGCCAGCGACGTGCCGAACCGGCCGGCGCCCATTTCGCGCGCGAGCAGCGCCGCAAGGATCACAAGGGACGCTCCGGCCAAGGCGGGCAGAAATCGCAGCGAGGTCAGCGACGAGCCACCGGCGTGCAATTCGAGCCAGGTCAGCAAGGCGATCGACGGCGGCTGATCGACATAGCCCCAGGCCAGATGCTGGCTGCAGGCGATATAGTAGAGTTCGTCGCGGAAGTATCCGTAACGATGGGCGAAGGCGATCTGCAGAGCGAGTTTCGAGATGGCAATCGCGACGACGATCGACGGCAGACGTGCGTGCCAAAGCACAGCGTTGGTTGCTGCCGCAGCGCCGGTGTTGGCTGTGCTTTCGCTCAGGGCTGATGACTCCGCTTTTCGACACCAATGATAGCGCCTGGGATTAAGAACAAGCCAATGGGGGAATCTGTGCCAGCCTCGGATGCCGCAAATCACCGGATCCGTCGAGCGACTTCGGCCGACGCAGCAGCGATTCTCGACTGTCTGCGGCTGGCGTTTGAACCCTATCGGCGGTGCTATACGCCGGAGGCCGTTGCGAACACGATGCTGACGCCTGAGACGCTTCCAGAACGCATGTCAAAGATGACGGTCCTGGTGGCCTCCAGTCCGTGCGGCGAGATCGCGGGCACCATCGCCTTTGCCATGGTCAACGCGCACGAGGGACATCTGCGCGGCATGGCGGTGCGGCCGGAGTGGCAAGGGAAGGGAATTGCAGAGTCCCTTTTGGGCGCGGCCGAGTCTGAACTTCGGTCTCTGAGCTGCCATCGGATTACGCTCGACACCACTGCGCCTCTGGAACGCGCCATGCGCTTTTACACCAAGCGCGGTTATCGGCGCTCCGGCACCAGAGGGAACTTCTTCGGAATGCCGCTGTTCGAATACGAGAAGCTGTTTTAGAGGTCTCGCCGGCGGAGGCGCTGGCTGAAATCGTCACCAGCCTTCTGCTCGAACCCCATCGCGCCGAGCGCATGATCGAGGAATCTAGGCAGTCGCGGGTGGCTGGCCCCGACATCGGCTTGCGCGTCGTCACCCGCGGGAAATGAACTACTCCCACTTTTCTCATTCTCCTCACTACTTTTCCTCACTGTGTTCCGTCTTTGGGTAATGGGCCAATTAGCCCACTACCCGTCTTTGGTCGATGCGCTCACCTTGGGCGGCCTATGACGCGAGTTAGACCCGGGCTCGAGGGGGTGCGCTAACCGGAACCGCTTTTTCACCGCCCACTAATCCTTTTGTGGTATTGACTTTATTTACCGAATGGTATATAAGGAGCATCATAACCTGAGCAGATATCCCCGGTTCTGCGCTGAGGCTTTCATGGCCGGGATTCGACCCCAAAATCGGTCTCGTCGTCTTCCGTGGGTTCAAACTTCTGTTCGAACGCCAGGCCGAACTCTCAAAGAAGGTCGTGCAGAAAAAGTGCCCAATCAAGGAACGAACCCACCATCTCCTTTAGAATCAGCGGACTGTATAAATATTATACACTGCAAAGGCACTGAATTTGGGCATTTTCTCAGAGAAGAATGCGAAATCGCAGGAACGAACCCACCATGGTCCCGGTCGTTCTTTGAGCGCGGGTCGGAGTCGGTGTTTTACATTCTGCGCAAGCACCGTCAACTCTTAGCCCGTGATGCGGGCGTGCGGCGGCGGGTGCCGCCGCCTATAATTGATTTCGTCATGGACGATAGAACGCGCCTCACCGCGATGGTGAAAGCGGCGGGTTGAGCGGCCAAGTTGAGTCCAAGTATTTTGGACTCGGTGCTGCGCAAGCTGCCGCGACAAACCGATCCTCACGTCCTGATCGGCTTCGATACCGCCGACGACGCGGGAGTGTATCAACTCGCGCCCGACCTCGCGCTGGTGCAGACCGTCGATTTCTTCACGCCCATCGTGGATGACCCCTACACCTTCGGCCAGGTGGCCGCGACAAACGCGCTGAGCGATGTTTACGCCATGGCAGGCCGTCCGATTTCAGCGCTCTCGATCGTCGGCTTTCCGAACACCGGGCGCGACGTGGACGTGCTGGAGCGAATCCTGCAAGGCGGCCTCCAGAAGATGCAGGAAGCGGGCTGCGCCGTAATCGGCGGGCATTCCATCGGCGACGACGAGATCAAGTTCGGCTACGCGGTGACTGGTCTCGTGGATCCGTCGCGAGTGTGGGCCAATGTGGGCGCGCGCGCCGGAGATCGATTGATTCTCACCAAGCGTCTTGGGACAGGCGTGATTTCAACCGCCCTCAAGCAAGGGAAGGCCAGCGACCAGGCGGAGGCCGCCGCTATCGAGTCTATGACGACGCTCAATCGGCAAGCGAGTGAGA
>Ga0187781_10003591_pt1 | contig 11646 bp, 8 predicted proteins | sample 0715_SJ02_MP02_2_FD_132447 | JGI IMG/M metagenome (GOLD analysis project Ga0187781, IMG submission 132447) | Tropical peat soil microbial communities from peatlands in Department of Meta, Colombia - 0715_SJ02_MP02_20_MG | ecosystem: Environmental > Terrestrial > Soil > Wetlands > Peat | place...
CACTTCGGCGGATGCAGCTCAGTAGGCACGGCGGCGTTTCTTTCAACGCTTGACGGCGACACCATGACGATGGTCGTTTCCACCCAGCCTTCTACCAGTCAGCTTGCCTATACGACGTCGCTCTATGATTCGATCCGCGACGTCGATCCGGACGAGTGGAACCGCGTCCGCGATCCGCGCGCCGACCCCTTCATGCATCCGGGCTTCGTGGCGGCGGTCGAGAATTCGTTCGCCAATGTCTGTCGTTTTCGGCAGATCGTTGTGCGGGACGAACATGGTCAACCGATGGCCACGGCGTGCCTGTGCTTTTTCCCCGTCGACGCGGCCGTGCTGGCTGACGGATTGGCTCGCAAGGTGGCGAACGTAATCAACGGCGTGGCCCCGGTCCTCTTGCGGATTCCGCTCCTCCTGGTCGGCCTGCCCATCTCCTGCGGCGCCAGCCACGTGCGGTTCGCGCCGGAAGCCGACCGCGAGGCGGCTCTCTACCTTATCGATGCCGAGGCTCAGCGCTTCGCGCGTGAAACGAAGGCCAAGTGCATCGTCTTCAAGGAATTCGAAGCGCACGAGTGCCACGATTTGGAGCCACTGGCGGCGCTCGGCTACCGTCAGGCCGACAGCCTGCCCATGAATTGCGCTCCGGCCGGCTACGCGAGCTTCGATGACTATCTGGCGAGCATCCCGTCGGCGAAGCGGCGCACGATCCGGAAGTCCCGCGAAAAATTCGCGAAACTCGGATTCAAAGTGGTCCATCTGCGCGGCGGCGAGGGAGCCGATCGCTTTTATACCGACGACGTGCATCGACTCTACGACGGCGTGCTCGACCGGGCCAAAGTGCGATTCGAGTGGCTCCCGGCCAGTTTTTTCCGCGAGATCGCCCGCCAGCTGCCGGACAATTCGCTGTTCACCTACATCTTTCAAGGCGAGCGAGTCGCGGCGTTTGCCGCAACGCTGACGGTCGAAGAGGTCTTCGACCAGATGTTCGTTGGCTACGACTACAAGCTGAACCCCGATTGCGATCTGTATTTCAACTTGTTCTACGAGGCAGTCTCGGCCGCCTTCCAGCGCCGGCCTCGCCGCATCTACATCGGGCAGACGAGCGACGAATTCAAACACCAGAAGCTGAGCAGCTTCCAGGTCCCCCTTTCGATCTATGTGAAAGGGACGCACCCGGTGATCAACGCGCTCGTCAAGAACGCCTTCGGCTTGTTCTTCCCGCCGCGCCCGATGCAGTATCCGGCGCAATAAGGGCGAGTGGGGCGTGCGCGACTAGCCGACCGACTCTTCATCTGGATCATCTGAGTTGTAGCGCGGCTGCGTTCCCCAATGGAGTTTTCGCCGCAAGGTCGCGTAATAGCTCAGGCCGCTGACGCGAGCCAGCTTAAAAGTGACCGGGGCCCGACGCACTTCGACCACGTCCCTTTCGACGAGCGGGCGTTGCACCTGGCCGTCGATGACGACTGCCGATCCTTCTCGGCCTCGCCGCAGCGTGAGGCTGTAGACGCGATCGGCCCCGTCGACCAACGGGCGATTCGTGAGCGCGTGGGGACAGTTCGGCGTGACGACGAAAGCTTGGAGATCCTGTCGCAGGATCGGCCCGCCGGCCGCCAGGCTGTAGGCGGTCGAGCCGACGGGCGTGCTGACGATCAAGCCGTCGCAGCTGTAGGTCGTGACCGATTCGCCGTCGATCGCCAGGTGCACGTCGACCATGTGCCGGGAGCCGCCGCACGAAACCGAGACTTCGTTGAGACCCAAAAAAGTTTCGACGGCGCGGCCGGCCGCCTTGACCGTGCACTCGAACATCAGGTGCTCGACGACCCGATAGTTTCGGGCCTGCAACTTGGGGAACTGGTTGCGAAACTCTTCGGGCGAAAGGTCGGCCAGAAAGCCGAGGCGGCCCAAGTTGACTCCGACAATCGGGAGCTGCCGCATCCCCATCTGCCGGCACGCGCGAAGAATCGCTCCGTCGCCGCCGAGCACGGCGACCAGGTCGGCGTCCAGGTCGTCGAGGACGAGATCGTCGGTGACCGCGGCCGCGACCACCTCGACTCCCGGTTCGCTCGCGAGGAATTCCGAGATTTCATGCCAGGCGTCCTGCACGCGAGGAGACTGGTCCCGTGCCAGCACGATCAATCGCAGGGGTTTGGCCATCGAACCACTTTCGCCCAGAATTCTTGTGGAGCGCGCTTGGGATTGTGCACAATGAGGCGACCGGTGACAACATCGCGCGGTCGCATGTTGATAAGATTGCACAGGCGTCCCACCGGCGGCACCGGTCAGTTGCTCGATGAACTATTTCGCGCACGGCATTCGATTTCTTGATCGGCCCTGGTTTCTCGCGGGAACGGCGCTGCCGGACTGGCTCTCGGTCATCGACCGTCGGGTGCGATTGCGCCCCAAGCCCGTCCTGGAGCGAGCGGACGGCTCCGGGTCGATCGAGTCCGAATTGGCGGCCGGAGTCTGGCAGCATTTAGAGGACGACCGCTGGTTCCACAAGACACGGGCCTTTGCCGAGGCGACGGCCCATGTCGCCAGGCTGTTTCGTGACTTTCTCGGTCCGGGCGACAACTTCCGCTGCGGATTCTTAGGCCACATCGCCTGTGAGTTGCTCTTGGACTCGGTCCTGATCGAGCGGCACCCCAAGGCCCTTGAGCGTTACTACGCGGTCCTGGCACAGCTCGACGCGGAGCGGCTGGCGTGGGCCGTCGCCGATCTCGCCGGCCAATCGGTCGACGTCGCTCGTTGGCTGCCCCTCTTTTGCCGCGAGCAGTTTTTGCGCGACTATGCCGATAGCGCGCGGTTGGCCTATCGCTTGAATCAAGTTCTGCGGCGGGTCAAACTGGATCCGCTGCCGGTCGGCGTCGAGGAACCGTTGTCGGCCGGTCGGAGCATTGTTCGGGCGTACGCGGACGGCCTGCTTCCCGCTTCCCATTTTGCCGTCCCCCTCTTTCATTTCGTCGAGGCAGACTGACATGAAATATGGCATGAACATGCTGTTGTGGACCACCGCGGTCGATCCTTCGCACGATTCGGTCTTCGGGATGCTGAAGGAGTGCGGGTACGACGGCGTGGAGATCCCGATCTTTCAACTCGACGAAGCGAACTTTCAGCGGATCGGAAAAAAACTCGACTCGCTGAAGCTCGATCGCACGACGGTGGTCTGCGTGGGGGCCGCCGTCAATCCGATCTCGCCCGACGCGGGCATCCGCAAGGCGGCGATGGAGCACCTGAAGAAAGCCGTCGACTTGAGCCGAGTCTGCGGCTCGAAGCTCCTGGCTGGGCCGTTTCATTCGGCCATCGGGGAATTCACCGGCAAAGGCCCTACCTCCGATGAATGGCAGCGGGGCAAGGAATTCTTCACGAACCTGGCCGATTACGCCAAACAGGCCGGCGTCACGCTGGTGCTGGAGTATCTCAATCGCTTCGAGTGCTATTTCCTCAACACGGCGGCGGACACGGCCCGCTTCTGCCGCGAAGTCAATCATCCCAACCTGCGGATGATGTACGACACGTTCCACGCCAACATCGAGGAAAAGGACATCGCGAAGGCGATCCGCGACTGTGCGCCTTACACGGTGCACGTGCACATTTCGGAGAACGACCGCGGCACGCCGGGCGAAGGACACGTCGACTGGGACACGACTTTCAAGACGCTCAAAGAAACTAGGTACGACGGTTGGATGGTCGTCGAAGCGTTCGGCCTGGCCCTGCCCGACCTGGCCGCGGCAACCAAAATCTGGCGCCGCATGTTCGCCAGCGAAGAGCAGCTCTCGCGCGACGCGCTGCGGTTCATGAAGTCGCGCTGGGCGACCTGAGTTTTTCCCGATCGCCTGGCCTGCACCTCGTAGAGCTGGCTCGATCCTGCAGGCCGCTCGTGCCTCTCTTGCTGAGGTGGAGCGGTGGGCATCGTAATCGGCACCGGCGTGAAGCCGACGATCACAAACGCCAAGGTCAGCCATCCCAGCACGATTCTGCCGATCCCCAGCGGGACGTGGTCATTGGCGGTCGGCGGATGCCGGGGTCCTGAGAGAAAGAGCAGCGCCACCATCACTCCGTAGGCGAATTCGCCGCGCACGATCATGAAGGTCAGGGCCAGAGCCAACAACAACATTGCGACGGGATGCGCTCGGCGTCCGATGAGCGTGTACAGAATGTGTCCGCCGTCCAGCTGGCCGATTGGGATCAGGTTGAGCGCCGTGATGAAGATTCCCACCCAACCAGCAAACAGCCACGGGTTCAAGATCACGTCGTGGTCTTCGGGAATGGGACCGAAATAAAGTCGGGCAAGCCACTTCAGGAGCAACGGATCGCCATATTGGGTCCCCACCCCATGGATCACGTCCACATGCGCCTGCGATAACCCGATCAACGTGATTGGGATTGCAAATACCAAACCGGCAAGCGGCCCGCTGATGGCGATGTCGAACAAACTCTTGCGGTCCGCGACGCCCGGCCCCTGGATGATCACCGCCCCCATCGTGCCGAACGGTGAAATGGGAAACGGGATGAAAAACGGGAATGTGGCGGGAACTTTGTACCGGCGCGACTGCAGGTAGTGCCCCATTTCGTGCGCAACGAGAATCGTCATGACCGCGGCGAAATAAATGCCGCCGTTCTTCAACATCACGGGAATTTCAGGACGGAGCTCGCGAATGAGTTCGGGCAGTCGTCCGAGTAAATAAGCTTTGTAGCACGCGTCCGCGATCGTAAAAAAGCCGCCTCCCGGTTCGAATCCCGCGAGAAACACGCTGAGGCAGGTCGCCAGAAACAGTGCGATCGCGATCCCGCGATAATCTCTCAAGGTGCGGCCGATGAGCGGGCGCGCACCACGGTGCGCCGGCGCGCGGGGCACAGCCTCGTCCGAATAGAACGTCTTGATTTCAAGCGGCTGGGCAACGCCAGAGTGCTCCCCCGCTGCGGAATTTGGTTCCTTCATGTTGAAGTTATTCTAGGGAAGGTCCATCCGTTCGCGAAGGGGGGAGGCCGCGACTGTCGCGAAGGGCGGCGCTCCACCCTCTCCCATTCCGATGCAACGTTATTCATCAACCAACAGCTCTAAACCCCGTGCAGCGACAAGCGATGCGGCAATCGTTGGAGTGGGCAGTCCTGCAAAAGTGCGCCCGATCGCGGTCCCGGATGCTTACGGGCCCGCAAAACCCGAGGCTTTCCTAATCTGCTGATGAATAACGTTGCATTCCGATGGGAGAGGGCAGGGTGAGGGCTCTTATATTCCCGAGGAGATACGAAGGCCGCCCGCACCTCGGCCCTCTCCCGGCAGGCCGGGAGAGGGAGTAAGAATCTCAATCGGCCATCGCTTCGAGCACGCGGGCGAAGGCCCCGAAAGTGCCGGCGTCAAACAGGACAAATCGGGCCTCGAACGGCCGGGCCAGTTCCAGCAGGAAATCGCGAACCGTCGTGAGCGAACACTCAGCGGCCAGGTCCTTGGGATAGCCGTAAACGCCCGTACTGATCGCGGGAAACGCGATACTACGGCACTGGTGTTCAACGGCCAGCTCGAGGCATCGACGATGCGCGGAAGCCAGGAGCTTTGATTCCTGCTGCATTCCACCGCGCCAGATCGGCCCAACTGCGTGAAAGACGTGCCTGGCCCGGAGCATTCCGGCCGCTGTCGGCACCGCGTCGCCGGTGCGACAGCCCTGCGGATAGCGTCGACGCGTCTCTTCCATCAGCGACGGCCCGGCCGCGCGGTGGATCGCGCCGTCGACCCCCCCTCCCCCCGCCAGGCCGGAATTTGCCGCGTTGACGATGGCGTCGACCTCTTGCTGAGTGAGATCGCCCTGAATCAGGGCAATTTGCGCGGGGCCAAAACAGACTCGCATCGGTCGCCCTCGTGCATCGCCAATTCGGCTGGGCAGCTGCCTCGCCCCGAAAGCATTTTACGCTTTCTTCACGGCGGCGACATTGAGCCGCCGCGCCGCCGCAAAGTCGCCTTGCCCTATCCCGCGACAATCACGAAACTGCGTGCCCTTTCAGGCGAAATCGGGAGTGGATTTGTGGTGATTGGCGAGCGCGAGAGGGGCGTGGCTGTGTCTAACGACCGCGAGCCGTTCATCCCGATCCGCAAGACCGACCTGGTCGAGCTGTTGTGCCGGGATTGGCCGCCGGGCATCCACGATCGCGATCATTTCCGCCGCTTCTGCCGCCGTCTGGATTCCACGCTCCATTGCGAATACCACGCGCGTCTGGAACAGCTCAAGGACGCGTACGCGGTTTTCGACCCCGATTCCGACACCGAGCCACTTGGACCGCACGACCCGAGTCAAACGGCGGGGGAAATCGAACGGCTGTTCGCGCAATTCATTGGGCTGTTGGAGCGGGCGAACTTCAAGCGGCTCGGGCCCGGCGACATGAGCGCCGCCCTGCACAGGCGCACCGATTGGGGAATCAACCTCGAGGTCGATTTCAAGGTCTTCGACCGCCTGGAAGTCTTCGTCCGCGGCGACGTGATCGGGCAGCGCACCCGGCGGCGCTGGCAGAACTTGATGCGCTTGGAAGAAATCCGCCTCCCTGTCTATCAGCGCCTGGTCGTGATGCTCAAGCTGCGCGAGGGGGCGGGGCATCCCGCACACGTCGATACCGACTCGGTCTATATCAAGCTCTTCAAGGACATCCCTAAGGTCGATCTCGAGATGTTGTTGCCCGGGACCCGAGTGAAGCTCAGCCTCACGGACCAGGGCAAGATCGTGCTGCCGACGCTCAGCGGAATCGCCATCACCATCTGGAAGCTGCTGCAGGGGGCGCTCACGGTGGCACTCGCGAGTGCTTACGAATCGCTCGCTGTTCTGAGCTTGGTTGGCGGCACGCTGGGCTATGGCCTGCGGTCTTTTTACGGATATCTGCAGACGAAGCAAAAGTATCAGCTCAGCCTGGCCGAGAGCCTCTATTACCAGAATCTCGATAACAACGCGGGCACCTTGTTCCGACTGCTTAACGAGGCCGAGGAGCAGGAATTTCGCGAGGCGGTCCTGGCCTATTTCTTTCTCTTGACCAAGGCGGGCGAAGCGGGCTGGAACCGAGTGCAGCTCGACGACGCGATTGAACAATTCCTCGACGAATCGATGCAACTCAAAGTCGCTTTCGAGATTGGCGACGCAATCGACAAGCTGGTCCGCTTCCAACTGGTGCGGCACTGCGACGACGGCCTGCTCCGGGCCGTCTCGCTGCGCGAAGCCTTAATGGCGCTCGACCGCGCCTGGAGCCACGCCGGACACGAATTCAACGTCGGCCACGCGCCCGAGCCGGCACCGGTCCGGCGGAGTGCATAAACCGTCTCGGCTATCGCGCCCTGAATTCGCTCAAAGACCGCCTCTGTTCGGGGTTCAGCGATGCGCCTGGCCTTCGCTGCGACACAATGGCGATTGCCTCGTCCTCAGTCTGAGCGACGCGCGTCTTCAACAACAGGGCGCAAGCGAAAGTCGCACTTCGCCCGTGTCCGTTGGCACAGCACAAATAGATGCCGGATCGGCGGGTGCCGTCGCGAAAGTTGAACCCCTGTTCAAAGCTGGCTGAATCGGGCGCGCAACCATCCAGGACCGGGATGCTCAGCCAGTTCAGCTTGACGCGCGACTCTTTGTCGCCCGCAAATTCGGCCGTGAAGTCGATCACGGTGGACGCCTCCGGCGGCAATTGTCGCAGGCGGCAGCGCCGGCCGACGAAGACTCCTGAACTGACTTCGTTCCAAATTGGCCCACGGGCGACCCAGTGATGAACGCGCCACACGATCCAGGTCAGGGCGAGGTAGGGCAGCATCAATGTGGCACGACCCATCCGCAACGAGCCCGCGGCAGTCTTGCCGAAAATCGTGTTCCATCTCCACAAATAGGCGAGACCCACAAGCCCCAGATCGAGCGATAGCCATGAGAGGAGGACGGCAAAAATCCAATTGGCATTCGTCGCGACAGGTATCAGCACTGCGGCGAGGCAAAAGAAGATGCCGGCGTAAGCGTACCGGGATCGAAGTCCGACCGCTGATTGCCTTCCGTTATGCTTGCTGATCGCCACGGCTCAATTGTGCCAGGAGCGGAGTCTGGATGTCGTTGGGCGCTAATCGCCGGGGGCCGGCACGCTTTTCACTGCAACCGCCCGATTCTACAAATGCAATCGAGCGAGCTTTTTGTTCAAGTAACCGCGAGCGCAGCACGATGATTCCCAGCCGGACCAGTCGCACCGCCGAACGGGTTGCCTTGCATCGGGCCGCGCATCAATTGTTGGATCGTCCGGCGGTCCTGGACGATCCGCTGGCGATCGACATCCTGGGAGCCGAGGTGGCGGCTGCCATTCGGGCCGACCCCGCCCGGTTCGAGACGGAGCGGCACGCGCGCTACCTGAGGGCCTTCGTGGCGGTCCGCGCTCGTTTCGCCGAGGATCAGCTGGCACGCGTCCGCGCGGCTGGCGTCAAGCAGTACGTGGTGCTGGGTGCCGGTTTGGATACGTCAGCCTACCGGATTTCGAAACCGGATCTGCCGCTGCGGGTGTGGGAAGTCGATCATCCGGCGACGCAAGCCTGGAAGCGCGAACGCTTGCGGGACGCGGGGATCGACTCCCCGGGCTCGGTGACCTACGTTCCCATCGATTTCGAGCACCAAACTTTGCCGGACACGCTCGCCGCCGCCGGTTTCGATTCGGCCGCGGGGGCGCTCTTTTCCTGGCTGGGAGTCGTCCCCTATCTCACCCCCTCTGCGATTCTGTCGACGCTGAGTTACATCGCCTCGGCAACGCACGCGGGAGGGGGTGTCGTGTTTGATTACTCCCTCGCACCGGAAGTCCTCACGCTGCGGCAACGCGCAGTCTACGACGCTTTGGCCGACCACGTACGCTCGGATGGAGAGCCGTTCCAAAGCTCGTTCGTCCCAGCCGAGCTGACGCAGCAGTTGCGCAGCCTCGGCTTTGCCTTTGCCGAAGATTTCTCAACCGAGGCCCTCAATGCTCGCTATCTGTCTGAGCGCGAGGACGGGCTCAGGGTGGGTCAACTGGCGCATCTGATATGGGCAGGGAGCACCTCGCATGCCCCCTGAGAAGGGGCAGCTTTACCCGGCCAGACGCGGCGTAGACAAAAGGTGCCGGAGGGCGCGTCTGTTGAGTAAGCCGCGATGCCCGACCAGTCGCGGTCCGCAGTTGCGGAAGCAGCGCATAAATCCTTTGAGCGCCGGAACTTCCTTGAATCGGGCGGCGCTGGTTTTTATGTTGAAATGAGCGCACGGACCGCTTTCAGTCGCTCGGAGGTTGCCGATGCCCATTCCGACACAGGCCGCCGAAACACCGGCCGCCCAAACACAGGCGGCAGGGGCACGCTGGCGTCGGCTGGTGAATCGCACGCTCCGCAGGCTGCGCTGGTCCGTGGCAGGCCGACGAGGGCTCTACGCGTTCCTGGCATTGGGAGGGTTCTACTGTGGCCTCTTCCTGGCCGCCCGCTTGACCGGTCTTTTCTCGCTCCCAACCAACGTCTGGGTCCCCGCCCTGCTTCCGGTCGCCGGACTATTGATTGGCGCGGCGTGGCCGCATCGGCCCGGTCCACGCGACGCGGCCCGCGTGGTCGATCGCGGGGCGGCGACTCATGACTTGTATCTGACAATGGTGCTGCTCGAGGGGAGTGCCGGCGAATATCAGCCCCTCGTGGCGGCCAAAGCCGAAGCACGGGCTGCCACGATCCGCCCTCGCGAGGTCGCCCCTCTGCGGATCAACCGGCGGCTGGCGGCTTTCGCGACGGTGCTGGCTGCATTGGTTGCCGGCGTGCATTTGGTTCCCCAATTCGATCCCTTCGGCAAGGTCGCGGCCGCCGAGGAAACGCGCGAGGAGCTGCGCCAGATCGAAGAGAGCAAGCAGGCGACGAAGGAACGCCTGGCGAAGATCGAGCGTGAGAATCTCTCCGATACGCAAGCCAAAGAAGTCAAGGAAGCGCTCGACCAGCTCAAGGCGGCGATGAAGGGGACTCAGATCAAAGCCCGCCAGGCCAATGCGAAGCTGCTGGCGGGGGCGCAAAAGACCGTCGCCGGCGAATGGCGGAAGATCAGCTCGGAGAAGCTCAGCGAGCTGTTGTCGAAGTCCGCGATGGCCGGGCAGCAAATGGGAAACGGCTCCGGCGCCATGCCCAAGAAATGGCTCGACGAGCTGCAGGCCGGCTCGACCGAGTCGCTCAAGAAAGAGTTTGCAGCCGTCCAGCGCGATCTTGAGGAACTGGCCAAAACGCAGGATCCGGCCCGCAAGGCGGAACTTGCTCAGAAGATCCGCGAGCGGCTCGACGCGCTCGCGCAGTTCGCCGAAGAGCAGTCGGGCTCGAAGACGTTGGCCGCGGCACTCAAGCGGACGCAAGAGCAGATGCGGATGGCCGCCAAAGCTGCCGAGGCTGCGTCGGGCGATCCAAAAGATCCGGCGACCGAGGAAGCGCTTAAGGGCGCCGCCGAGTCGACGAAGCTCGCCGACAAGGAGCTGGAGCAAATCGCCCAGTCGGCCAAGGACCTCAAAGATCTCGAGCAGGCCCTTTCCGTTTTGCAGATGGCAAAGGCTCTCAATAACAAGGACCTGCTGTCTGGGGAAAAAGTCGAGGGCCTGAAGTCGATGGACGAATACGAAGCCATGTACGCCAAGCTGATGAAGGACGCCACGCCCGACGGCGAGTTCGGCGAAGGGGGCACGGCGGAAGAAAAAGACTCGGCAAAGTCCAAGTTCAAGACGGAGCTTTCGAAATCACAGATCTCCAAGGGGAAGGTCCTGTTGACGCTGAAGACCAAAGGCATGGGCGAGCATGCCGACGTCAAGGAGCAATATCGGTCGGCCGTGCGCGACGTCAAGCAGGGTCTGAGCGAAGCCATTCTGCGCGAGGAAATCCCGCCCGGATACCACGAAGGGATCAAGGGCTACTTCGACTCGATCGAGGAAACGCCCCCGGCGGGCAAATGACGCACGCCCATGGCTAATCACAAACGCACCGCGCTCGCGGTCGCTGCAATCATTCTAGCGGGCGGTCTCATCGCTTTTGCGCTCAGGCCGCGGATGTTCGCTCCGAGCGGCCCGGTGATCAACGCTTATTGCGCTCACGACGCGATCTATGCGGACGCCATTTTCCAGGAATTCACGCGACAGACGGGGATCCAAGTCGACATCACCTACGACACCGAGGCGACTAAGTCCCTGTCGCTCGTGAATCGGCTCAAGCTCGAGCGCGAGCACCCGCAATGCGACGTCTTCTGGAACAACGAGCAGGTCGGCACGATGGATCTGGCCCGCGAGGGGGTGCTCGACTCCTACAAAGGGCCGGGCTACGAACGGATCCCCGCTCTCTACAAAGACCCCGACGGGCGTTGGACCGGCTTTGCCGCCCGAATGCGTGTCTGGATCGTCAACACGAAGAAAATGCAGCCCGATCGCGACAAGGTGGAAGCCCTGTTTAAGGAGCATCCCGACCAGGCGGTCGTCGCCAATCCTCTTTACGGCACGACGCTGACCCAGTTCAGCATCTTGTGGCAACTTTGGGGCCCCGAGCGGCTGAAGAGCTGGTGGGCCGACCTGCGCAAGCGCGGCCTGCGTCAGGTCGCGGGCAACGCCCCGGCCAAGGACGCCGTCGGAGAAGGCGTCTGCGAAATCGGCTGGACCGATACCGACGACTTCTTCGAAGGCTTGGATGACAAGAAA
>Ga0187781_10003594_pt1 | contig 11640 bp, 5 predicted proteins | sample 0715_SJ02_MP02_2_FD_132447 | JGI IMG/M metagenome (GOLD analysis project Ga0187781, IMG submission 132447) | Tropical peat soil microbial communities from peatlands in Department of Meta, Colombia - 0715_SJ02_MP02_20_MG | ecosystem: Environmental > Terrestrial > Soil > Wetlands > Peat | place...
AGGGAGAGCGTCGCCCCATCGTTGCGCCGGGTGCCGGTACCAGAGCACGGGATCGGCGGCGGAGAGCGGAGCTGCAGCAACGCTGCATAAGAGAAGTGAACGGAGGAGAAAATTGCGCATAAGGCCCTTTCCAAAGACAATCCGTCTCAATAGCGTATGTCCTTCATTTCCTGAAATCACGAGCCTCTATAGTAATTGCTTGCCTCAAGCCCCGCGGGCGAGTTTGGTCATTTGGATTCAACAGCCAGCCGAAACCCTAGAGGCTGGAAGTCAGCGCTTGGTCGAAACTCGCTGCAGCGTCCCCCCCTCGTCTAGTCGCAGTTTTGGCGGCACTCACAATTCGCGGACCACCGGCACCGAGGGCCGCGGTTCGACCTGCTTGGTCGTGATGAGGAGCATAGCCGACATCAATTCGGCACCTTCCCAGCCGTCCTTCACTGCCTCGATGTGAATCTCGCCCGGCCGCTTCGTGCTCTGGATGATCACCTGGGCAAAACCGTTGAAGAGCGAGCGCTTGGATGCTTTGTCGCTCTCCTGGCAGTTAGGGTCGCCGTTGCCTACGCCAATCAACTTACCAACGCCATAGACATTGAACGCAATCTTGTTGTTTGCGGTCGGCACCGGCCGACCCTCCTTATCGAGCGCCTCCACCTTGAGGATTGCCACGTCCTCTCCGTCCGCATTGATCTCGGTACGATCCGCGGTCAGGCGGATGGAAACGGTAGGACTAGTCGTCTCCTGCTTCTCGGCCAGAACGACCTTACCGTCCTTCGAAGCGCGCGCCTCGATCATGCCCGGCTCGTATTTCACATTCCACTCCACGTGTCCAAGGCGTGGAACCTTCTGGCTGCCCAGGCTCTTGCCGTTTACCAGCAACTCCACCTCGTCCAGGTTGGAGTAGACCCAGACCGGAATCTCGTCTCCCTCCCTGCCGTGCCAATTCCAGTGCGGGAACAGATGCAGCGACGGCTCTTTGCCCCACCATGCTTTGTAGTAATAGAAGTAGTCCTTCGGGAAACCGCACATATCCACGATGCCGAACTGTGAGTTAATCGAGGGCCAGCCGTACGGCGTCGGTTCACCGCGATAGTCGAAGCCTGTCCAGGCGAACCCGCCCGCCTCCCAATCGCGCGTGCCGTAGAAGCCCCACCACCCCTCCGGCGTTTCCCCCCACGGTACCACACCGTCGTAGCAGCTCACCGTGTTGCGTAGCGGATCGGTGGCGTACTCGCCGCGCGTGCTAATGGCGCTCGACGTCTCCGATCCGTAAAGCGGGCGCTTAGGATACTTCTTGTGGAACGGGTCGGGGTACTTCAGGTTGTAGTTGAAGCCTATGATGTCGAGCGCCTCGGAGACGCCCTTTTCGTTATCCCCGTTGACAGCAGCGGAGACCACGCGCGTTGGGTCGAGCTCGTGGCAGCGGCGCACCATGCTGGCGGCGATCTTGGCTCCCTCCTCGGCCATCGCGTCTTGCAAGAGCCACTCTTCGTTTCCGATGGACCAGATGATGATCGAGGGTGAGTTGCGATAGCGCTTGACCATCCCTTTCAGTTGCTGCAGGCCTTCCGCATTCGAGCTCATCTGGCGGGTCTCGCACATCATCAGCATGCCCATGCGGTCGCAGGCATCCACCCACTCAGGCGTGGGCATGTTGTGCGAGGTCCGCACGGCGTTGCAGCCCATCTCACGCAGCACGGCAAGCCGGAACCACTGCAGCCGGTCGGGTAAAGCCGCTCCCACACCCGCGTGATCCTGGTGATTGCAAGTGCCCTGGATCTTGAGCGGCTTGCCGTTGAGAAGGAAGCCCTTCTCAGCATCGAAGACGGCCGTGCGGACGCCGAACGTGACGCGCTCCGCATCGCGTACATTGCCCTCGGACTCGACCGTCACGATGGCAGAGTACAGATTCGGCTCATCGACCGACCAGAGTGCCGGATTCGGAAGCTTTGCCGTGGCGGTGTAGGTAGCTGAGCCGTCGACGGCGATAGACTTCGCAGGCGCTTCGGCGGTCGCCACGATCGCGCCCTTGGCGTCGACGATCTTCCAGTTCACCTTGGCGCTCGCGGCTTGCTTACCCTCATTTTGCACGACCGTGGCAAGCGCGAGTGTAGCCGAGTTGCCGTTCACGATCGAGCGCACGGTGCTGTCCCACCTTCCGAGATGGACGGCATCGGTCCTCGTCAACCAGACGTGGCGATAGACGCCCGCGCCCTCATAGAACCAACCGTCGCCGAAGCTGGCATCGACGCGGAGGACGATGTAGTTCTTCGCGCCGTAGGCAAGGAAGTCGGTGAGGTCGAAGCGGAACGGAGCATAGCCGTTGTCGTTGCGACCTACGAAGCAGCCGTTGACGAAAACGAGCACGTCACGAAAGGCCCCGTCGAACTCGACCCAGATGCGGCGGCCCAAGTCGCTCGCAGGAATCTCGAATTCGCGCCGGTACCAGCCCACGCTGGTTTCGGGATAGCGACGGCCAAGCGGCTTATAACCGTGCGACTTCTGCTCGTCATCATGGACGAAAGGTAGCTCGACGGCCCAGTCGTGCGGCAGATTGAGCGTCCGCCACTTGGAGTCGTCGAATTTGGCCTTGGCAAACTCGAACTCGCCGGTCTTGGAAAAGTCCCCCTGCCCGAAGCCGAATCCCAGGTCGCGGGAAGGATCGCTGCCGTGGCCGAAGGTGAACTTCCAGCCGAAGTCGAAGAGCAACTGTTCTCGCGGCGCAACGGCGGGAACTGCCGTCGCCGAGTCTTCGGGTATATCGCCTCCGAGCAGCACGGCAGTACGGGCCCAGGCGGAGCGGGCGGCCAAGGAAGAGGCGGAGAGAGCCAGTCCGGAACGAAGCAGATCACGGCGAGAGATACGCAGCATAAGGGCCTCCGTGGAATGAAGATATGACAGATGCGATGATGAAAAACCCTGGTTTCAAGTAACGCGAGCTGATTCCATCAGAGGTATGCATAACACTGTAAGGACTAGGAGGTCAAGCAAAACCAAAACGGCTTTTTGGCAAGGAGAAGCAATTGATCGAAATCCCTTACTGACTGCATCGCTGTGGAGACACTACTCATAAAGCAAGTTCGAAAAAGCATGTTAATATCGATTTACCGTGCGCCCGTCGTCCAGTCATGGTAACAAAGAGTTGGGAGGGATCAGGTGACGCGAGGACCCAGGGTCTCGGCGATGTTTCTGGGAGTGATTGTGGCTGCGGCAAGCCTTCTGCAGAGCGGGGCCATGCCGCAGGTTGTCAAAGCCCAACAAACCAGCTCTGAAGAAACCGGTATCGTCCAGCACCTCAACGCGGCCATTACTTGGTACAGGCAGTTAACGAGGGCCAACGAATCCGCAGGCCAGCCGAGCGATGCCTATTACCTGGAAAACGCGCGCAACCTCGCCAAGCAGGCGGTCCAGCTCGCGTTCCAATCCGCAGAGATAGAAGCCGCAATGCAGGCCACCGAAAAAGGGGGCGGAGCCCCTGGTGCGAGCCTCGGTCCCGCCGGCCAAACCTCGGACCAGCAGCAAAACATCGCCAAGGCCGCTGCCAGCACGGCCACGCTAATCGGTCAAATCCAGGCCCAAATTGAAGCCCTGAACGGGCAGATTGCAAAGGCTTCCGGGAAAAGACACCAAGAATTAACCTTGAAGCGTGAAAGCCTGCAAGAACAACTGGATTTCAACCAAGCCCTCGCGGAGGCGCTGCAGAAGATGACTACGTTCATGAGGGGCGCTGAGGCGACCTCAGGTGGATTGCAAAGAGAGATCGACAACTTGAAGACGTTGGTCCCCGACGTCTTCGCCAAAGCTCCCGAAAAGACGGCTGCAAGCGCCCGTCCCGGCTCCCCGCCCACTGCTCCGGAGGGGGCAGGGGTAATCAACCAGGTGTCACTCCTGTTCACAAGAATCGCCGGCCTTCGTGAGGTCGACCAGTTGATGGATGGCGCCGCCGGCGTGGCGGGTATGGCCCGCCGGCTCCAATCCCCGCTTCAGGCTAAGCTCCGCAGCACAATTCAGCAGGGGCGTGATCTGGCCAACCAGCCTGCTCCGCAAGATCCGACGAGCTTGGACGCCTACCGGCAGAAAATGAATTCACTTACGACACAATTCAAGCAGATTGCCAACGCCACCCTTCCCCTGGCACAAGAGATCATCCTTCTCGAGGACGTCCAGGCCAACTTGCGCCAGTGGCAGTCCTCAGTCCGCAGTGGTTATATCCATATCCTCGAAGCGGTTTTGATTCGTCTGGCGTTAATCATGTTGGCGGTAGGCATTGTCTTGGGGCTTTCCGAGATTTGGCTAAAGGCAACGTTTCGATACGTTCGCGATGCGCGCAAGCGCCACCAGCTTTTGATCGTGCGCCGCATCGTCACGGCCATCCTCATGGCCATAATCCTTGTTCTGGGATTCGTCAGCGAATTCGCCTCGCTGGCAACCTTCGCCGGTTTCCTGACCGCCGGCATCGCGGTGGCTCTCCAAACCGTCATCCTTTCGGTCGCCGCCTACTTCTTCTTGATTGGAAGGCATGGCGTGAAGGTGGGTGACCGCATCACGGTTTCCGGCGTTACGGGAGACGTCATCGATGTGGGCCTGGTCCGGCTCTTCTTGATGGAATTGGGCGGGGCAGGCCCCGACCTACACCCCACGGGACGAGTGGTGGTGGTTTCGAATTCGGTGCTTTTCCAGGGTGCGCTCTTCAAGCAGATTCCGGGCACGGCCTACACTTGGCACGAAGTGGTGGCGAAATTGGAGCGGGGCGGTGATTACAGCTTGGCGGAAAGCAAACTGCTTGACGCCGTCAACTCCGTCTATTCTCAATATCGTGAAAGCCTCGAGCAGCAGCACCAAGGGCTCGATAGTCTGGTGGCCGTTCCAGTGTCTGCCCCACGTCCGCAAGCGCGCCTTCAATTGGTGGGAAGTGGGTTGACCCTCGTGGTGCGGTACCCAGTGGTGTTTCATCGCGAGTCCGAGATCGATGATCAGATGGCTAAGAAAGTAGTGGAAGCCATTGAGAGCCTTCCGGAATTGAAAGCCACAGTAGGGGCGCCCACCATTCGGTCTGCGAACTAAGCTCGAGGGGCCGCGCAACCGGCCTCCAGCTTTATTTCCCCTTTCTGTATTCGATTTTCATCCTATGAAGGCAAAGTGGCATGACTAACTCTTTTGAGATTCTCCGATTCGAAGATTTGAAGATCCTGGTTCCATGTCCCCAATCATTCCTCAAATGGATCTCGGAAGAGGTGTATAAACTGCTTGCCAGCGCGTATAGCTTTCCACGTCCCCAGGGCCGTGCTCTGGTGGACCTATTCCTGATGCCTTCCATCCACCAAATGGGACTCCAGGATCCACGCCCATAGTGGGCTGATTGAGCTTGAGCACCCCGCACTCTGCCTCTTCCCGGAATAAACTCCACGCCTCAGGATCGCCTGAATATAGACTGGCTGTTAATCCTTGGGAAACACTGTTTAATTGTTGCAGGCCTTCTTTCAAATCTTTTATCACCTGCCATACGGCCACGGGTCCGAAAGTCTCCTCCTGAACGATTCTAAGGTTAGCAGAAGGCACAGCCAGAAGGGTAGGCTCAAACCAACAACCGAAGGTCCAACGAGCCGGGACTCTTCCGCCGTAAATCAGCTGAGCCCCTTGGGCCAATCCGTCCTGAACAACGAGTTCCAGCGATTTTTGTTTCTCCCTCGAGATGACAGGTCCTATGATCGTCTGCTCATCCATTGGATGTCCCAAACACATGGTTTGAACACTGGACAGTAATGCATCCTGAAATTCCCGCGCCCGGTCGATATGGACGAGGAATCGCCGCGTGGCCGTGCAACGCTGTCCGGCATAGGCGAATGCAGAAAAAGCCGCTTCCCGGGCAATACCGCTTATATCCACGTCCGGCATGATAATCGCGGCATTGTTTCCACCCAGTTCTCCCTGGAAGGTTTTGCCATGGCTCCCACAGAGGGTGGCCACCTCCCGGCCGGCCGAAATGGATCCCGTAAAGGATAGAAAAGGAATTTCCTGCCGGACAACAAGATTCCGAACTGCGGTCGGTCCCCCAAACAAGACATTTACCAGGCCATTGGGGAATCCAGCCTCAGAAATGGTTTGACTCAAGAGTAGCGTAGTACGGGGAGCCTGGAGGGCTGGCTTCCAAATCACGGCATTTCCGTGGAACAGGGCTGGACCTATTTTGCCAACCGGTATGGCAACGGGATTATTCCAGGGAGTAACCACGCCAACAATCCCACGGGGGCAATGACGCCCCCATATCTCGCCCGACCGATTTGGCTGGCTTGCCTGATTTTCGTTTTGCTCCACGGTTGCGCGAAGCAGGCCGATGGCGAACTGTATCTCCTGCCGCGCCAGGGTGATGGGTTTTCCCAACTCTTTGGTCATGGCCTCAGCCAGCTCATCTTCACGCGTCGCCAAAACAGAAGACCAACTTTTGAGTGTCTGGAGCCGGTAGGAGGGGGGAGTCCTGGCCCATTGAACCTGAGCCTGTCGAGCCAATTCGATAGCGACCTGGAAGTCTTCCTGGGTCGCCAGCGCGACATGCGCTAAGACCTTTTCCCAATCCGACGGATCATGCTGAGCCCACGTCTCGCGACTCTTCCCGTCTAAGCATTTCCCGCCACAAACTCCGGCAGGCAAGATCTCCCCCTGGGCCTGACCCCTTATCAATTCCCGGTCGGCAACCTTGCTCAGCAGTTCCGGGTTGGGGAGGAAACAGGGGGTTCCTCTAGCCTCCAGATTTGACACCTGGACCGCCTCGGCGATGCGATCTCCCATTTCCCGGGTACCGACAAGTCTGCATCCGGGAGAGGCGATGTCAGCTGTTCGCCACCCCTCCTTTAGGACCTGTTTCACAGCAGCCTCGATCCGGTCAGCTAGATCAAACATCCGGAAGCTGACCCGAAGCAACATGCTGAGAGAAAGAATCTGGCCGAGGGGATTGGCGATATTCTGCCTGGACAGATCATGGGCGGCACCGTGAGCCGTCTGGTACACCGCCCGACCACCGGGGCCAAAGTTTCCAGAGAAGCTCATTTCCCTGGCACCTAGGAGCAACGCGCCCAAATCCCCCAGAATATCTCCCATCATGTTGGAAGTGACGATCACGTCGAATTTCCGGGCGCAATGAACCAATTGGTATGCCGCATTATCCACTTCAAGAATTTCCGTGTAGATCCCGGAATCGCGGGTCATCTCCCGCAAGATATCTGTCCAGAGGCGGCTGATGGAGGGCATTCCTTCGGTTTTCACCACCAGTGTCAATTTGCCCCGCCGGGCCCGGGCCAGACCAATAGCCGTTTTCAGGATCCGTTCAACTTGACTGGAATGGTATTCGAGGGCATGCGAGGCGACGGTCTGATTTTCGCTCCGCTCCTCCCCCCATTTCCCCATGTAAATTCCTCCCACATTCTCCCGAACCACGACAATTTCCACATCCTCGAGAGCGGCTGGTTTGAGAACGCCAAAATCCTCGGTCTGAAGGATGGGGCGGATGGGAATAATTTTGCAAAAGAGGTCGAAACACAGGCGGAGGTCATAAACAAATCGGCCTCCAGCCGGGCCGCACAAAAGGGCCCCCTGCTGCTGGAAAACCTCCTGGCAGAACTTCTTGACCTCCTCGCTCAAGGAGCGACCGGTCTCCCTAAGCGCCACTGTCCCGATGCTGCCGCCAAAGCGGGTTCGGATGCGCATTGATCGTTCTGCTGTGGCGGCTTCCAGCACTCGTAAGGTGGGTTCGATAATTTCCGAGCCAATTCCTTCCCCCCTGAGTACGCCAATCAAATAATCCCCGCTAGCAGCATTTACGCTCCAGCCGGGAATAGTCCGATAGAGCGAACTGAAATCAAACATGCGAATTCTCATCCTTTCGAATATGGGCTGCAAGAAAATGGTGGATCTTACCGGAGATTGTCGGAATAGGCGCTTTGCGTTTCACCTCAATCATCCCGGCGTCTCTCCAGACTGTCCCCATCATTCGTTCCACCCCTTTCCCCTGGCTGATAGCCTGGAGAAAGGCCTCCTTCACCTCGTGCGGGTCCACTTCCCCCACCGCCGGGTGTATATAAAAAAGGAGGCGAGGGCAGCCATCCTCCCCCTCTTCTTCGACCAGTTGATAATGAGTAGGCGCGCCGCCGAACCGCCGCGGGAGAAGCTCGTCCATGATCCTGGAGACGTCCGTTTTTAGAAAGTTCATACCCCCCAGAGTAAGTTTTTCGAAGCTGCGGATTTTCTGAATGTGACGGGTCCAACCGCAGGACTGCAAGGGGCATCCACAATCGTAATCGCGCAAAACCGCCTGATCACCCAGCGAGACATTCACCAGGGTAAATGGAGATGCGGAGAGCAGAGTGGTAACCAGCAGACTTCCCGCTGGACAGTTGATTCCCTCTTCATCCGAAATCAAAGCCAGCCGGTCGCTCAAGAAATGAACATCGTCCGGTTCATCAGACCTAAGGCAGCCGTAGCCAATTGATCCGGACTCTGTAGTTCCATAGCGAGGAATGGCATTCACCCCTGAACGACGAATGATTTCCAAGCGAACAGCGGTGATCGGCTCACCGACCAAGGTCATTTGCAGGCCGGAAAGGGAGACTCCTGATCGCCCGGCAGCCTGGCAAAGCCGTACCGCCGGGCTGGTATAAGTTAGCAGATGGGGGATGGCGCCACGGCGCAAAACCTGGACAATCCACTCCAAAATCGGAGAGGGATCTTCCACTGTAGCATATTGAAGCCTCGGAAGAGGGCGATTAGACACCAGACTGGCTAGCCGCATTGCGCGTACGCTCCACCGGTAACGCAGGGCCAGCGCGGGAGAGGCGGGGTTCACATGCGAAAACCAGCGGACGGGACGGGCTCCGGCTTTGCTGTATTCCAGCAAGTGAACCATGGCGGATCCGCCGGGAATTCCCCAAAGTGCATGTTGCCAGTCCATTCCTCTCCGGGACATCAAATCCACTCGAAGGTTGGGTGTCCGGCTTTGAATGTACGGGAAATCAACCGGCATGGAACTCTCATTGCCCCGGCTGCTGCTAGTGTGGATTTTCAACCGTGCAACAGAAACCGATTTATGGAACTGCGCAGGGAAGGTGGGAAAAGTCTGACTCCCCCTAACCACAGGTTTGCGCCCCTTAAATTCGTCTACCGTGAGATATACTCCGCTCCTGTAAAGAGTTCGGAGGGTCCCTTCTACTCCCTGACTCTGAACCAGACGCCGCAGATCGCCTGCCTCACAGCCCGCTTGATTCATCAAGATGCAATAGGGATATCCTGGATTTGAAAAAATGCGATCCTGCACGAAATTCAGGAAAAGTCTCTCCCGGTTCATCAATCGCCACTCGATTTCATCAACTGCGGCGTCCGCACCCATCGAATGACGGAGAAAGGGAACAATGCCGGTCACAAACTGCAGCCCCAACCACAACTCTGAGGCTTGGTGGAAGAGGAAATCAGCGGGTCCTTGCATGCCTAGTTCTACTCCTGGCGAGGATAGAGCCCAAACCACTCCGCCAAGGTGACCCCCACAGGGAAGCGATCAAACAGATAACGAATTCTTAAGCGCGCCACAGGGTAATAAAGCAAAGCCGCAAGTCGAATCCACCAAGACGTCTTCTTGTAGGGGGCAATAAAGTTATTCCGCAGTGCCAGAGCGGAGCTAAAATGCAGCACGCGCAATAATCTTTTCCGTTTCCGGGTCAGGTATGAGGCGTTTCGATTAACCGTTCGGAAATTGAAGGAAACCCAATCCTCCAGCCGATCCGGTTTGACAAACCCATGCTCGATTGCCAAATCGAATACCGCGGTGGCAGGAAACGGAGTGTAAATGTTTATGCGGGGATTCGCGGCAGGATTTTCTTTGGATAGCCTCAAGAAGAGCTGTACAGTTTGAGCTAGATCCTCCAATTCCTCCGAAGGGTACCCTACCATGAAAAAGTAATGGGGTATGATGCCAAATGAAGCAAGGCGGCGATTAAAGCGGAGCAGTTCATTCAAATCCTGCTCCTTGTTCAATATCTTCAATATTTTTGGGGACCCGGATTCAATCCCCATCATTAAACGTTGGCACCCTCCCGCTCGAAGCAAATCCAACTCCTCATCCGTCAGACGGGAAAGCACGGAGAGATGGCCATCTAGCTTGGAAATTGCGATCCCGGGGACTTCAGCCCCCAGTTTTCGGAATATTTCCAGGGCACGTCCTTTGTCCACAAAGAAATTGTCGTCACAAAATAGAAAACCACCGATTCCATATTCCCGCACAAGGAATTGAACCCGGCGCAAAACCTCCTCAGCAGACGCCCCACGCCAGCGGCCGTGATACACGGCGGTATCCCAGCAGTAGCGGCATTTGAAATTGCACCCGCGGCTAGTTTCTATAGTGATGTGGCTGCGCCCATTGATCTGGACCAAATAAGGTTTTAAATCCAATAGATGATAGGAGAGCGGCAGTTGGCGGTCCAAATCAATCGGAGGTCTGGGTTCAGTTGAAAAGATATTCCCATCCTTTTTGAACCAGATCCCTCGTACTCGCTCCAGCGAGGTCTTCTCCTCCCAAGACCGAATCAGTTCGGCGAAAGTCTCCTCCCCTTCTCCCTGAACGACAACATCAATGTCAGGGTGGGAAAGGGTCTGCTCTGGCATCAGGGTGGGATGGACGCCCCCCCAAACCACAGGGGTGTTCCCATGCTGCCGCACCAGTCGCGACACCTCCAGGGCATTGCGAATCTGCGGGCCAGTCATGGAGGAAATGCCAACACAGGTAAGACCCTTGAGAAGTTCCTCCTCCAATATATCTCGCCAATTCAAGTGAATCCGCTGATCAATAATTCTTACGGTATAACCGGTCCGATCCAAAGGAGTAGCCACTGTCAGCAAATTCAAGGGAAGCTCGTTGCGCGGTTGAACCGGACCGCCGAATTTGTGGGCAGGATTGAAGAGTAAAATCCTTCGCATCGGGCTGCTCCGAAAATCTTGATTACCACTTGCCGACGAGACAAAAGCTGAGTATTTCGAAGAAATCCTACCAAAACCTCGTGGGGAAATCTTTTTCCCGTGTTGGTCTGCTCTTCGTTCTGGTCCAGTCGTGTCTGCCGCCCTTCAGGTCGCCTGTGACTGGCGCTCTGTAGCTCATACAACCGAGGCAGATGCCAGAAACTTTAAGTCCGGTCTTGCTGAGATTGACGTAGCCCATTTCTCGTCTCCAGTTTGGTCGAGGTGCCGCCGGAAGCGGGCTTCCGCCTAGGGGAACCGTCAGCCTTTCATCTGACGGGCCGCACCAAAGCTCAATAACCTCTATTCGTACGCGGCCAATCGATTCGCCAGCGCCCACCTCTTACTCGCGCCCAGATTAGGCGCTTCATGGGCGTACCTCGGGCATGGTGATAGAGGATGGCGGTGCGGGCGTAGAAGCCACGCGTGTGGGGCGAATCGCGAAATCCTAAGCGCTGTGCGTCGAGATGGTGGCAGAACTCGTGGCAGAGGGTGCTTAGAAATGTGCCCAGCGAGGTCACTTGCTTTCGCACTGCCGTACGCATCCAGACGCGGATTTCCATCTTTGCCCCCGTGTAGTCCCCAAAAAGCTCGGTCGCCCATCCGCTCTCGCGGACGCGAACCGGACGGGCGGCGAGCACACGCACTCCG
>Ga0187781_10003596_pt1 | contig 11629 bp, 4 predicted proteins | sample 0715_SJ02_MP02_2_FD_132447 | JGI IMG/M metagenome (GOLD analysis project Ga0187781, IMG submission 132447) | Tropical peat soil microbial communities from peatlands in Department of Meta, Colombia - 0715_SJ02_MP02_20_MG | ecosystem: Environmental > Terrestrial > Soil > Wetlands > Peat | place...
ATAATGGACAAGTTGTTGGTGAAGGTGAAGGGACTGCGCACGGTCCCGATAGCCCGAGCCGCGGTGCCCAGGGTGTAGGGGGCCGGGATCTGGAAGACATTCGGATTTGAAAAGTAGTTATTGATCCAGTTTCCGTCGGAGCCACCGCTGCGTGCCGGCGTGCCGACGATATCCGCCCGCTGCCAACCGTAAGTCCATATCGGGGTACCCCCACCCGTGGCCCAGAACTGAAGCGGCCAGCCGTCGTGAATGGTCCACACACCGGCGGTTTTCCAGCCTCCGAGGATGAGATCAAGGGCCCGCGGCAGGTTGCCAAGGAAAGCTCTTCCCCGCCCGAAGGGAAGGTCATAGGTATAGTTGAACTTCCACTGTTGTGGCATGTCGAAAGTGGAGAGGCTGCGTTCAAGGTATGGCCGATTGGGATCCTGGAGGCCATAATTCGCCGAGTTCTGGCCATAATTCGAAAGCCAGGTCACATTGGTGTCGGCGATCGAGGAATCGTCGATGGATTTCGACCAGGTGTAATTCGCTGAGAGTTGCAAGCCGTTGGAGTAGTGCTTTTCCAGCGTGATTTGCAGGGCATTATAGATGGAAGTGGCGCTGGGCGGTTCGTCCAGGGCCACACCGGTGAACTGCGGATACGGCAACATGAGCTGGAATTGCTGGACCGTGGGGCTGGAGAGAACGCTGTTGGAGTAATAAGAACTCGTGAGGACTGAAGCGAAGGGGTTGTTAACATAGTTGCCGAGGTTACCAATTTGCGTGGGAGTCAGGCTCTCAACCTGCGGCCCCAGGATGTCAAGACTATTGTCGCCCCCAAAATACAGACGCGTTCCTTTCTTGCCGATGTACTGCACATCGAGCAGCATACTGGAAGGCAGTTGACGCTCGATCCCGAAGCTCCAGCTTTGTTCGTAAGGAGTGCGTGCAGCAGCCGCCGTCCGGAGTGGTCCGACGGCCCCGTAGCCCACGTCGTTCAACACGCCGAGGGAGCCTCCCGGCGGCTCGATCAGCCCGTTCGGGAAGGGGTTGCTGAGATGCAGCCAGGGCGTCGCGCCATCGTTTTGATAAGTGGTCACCGCACTCGTAGTCTGGTTGAAACCCTGCGAGCCGTAGCTCAACAAGCCATTGGCCCCCGAGCGGGGCTGGCTGAAATAGATGCCGTAACCGCCGCGCAGAACGGTTTTGCTCCCAACCTCGTAAGCGAAGCCGAAACGGGGCTGCCAGTCGTTCCAGTCCGTCAGCCAGTCGGAGCGCACCTGGGCGTTATTGAACTCCTCTCCGCCATGAAGCAAGCCGAACCCGGGTACATAGAGGGGAGACACAACGTTGGGGTCAAACCAGTTCATGCGGTTATGGCGTTCGGTTCTGGGCAAAGAGACGTCGTAGCGAAGGCCCAAGTTTAAAGTCAGTTTGGGCGTAACTTTCCAGTTGTCCTGGGCGAAGCCGCCATATTGAAAGTTTTCCGACGCCACTTCAAACTGGATTTCGTAGTAAGCGTAGCCGCCCATCAACTGGCCCATCATGAAACTGGCCATGCCGTCGCCCCCGCACACGGTAATATCGGGGTTCGGGCATTGGGAACTGCCGAGACTGCCGAAACCTAAGACACCCTCCGGCGCGTTCGTCTGAATATAGTTTTGCTGGTGCAACCGGCCCTCGAAGCCGAACTTCAGCTCGTGTTTCCCCTTGATCTTCGTGAGCTGCTCGATCAGTTGGCCCGTGTCCTGGCCCTGCACGTAGTTGCCGTATTCATCCTGCCCGATGTCGGTGTAAGCGGCGGAATAATATCCGGGGTAAATGGATATGGCGGGAACCCCTAGAAAGCCGTTGCGATAAAGATAGGACGGAAAACCCAGGGCGCCGAGGGGATCCGCGTTCAGCTTCTTGTTGTAAGCGTCGATCAGCTCTGAGCCGCGTGTGAAGCCCAAGGTGCTGGTCAGGAGTAGCGTTGGACTGAAGGTGTGCGTGTCATTGATCGCGAACAGGTGTTGGTGGCTTTGGTTCGGCCCGCTCCCGCAAGGATCCGCGAAATTCTTGAAACAATTGTAGGGGGTACTGCCGCCCCAACCCTGCGAGTACTTGGCGCTGAGCAAATTCTTTTGGCTGAAGCGGTGGTCGATCTTGAGGTCGAACTGGTCGCTGCCATCGGAACTCGCACCTGAGGCAATCCAGTTGTCGTATATGCTTCCTCCAGGGATATTTGCCTGGGGAAACAGGTTCATTAACTTCTGGGCGACCGGATCAATCAGGTTTCCAGGCCCTGGGGTCAACTGGTAAGGCGTGCCGTTCAGGTTGGGATTGCCGGGACTGGAATAGGTGGTGAAATTGTTGAACGGGATATAGGCGCTGCGGTAGGCGCCGGCTGGCCCGTTCGCCGGGGTTTGGAAGGTGCCGGAATAAGGATCATAGAGTTGTCCCGCGATGACGCTGCAAAGTCCAGCGGCATTAAAGCTGCCGCCATTGGCGGCGCACAATTCGCCAAAGTCGCCGCTGCGTTCGGCGGTGCTGGGGACGCCCGCCATATAGGTTCCCATATAAGATTCTCGCGTACCATCCCAGTCAAAGAAGAAGAAGGTTCTATTCTTGATGATGGGCCCGCCGACGGTGCCGCCGTAGTTTTGCCGGTGCACGGGGGGAATAGGAGTTTGGGTTGCATCGTTGAACCAGTTGTTGGCGTCGGTGATGGCGTTGCGAGCGAAATCGTAGGCACTGCCGTGGAACGAGTTGGTGCCTGAACGCGTGACCATGTTCACGACCGTGGCGCCGGTAAATCCATATTCGGCGCTGAAATTCGTCTGCTCCACCTTGAATTCTTCCACTGCGTCCACGGACGGGGTATAGGTGACGTTCGTGATGCCGCCGTTGGGCTCGAAGTTGGTGATCGAAGCGCCGTCCATCAGAATGTCGGAATTGGCGCCGCGGCTGCCGTTGGAGATGAAGTTGGTCCCGGTGTCGCCGACAGAATTCGTGTCGCTCTGGTTGTTCATACCCGGCCCGAGTTCAGTGAAGTCCAGCACATAACGGTCCACCAGCGGAAGATCGTTGATGAACCGGCGATTGACCACTTGACCCGTCACCGCATCCTCGGTCTTAAGGTTTTGCACCTGGGCCTGGACCTCAACAGCTTGCCGCGTGGTAGCGACCTTCAGAGTCAGGTTGGCCGTCGCGTTCTCGCTCACGTCGAGTGTGATGCCGGTGCGCACCGTTCTCTCAAAGCCGGTCATTTCGGCGGTTACGGAATACAATCCCGGCGGAACGGAGGTAAACAAGTACCGCCCGACATTGTCCGAAAGAGTGGCGAAGCGATAGCCCTTTTGCTGGTCGGCAAGCGTCACCTTGACGCCTGGCACTACCGCCCCGCTGCTGTCCGTGATTTCTCCGCTCACGGTCCCGAAGTAGCCCTGGCCGACTAGCATCGCGGGCATTGTCAACAGAGTGGTTAACAGGAGTCCGCGGAGAAGCCTCCACGGCTCGCCGGATACGTAACTGGAAGTATCGACACGCATGTTTCACCTCGTAAAGGTTTTTCTAGCGCCCCGCATACGCAGAGGCAAGGGTCGAGGTAATTCGCGGGGTCGGGCGGGACACACTCCCGTCCTTCGCCCGCAGACTTTGGGGGGGGCGGCCGAAAAGGCTCTGTCGAGGAATGGCGCCGGCGCACAGGACCACACCCCCGCTGCCGGACGGGTATCGCGTTCGATGATAACTTCGTCGCCAGCGCCCACATGACTCAAACGAGCACGGTAATCGCTTGCCGCTTGTGCGGCTCGGAATGTGGATCACCCGGTTGCCCACCCGGAATTATACACCCACTGGGCGGGGCTAAGATCGCCAGAGTCAGCACGGCCGACCGCTAAGGCGCGCCATGCGAGTGCCGATAAGGATAGGGAGGGGATATCTACCCTCGTGTCCTTGGGTGACACCGGCATGCGCAGTAGGTCAATTTCGTGGCGAGTGGCGACGCTCATCTTCTGGCTCTTGGGGTCGCAGCTTTCAGCACGCGCGTTAGACCCAAGGCAAGCCCTTGACCAGTACCACCACGATGTCTGGGGGCAGGGCAGTGGTTTGCTGGGCAGTACCATCTTTGCTCTGGCACAGACGCCGGATGGATACCTTTGGTGCGGTACACGCAACGGACTATTCCGATTTGACGGCGTGACCTTCACACGCTTCAGCCGCCGCAACACGCCGGCATTGGAAGACAACGAGGTTACGGCCCTGCTAGCTGAGGGCGACGGCACCTTATGGATCGCGACGAGTGCCGGAGGCCTTTTGTATTATCGCGGCGGGTCCTTTCAGCGAATCGGCGCTTCCGAAGGGCTGACGGAAGACCACATTCTCGACCTCGCCAAGGCAGCCGATGGAACCCTGTGGGTAGGGACGGAGAAGGGTCTGTATGTCCGGCGAGGATCGCGTTTCACCCGCCTGCAAGACCCTCGGGTCCTGGGGCACGTGCCAAACCTGTTGGGTGATCGCAGGGGAAACATGTGGGTGCACACCGACAGTTTCTTCATACGTATCTCCAAAGGCGCCCTGAAGGAATTTGATCTCGGACCCGCTTCTGACTCGAGTCTGCTCTACGAAGACTCGTCGGGCGGGATTTGGGTGAGCACCACTCGAGGCCTCTATCGGCTGACGGAAACGGGCGCGCAACGCGTCTCCATCCCCGGCATGGATGGCGACGACCTGGACGCCATACTGGAGGATTCTGACCACCAGCTTTGGGTGGCCGGCGAGAAGCTGCAGGTTCTCCCTCCCGGATTCACGCTGAGATCCGGCTCGGGGCCAGTTCATCGGCAGTCCGGGATGAACATTGGAACCGTCACGGCGGCGATGGAGGACCGGGAAGGAAATGTTTGGTTCGGCACCTCGAAAGGCGAGCTGCACAAATTCCGCAACAACATGTTCACCACCTTCGGGCCCCGGGACGGCCTCAGCAGCGACTACATTTACTCGGTCTATGAGGACAACGAGGGAGTGCTGTGGGTGGGCACGCCGGCGGGACTCAATCGGATTGAGGGCGGACGCATCCGCGTTTATACCACTCGGGACGGGCTCCCTAACGACCATGTGAACGCGCTGGCGGGAGGCCGAAATCATACTCTTTGGCTCGGTACGAGCCATGGACTATCGGCATTCCGGAACGGCCGTTTCACCAATCTCCATATGCAAGATGGCGTGTCGAGCGACCTTGTCAGCGTGGTGCAGGAGGACAGTCAAGGAACGCTTTGGGTGGGCACTCGCTACAGTGGCCTGGACGTGCGTGGCGAATCCGGTTGGCGCCACTACTCCGCGGGACACGGTCTGGCCGGCGACACGGTACGCGAAATTCTGGAAGACCGCACGGGAGCCATTTGGGTTGGAACCGGCGAAGGGCTGACGCGTTTCGATCGCCAAGGCGCCCACACTTACGCCGGCGCCTCAGGGTTCTTGCACAAGTCGGCGACGGTGCTGGAAGAGGACCGCGACGGCTCGCTCTGGATCGGGACTCCCGCAGGGCTTAACCTTTATCGAGGCGGCACGTTTAGAGCGCTCGGCAACGCCGCCGGCCTGGAGGACGCGGTCGAGCAGATTCAAGTCGATCAACAGGGGGGCATGTGGCTGGCGGGCGCCGAGGGAATCGTACGGCTCCGGCGCAGTGATCTTGAGGACTTCCTGGGCGGAAAGACTGCTAAGCTATCCGTCCAGACCTATGGCACCGACGACGGGCTCGCCACCCCGGAATGCAGCGTCAGTACCCACCCGCTCTCCTGGCGCGGCCGTGACGGCCGCATCTGGTTCGCCACTACGAAGGGCTTGGCCATGGTGGACCCGTTGCACCGGCCGCAGAATCCGTTTTCCCCGCCCGTGCATATCGCGAGCCTTCTCGTCGACAATCGGGAGGCCGATCTGCGGCGTGAGGTTCGCCTGCCACCCGGCCGGCGGAAGCTGGAGATTCGATACACGGCTCTATGCCTCCGAGACCCTTCGCGTGTGCGGTTCAAGTACAAACTCGACGGCGTAGACCGAGCCTGGGTCGAGGCTGGGAGCCAGAGGAATGCGCTCTACGATAATCTCGCCCCAGGCCACTACGCGTTCCACGTCCGCGCCTGCAACGATGACGGCCTCTGGAATGAGGCGGGCGATACGCTGACCTTTTCCCTGGCGCCTTTCTACTACCAGACTCGGTGGTTCTATTCCGCTTGTCTGCTTCTTACCCTATCAGCAATCGGCGGGGGGTACCGGGTCCGCGTGCACAGCCTGCGCCTGCGGGAGCAGGAACTGGCCCTGATGGTCGACGAGCGGACGCGGGACCTGAAGGAAGCCGAAGCGGAGATGCGCAAGGCCTGGGAAGCTGCCAACGCGGCAAACCGTGCGAAGAGCGAGTTTGTGGCCAATATGAGCCACGAGATCCGAACTCCCATGAACGGCGTCTTGGGTATGACCGACCTCCTACTGGAAACTTCCCTGACCTCCGAACAGTTGGAATACGCGAAGATGGTGAAGTCCTCAGCCGATTCACTCCTCGCTATCATTAACGATATTCTGGACTTTTCAAAAATCGAAGCCGGCAAGATGGAATTGGACAGGGTGGATTTCGGGTTGCGTGCCAGCTTGCAGCCCATGCTCAACACTCTGGGTTGGCGCGCCCGGCAGAAAGGGTTGAGATTCGATTGCCTCATCGACCCCGATGTCCCGGAGAATCTGGTCGGCGATCCGGGCCGGCTTCGGCAGGTGCTGGTCAACCTCCTGGGCAACGCGATTAAATTCACCGATTCGGGCCAGGTGGATCTGCGGGTACAACAGGCCGGCCGGGATCGTAGCTCGGTCTCCCTCCACTTCCTGGTGCGCGACACAGGTGTAGGCATCGCGGCCGGGAAGCAAGCGTACATTTTTGATGCCTTCACGCAGGCAGATGGCTCAACGGCTCGCCGATTCGGCGGCACGGGCCTGGGACTTACTATTTCCCGTCAGCTCGTGGAGATGATGGGTGGGTGCATTTCCGTGGAAAGTTCCCCGGGCAAGGGAAGCACGTTTCATTTCACTACACGCCTGGGATTTGCCGAGACGGCCTCCCCAACGGCGACGGCGAGAGAACAGGCATCGTCCTGCGCCCCTCCGGCGCGCGATACCCAGCGCGTGACAGTGAAATCCCTGCGTATTCTGCTCGCCGAAGATAATCCGGTCAACCAAAAGCTGGCTGTGCGCCTTCTTGAAAAACGCGGGCACCAGGTGGCCTTGGCCTGCAATGGACGGGAGGCGCTGGCCTGTCTTGACAACGGGAGGTTTGATCTCGTTCTCATGGACGTGCAGATGCCAGAAATGGATGGGCTGGAGGCCACTCGCACCATACGACGTAACGAAGACGGTACTGGCGCACATCTGCCGATTGTTGCGATGACCGCCTACGCCATGCAAGGCGACCAAGAGCGCTGCCTGGCTGCCGGCATGGACGGCTATGTGTCCAAGCCGGTCAGCCCCAAAGAGCTTTTCGCCGTCTTGGAATCCCTGAGGCTCTAGCACAACCGCGACCCTCGTCCGATCAGTCGCGATCCACGGGCCAGTGTTCACGCACTCAATCCAGGTAAGGTTGACTCCGTTTCGGGTGCCCAGTTCTGGTAAGATGGGCGGCGGATGATTCGAGGAGGGTATTATGCGTTTCTGGCAAGCGCTGGGTTTGGTCTTCTTTCTGGGGGCATTGACCTCGGTATTGCTGGCGACGGACATCTCAGGCAAGTGGACGGGCACTGGCGGGCAAGGGCCGGAGTGGGTCTTCAACTTCAAAGCCGACGGGAGCAAAGTCACCGGTACCATGCAAGGCGGGGACGGAAAGGAGCGGCCCATCAACGAGGGGAAGTTGGAGGGCAACACCCTGTCATTCTCCGTGGACTCCGAGTGGCAGGGCCAAGCTATCAAGCTGGTGATGAAGGGCAAGGTTTCCGCAGAAAAAATCGAGCTTCGGGTTGACACCGAGGATGGTGCGTGGGGAACCGACCTTGTCTTGACGCGCTCATCCAAATAGCAGTCTCGGCGGTCCCTGCGGTGCAGGCAGGACGCGCTGTCAGTTGGGGCCGTTTCGCTAGAGGCCTCACGACATCGCGCCTGCTTCTGTTCAATTGCTAGGGACGAACTCCAAGCGCCTTTAAAGTCGCCGGATCGAGTTGGCCAGACGGGCTCAAACTCTGGGCCTCTTGGAATTTCTTGACCGCACGGGCGAGGTCCCCGCCAGGGATGCAGTCGACAATAAAGTCGGATCCCAGCTTGTTGAGCGCAACCTCCGCATCGCACGCAATCCGTCCTGAGTGGCCGGTCGGCTTCTCTGAACCAGCTTTTTCAAGCGCTGCGATAACCTCCCGATCAGTCGGATTAGAATAGTCAATCGCGAGTCGTCCTTCGCGATCCCGGGCGTTCACGTCGGCGTGCGCGCCAATGAGATCGAGAACCGCACCCGGCCAGCCGTGCATGACGGCCATCATCAGCGGCGTTCGTCCGTCGAGGTCCGTCACCGTAACGTCGGCGCCGTGCGCCAGCAGATCGTGCACCATCTTCTCTGAGGCGGCCAGTTCGAATTCGACGTAGCCGGGAGGCATCTTACGCTCGGGCGCGAGCTGCGCGCGGCGACGCGAGATGAAACAACCGGCCGCCAGGAGCAGTGGCGTTTGCCCCGCGGTCATGAATCCCCTGGCTGTCGTCTCGCTGCGCACGTTGACCTGCGCGCCCCGTTCGATAAGTAAGTCCAGTATTTGTGCGCGACATTCCAATGCGGCGTGCATGATGGGTGTCCAGCCAGCCTGGTCGCGCTCGTTCACATCGCCGCCGGCGGCGAGCGCCTCACGGACGGCGTCGATCCCGTCCTGCTCGTGCCCGACCGCGTGTCCTTTGTGCACGGCATCGCATACGGGCGATTTCGACTGTGCCAGCAAACCAGGAGATAGCAGGAACACTAAGCCTATCCGGCCCCAGCAAGAAATGCCCAAGGTCACCTCCCTCCCTAAACATGTGACACCGCCCAGGGACAGAAAGTTCGTTTTTTCCAATGGTTGCAAGGGCCGTGGAGGTTAGAAACTTGTGATCAGAGCGCGAGCGTGGCCGGAACCAGAACTCGCTGCTTGGGGATAGGTACAATTCCGCCGTGCTCGAAGCCAAGAGAAACGGCCACGGCCGCTCGATTCACTTTTTTATGGAAGTCAGTCGCGCCTTCAGGTCCGCGGCATTCGCATCGCAGTATGTAGGTCTGCTGTCGCTCTGAAAGGCTGCCGTACCGTCCTGGCGGAACTCCATGGCGCCTTGGCCACGACTCTCAAATTCGCCCCACTCAGGCAAGTTCGAACCATTGGGGTTACCGGTCTTCGCAAAATTGGTCCAGTACGTCTGCACGATCTCGGCAAGCCGGTCATCGGTCGCTTCAAATGGCAGCCAATTCCAGGTGGGTATCCGGAAAGCTCCGAACACGTACGGCAGTTCCAAGCTGTGAAACGACCCCAGCGATCGTTGCCCCGCACCTGGAACTGCGCGCTCGAACAGGTAAAAGTATGCGTGATGTCCTGCGCTCGTGTGAAGCGACGCCATCGCCATGCCGGGACAGGTGCCGATCAGATCGTTCAGCCAGCCATCGGCGGCTTCGGTGCGGTGCAGCGCACTGTCGGCCAACACGGCCATCAAGACGACCGGCGTGAATCCTCCATAGAAAATCTTGATGGTTTGCACCGCGGCAGCGTCGAGGCCGGAGGATGCCCCGGCGCTTCGCCCGGGGCGTGCGCGAAATGCGCTCATTTCTCTGCCGTTGTTGCCGATGATGAAATCGACGGGAAGCTGCCGGCCCTGGGCAAATAATTCTCCCGGCGCCTCGCGGAGAAACCATCCGTCCACCATCAAACCCGGATTGGATGCGGTTTTCGCTACCTCGCTCGACTTCTCGACGATCGTCGCCACGGGCATCGAGCGCATCCGCTCGATCGCCTGACCGCCACCGGCTCCGAGGGCACGCGCGACCAGCTCACCGAACTGCTCGCCCTTGGCCAACGTGGCCGGATGGTGGGCCAGCAGAACCGGCCCGCTCTCCATAATCGCCCGTTGCATTAATCCTCTCGCGAGCGGAGAGCACAATAGCAGGCCGGCATCCATGGCGCCCGCGGATTCTCCGAACACGGTTACGCCACCAGGATCGCCGCCAAATTGCGCGATGTTTTGATGGACCCACTGGAGAGCGGCGATCTGGTCGAGCAGCCCATAATTTCCCGAAGCGTGATGCACCGATTCCTGCGTCAGTTGCGGATGTGAAAACGACCCCAAGATGCCGAGTCGATAGTTGATGGTGACAACGACGACGCCTTTGCGCGCCAGCGTCGTCCCGTCGTAGGAGCTTTCCGCGCCGCTACCCACCACGTTCGATCCGCCGTGGATCCAAAACATCACGGGTGCGGCGTGTCCGGGTGGCCACTCCGGCGTCCAGACGTTCAGGTAAAGACAGTCCTCCGACATCTCGATTTTCCGCTGGGGATAGTCGTGACCGTATAATTTCGCCAGCGGCGCAAGGAAAGCGGCGGTCCCCAGCGGATTCTGACTGCAAGCGGGGCCATAGCGGATCGCTTCCCTGACGCCCTTCCACGCGACGACCGGCTGCGGCTCTCGCCAGCGAAGACTTCCGATCGGGGGCTGCGCGAAGGGAATTCCCTTGAACACCGCGCCGGAGGCTGGAGCCACTTGTTCAATCCCGCGAATCAGGCCCCCGGTGATGTGCACAACCGGTTGGCGCTCAGCCCGCTGACCCGCAGCCAGGGCGAGAACCGAACAGCAGCAGGTTATCCACAGAATTCGTCCGGTCACAGCTTGGCACCTGATAAAGCCGCTGCCGCAGGATCGACGCAGGAAAAGTTCGCGGCCTCGCTGAAAAGAATGGTCGGGGCGCCCAGATTTGAACTGGGGACCTCTTGGTCCCGAACCAAGCGCGCTACCAGGCTACGCTACGCCCCGACAAGCAGGTGTCAGGTTCCAGGTGTCAGCAAAGACTGATCCTCTTGCCCGAAACCTGATACCTGGCACCTGAAACCTAATTTTTGGTCGGGACGGCCAGATTTGAACTGGCGACCCCTTGCACCCCAAGCAAGTGCGCTACCAGGCTGCGCTACGTCCCGGAAATGCAGGTGTCAGGTTCCAGGTGCCAGTCTACTGCGCCCGAGAACTGTGACCAGGGCGAGGCCTTAGGTGTCCGTTCGCGAGGCGCTAGCAGGGTTTAATCCCGACGCCCGAAACCTGACACCTGCACCCTGATTATTATCACTTGCGCAAAAGCATTGTCAAGATGGACTGGAGTTCGTGACGAATGGCGCGGAGGTGGGTTGCATCCAGGCCGGGGGGGAAGAGATGCCGTTGCTGCTCGACCTCGGCGTGCGAGTCTTTGGCCAGATAATTTCGCGCTCCGGAGATCGTGAAGCCCTTGCCGTAAAGTAAGCGCTTGATCTCGAGCACGAGTTCGATATCCCGGCGGCGGTAGAGGCGATGGCCGGATTTGCTTTTGGTGGGTTTGAGCATCGGGAACTCGGTTTCCCAGAAGCGCAAGACGTACGACTTCAGACGCGCGAGTTTGCTCACCTCGCCGATTCGGAAATAGAGTTTGTCCGGGATAAAGACTTCGGAGAGCGAGGCG
>Ga0187781_10003597_pt1 | contig 11629 bp, 12 predicted proteins | sample 0715_SJ02_MP02_2_FD_132447 | JGI IMG/M metagenome (GOLD analysis project Ga0187781, IMG submission 132447) | Tropical peat soil microbial communities from peatlands in Department of Meta, Colombia - 0715_SJ02_MP02_20_MG | ecosystem: Environmental > Terrestrial > Soil > Wetlands > Peat | place...
CGAGGCGCTTCAATCTAAGGCCCGCCGGCAGAGCCGGCGGGGCTCTTTCTGGTAGGTTTAATCTCACGAAACCGTCCGTTGCTCTCAAACTTTACCGCGACGAATTTCGGCAAATCGTTGGAATTACGGTGACACCGTAATTCCTCTGGCCGGGGATCAAGCGGCCCCCCCGGCTATCCCAACGCGGGCCTCGGGCGCAATGTCGAGCCTGTCACGGCTTCCTGATCGGAGAGAGCCCCGAAAACGGATCGAACCGATAGTTCAGTCCGACTCGCACGACGTTCACTCCGACGTTGCGGCTATAATTGCCGCTCCAGCCCGAGCCGCCAGTCCCGCCGTCCGCTGCGAGGCTTGCGTAGAGATATTCGATCCTCGCCGTCCAATTCCGGTCAGGGAACACGAGCCACTCGGCGCCGCCCCCGGCCGTCCAGCCCGTGCGGGTGCTGCTGGAATTGAACGAGCTCACGTCGCCATAGGCAAATCCCGCCGTTCCGTAGACCAGAAGGGTGGGCGCGACGATGTAGCCCAGTCGGCCCCGCACCGTGCCGAGCCAGGAGAGGCCGAGATTGCCGCCGCTGCTGCCGACGAGAGGCGCGAGAAACCCTCCGGCCGGCGTGAACGGGCTGGGATAGAAGCCGGCGAAATTCTGCCGGCCGTCGACCGAAACGCTCGCCCCCTGAAAGTCGGTCTCGACTCCGACCAGGAAGCTTGGTCCGAGCTGATAATTATAGCCGATCTGGCCGCCGCCGATGAAGCCGCCCTGATTGCCGTTGGGAGTCGACCCTCCGCCAGGGAGCAGGAAGAAGTTGCTCGCGCCGCCCCCGCCCGGCGCCGTCGCAAGAAGCGCATATCTAGGATCGGCATAAGGGAGATACACAGTGTCGCCGTTGCCGCTGAGCCACGTTCCGCCAAGGTTCACGCCGACATAATATCCGCTCCAGCTCGGCGGCGGCGGAGCGACCGGCGGAGGGGCTTTCGCTGAGGGAAGGTCGGCGGCGCGCGCCGAGCCAGCCGCCAGGATCGCCAATAAGGCGGCGTAAGCAAGACCCTTGTTCATGACGCAACCTCTCATTTTCCTATCGTCATAGTAGGATATAAAGACCCATCCGAGCTTCGAAAGCAAGCGACGGAGCGGGCGCGGTCGCTCTCCAATGCGCTTTGTGCGTGGTGTGTTGTACTTTAGCCACACCATCAGGCGCGCCGCCAGATCCGTTTTCGACGAAGCGAGACTGATATTTCCTATCTTTTACATAGATTTATGGCCATGGATGAGGCGGCCGGAGTCGATTTCCAAGTCAAGGCGGTCGATGATGCTCCACTCGGTTTTCGGGTAGCTTCTAAGACGAAGCAGACGCGGGGCCGCGCCGTCCGAGATGGCGACGCTGACGCGCCTGACGCCGCAGCCGCTTTTTTGGTTACGGCGCCAGTGCACATTATTGCTGTAATCGGCTGGAAAGCGCGGAATAATGGGAAATCAATATCCTGTCACCGCAACCCGAAAAGGATGGAAGCGTCATTGCGAGCGAAGCGAAGCAATCCAGGGTCGCGGCTGAAACTTCCGACGTTGATCTCGGCGGCGAAAATTCCCAATATTGCTCGTGTAGCCCTGGATTGCTTCGCTTCGCTCGCAATGACGGCTTCCAATTTGATCGGAAATTGCTCTAATGCAAAAGATATGTCGTCAGCTCACCGATTCCCTTGCGATCGGAAGACGCGCTAAGCCGCCTACGCCGCGTCCTGCAAGGTCTCGTAGAAAAACCGCAGCACATGCGCGTCGCCGCTATCCTCGACGGGGATGTGCCAGAATTTCGAGTCCATGTTGGGGAAGCGCTCGAACGGCAGCTGAATCTGCGTGAGCTGGGCGTGGTTGCGCCGGCCCCGCATCATGGCGCCCTCGAGCATTCCGAGCAGGTCCGCATCGCATTCCGGCGCCTGGGCGACGGTCAGGGTGACGTTCCTAGCAACCGCCAACGACCGATCGAACGCTCGGTCGAAACTTACCGCCGCCATGATTCGCTCCAGGGGGACCACACGTCGCTTTTGTCTCTTAGAACCTCAACTAGCGCAATGGTGAAATTAGGGCAGGCTTAAAATATTCCCCACAAACGAAAAGACAGACCCTAGCGTCGCCTTGCGGCGCTACCCCCCCCAACGCTCCTCGTAAATCATCTCCTCCACCGGCAGCCGCTCGGCCCAGCGCTTCACCTCGAGCTCGGGGCGGACGTAGCTTTGCTCGATAAAACCGACACATAAGTATGCGACGATCACGATCCTCTCGGGAATCTCGAGGATGGCTTTGACGTCGTCCGGGCGCAGGATGCTGACCCAGCCGACGCCCACGCCTTCGGCCCGCGCCGCGAGCCACAAGTTCTGCACCGCGCAGGCGGTGCTGAAGAGATCGGTGTCGGGTTGCTGGGTGCGGCCGAGCCCCGTGAGCCCGAAACGCGCGCGATCGCAAGTCACGCAGATGTTGAGCGGCGCGCGCAAGATCCCTTCGAGCTTGAGATTGCGATAGAGCGCGCGCTTTTCCTCAGTGATCTCCTGCTCCTCGGCGGCGGCGGCGCTTTTGAAGGCGGCCTGGATCCGCTTGCGCGTCTCAACGTCGCGGATCAGGATGAAGTTCCAGGGCTGCATGAGCCCGACCGAGGGGGCGTGATGCGCGGCGGCGATGAGGCGGCGGACGAGCGCGCGCGGGACCTCGCGGTCCAGGAATTCGCCGCGCACGTCGCGACGCTCGTAGATCGCGCGATAGACGGCGCCGCGCTCCGCCTGGGTGAAGGCGGCGGCGGGCTTGAGCTCGCTCTCAGACATCGCAAACGCCGAGCGCTTGCGCAAGACGCGCGAAATCCTGATGTGCGCCCGGCAGGCCGAAACGCAGCCACTGCGGCCGCTCCGGGAAACGGCGCGTCAGAATTCCGCTTGCGCACAGGCGGTGGAACCAGGCTTCGGCCTTCTCGCTCTGCGCCAGCCGGAACAGCGGCGCGCCGCCGACAATCGAAAATCCCGCCCGCCGCAGCAACGCGTCGAGACGGCCGGCGGCGCCCTGCATGACCTTAGCGCTCTCGGCGAGCCACGCCGCGTCGGCGAGCGCCGCGGCGCCGACGGCGAGCGCCGGCCCGCTGACGCTCCAAGGCCCGAGCTCCATGCGCAGCCTCTCGGCAAGGGCGGCGTCGCAGAGCGCGAAGCCCAGTCGCAGGCCTGGCAGCCCGTAAGCCTTGCCGAAGGACCGCAGCACGACGAGCCTCGTCCCGGCGTCGGCCGCGACGCTCATCTGCGGCGAAAAATCCATGAAGGCCTCGTCGACGATCAGCACGCCGCCGGGCGCCATGCGCCGCGCAAGCTGCGTCAGCGCCTGGGGCAGGCAAAGGCGTCCATCGGGATTGTTGGGATTGACGACTATCGCGACGTCAGCGCCGGCGAGGTCGTCGAGGCTTTGCGCCTCGAAGGCGCGCGCGCCGGCGGCGCGCCAAGCGGCGGCGTGCTCGGCGTAGGCGAGGCCGAGCGTTGCGACGCGGCGGGCCAGAAACAGCCGCGGCAAGCATTTGATGAAGGCCTGCGACCCGGCGCCGGCGACGACCGCGACCTGCGGCGGCGTCCCATAGGCCGCGGCGGCGGCGGCCTCGGCGGCGGCGACGGCGCTCTCGTCCGGCAGCCGCGCGAAGGCCTCGGGCGCAATCGCGGGAATGGGATAGGCGCGCGGGCTGACGCCGGTCGAGAGATCGAGCCAGGGCGTCGGGGCGTCGGGAAAGCGCCGCCGCGCCGCGTCGAGGCCGCCGCCATGGACGATCCGCTCCGGGGGCGGGGACGCGACATAGCGCTCGGCGAGGCTCATCGCGCGATCTCCAGCAGGGCGTCGACATCGAGATGACGTTCGAGATGCGCGGCGAGGGCGTCGAGCGTCGCCTCGATCGCGGCCTCGTAGCGCAGCGCCGAGGGCGCGACGCCGAGCCGTCCGAGCAGCGCGGCGCGCGGAGCCTCCTCGGCGAAGAGGCCGTGCGCATAGACGCCTTCGACAAGGCCGTCGGCGGAGGCCGCGCCGTCGCAGCGGCCGTCTGCGAGCCGCAGCACGGGCCGGGCGCAGTCTGGACCCGCCGTCGCGCCCGCATGCATCTCATATCCCTTGAAGGGCGCGCCGCCGGCGACGACCTCGCCGCGGACCTCGCGCAGGGTCTTCCTTCCTTCGAGCACGGTCGTCACGTCCAGGAGCCCCAAGCCTTCGGTCTCGCCCGGCGGCCCCTCCAAGCCCAGCGGATCGGCGACGCTCTTGCCAAGCATCTGATACCCCCCGCAGATTCCGAGCACGCGGGCGCCGCGGCGCCGATGCGCAAGGAGATCAATATGCCAGCCCTCGGCGCGAAAGGCCATGAGATCGGCGATCGTCGCCTTCGAGCCGGGGAGGATCACCAGCGCGGCGTCGCCCGGCAGCGGCGTCCCCGGCCTGACGAATTCGACGGCTATTCCCGGCTCGGCCCTGAGCGGGTCGAGATCGTCGAAATTGGCGATGTTCGGCGGCGCGGGCACGGCGATCTTGACGCCCTGCCCCGCCCTGCCGGCGTGGCGCAAGGCGAGCGAGTCCTCCGCCGGCAGCCGCGCGGCCTCGGCGAAGAAGGGCGCAAGGCCGAGCGGCCGCCACCCGGTCCTCTTCGCAATCAGCGCGAGGCCCTCGGAGAAGAGCGACGGATCGCCGCGGAACTTGTTCACGATGAAGCCCTCGACCAGCGCGGCGTCGGCTTCGTCGAGGACCGCCCGGCAGCCGACGAGCTGCGGGAATATTCCGCCGCGGTCGATGTCGCCGATCAGCACGACCGGGGCGTCGACCGCTTGCGCGAAACCCATATTGGCGATGTCGCCCGCCCGCAGGTTGATTTCGGCGGCGCTGCCCGCGCCCTCGATGAGGACAATGTCCGCGCTCGCGCGCAAGCGCGAGAAGCTCTCCAGCACGCGCGGCAGCAGGGAGGGCTTCATCGCCTGATAGTCGCGGGCGGGCGCGGCGCAAAGGACCTCGCCCTGGACCACGATCTGAGAGCCCGCGGCCCCTTGCGGCTTCAACAGCACCGGGTTCATGTCGACGCTCGGCGCAAGCCTTGCAGCGCGGGCCTGCAGCGCCTGCGCGCGCCCGATCTCGCCACCCTCAAGCGTGACGGCGGCGTTGTTCGACATGTTCTGCGGCTTGAACGGCGCAGCCTTGAGCCCGCGGTTGGCGAAGGCGCGGGCGAGGCCGGCGACGATCAGCGACTTGCCGACGTCCGACCCCGTTCCCTGAAACATGAGGATCCGGCTCATGCCGCGCCGCCGACGAGAAAATTTATCGCCGCATCGAGGCTCTCCACGACCGCGACGCCCTCGCCCGCGGGCGGCGCGACCATCACGACGGGAATTTGCAGCGCGCGCGCCGCCTCGATCTTGGCGTAGGTGAGCGGCCCGCCGCTGTTCTTGGAGACGACGACCTCGATCCCGCGCGCGCGCATCAGCGCAATCTCGTCAGCCAAGGCGAAGGGACCGCGCGCCAGCACGACCTCGGCGCGCCGCGGCAGCTCGGAAGCGTCTGGCGGCTCGATCGAACGAATGAGATAGTCGTGCTGCGGAGCGCGGCGAAACGCCGCAACGCCGAGCCGACCGATCGTGAGAAACACGCGCCGGGGCGCCTCTCCCAGCGCCGCGACGGCTTCGGCGTTGTCTTCGACCACGATCCAGTCGTCGCCCTCCTGCGCGCGCCACGGCGCGCGCGCAAGCGTGGCCAGCGGCAGCGAAAGCGCGGCGCAGGCGGCGCGCGCGTTGGCGGAAATTCGCGCTGCGAAGGGATGGGTCGCGTCGAGCACGCAATCGAACCGGTTTTCCGCCAGATAGCGCGAGAGGCCCTCGACGCCGCCGAAGCCCCCGATCCTTGTCGGCAGCTCCGTCTCCAGAGGCGCGGCGGTGCGGCCGGCGAGACTCAGCACCGCATCGACTTCGGGCCTTCGCGCCGCAAGCCGCGCAAGGTCGCGCGCCTCGCGCGTGCCGCCCAAGATGAGCGCGCGCCGTGGATTTGCGGCGGCCGGCGCGGGCTTAGGCCCGTGTGGCGGGGATTTGCGCATGGGTTTGGCTTAAGGGTTGTCAACGGGCGGCCGCCGCCTTAAGCGAGGCTAGTTTCAAAAGGCGGAGGCCATGTTCTATACTGAGCCCTCCCCAAAAATCGAATCGGAGCCCAAGCATGAAGATTTCGCCGTATCGGGCCGCCCTGCTCGCGGCCGCGCTTCTCGCGCCGACCGCGGTTCTGGCGGGGCCTGCCGGCAAGTGGCGCGTCGGCGACGGCTCGGCGGTCATCAAGGTGCATGATTGCGGCGCGGGCCTGTGCGGCGCAATCGACACGATCGCCGAGCGCGGCGCCAAGGATGAGAACAATCCCAATCCGGCGCAACGCTCGCGTCCACTGCTCGGCCTCACGATCATGAGCCTTCAGAAATCCGGCGAAAACATGTGGCAGGGCACGATCTACAACGCGCAGAACGGCCAGAACTACAGCGCGAAGCTCACGCAGACCAGCGAAGCGTCGCTGACGCTCGAAGGCTGCGTCGCCGGCACCAATCTGTGCGGCGAAGATCATTGGACGCGGGTTCGCTGAAGAGCGCCACAGGAAGCGCAGGTCTTCGTTAGGCAAAGCCGCTCGCCCGTGAATGATTGCGTGCGAGCGATGGTTTTTTGCTCCCTTGCTTCGATTTCACCAAGCAGCGCGCAAAGCATTACTGCCAATAATCGATTTCCGCGGAATTTTTTTGCAGCGCAGCGCGCGTCTCTTATGGTTAATGCCTCGAAATTGCCAAGAACGCGCCCAAAGCGCTCCCAAAAAACCTTCGCTCCGCCCCAAAGCCGTCCAACCGCAGCCGAAAAGCTCTGGCGTAGATGACGTTCAAGCGCCGTTTACGCGTCTCTAGGAATTGTGTGGCTTTCTAGAGATTCGGGAAAGGTTGGATTAACCCAGGCGTGCGCGTGGAAGTGGGGGCTAAATGACACAGGCTATCGATGCTTCTTTTGGGGTCTCGTTCGATCGTCCGAATTTAGTCGCCAGGTTGCTTTCGCCATCCGTCCTCGGCACGTCCGGCCTCGGCTTCGCGAGCCTTTTCGCGGGCCTCTGGATGCTCAACGCGCATCCCCTGCGCACGCTGGAACCCGCGCCGCCGCCCTCGGTCGCCGTCGTCGAGACGGCGCCCTCGATCGCCGCTCCCGAGGTCGCGCCCAAAGTCCCGTTCAACGCCCATGGCGCGCTGCTGCTCGATTTGCGCTCGCACGTGCTGCGCAAGACCGCGGCGCTGTCCGCGGCGCAACCGCTGACGCCCATCCTCGGCCCGCTGCGCGCGACGCAGACGCCTGCCGCCCAGCCCGACGCCGCGCCGCAAGCCGCCGAGGCGCCGACCTCGACCCAGTCCATCGGGCCGCAAGCCGCCGAGGCGCCGACCTCGACCCAGTCCATCGGGCCGCAGCTCAGCGAGAACGCGCCCCTGCCGCCGCGCCGCCCCGCCGATCTGACTCCCTCTCAGCCGCCCTCCGTCGCCGCGCGCGTTCCGGCGACGCGGCAGGCGCGGACGTCGGTCGTGGCCGAAGCGCCCGCGGACGGCCGCTCCTTCCTGGAAAGGCTCTTCGGCGGCGCCGCCCCGCAGCAGCAACCGGACGCCTCGGCGTCGCAGCGTCTCCCGCGCCAGGCCGTGGCCTATGCGGCCACGCCCGACAGCGGCGGCCTGTTCAGCTCCCTCAGCGGCTCGATGACGGCGGCGCCTGCTGCGCCCTCCGTCGCGGCCCGCCCGGGCAACCACACCGCCGTCTACGACATTTCGGCCCACACGGTTTATCTGCCCAGCGGGCGACGGCTCGAAGCGCATTCGGGGCTCGGCGCAAGGCTGGACGACCCGAACTACGTCCACGAGCGCATGCGCGGCGCGACCCCGCCGCATCTTTATGAGCTCACGCCGCGCGAGCAGCTGTTCCATGGCGTCCAGGCGCTGCGGCTCAATCCCGTCGGCCCCGGCAATGTTTTCGGGCGCGCCGGCCTGCTAGCTCACACTTTCATGCTCGGACCGAACGGCGATTCCAACGGCTGCGTGTCGTTTCGGGACTACTATGCCTTCCTGCAAGCTTACAAGAGCGGTGAGATCACGCATCTCATGGTGGTCGCGCGCGCGAACTGAGATCTCAGCAATGGCGCGAGGCGTCCTTCGACGCCGTCAACGCTCCGGCTTCGGCCTGATGAGCGCGATCTTGTAGGCGATGTCGAAGGTCTGAGGCAGATCGCAGCGCTCGACCGCGGCGCCCTTCGCCAGCAATTGCGGGATCCAGGCCGCACCCAGGCCCGCGACCGCCTGCGCCAGCAGCGCTTCGGCCGAGGCGCTCTCGCAGATCGGCTGCTCAGCGACGACGACCCTATGAGCCGCGAGCATCGCCGCGATCTGCGCGCCATAGCTCGTGCCGGGGGTGTAGACCATAACCGGACCTTCCAGCCGGCCGTTGCGAAGCCGCACCTCCCCGCCCCGCCCCTTCGCCGCGACGAGCATGAGCCGATCCTCGCCGATGCGCTCGACCTGCAGGCCCTGCAGAGCCTCCTCGCCGCCAAGCTCGGGAATCAGCGCCATCTCCGCGCGCCCGCGCCGCACCGCCTCGATGCAGCCCGAGATCGAGGCGACGATCAGCGAATAGTTCTCGAGCCGGCGCTCGACGATCCAATCCGAGAGCAGCGTCGCGGCGAGCGTGTTGGTCGTGTAGATGCGCAGCGACTTCTTGAAAACGCTCGAGGCGCTGAGCACGGCCCGGCGCGCGTCGAATATGTCCTCGCGCAGGCGATGGGCGCGCGCGTGGAACGCCTCGCCCGCCGGCGTCAGCGCGAGCGGGCGCGCCTCGCGGTTGAACAAAGACGCGCCGAGCCACTCCTCCATGCGCTGAACGCGGCGGCTGAAGGCCGATTGCGTCGTGTGCCGCGCCTCCGCCGCGCGCGTGAAATTGCGCGTGTGGCAAAGCGCCAGGAAGTCGTCGATCCATTCGAGCTCCATGATGCAGAAAATGCATTGGATCATCCCAAAAGACAATTGGATTTGCGCGGGCGTCGGGATTTAGATGCCGATTGTTCAAAGGAGGACGCCATGAGCTTCTTGAGCGTCGAATTGAAGGGCTGGGAAACGTCGGCGCATGACGCGACGCTTCGCCTGCTGCCGAGAAGCGTGCGCTTGGTCAGCCCGACGTCGCGCCTTGAGGCCCCCGCGTCGCCGGAAGATCTTTGCGAGTTCGAGGTCGTGGCCGGCAACGCCGCCTACAAGCAGGGCGAGCATTTTTATCTGAGGCGCTCCAAGGCGCTCAGAGCTTACGGCGACACTGACGCGCTTTAGCCGACGCGCATGAGTCGGACTTTATCGTCGGCAGCCAATCGACTATAGTTCGACCATGGCTCGCAACCTTCGACGGCCGTTCCTGCGCTTTTGCGCGCTCCTCCTCGCCTTGATCCTCGCGACGCCCGACCTTGCGCGCGCGCAAGATCCGTTCTCGGCGTTCTTCGAGGGGCTTTTCGGGGGCGGCGGCTCCCGACACGCGGAGCGCTATGCGCCGCGCGAGCGGCCGAGCCAGGCGCGCCGCTACATGCCGCACCTCGCGTCTCGCCCCCAGGCGATCACGCGCCCCTCCTACGGTGCCCCGCACACCTCCCGCGGCGGGCAAGGCAAGCCCGCCGTCAAGCCGCCTGGAACCGAGACCTTCTTCGTCGCGGTCTTGGGCGACACGCTCGGCCTGCTGCTGACCACGGGGCTCGAGAACGCGTTCGATTCCACGCCGCAGATCGGCTTTCGCCACAGGGCCAAGGAGAACTCCGGCCTCGTTCGCGACGACTTTTACGACTGGGTGAAGGCTTCAAAGGATATCGCCGCCGAGCAGCCCAAGCCCGACATCGCGATCCTGATGATCGGCGGCAACGACCGCCAGCCGCTCGCCGAGAACGGCCAGACGCTGGAGCCGCTATCGCCGCGCTGGCGCGAGCTTTACGCCGCTCGCCTGCAGGCGGTGTTCGCCGCCTTCAAGGAGAAAGGAGTCCCCTTCATCATGGTGGGGCTGCCGGTCATGAAGGGGGAGAAATATTCCGCCGACATGGCGCAAATCAACGATATCTACCGCGCGGAGGCCGAGAAGGCCGGCGCGATCTTCGTCGACATCTGGGACAAGTTCGCCGACGAGCGCGGTCAATACAGCGTTTTCGGCCCGGATGTGAACGGAGAGATCGTCAAGCTGCGCCTGGCCGATGGGGTGCATTTCACCGAGGCCGGCGCGCGCAAGCTCGCCCATTTCGTCGAGGCCGACATCAAGAAGATCTACGAAGCGAGACTGCCCCCGGAACAGGCTCCCGCCGAGGGCGCGACCGCGCCCGCGCAGCCCGCCGCGGCCCCCACTGCGGCCGCGAACGCCGCCGCAGCCCCGTCCGATCCGGCTTTACATGCCCCCGGGGAGGCGCCGGGGATAGAGCTTCCGCCCGCGGCGCCGAAGCTTCCCGACGCGCGGCCCGCCATCGGCGCGAAGCAGCAGTTGACGAGCTTCGCGCCGGGCTCGGACGAGCTCGCGGCGCGCGCCAACAGCGCGCGGCGCGCGGGAGCCGAGGACTCTCCGGAGCGCGCCTTGGCGAAGCATGTGCTCATCGAAGGCGGCGACCAGCCGGCGCGGCGCGGACGCGCCGACGATTTTTCTTACAGAGCCGCGCCCGAGCCTGCGCGCTGATAATAATTGTGGCGAATTTTGGAACGAAAGCTCGGCCTCGCGCATTGTAGCATCCAGAAGTCCGCAGCCTGCTGCGGCAGCTCTGGGAGGCGACCATGCGGTTGGTCAAAGTCACGGTCCTTGCTGTAGCAGCTCTCGCCCTCGCGGCCGCCCCGGCGCGCGCCGAGTCGCTTCTCTCGCTGTTCGGGCTCGGGGGGCAGCCGCAGCAGACGGCGGCCCCCGAGGACTACCAGGCCTACGCGCCGCAAGAGGCGCCGCTGGCGCGCGAGACGCCGACGACCACGCGGGAGCTCGTCGCCGACCCGACCGGCGCGAAGCCCGGCACGATCACGATCGACACCACCGAGCGCACGCTCTACCTCTCGCTGCCGAACGGTCAGGCGTGGCGCTATCGCGTCGGCGTCGGTCGCGAAGGCTTCACGTGGCGCGGCGTGCGCCGCATTGGCCGCAAGGAGGAGTGGCCTTCGTGGACGCCGCCGGCGGCGATGCTGAAGCGCCGCCCCGACCTGCCGCGCTACATGGCCGGCGGCGAAGACAATCCGCTCGGCGCCCGCGCGATGTATCTTTACGCCGGCCCTCGCGACTCGGGCTTCCGCATCCACGGCTCGAACGAGCCCTGGACCATCGGCGAGGCGGTGTCCTCAGGCTGCATCCGCATGCTGAACAATGACGTGAAGGATCTTTACGAACGCGTGAAGGTCGGGACGACGGTCGTGGTGCTGTAGGGCGCTTAGTCCGAGAAGGGTCGAGAACAAATTATCGAGCCGCCGGCGGGAAATCGACCCCGGCGGCTTTATCTTTGCTGGACGGCTCCAAGTGCTCGTGCTAGAACATTGAATGAACAAAATGCGCCGTGGGGCCGGGACGGCAATGTGCAATTCATGCAATAATCAACGTCATCGATTCGGTGGAG
>Ga0187781_10003598_pt1 | contig 11626 bp, 10 predicted proteins | sample 0715_SJ02_MP02_2_FD_132447 | JGI IMG/M metagenome (GOLD analysis project Ga0187781, IMG submission 132447) | Tropical peat soil microbial communities from peatlands in Department of Meta, Colombia - 0715_SJ02_MP02_20_MG | ecosystem: Environmental > Terrestrial > Soil > Wetlands > Peat | place...
AGCAAGGCCTCGGCCGGACTCCAGTTCAGGCCGGCAGCCGAGCAGAACACGAGGTCGGCCAGCGCCAGTGAAGCGGGCAGCGCCTCTTTCATCGTCCCCAGCTTCATGGTATTGGAACGGGGCTCCAGCACCGCCAGGATGCGGGCGTCGCCCACATGGCGGCGCAAACCTTCCAGCGTGGTGGCAATGGCGGTGGGATGGTGGGCAAAGTCGTCATACACGGTGATGCCGTTTACCTGACCGCGCACCTCCATGCGGCGCTTGACGTTGTCAAAGCGGGCCAGCGCGGCAATGGCATCGCGCACTGCCACCCCGGCATGGCGGGCCGCAGCAATAGCGGCCACCGCATTCAGACGGTTGTGCTCGCCCATCAGCTCCCACTGCACCCGGCCCTGCAACTGGCCATCCAGCAGCACATCGAAATGGCCATGGGCATCCGGCTCGCCCGCCTGCCAGCCGCCGGCCACGCCAAACGCTTCCACCGGTGTCCAGCAGCCACGCTCCAGCACGCGGGACAGGCTGGCCTCACGGCCATTGCTGACAATCAGCCCCTGACCGGGAATGGTACGCACCAGATGATGGAACTGGGTTTCAATGGCCGCCAGATCCGCGAAAATATCCGCGTGATCGTATTCCAGATTGTTCAGGATGGCGGTACGCGGATGGTAATGGACAAACTTGGAACGCTTGTCAAAGAAGGCCGTGTCGTATTCGTCGGCCTCGATCACAAAAAAAGGACTGGTACTGGCCGGGTCCTGCGCCGGTGTGCCGGGCAGCCGGGCCGAGACGCCAAAGTTCTGCGGAATGCCACCAATCAGGAAACCCGGTGCCAGACCGGTATCTTCCAGAATCCACGCCAGCATGGAGCTGGTGGTGGTCTTGCCATGCGTGCCCGCCACCGCCAGCACCCATTTGTCCTGCAACACGTTCTCCGCCAGCCATTGCGGGCCGGAAATATACGGCAAGCCACGGTTGAGGATTTCTTCCATCAAGGGCTTGCCACGGGTGACCACATTGCCGATCACGTACACATCCGCGCCCAGTTCCAGTTGCTCGGCACCAAAACCCTGAATCAGGGTAATACCCATGGACTCCAGCTGTGTGCTCATCGGCGGATAGACGTTGGCATCGCAACCGGTAACGGTATGGCCAGCCTGTTTGGCAATGGCAGCAATGCCGCCCATGAAAGTGCCGCAAATGCCCAGAATATGAATGTGCATGACAGTAAATGCTGTGTTGACTGCGAGGGGCTTATTATAACGCTGCATTGACCGCATCATTCACTCTGTTCGCAGTTGTGCATCAGCCGGCTGCACCCGTCAAGGCCGCCAATGCGGCCATCTTAGCTGGAGAGTTAACATGAGCCACGATATCGTCATCCACCGCCCTGCCCACCCTCAACAACTGATGCTGCTGTTTCATGGCGTAGGTGCCATACCGGAAAGCATGCGCGAGATCGGACATGTTCTGGCAAAGGGCTTTCCGCAGGCACTGATTGTCAGTGTGGCGGGGGCCGAGGTCAGCGATCTGGGCCAGGGTTTCCAGTGGTTCTCTGTGCAAGGCGTCACGGAAGAAAATCGCCCACAACGGGTGGCTGCCGCCCTGCCGGCCTTCTTTGCGGCAGTAGAACACTGGCAGCAGGACAGCGGGCTGGGGCATGCAGCTACCGCACTGGTGGGTTTCAGCCAGGGTGCCATCATGGCGCTGGAAGCGGCAGCCGCCAAGCCGGACCTGGCCAGCCGGGTGCTGGCTTTCAGCGGCCGCTTTGCCCGCTTGCCCTCCGCTCCCTTGTCACAGACCACCGTGCATTTGTTCCACGGCAAGGCCGACCCGGTCATTCCTTACCTGCACAGCATCCAGGCCGCCGAGCACCTGATTGCGCTGGGCAGCGATGTCACCGCCGAGATCGAACCCTTTGTCGGCCACCACCTGCATGAGGATCTGCTGGAAAAGGCCCTGGAATATTTGCAGTCGCATATTCCCAAGCATGTCTGGGATGAGGCCATGTTGGCCACGCCGGAACAAGGCAAGATGCAGCCCAAATAAACCGGCGATGACGGCGCGCATCCACAGCGGAAGCGCGCCACTGCGAGATCAAAAGAAAATCCAGGTCATCAGGACAAACAGGGGCAGCAGGATGCTGATCGACCACAGCATATAGGCAAAGAAACTGGGCATGGCCACCCCACGCTGTTCGGCAATGGCCTTGACCATGAAGTTGGGTGCATTGCCGATATAGGTATTGGCCCCCATGAACACCGCGCCCATGGAAATGGCCAGCAGGGTCTGCGCCAGCGGGCCCATCAGGGTGCTGGCATCACCATCGGCCAGATTGAAGAACACCAGATAGGTGGGTGCATTATCCAGAAAGCTGGATAGCAAACCGGTCATCCAGAAGTACATCGCATTGAGCGGCTGGCCATCGCTGCCGGATACCGCATGCACCAGCACGGCCAACTGGCCGTGGCTTCCGGCCCGCAAGATGGCAATGGCCGGAGCAATCGTCACAAAAATGCCGGCAAACAATTTGCCTACTTCCAGAATGGGCGACCAGTTGAACTCATTACCGGCACGCACCTGTTTTGGCGTAATCCACAGCGAGGCAATGGCCAATAGCAGCAAAATGGCATCCCGTAGCAGATTCTGTAATTCGATATGTACACCGGCTATTTGCAGCGGAAAGTCCGGCTGCCAGAAACCCGACAGCAATACCGCGCCGACCACCCCGGCCAGCAACAGGAAATTGCGTTTGCCATACAAACGTATTGGCTGATCGCGGTGCGGCTTGAACTCTTCATCCTCACGCCGGTAGAAATGCAGATCCAGACAATAGAACACCAGCAGCAGCATCAGGGACAGAAACAGCACCGGCAGCAGCATATGCCGGAAAGTCCAGCCGAAGGTCACCCCTTTGAGAAAGCCCAGAAACAACGGCGGGTCGCCCAGCGGGGTCAGGCCGCCACCGACATTGGCCACCAGAAAGATGAAGAACACCACCACATGCACCTGATGACGCCGGTTGTCATTGGCTCGCAACAAGGGCCTGATCAGCAACATGGCCGCGCCGGTAGTCCCCATGATGGAGGCCAGCAAAGTGCCAATGGCCAGCAGGCTGGTATTGAGCCGGGGCGAGCCGTGCAGGCTGCCGGTGACCAGGATGCCGCCCGACACGGTATACAGCGCCAGCAACAGCATGATGAAGGGAATATATTCGGTGAACAGCGCATGGACCATCAGGCTGATGGTACTGCCCGGACCAAAACCAAAGGTAAAAGGCAGCAGAAACAGCAAGCTCCACAAGGCCGTGATCTTGCCAAAATGGTGATGCCAGAAAACTGGCGCAAAAATGGGAAACAGCGCAATAGACAGCAAAATGCCGGCAAAAGGCAAGCACCACGCCAGACTGAGTGTGGTGCCATCCAGTTCCGCAGCTTGCGCCAGGACAGGACAGGCCAGCAGCAGGATCAGGCTGATGGTTTTACGCAAAATGGCAGGCATCGAGGCTCCGGTTTAAACTGCTCCCGCCGGCAAGGCCGCAGCAGCGTGAACATGAAAAAGGCTGGACAGGCAAGGCTCCAGCCTCTTGATCAGCCCTGCCGCCAGGGTAGGCAATACCGCAGGACGTAGAGCGGCGAACAGCCTGGTGTCACTGAGGCGCAAGGCCGCAACAGGGGTTTTGTTAGCAGCTTAATGGCTGCCCTTTTGAATGAACTCAATTTTATAGCCGTCCGGGTCCTCGACAAAAGCAATGACAGTCGTGCCATGCTTCATCGGGCCTGCTTCGCGCACCACCTTGCCGCCTTTGGCGCGCACTGCGTCACAGGCCAGGTAGGCATCCTCCACGCCGATGGCGATATGGCCGAAGGCCGTACCCAGCTCATAGCTGTCGGTATCCCAGTTATGGGTCAGTTCCAGCACGGTATGGTCGGACTCCGCACCATAACCGACAAAAGCCAGGGTAAAGCGCCCTTCCGGATAATCCTGACGGCGCAGCAGGCGCATGCCAAGAACATCCTGATAGAAGGCCAGCGAACGTTCCAGATCGGTAACGCGCAACATGGTGTGCAGAAATTGCATGATAGGACTCCTGTATCGGTTAAGCTGCCCGGAATCAGGCCCGCCAGGCGGCTAGCCAAATCGAAACAGGCTACTGCCCTGTTGTTTCAGCCAGTGGCGGGCATTTTTCCAGTCGGGAAACAAACGGGTGGTCTCTGCCCAGAAGGCAGACGAATGATTCATGTGTTGCAGATGGGCCAGCTCATGCGCCAGCACATAATCGACAATGGCCAATGGAGCCTGAACCAGTCTCCAGTTCAGACGGATATCCCCACCAGCACTGCAACTGCCCCAGCGGGTACGGGCCGAGGACAAGGCCAGCTTGCCGGGTCGACGCGGGCAGTGCACAACAAAACCCACCAGCCGCTGGGCAAACAGCAACTGTGCCTGGCGCTTGAGCCAGCCAGCCACCACGGCCTGCAAGCCGGCCGTGTCACCCGGCACAATGCCGGCCACCTGCAACACCTCGCCGTCCAGCCGTGCCGTGCGGCGCATGCCGCCCACCAGCTGGATGGACAGGGATCGCCCCAGATAAGACAAGGCTGTCAGATCATCCAGATGCTGTTTTTGTTCCCGTTGCTGCAGCACATGGCGGGTAATCCACTCCTGCCGCGCCAGCAGGACTTCTCGCAAACGGGCCTGGGTAATGCGCGGGTGGGCAATCAGCTCCACCCGGCCATCGGCAATGCGTATGCCTATGCTTTTGCGCACCCGGCGTACCAGGTGCACCTCCACCGCGCCCTCAGGCAGCGGCAGGGTGGTCCAGGCGGCGGCGCTTGTCATCCGGATGGGCAAAGGGACCGACACCGCCGATCTCGCGCTGCTGCGCCTCGATCCACTGTTGTGCCTGCTGGGTCATGGCTTCCGGGCCGACACCATCCTGCGGACGGATGGCCGGGCCGATCACCACGGTAATCTCACCGGGATATTTCAGGAAGGCATTGCGCGGCCAGAACTCGCCGGCATTATGTGCCACCGGCACCAGCGGCATCTCCAGCTGGCGCGACATGCGCGCCGCGCCATGCTTGTACTTGCCGGCCACGCCGGGCTTGGTACGGGTACCTTCCGGAAACACGGTAATCCAGAAACCATGTTTCTTGCGCTCCAGCCCCTGCTTGAGCATGCGGTCATTGGCGCGACTGCGATCGGAACGGTTGATGGCGATGGGGTTCATCAAAGCCAGACCCCAGCCGAAAAAGGGCAGCCACAGCAGTTCGCGCTTGGCCACGTAGATCTGCGAGGGAAAGATTTTCTGCAGGGCCAGCGTTTCCCAGCCGGACTGATGCTTGGAGCAGATGATGGATGGCTCGGACGGAATGTTCTCGGCACCGATCACCTTGTACTTTAGCCCCACCACATGCACCAGCAGCCACAGCATGATCTTGGCCCAGCTCTCGCCAAACACATGACGGGTACGGCGCGGCAGCGGCGCGGCGATGAACAGGCCCAGAAAGCACAGCGGCGTGACAATCAGCAGCAACAGCCAGTAAATCAGGTTACGAATCCAGATCATGGGTTAAATCGACCTCGGTGCGGAACACCGCTTGCCGCGACAGCGGCAGGCGGAATACCGGCAGTTCACAGATTGATCAAGTGTTCGGCAGCGTCGAACAAATCGTCGAACACCAGCGTACCTTCCGGCAGGCCACCCTTCTCCAGGGTTTTCTCGCCCTTGCCGGTACGCACCAGAATGGGCTGACCACCCACGGCGGCAACCGACTCCAGATCGCGCAGGCTGTCGCCGATCAGTGGCAGGCCTTGCAGCTTGACATTGAAGCGCTCGGCCAGCTCCAGCACCATGCCGGGCAGTGGCTTGCGACATTCGCAGCCATGGTCCGGGCCATGCGGACAGTAGGCGATGGCATCGATACGTCCCCCCGCCTGCCCCACCAGCCGGTGCATCTTTTCATGCATGGCATTGAGGGCATGCACGTCGAACAGGCCACGGGCCAGACCGGACTGGTTGGTGGCCACCACCACATGCCAGCCAGCCTGGGTCAGGTTGGCAATGGCTTCCAGGCTGTGCGGCAGCGGCACCCATTCCATGGTGTTCTTGACGAAATCATCGCGGTCTTCGTTGATGACGCCGTCGCGATCCAGGATAACGAGTTTCATGGTATTCCTTGCGGTGGAAGTACAATCCGGCCGGCAGACAAGCCACCCTGCCGGATTGATGCAGGCAAAAACTGCGCCCGCCGGACCATTCAGGCCCGGCTAGCGGTTTAATCCGCCAGCAGCGAGATGTCCGCCACGCGGTTGAACAGGGCTGCCAGGCTGGCCAGCAAGGCGATACGGTTGGCACGCACCGCCAGATCATCGGCCATTACCATCACGCCGTCAAAGAAGGCATCCACCGGGGCCTTCAGGCTGGACAGCTGGGCCAGTGCACCAGCAAAGTCATGCGCGGCAAACTTGGCTTCCACTTGCGGGGCCAGCTCGGTCACCGCGGCGTACAGTGCCTGTTCGGCAGCTTCGCTCAGCAGGGCCGGATTGACCGTGCCCACTGCACCTTCCACCTTTTTCAGGATGTTCTTTACCCGCTTGTTGGCAGCCGCCAGCGTGGCGGCTTCCGGCAGCGCCTTGAAGGCAGCGACCGCAGCCAGCACCGCCGGCACCTCGTTCAGGGTGGACGGTGCCTGTGCCAGTACGGCATCTACCTCATCGCCTTGATAGTCAGCAGCCAGATAGTTCTTCAGGCGGTCCATCATGAAGCCGAACACTTCGTCGGCGGTGGTGGCAGACAGCTTGCCAGCCGGGAAGGCGGCAGCCACCAGGCCCAACAGCGCCTTGAGGTCCAGCTTGGCTTCCAGTGCCATGCGCAGCACGCCCAGGGCGGCACGACGCAGGGCATACGGGTCCTTGTCGCCGGTCGGAATCAGGCCGATGCCCCAGATGCCGACAATGGCTTCCAGCTTGTCGGCCAGCGCCACGGCGGTGGCGATGTCGCCTTGCGGCAGGCTGTCACCGGCAAAACGCGGGTGGTAGTGGCCTTCGATGGCGGCGGCAACCACATCGCTTTCGCCATCGTGCTGGGCGTAGTACATGCCCATCACGCCTTGCAACTCGGGGAATTCACCCACCATGTCGGTGACCAGGTCGGCCTTGGCCAGGAAGGCGGCACGCTCGGCCACGGTCTTGTCCGCGCCCAGCAACGTGGCGATCTGGCCGGCAATGGCTTGCAGGCGTTCCACACGTTCCAGCTGGCTACCGATCTTGTTGTGGTAAACCACTTCGGCCAGCTTGGCCAGACGGGTGTCCAGACGGGCTTTCTGATCCTGCTCGAAGAAGAACTTGGCATCAGACAGGCGGGCACGCAGCACGCGCTCGTTACCCTGGATGATGTGGCTGGGGTCGGCGGTTTCCAGATTCGACACCAGCAGGAAGCGGTTCATCAGCTTGCCCTTGGCATCCAGCAGCGGGAAGTATTTCTGGTTCTGCTGCATGGTGAGGATCAGGCATTCCTGCGGCACCTTGAGGAATTCGGCCTCAAAACCGGCTTCCAGCACCACCGGCCATTCCACCAGCGCCGTCACTTCGTCCAGCAAAGCGTCGTCGGCAGCAATAGTGGCACCATGTACGGCAGCGGCATCGGCCAGGCGCTTCTTGATCAGTTCGCGACGGGCATCAAAGCTGGCCAGTACCTTGCCTTGTTCAAACAGCACGCGAGCGTAGTCGTCGGCTTTTTCAACAAATACATCGCCGCTGGACAGGAAACGGTGACCACGGGTGGCATTGCGGCTGGTGAGGCCCAGCAGGCTGCCGTCAATCACGGTTTCGCCCCACAGCATGATCAGGCCGTGTACCGGGCGCACGAACTGGTAGTCGTAGTCGGCCCAGCGCATCAGCTTGGGGATAGGCAGCTTTTTCAGCGCCAGCGCCACGATGTCGGTCAGCACGGCAGACAGGGCTTCGCCGGTCTTGGTGCTCTCGAAAGCAAACACATCCTGCTTGCCATCGCTCATGGTGGAGAGGGCGGACACGTCCACGCCGCAGGAGCGGGCGAAACCAGCCAGTGCCGGCGTGGGCTGGCCATCCTTCATGCCGGCCGTCACGGCCGGACCCTTGCGCACGATCTTCTGGTCCGGCTGCACGGCCAGTACGGCCGGTACTTGCACGGCCAGACGGCGCGGCGAGGCAAACACATTCGCCACGGCATCGGCGGCAACAAACTGCAGTTTTTTCAGTTCTTCGGTAATGGTCTGGCCAAAGCTGTGCGACAGCTTTTCCAGCGCCTTGGGCGGCAGCTCTTCGGTGAGCAACTCGATAAGCAAGGTGGCGTTCATGATTTATTCAGGTTTCTTGTGCGGAGCGGTTTTGGCGAGATAGCACACGACTTGCAACATGGTAGCGGCCACCGAGCCGGGCTCGGCCGACTGCCATTTCCAGGCATAGCGCGGAACCGGGAACATGGTGTTGTATAGCTGTTTTTCATGTTTGCTGGCGTATTCAAAACCGACAAAAACGTATTGCTGCCTGCTGCAATCGGCATAACCGGTGGTGCGGCGGATGTAATACTCGATGTCGGTCGCCTTGTCGTACTGGCGGTCGCTAAAACGCTCCTGATTCACAAAATGGACCAGCCCGTCCTTTTCCAGCCAGATGGAATTGCGATCCATCGACAACTCCAGCGCCGAGCCTTGCTGGTAGACACCCCAATCGGCATCATTCGCCAGGGCAGGCATGGCAGCCAGGGCCATGAGAAGACTGATCCGTCGTTTCATGGTAGGTCAGGCCTTGGGGCACATGGGGAAACCCAGCGCCTCGCGCGAAGCGTAATAGGCTTGCGCCACGCCACGCGACAGGGTGCGCACCCGGCCGATATAAGTGGCACGCTCGGTCACCGAAATAGCACCGCGGGCATCCAGCAGGTTGAAGCTGTGGCCGGCCTTGAGCACCATTTCGTAAGCCGGCAGCGCCAGCGGAATCTCCAGCAGCCGCTTGGCTTCGGACTCGTAGTAGCTGAACAGTTCGAACAGCTTGGTTACATTGGCGTGCTCGAAGTTGTAGGTGGACTGCTCCACTTCGTTCTGGTGGTAAACATCGCCGTAGGTCACGCGCTGACCATTGGGGTAGACGGTCCACAGCAGGTCGTAGACGTTTTCCACGCCTTGCAGATACATGGCCAGACGCTCGATGCCATAGGTGATTTCACCCAGCACCGGCTTGCAATCCAGGCCGCCCACTTGCTGGAAGTAGGTGAACTGGGTCACTTCCATGCCGTTCAGCCAGACTTCCCAACCCAGCCCCCAGGCACCCAGCGTCGGGTTTTCCCAGTCATCCTCGACAAAGCGGATATCGTGTACGGTGGGGTCGATGCCCAGCACCTTGAGCGAGCCCAGATACAGTTCCTGGATATTGGCCGGAGACGGCTTCAACGCCACCTGAAACTGGTAGTAATGCTGCAGGCGGTTGGGATTTTCACCATAACGTCCGTCCTTGGGACGACGCGACGGTTGTACATAGGCGGCATTCCACGGCTCCGGGCCGATGGCGCGCAGACAGGTGGCCGGATGCGAGGTACCGGCGCCCACCTCCATGTCGAAGGGTTGCATGATGACGCACCCTTGCTCGTTCCAATAATTCTGGAGGGTAAGGATAATTTCCTGGAAGGTAAGCATAGACGTGGGGTAGCGAGTAAAAAGTCAAAGGTCGATTCTACCGCCTAGCGCCCCCGGCGAAAAGCAAGGCAGTAGCCTGACTCGACACCGCGTTGTGCCTTGCATGAAAAGATGGCCTAGCCAGCCAGGTGGTAATGCTTGCGCAACTGCAATAATTGCAGCCGGTGCTGCAGCAGAAAATGATTGAATTGATCGACAATATCGGGATGATGGATGGACGACAGCATCAAGGCCACCTTGTCTGCCGGTAGCTCGCGGGCCGGTTCCAGCTTGCCGCTGGCCCCCAGCGCACTCGCCAACCGCATGCCCACGCTCCAGTCCAGGTAGATTGCCTCCACCCGGCCTGCCAGCAATTGCCGCAGCAAACCTTGCTGGGAACTGTTTTCACTCAGGCTGATCTGGCCGCTTTGCAATTGATCCACATAGGCAACAGGCGTGAAACCCGTCAGCGTGGCCATGCTGTGCAGCTGTTCCAGTTGCCATGCTTTGTGCGGCGTCCTGACCAGCAAGCCCTCGGTCAGGCTGACCACCGGCAGGCTATAACTGAGCATCACCCCGCGCCGGGCTGCTTCACTCCAGCGCGGATGATCCGGAAATTTGAAGTCAACGCTCTGCTCAGCCAGAAAAGCATGCATCAGGCGGGCTGCCGGCATCGGTTTATACACAAAGACATAGCCCTTGCTACGGGCAAAGGCATCCAGCACATCCCTGGCCAGACCACGATAGGCACCGTTATCGTCCAGATGGTAATAGGGGGCATAATCCACCGCTTCCACCCCGATGACGAATACCCGGTTTGCCGCCATTGCCGGCAAGGCAAGGAGCGCAGCCCATGACAGTACCAGGCCCCATCCGGCCATCCACACCCTATTCCACATGTGCTGCACTTGTTCCGATCAGACAGTCTGCCAGACTAGATGCCGGTGATGTCAGGCAGATGACCCCCGGCTCAATTTTTCTGAATCTGCAGCACTTTACTTAAATAGCATCGAAACCATGCCGTCACTATGCTGCTCATCAGGCCAATAGCGGGTAAACGGCAGGCTTTACGCCTGCCCTACCCTGATGGCTCAATTCCAGTCCAGAATCACCTTGCCGCTCTGGCCGGACAGCATGGCGGCAAAGCCCTGCTCGAAATCATCCACCTTGAAGTGATGGGTGATGATGGGGCGGATATCCAGACCGGACTGAATCAGCGCCACCATCTTGTACCAGGTTTCGAACATCTCGCGGCCATAGATGCCCTTGATCTCCAGCCCCTTGAAGATCACCTGGTTCCAGTCGATGGCGGTATTGGCCGGCGGAATCCCCAGCAGGGCGATCTTGCCGCCGTGGTTCATGGTCTCCAGCATCTGACGGAAGGCCTGCGGATTACCAGACATTTCCAGGCCCACGTCAAAACCTTCGCACATGTGCAGCTCGCTCATCACCTGACGCAGGTCTTCGCGTGCCACATTCACCGCACGGCTGGCTCCCATCTGGCGCGCCAGCTCCAGGCGGTAGTCGTTGACATCGGTAATCACGATATGGCGCGCGCCCACGTGCTTGGCAATGGCGACAGCCATGATGCCGATGGGGCCTGCACCGGTGATCAGCACATCCTCGCCCACCAGATTGAAGGACAGCGCGGTATGCACCGCATTGCCGAAGGGGTCGAAGATGGCGGCCAGATCGTCGGAGATATCGTCCGGAATCGGGAAGGTGTTGAAGGCTGGGATCACCAGGTATTCGGCAAACGCACCTTCGCGATTCACGCCAACGCCTACGGTGTTGCGGCACAGGTGGCGACGGCCGGCACGACAGTTACGGCAGTGACCGCAGGTGATATGGCCTTCGCCGGACACACGCTGGCCGATTTCGAAGCCGCGTACTTCGGAGCCCATGGCGGCAACCACGCCCACGTATTCATGACCCACGTGCATCGGAACCGGAATGGTTTTCTGTGCCCATTC
>Ga0187781_10003600_pt1 | contig 11624 bp, 8 predicted proteins | sample 0715_SJ02_MP02_2_FD_132447 | JGI IMG/M metagenome (GOLD analysis project Ga0187781, IMG submission 132447) | Tropical peat soil microbial communities from peatlands in Department of Meta, Colombia - 0715_SJ02_MP02_20_MG | ecosystem: Environmental > Terrestrial > Soil > Wetlands > Peat | place...
CCGATTCGGACACCGAGACGATGGTCGCGGTGCGGGCCGAGGTGGAGAACTGGCGCTGGCACGGGGTACCGTTCTTCCTGCGTTCAGGCAAGGCCATGGGAGCATCGCGCCAGGTCATCACGCTGGGGTTCCACGAGCCGCCGCTGCGGATGTTCCGCATTCACCGCAGGGACGTTCCCACCGGGCGGGTCAACGAGATCGTCATCGACTTCGCCGACCCAGGCTCGATCACGACCGAATTCCTGGCCAAGATCCCCGGTCCCGAGCTGGCCCTGGGGCAGGCCACGATGACGTTCAGGTACCAGGAGTCGTTCGCCACGGAGCACGCGCTCGAGGGGTACGAGCACCTCATCCTGCAGGCCATGATCGGCGACCAGGCGCTGTTCACCAGTTCGGCCGGGATCGAACGGCTGTGGGAGATCTCCGAGCCTCTGCTGGAGAACCCGCCGCCGGCCGAACCGTACCCCGTCGGGTCCTGGGGCCCGGACTCGGTCAACCGGCTGGTCGTGCCCTTCCGCTGGTACCTGCCGGAACGCTGAGCACCGAGCACAATGGACCATGCCGTCCGTCGTGTTCGTGGTCAACCGGTCGCTGGTCCGCGACCCGGGCCGGTTCCTGCGGCTCGCCGCGTCCGCGGCGCGAGAGGCCGGCTGGGAACCGGTGTTCGCCGAGACCAGCCCGGCGGACAGCGGGCTGGGGCTGGCCCGGCAGGCGGTAGCCGCGGGGGCCGCGCTGGTGTTCGCGGCGGGCGGTGACGGCACCGTGCGGGCCTGCGCGCAGGCCCTGGCCGGGACCGGGATCCCGCTGGCCATCGTGCCGCTGGGCACCGCGAACCTGGCCGCGCGGGCGCTGCGGGTCCCGGCCCGGGCCGGCCGGGCGATCGAGGTGGGCTTGCGCGGCCGGGACCGGGTGATCGATGTGGCCACCGCGGACCTGGGCGACGGGGACGGGATCAGCTTCACCGCCATGGCCGGCATCGGGCTGGACGCGGCCGTGGTGGCGGCGGCCCGGGCGCCGGACAAGCGCAGGCTCGGCTGGGTCGCCTACGCGGTCTCGGGCCTGACCCATCTGTCCGTGCCCGCGACCGAGTTCACCATGCGCCTGGACGGGGAGGCGCCGCTGCCGCGGCGCGCGCGGTGCGTGGTGGTCGGGAACGCGGGCCTGCTGCCCGGAGGCTTCGTGCTGCTGCCAGCGGCCCGGCTGGACGACGGGCGGCTCGACGTGGGCATCCTCGCGCCGTCGGGTGTGCTCGGTTGGCCGCGCACGGCGGCCCGGGTGCTGACCAGGAGCCGTCATCAGGACCGGACGCTGGAACGGTTTCAGGCCCGGCGGGTGGAGATCGCCGCCGCCGTCGACCTGCCCCGGCAGGTCGACGGCGAGATCGTCGCGGCGGGCCGGACGCTGACCGTGACGGTGTGCCCGGGCGCGCTGACGGTCCGGCAGCCCCGGTGACCGGGGCGGGGGGCACGCGCCACGGTCCGTTAGGTATAAAAAAGTCTGTGCCGATGCGCGCGCCGAGCGAGGCCTGGCCGACCAGTCTCGGCACCGTGCTGCGCGAGTGGGGACGGATCGGGATCACGGGGTTCGGCGGGCCGCCGGCCCACATCGCGCTGCTGCGGCGGCTGTGCGTCGATGACCGGGGCTGGCTCGACGCGACCGAGTTCGAGGACGCGATCGCCGCGTGCAACCTGCTGCCCGGGCCGGCCTCGACCGAGCTGGCCATCTTCTGCGCGTGGCGGGTGCGCGGCCGGCTCGGCGCCGTGATCGGCGGCCTCGCCTTCATCGTGCCCGGGCTGATCATCATCTTGGTCCTGTCGGCCCTGTTCCTGGCGGGCAAGCCCCCGCTGTGGGTGCGCGGCGCGGGCGCGGGCGCGGGCGCCGCGGTCGCCGCGGTCGCGGTGCAGGCCGGGTGGACCCTGCTGACCCCGAGCTGGAAACGCGCCTCGGCGCGGGAGCCGGTTAGGGTTTCCCGGCTACGGTGGGCCCTTTACTTGCTGGCGGGCGGGGCCGCGTCGGCCACGATCGGGCCCTGGCTCGTGCTGGTGCTGCTTGGCTGCGGTGCGGTGGAGCTGGGACTGCGGAGGCTGTCGTGGCGTCCTTCCGCGGTGCCGGGGATGGCGCCGCTGTTCCCGGCCGTGCTGAGCGGGGGGGTCCTGGCCTCGGTCGCGTGGGTGGCGTTCAAGGTGGGCGCGCTGTCCTTCGGCGGCGGGTTCGTGATCATCCCGCTGATGCAGGCCGACGCGGTCAGCCACTACCACTGGATGACCGGCGCGCAGTTCCTCAACGCGGTCGCGCTGGGCCAGATCACCCCGGGCCCGGTCGTGCAGACGGTATCCGCGGTAGGCTACGCCGCCGCGGGGCTGCCCGGCGGGCTGCTGGCCGCGGTCGTGGCATTCTCGCCGTCGTTCGCCTTCGTGCTCGGTGGCGGCCGGTACTTCGGCAGGCTGCGGGAGAGCCGGGCCGCGCAGGCATTCCTGGACGGCGCCGGGCCCGCCGCCATCGGCGCGATCTTCGGCGCGGCGATCATGCTGACTCGCGCGCTGAGCGAGGGCTGGCAGTTCGCGGTGCTGGCCGGGGCGGCCGTGCTGCTGCTGGTGTTGCGGCGCGGGGTGGTCCTCACCCTGCTCAGCGCCGCCGCGGTGGGCCTGGTCATCGCGCTCGCGGGCGGGCCGCTGCCCGGGTAGCTTCCCGGGCACGCTGCCTCAGGCGGTCTCGATACCGGCCGCGCGGAGGCGGGCGGCGTTCTGCCCGGCGAGGGCGGAGTAGGCGCGGATCTCGTCGGTGTAGCGCTCACGGCCGCCGTCGGGCTCACGGCCGCCGTCGGGCTCGCGGCCGACGTCAGGTTCGCGGCCGCGGGCGGGCCGGGCCCGGGTCACCGCCGCGGGGTCGACGTCGGCGCGGTAGACGAACGTGGCGTTGCCCTCCAGGACGGGGAACCACCGGTCGTCCCGGACCCGCAGCGACGCGGTGGCCGTCCCGCCGGCGTTGCGGATGAGGACGTCGCGCTCCGGGTCGGCCTGGCCGATGCGAGAGTAGACCGCGCGCGCCGCGGCCATGCCAGAGCCGCAGGAGGCGGTCAGCCCGGCGCCGCGTTCAAACGTGCGGACGAAGGCCTCGTCCGGGGTGAGCGGGAGCAGGACCGACAGGTTGGCCCCGGCGGGGAACAGCTCGCGCCGGGCCGCCACCTGCTCGCCCATCGCGACCAGGTCGGATTCGACGTACTTGTCGATCACCGCGACCAGGTGGGGGTTCGGGATGGTCACAGCGGTGAAGGCGAGCGCGGGGTCGAGTTCGGGCAGGCGGGCCTGGACCGTCGGGCTGCGGCCGGCCACCACGGGCACGTCCGGGTCGAAGTCGACCGCCGGGTGCTCGAGCCTGACCTGGCGCACGCCCTCGGGGGTCGTCGCGCCGCGGTGCACCGTGTAGTCGCGCGTGCCGCTGCGGATGTCGGCCGTCTCGAGTCCGCGCAGGTCGAGGACCACCCGGCCCAGGCAGCGCATGCCGTTGCCGCAGAACTCGGCGGCCGAGCCGTCCGGGTTGAAGAACCAGGCCTCGGGCACGATCCGGGTGGCGTCGTAGAAGTAGACGCCGTCGCCACCGAACGGGCCGCTGCGGTCGCACAGGTTCCGCACGAACGAGCGCAGGTCCGTCTCGGACGCGAAGTCACCGGGCGTCAGTGCGGTGACGAAGATGTCGTTCTGCGAGCCGTGCGCGTTCAGGATCTCTGCCATCGCCGGCCAGCCTATCCGAACGCGGAGGCCGCTTAGCTGCCCCGGGCGTGCTGGCCGGAGCGGTGATGATGCCCGGAGTTGCGCCGGGCGTGCCGGCCCGCTCGCCGGCCGTCTTGCGCGCCCAGATCCGCCGCGACCGGTGACGGCCGGCCGACCGCTGATCCGTCAGCCCAGAAGGCGTCCGCCGCAGGCTTCCTTGCGCCGCGCCGGGGACCCGTTCCGCGACGAGCGTCCCTTAGCCTCAGGAAAGTTATTAGCCCCATATGACTCACCAGACCCAAATAGCCCATTAACGCTGTTGGACCCGTTAGCCCCGAAGGGCTCGTCAGACCTAACGAATCCGGTGACCGCGTGGAACGCGTTGGTTCCGCCGGTGCCCGCAGACACGAACGCCGGGTAGGTGGAGAAGCGCATTCCGTCGGCATAGTTGCGCAGCGCCACCCGGGCGCGGTCGAGCATGTTCGTCGGCAGGTCTTCGACCGGAAACCAGCGCACGTCGGGCGACGTGGGCTGGCCGGTCCAGCCGGATACGGACAGGAAGAACGCGATGCGCCCGCCGCCGGAGACGTCGTGCATGACGTGGGCGAGCGACACGTGCTCGCTGCCGATCACGATGCCGGCGGCCAGGGCCACCCGAATCGCCGTCTCCACGATCGTCTCCCGGTCGGCGAGTTCAGCCGACGGCGGCTCGTAAGCGCCGTCGCCGTAACCGGTGTTGGCGCGCTCCCGCAGCAGGATGCGCCCGTTCCGCATCAGCAGGAGGATGACGTCCACCTCGACCCTGCGACGTGGCGATACGCCGGTGGCGATCGAACTGTTGCCCGCTCTGCCCATAGTGATCGCCTCGCCGCGCCCGCCCCAACCAGACCTGAGCCCCTGCCCGGCGCATACACAATTCATACGCACTGCCCAGGAAAGAGCACGCTACCTCCGGCGGGTTGTGGATCGCCATGTGTACAAAGCCGGCGAACCTGTGGACGAGGGCCCGGATACGGCCGCGGCGGCTGTGGACACCGACGCGCGCAAGCCTTGCCGGGACGGCAACTCCGGCTGTGGAGAGCCGTTCCGGACGTGTGGACGGCCGGCGCGGAGAATAGTTCCGCAAACGGCCGTGCGACCCTGGCGGAGCGCTGGGCGCCGTCGGCCTGTACTCGGTGCGGGACGGCCTGGTCAGCGTGGTGCACCGGGCCCTCGGACGTCCCGGTGTGGGTCCGGACCGCGGACCGTGCTGATCCCCGCCATCCATGGCAGGATGACAGGGCTGACCCGGCCGTTCCCCACGTCTGGAGCGTGAGCATGTACACCAAGATCCAGGTGGTCTTCGACGCCGCCGAGCCGGAGAAGCTCGCCGAATTCTGGGGGCTGGCCCTGGGCTACGTGGTCGAGCCGCCGCCGGAAGGCTTCGAGAGCTGGGGGGACTTCGCCCGATCGGCCGGGATACCGGAGGCGGATTGGGGTGAGGTGTCCTCCCGGGTCGACCCGGCGGGCGAGGGCCCGCGGCTCTATTTCCAGCGCGTGCCCGAGGCCAAGACGGCCAAGAACCGCGTGCACCTCGACGTCCAGGTGGCCGGGCGCGAGGTCCGGGGCGAGGAGCGCAAGCGGCTGGTCAGCGAGCACGTGGAGCGGCTGGTCCAGGCGGGTGCCTCGCTGGCCTGGCGGACCGACGACGTCCGCGGCAGCTCCGTCACGCTGTATGACCCGGAGGGCAACGAGTTCTGCGTGACCTGACCGTGGGAAGCGAGGTGAAACCCGCATTTCACGGCGCTCTGAGCTGGTGAAACCGCGGTTTCATCGCCCTGGAGGCACCCTGAGCGCCCGGAAGGCACCGCCTGCTGGTACGGCCGCGATACCGGTCAGGCGCGGGCGGCCTGGGCTGCCCGCTCCCGGCGCACGCCGCGCCCGCCGAGCGCCCAGTAGAGGCCGGCACCGACCACGATGCCGATGGCCCAGCTGAAGTCTGCGCCGGTCAGGCCGGGGAAGTGGTTGGAGATCGGGCCGACATAAGGCGGCTTGGCGAAGGCGGCGTTGATCCACATCAGCGCGGCGACCATGCCGACCACCTGGGCGATGACGGCCGGCCAGTGGATGCCCCCGTTGCGCCAGTACAGCCCGTCGCGGGCGGCCCGCAGCGACAGCGAGTCATACTCACGGCCGCGCAGCAGGTAGTCGGTTATGAAGATGCCGAACCACGGGGCCAGCCACACCACTATGTACAGCAGGAACCCGGCGAAGTCGGCGTAGAAGTTCCCGTGGAACAAGATGATGCCGGTCACCACCGCGCACACCACGGTGTCGATGATGACCGCGCCCCACCGCCGGACTGGCACGCCCAGCGCCTGCAGCGTGACACCGGAGGAGTACATGTCGATGGTGTTGATCGACAGCAACTGGAAGATGGCGAAGATCAAGAACGGGGTCACGAACCAGCTCGGGAACGACTGCGGCACGCCGAGCTGGGCGATTCCCACCGTCTTGGTCGTGATCGTGAACGCGAACACGCCCAGGATCTCCAAGATGATCGACGGGATCGCGCCGCCCAGCGTCGCCGCCCAGAACGTCCTGGACCCCGGGGTGCTCCGCGGCAGGTAGCGGGAGTAGTCGTTGCCGTTCTCGGTCCAGCCCAGGCCGCCTACCGAGATGATCAGCACCAGCGCGGTCGTCCACACCGCGAGCGACACCGGCTTGGGGTGGAAGGCCGACAGGTGCAGCCTGTTGAAGGTGAACCCGGCCAGGACGGCGAAGAACACGATGAAGACGTAGGCCAGGTAGCGCAGGATCTTGCTGATCGTCGCGTGGCCCAGCAGCGGGAGGACCATCTGCAGCAGCGCCGCGACGATGATCACCACGATCTTGGCCGGCCCGTTCAGGTTGGTGCCGTGCAGCGAGAAGAGCAGGATGACGGTGGCGACGACGAAGTAGATGCCCTCGATCTCGAAGCCGACCTGCGTGAACCAGTTGAACAGCGCGACCATCCGGTTCCCGTTCTGGCCGAACGGCGCCCGGCTGATCATGAACGCGGTGGTGCCCGTCTTCGGCCCCTGCAGGCTCGCGAACCCGAGCAGCGCATAGAACACGTTGCCGACCAGGATCGCCGCGATCGCCTGCGGCACCGACAGGCCGAAGGTCATGATCAGCGTTCCGTAGAACAAGAACTCCACGTTGAAGACCGCGCCAGACCACAGCCAGAACAGTCCGGACGGGCGCATCTTCCGCTCGGCGTCCGGAATCAGGTCGATCCCGCGCTGCTCGATCTTGAACGCGGCATACTCCTGAGGGATCTCCTCCAAGGGTCGCCGTGGTCTGCCATGCCTACCTGCGACGATGTCGCCACTCATCGTTCACTCCAGGGGCTTGGGGCTCGGAGATGGTGCTGAGTCATGATCATGCACGTCCCCAGTAAACTTACGGTTTCAATCCGGTCATGAACAGATGCGTCTCTGGCCTGTCTGCGGGCGCTGAATTACGCGGGAAAACGCACGTCAGGTGCTGGTGATGAAGCAAAGGGCCACGTCAGGAGGGTCGGCCGCGGACCGGTCCCGGGCCAGACGGGCCACGGGATGCAGCCGTTTCGCTACGGATCATCGCCGTTTGGTTGAATGGGGAAAGGCAATCCAATGCCATTGGTGCCGCGATATTTCCGCGGGTAACCAGGGTCGCGCGGCAATCGATTGCGCGGATCCGGGCCAGAGCGCAGAGTTACCGGCCGGATCAGAACCGGCCCGGGATAACTGGCGCAACCCGGCCGAGCAGCTAACGGCAAATCCGGCCAGGAATGGGCCGGAATAGGCGGGAATGGGCGGGCCTGGCCGGGAAGTTCGCCGAACCGGCCGGTAACTTGATGCCGGAGCCGGGCTGCGGACCCGGCCGGAGCCGGGCCAAGAAAGCCTACCCAAAAGCTATCCGACGACACAGCGTAGTGAGCCCGACACCACTATCGCATATATGTCATTAGGAGATCGGCGCGGAGGCCTTGCCCAGCTTTGCCGCGGGACTCAGGAAATCGATTGCAGGAACCTTTCCTGGGCCCTATTCAAGGCCTTATCTAAACTTTTCGCAACATATGGCCGGACGCAGGAATCGCCACTACCATGCCCTTGGGACCGGACTGCGCGCACGTGCGGAATGGTGGCCCGCCGCAATCCCTGGTCGACGAAACGAGGGCCAGGTGAGCAGGCGGGCCGGGAACGAGCGTCACGGACGGCCATGACCGGGGGGGAGCGGCCGCTCGCACTTTGGAGGAGTCGGCCGCGGCCGAAGCAGGGCTCTGCCTGCCGGCCGCCGGGGAATCGCGGGAGAGGCTCAACGTGGTCGCGCAGCGTGCCGGAACGCCGCCGCCCGCGGAGATGGTGCAGTCGGGCATCATCCCGCCGCTGGCCGACTCTTACTTCCAGCGCCTGGAGACCGGGATCGACCTGACGGCGGGCCTGTTTCCCGGCCAGACCGTGGTGCTCACCCACGGCGAGGAGACCGAGGCGGCCCCGGCGGCCCAGGGCGGCACAGGCAAGACGCAGCTCGCCGTGGAGTTCACTCACGCCCTGCGGAGCACCCGGGCCGTCGACGTCCTGGTCTGGGTCATCGCGGCCAGCCGGGAGGCGGTCGTCGCCGGGTTCGCGCAGGCAGCCGTCGCGGTGGGCGCGGGCGATCCGGACGCCGACGCCCTGGCCGCCGCGGACCGCTTCACCGCCTGGCTGGCCCGGACCGAGCGGCGGTGGGCCCTGATCCTCGACGACCTGGCCGACCTGGCCGATCTGGAGGGGCTGTGGCCGACCGGGCCGAACGGCCAGATCGTCATCACCACCCGGCTACCCGGCGCGGCCTTCGGCGTCGGCGCGCACGCGGCGGCCGGCGGCCTGCGGATCGCCCCGGTCGGCGGGTTCAGCCACCGGGAGGCCCTGGCCTACCTCAGCGCCAGGCTCACCGACTATGCCGACCAGCGGATCGAGGCTCTCGATCTCGCCGAAGACCTCGACGGCCTGCCGATCGGCCTGGCCCAGGCCGCCGCGGTGATGAACGCGAACCGGCTGAGCTGTCAGGAGTACCGGGCGCAATTCGGTGAACGATGCGCGTACATGTCCGCCCAGCCGGTCGACGGTGTGTCCCCGGCGATCCTGGCCACCTGGTCGCTGGCCGCCGAGTGCGCGCACCAGCTCGTGCCCACGGGACTGGCCTGGCCGGGCCTGGCCCTGACCGCCATGCTCGATCCGCACGGGATCCCCGCGGACGTGCTGACCAGCCCGGCCGCGTGCGGCTTCATCGCCGGCCGGCCGAGCAGCGGCACGGCCCCGGACCAGAACCTGGCCCGGACGGCCGTCACCAACCTGGCCCGCGTCGGCCTGGTCAGCATCGACCCGGCGAACGCGATCCGGACCGTACGCATGCACCGCAGCGTGCAGGCCGCCGTGCGCGCCTACCTGCCAGCCGGGGACACGGACCAGGTCCTCCTGGCCGCCGCGGACGCCCTGGTCCAGGCGTGGCCCGAACCAGGAAGCAACCGAAGCGGCGGGGCCGAACTCGACCAGGCCCTGCGCGACTGCGCGATCGGCCTGCGTGCCGCCCAGGGAATCCAGGCCGGCGCCGGGACGCCGCCGGGCGAAGATGTCACACGGGATATCCCGCGGGACGTTCCGTCCGGGCCGACGCGCAGTGCCCAGCCAGGCCCGCCGGAAAGCCAGCACGGCGCGCTCGCGCACGATGCGCTGTGGCAGCCGGAGGCCCATCCACTGCTGTTCCGCCTGGGCCGGAGCCTAGAGGACAACCGGCTCGGCGAATCCGCGATGGCGTACTGGCAGTCCATGGCGGGCACTACCACCCGGCGGCTCGGGCCCGCGCACGCCGATTCGCTGGCGGCCAAGGAGCGGCTCGCCGTCGCCTACGAAGCGGCGGGCCGCTTCGGCGACGCCATCGCGATGTTCGTCGGCGCCCTGAGCGACCGGGAACGCAGCCAGGGACCCGCTCACCCCGACACCATCGCGGCCCGCGGCCAGCTCGCGCACGCGTACGCCAGCGCGGGCCGGCCGGCCGAGGCGGTGGCACTCTACGAGCGGACGGTGGCGGACTCCAGCCGGCAGCTCGGCCTCGGTCATCCGGTGACCCTGGCCGCGCGGGGCGGCCTGGCCAGCGCCTACGCCGAGGCCGACCGGACCGGGGAGTCGCTCACCCTCTATCAGATGCTCAGCGTCGACACCGCACGGCTCCTCGGCCCGCGGCACCCGGCCACGCTGGCCGCGCGGGATGACCTGGCCGGCGCGTTCCTGGCCAACAGCCAGACCAAGGAGGCGGTGGACCGCTACAAGAGCCTGCTGGCGGACCACGAGGCGATGAGCGGCCGGGATCATCCGGAAACGATCTCGGCCCGCGCCAGCCTGGCCTCGGCGTTCCGGCGGAGCGGGAAATTCAAGGACGCGATCGCGCAGTACAAGCGGGTGCTCGAGGATCGGGAGCGGACCGCCGGGGCCGATCATCCGGACACGATCGCGGCCCGGGCCAACCTGGCCTTCGCCTACCGCAGTGCCGGGCAGCTACGCGAGGCGATCCGTGACTACGAGCGCACGCTCGCCGAGCGGGAACGGGTCCAAGGACCCGATCATGCGGACACCCGGGCCGCGCGCGGCCACCTGGCCGCCGCCTACCAGCAGGCCGGCCGGCCCGGCGAGGCCATCCAGCAGTACGAGCGGGCGCTGGCCGACAGCGAACGCTACCTCGGCCCAGGGGATCTGGAGACAGTTACCACCCAGGCCAGCCTGGCCTCGGCCCTGTACGCCGACGGGAGGCTGACGGAGACCGTCGCGGTGCTGCGGCGGGCGCTGGCCGACAGCGAGCGCTACCTCGGCCCCGATCATCCGATGACCAAGACCGTGCGGGACAACCTCGACGCGGCTACGCGGATCTGAACCCGTGAGAACCCGTGAGGGCCGGTGAAACCCCCGTAACCCAGTGAGACCTCCGTGAGACCCGGTTAGACCGGTGAGACCCGTTAGACCCGTGAGACTCGTCGGACCCCCATCAGAATCTGGGAAGCCTCGCTGCATACGTTTATCAGTAACTGAGATTCGGTCTTAGATCGTTGAAATTGAAAGCAACTGGTAAGAACCAGTGAGACCCGTTGATCTCGGAGGGATCCATGGTGAACCACTCAGGCCCGCCACGGCGGGAAAGGCTTGAAACAATCCTAAGAAAGAGGGACAAAAACCGCTAAGAGCCCGTAGAGGCCTGGGAGAAATCGCTAGACTCGGCCAGCAGCAGGCAAGTACCGACGGTACCCAGGAGGACACGGTTCGGATTGCCGGGCGCATAGCGTGACTTATCACGACATATGATCACGCCACAAAGATCCTTTATGGGGCCCGACTGCGCCGGATGGGTGGGCTGGTGCAGGTGAGTCCACGTAATACGGATGAGATAGCAGGCAAGAAGGGCTGTCGAAGTGGTCGCGCAGCAAGCCGGAACGGCTACCCGCCCGGGGATCCTGTTGTCCGGGATCGTGCCCCCGCTCGCGGACACCTACTACACGCGGACCGAGACCGGACCGGATCTGGTCAGCAGCTTGAAGCCCGGAGAGACCGTGGTGCTGGTGCACGGCGCCCAGAGCGACACGGCACCGGTGGTCCAGGGTGGCACGGGCAAGACGCAGCTCGCGGTCGAGTTCACCCACGCCATGTGGAACGGCCGACTGGTCGAGGTCCTGGTCTGGGTCACCGCGACCAATGCCGAAGCGATCATCACCGGCTTCGCGCAGGCGGCGAACACGGTCGACGCCGCCAACCCGAGCGAGGGCGCCCGGCGGCCGCGGTCCGGTTCGTCTCCTGGCTGGCACACACCAAGCGCCCGTGGGCGCTGATCGTCGACGACCTGAACGACCCGGCCGACCTGGAGAACCTGTGGCCGGGCGGCGCG
>Ga0187781_10003601_pt1 | contig 11623 bp, 15 predicted proteins | sample 0715_SJ02_MP02_2_FD_132447 | JGI IMG/M metagenome (GOLD analysis project Ga0187781, IMG submission 132447) | Tropical peat soil microbial communities from peatlands in Department of Meta, Colombia - 0715_SJ02_MP02_20_MG | ecosystem: Environmental > Terrestrial > Soil > Wetlands > Peat | place...
GGCTTTCGGTGCACTTGCGTAATCGATGAATTCTTGCCATAGTGGACCGTACCAAGGGCTAAGGAAAAATCCCGTGACTAAATCTGAGAGCAAACCTCCGCGAAAGACTGTGCGGGATGAAAAATCAGAATTCGGAAAGGACCGTCGGCGTCGTCATCATCACTTTCTGGTAACTGTAAACTATGCCGACGGAGAGACGTTTGGACGGGTCTATACGGACAAGGAAAAAGCAACGCGGTTTGCGGAACGGCAGCGGCGCTCCCCGATCGTCAAATCCGCTCGCGTCACCCAGGTTTCCTGAAAGTAAAGACTTTGTGCCTGCGGGAAGCCAAGACGGCTTGGTTTTAGCGTAGAGGCATGCTATAAAAAGAAGGTCCGAGCGGCCTTAGTATAATGGTAGTACGGAACCTTGCCAAGGTTCAGGCGTGAGTTCGATTCTCATAGGCCGCTCCATTGACTCCTTCCTTCGCAGTTCTTGACCATCACCAGACTTTCAACTAGAACATTCGGTCTGTCTCTAGCTTCGCTTATTGGAGGCTTGACGGTAGCTTAGCGTGCGCAAATATGTGATTGGCCTGAAGGTAGGCGGGCAATCTCTGGTCTAAACGAGGAAGGCCTTCGTGACGGATCCCAATTCCATACAACGCCCTTATCAGGTCACGACATTAGGTTGGCTGTTCATCGTCGTAGGGATTCTAAGTACGGCCCACCATCTACTAAAAGGTTCACTCGACCGCTGGATGGTTCCGATCGTGCTGGTTGGAATCATTGCCGTCCTGGCTGGTATCTTCCTGCTACAAGGTGCAAGATGGGCCCGCTGGGTGATTCTAGTTTGGCTTGCCTTTCACGTTGTCCTCAGCGCACTAAACTCGCTATGGGATACAGCGGCGCACTTAGTGCTCTTATTTGTCATCAGCTATTTCCTGTTAGGGCCGCCGACTTCCCGATATTTTCAGCGTCCGCAACCACCGCAACCAGAACCAGAATGATGCGATTCCGTTGAAATTCTGGGCGGCCACACTAAACGGTTCATTATGGTTTCCCCGCCGCGGCCACAGACGGAATTTCCTCGCCTACTTGACTTTCGCTCTGAACATTTTCGGCGATTCCCGCTAATATTTGCGGGAGAGGCTAGGTGCTCATGAAAACTCTGCACATCGCGGTCGGCAGCGCGCGGCGCCCGAAGCTGAATGCTGTGGTCGAAGCAGCGGCTTCCATCGGCCCGCTGCTGGGTGAGGGTGTTGTGCTCCAAGTCGCCGGCTATGAAGTGGAAAGCGGAGTGCATCATACGCCGTGTTCGCGCGAGGAGTTGATGCAGGGCGCGCGGCAGCGCGCAGAAGCTTTGCAGCAGTGCCTTCGCGCAGAAGTGACGCTTGCCTCTACTTTATTGGCCTCGAGGGCGGGCTGGACGTAGTGGTGGAGAATGACGTGAGACGGGTGTTTTTGGAGAGTTGGGCTTATGTGAGCGATGGCAGCAGGGGCCACTTCGGCTGCTCCGGCAGCATCGAGTTGCCGGAGTCGCTCGCGGAAGAGGTCCTGACGCGTGGAACGGAGCTTTCCGTGGCGATTGATCAATTCGCGGGCGCGGTGGGAGTCCGTGACGGGCAGGGCGCGTGGGGTGTGCTTTCGCGTGATCTGATTTCTCGACAGGAATCGTTCCGTCTGGCGGTGGTGGCAGCCTTTGCGCCGTTCTATAACGCAAAGATGTACCGCGCCTCCATGAGGGCCAGTGGATAAAGAGGAAAACAGACAGTCCGGCCAATGGGAAAGTCTTTGAGGAAAGTGTATTCTGTAAAGTGAACTGCCACAGTAGGAATTCGCCTGGAAGAGATGGAGGGGAATCGCGTGGACATCGTGAAGGGCAACATGGGTTGGATCGAGGTTGTGGTCGGCCCGATGTTTTCAGGGAAGAGCGAAGAGCTGATTCGCCGGTTGCGGCGGGCGGAAATTGCGCGCCAGCGGGTGCAGATCTTCAAGCCTGCGATCGATTCACGATTCGCGGCGAACGAAATCGTCTCTCACTCCGGGTTGGGTATCTCTTCCGATAATGTGACAAAAGCGTCCGAAATCCTGGAAAAACTGCAGCCACGCACGGAGGTTGTGGGCATCGATGAAGCCCAATTTCTGGGCGACGAATTGGTGGACGTTTGCACGAAGCTCGCCAACCTGGGCAAACGCGTCATCGTTGCAGGGCTGGACACGGATTTTCGTGGACGTCCTTTCGAGCCGATGCCGCACCTGCTGGCGGTGGCCGAGGAGATCACCAAGTTGCTTGCCATTTGCGTCCGTTGCGGAAATCCGGCGGTGCATACACAACGATTGGTGGAAAACGAAGAACTGATCGTCGTTGGAGCCAGCGACTCGTATGAGGCGCGGTGCCGGCGCTGCTTTGAACCAAACCCCGCCCATGCGCGCCGCGAAAATGGACCTCAGATCTTGACCAGGAATCGCGCCATCTCAGGCGGCGCGTAGTAGTAGAATTCGCTCCAGAAACTTTGCACAGCCATTTCGCGCTCACAGGATCAGCATGCGCATCGAATCGAAAGCACCAACACGGGTCGACCTCGCCGGCGGGACACTTGATATCTGGCCTTTGTACTTGTTCCATCCGGGCGCGGTGACGATCAACGCGGCCATCTCGCGCTACGCGTCGTGCGTAGTGGAGACGCACGCCACGGGAGACGAGCGGATCAAGCTGGTATCGCTGGATACCAACCGCTCGGAATCGTTTTCCTCACTGGAGCATCTCTTTCGCGCAAAGCACTACCGCTTGCCACTGCTCGCCGAAATCGTGAAGTTCTTTCATCCCAGGGGGGGATTTTCCCTGACGACCAATTCGGAAGCGCCTGCGGGTGCGGGGATCGGAGGATCGAGCGCGATGGCGGTGGCCATCTGCGCGGCACTCGACCGCTTCACGGGAGCGGGCCGCAGCAAGGTGGATTGGGTGCATATCAGCCGAGACGCCGAAGCTATTGTTATTCATATTCCCACCGGGATGCAGGATCACTATCCGCCGGCCTTCGGTGGTGCAGCCGCCATCGAATTGATTCCCGGCGGAGAGCGGCGCATCGAAATTAACGTTAACCTGGACGAACTGGAAAGGCGGCTGGTGGTCTGCTACACAGGGAAGCCAAGGCAGTCCGCAATCAACAATTGGGGCGTGTTCAGGGCGCACATCGACAATAAGAAGACCGTGGTGAGCAATCTGGAGCGCATCTCACAGATCGCACAGAAGATGCGGACGGCGCTCGAGGCGGGGAATTGGTCGGAGACCGGACGGCTAATGCATACGGAGTGGCAGTTCCGGCGAAGGAACCTGCCGACCATTTCTACGAAAGTGATTGACCGGATCATCGAGTCGACACGGCGCAAAGGCGCGTTGGCGGGCAAAGTCTGCGGCGCGGGAGGCGGCGGCTGTGTGGTGCTGCTGATCGAGCCGGACGCGCGGGAACGTGTAGAGAAGAGCGTAGTGGAAGCCGGGGGCCAACTTCTGCCCATGCACATTGACCGGCAAGGCGTCCAAGTCGTAGCTCAATAGGCAGATATTTAAAAAGATTTTCGGCACTACTCAAGTGGCCCGCGGCGTCATAAAATAAGAGCGGCCCGGGAAAGGGCCTCCTGGTAGCCTATGCACTCCCGTTTCGTCATTCCGCTGGCTCTGCTCTTCGCCGCTTACGCCGACGTGCCGGACGTCCCGCATGCGCTTCCCTCGACCGGGCCGAATCAGACGAAGGCCGCCGGATTCACTTCGGAAGACCGTATCCCGCTTTATCCTTCGATCTTCACCAGTGATCCCCAGGAACAGGGCAAACCTGCGTCGTCTTCTTCGAAGAAGAGCGACACGCTGCAAGAGACGTCGAAACTCGAGCTGATCCGCTACGTCTCCGGAGAATTCGCCAAAGCGAAGAAACCGCTGCCGGGCGGGAAAGACGGTTTTATCTTATACGCAGACAAACCCGTAGATGAGGAGGTCTTGAATCGCGCCGTGAGCATGCATGGCGCGGCGGTCAATACGGGGGACAACTGTCAGATCACCAAACTGGAGTTCCACGAGCACGAAATCATCGTCGACGTGAACGGCGGCGGCCGGCCCAAGAAGAATTGGTGGGAGCATATTCAGTTCGGCATGGGCGGGGATATTCCTACAACGACAACGACCACGACCCCCGCGAACGGTCAGGATCAAGGCCCGCCGGGGATTCAACCCGGTCACGGCGGGACCATTTACCTACAATTCTCGAAGAACGTGCCAGACCTTACGCCCGAAGACCTGAAAGCGCTTCTGTCACCCTTCCTGGATTTCTCCAAAGTACACTCCGCATCAGTGCAGTGGATCGATACTCTGCCGCCCGAGATGAAGAAGGCGATCACGGAGCGACACGCCGTCATCGGAATGAACCGCGACGAAGTTGTTGCCGCGATCGGAAAGCCGGATCGTAAAGTGCGCGAGCGCGACGCCCAGGGGAACGACACGGAAGACTGGATCTACGGGCACCCGCCGGATAAAACAGTGTTCATCCATTTCATCGGAGACAAGGTGGCCGGCATTAAGCAGTATCCGGAATAGTTAGAGCCGTCTTTTTCCTTTTCCATCCCGCTAAAGCGCAAGCCGGACAATTTTCAGGGCTGTGGGCGGAATTGCGGATCGCTGGTCGGCGGAACAATGTTTTTGATTCGCATATAGGTGACCAGGTTTCCGTAGTGTTCCATGTTGTGCATATTGTTGACGGTAAGCACCTCCAGCTTCGGCATGTCCTGTCCGAAGAGTTTCACGCTTTGAACGCCGGAGGCGTCGGTCATGCTGTCATACGCTTTATCGCAGTAAGCGAAGGCATCCTTGAGCGCGGCCACTAGATCCGCTTTCGATGTTTTGGTTTTTTCGATGTTCAGGGAAGGGTCTTTCTCTCCGAGCGCAGTGGAGCAAAAGTAGTATTGCGAGTCGGCAATGTGACCAACGATGCTGCCGTAGTTGCGCACGGAGTCAGTCGGTTTGAAACTGTAATTTTCCTCGGGCATTTTTTCAGCCGAGCGCAGCAAGATGATCTTCACCTGTCCGTAGGCCATCTTGTTCCACGAGCTCAGCGGATTCGCCTGCGGAGTCTGGTCTGAAGCGGTCTTGTTCTCCGAAGAGGTCGCCGCTGTTTTCATTTTTTCGGCGGGCTTCGGAGCATCGGACTGACCACAAACGGCGGTGGCAAACAACAACAGGACGGCGGACAACGCGATACGAGTGGCTTTCATCTTCCATTTCTCCTTCATTTTTGTCTTGACACCATTACAAGGATTACCGCGGATTTTGAGCAATCCGGCACGAGCTGATTGTCACTTCACGCGATGTAGATCGAGATGTCCCTGCATCGAAGGCTTTCCATCCTGTCCGACAAAAGTCCAATCCTCTATGTGATGATTCGCGTCGACCATGGTGAAAACGGCCCGTTGCATGTGACCGATTTGCGTGCTGCTGAAATTGGTTATGTCGAGAAAATCAAATTCGAAGGTCTTTCCATCCGGGAGCGCCTTGCCCACCATCCGAGGCTGATTTCCCGCGTCGCAGAAATGGGTCAGCAACAATTGGTCTCCGTTCAGATAGAACATGGTGACAGGATCTTCGAGACCTCCTTCTGTCTTCATCTCGTGCATCAGAGTGTTACCCATGGAAGTGACGCGAAGGGTGACCTGCAGGGGCTTGCCGTCTATTGTGGCTTCCCAGGTCCCTGCCAAGGTCTTCAGCTTTTCGAACGATTTCTCTGCGTCGGATTGAGCGAAAGCCGAAGCAGCCAGCAGCAGTAGAGCAGTGGACAGAACAAAACGCATGGCTTTCATTTTTCCTTCTCCTTGCAACCGAATTGGGCCCAACACAAATCTGTTTGCCGGCAAAAACTCACACACCCATGGCCGGTGCTTTTGCCACCGTTGCAGGTTGCCCCTGTGGCCCCCTAGCAGGTGCGGCCGCAGCCTTGTATCCCTTTTTCAGGCGAAAGCGAATGACCCAGAAAATCGCCACCAGCAAGGGTAGAAGAGTCAGAAAGACGAGCGCGCCCGTCTTGCGAATTAGGGCAGGGAATAGTTGTGCCCTGGCCAGAAATACGGACGCCGACGCGATGAACAGCCCAAAACACATGCGCCAAAGGTGCCGCACGATGCGCTGACCACCGAGCAGACCGCCGCGCAAAAGCATGCGAAGGTCACCCGCAGCAGATAGCAGAGCTATGGAGCCAAAGACAAAGTACATGGCGGTGGGAACTCCGTCGATCGGAGGCACCAGGCCGGTGGCGACTCTCAGCCCGAGTATCACCATGCCGATTCCCGCGCCCGACGCGAAGAGGAGAGCACCCCAATCGAGAGTGCTTATCTCGCCATCCCTATGCCTGGCAGTCAGCCCTGCCGTTGCCACCATATAAAACGTGATTACACCGCCGAAAACATTGCCCATTTGGTCTTTCATGATTGCGAGCAAGGTCCCACAGGCAGACATGGTCAGCATGGAAATGACAAACACATTGCCCGCAAGCCGGTGCCAGCGTAAGCCTCTGCGAAGGAACATCGCAGAAAATCCGGACAGGATTCCCAAACTCCCCCAGTGATATGGAGCAACAACAGAATCAGCCTCATGGTGGTGCTCCTTCCAACGCTGATTAGGACGGTTCGCGATAGCGCCGCAGCCGGACGGCCAGGGCGAAAAAAACAGCGGCGGCGATGAATCCTAGCCACAGGCCAGGTGTAGTAAAGAACTTCAAGGGATCGAGCGATGTCATCGAGTCCATTGGCATGGTCATCTTCGAAGGGAAGGTGAATGCCTCCGGGCCACCGAAGCGATACGAAATGAAATGAGCGAAATGCGAAGTGTTGAACAGAATCTTCTCAAGGGCAAAAATCGCAAGGGGCGGCAAGACGGCCCAGAGAAAAGGTGCGCGCCGGGCCCAGGCAGAGGCCAGCAGAAGCCAGCCATAGATCGGCGCATACCAAAGCACATGCACGGTTAGCAGGTGGTAAAGAAGCATCATGGATATCTGAGGCAGCGACACCTGTGTCCAGAGTGTCGCCACACTCAGGCCGCTCCCCAGCAGAATCACGGAGCTCCAAACGAGCATGATGAGCTGCGTGACAACCGTAAGCGCGAAACTAAATAGTGGCAAGACGATCAGCAGAATACAGACTTTGGAAAGCACCGTGGTGAGGTCGGAAACTGGCAGAGATTTCCAGAACAGGATGCTGCGGTCGCGGCGCTCGCTGTAAAGCGCGTCCAGCGCATAGAAGATCGCCACAAGAAAAGCAATGACCATGATCAATCCCGCCGCAAAGTCATACGGCCGGACCATCCCTTCGTGCTGGTGGGCTGCATCCAATGCAGACAGAGCACGGGTTCTTTGCGGCAGGCAAATCGTGCTGAGGAAGAAGCCAAACAGAAATACGGCGGCGACGGCCAGCGGTCCGATGTAGATGACGCGGTTCTCCCACAATTCGCGCCGTATGGACCAATACAGAGGCCGAGTTTCTGACAGAGCAGCCGACGTCACGGCTTGTGATTCGAAGGAAGAGTCGGGTACGGCATTCGATGGAGTAGTCATTGACCCGCTCCTTGCGCTTGGCCGGCGTTGTTGCCCACCACGGCAACGAAAAGGTCGGCGATGCTGGGTGTGCGAACTTCACCAAGCGCGGCAAGATGTTGGCGGTCCGCGTGATCGAAGAGCAGAATGCTGCGGCCAAACAGCTGGCGTTCGTGAATGGGCTTGAGGGTCCGCGCCGCGGCAAGATTTTCGGGATTCACCGTCACTCCCGCGTAGCGCGACTCAAATTCTTCCATGGTGCAATTCAGCACGATGCGGCCGCGGTTGATGAACATGAGGTCGGTGAGGACATCCTGAATCTCCTCGACCTGGTGGGTGGTCACAAGAATGGTGCGTTTGCGATCGAAGTAGTCGTTCAACAGAGAATCGTAGAATTGCTTTCTATATAGAATGTCCAGCCCGAGCGTCGGCTCGTCCAAAACCAGCAATTTTGCGTCAATGGCCATGACCAGCGCGAGGTGCAGCTGGGCCACCATGCCCTTCGACAATTCCCTGACCTTGCTGGTTCGCATGATGGTTGTTTTGGCCAGAAAACTCTCTGCCTTGGCGCGGTCGAATCGGGGATGCACACCCGCGACATAGTCGAGTACTTGCGAGACGCGAATCCAGCGCGGCAGGACGGCGACATCGGCGATAAAGCAGACGTCGCGGACAAGCTGGTCGCGGTCGGTCCAGGGGTCTCGCCCGAGCACGCTGAGTTGTCCTTGAAATGGGACGAGCCCGACAATCGCGTTGAGCGCCGTGGTTTTTCCAGCGCCGTTGGGACCGATGAGTCCGAGGATGCGGCCTTCTTCGACACGCAGGTCGACACTGTCGAGCGCGACGGTTGTGCCGAAGGCCTTGCGGAGGCCGCGCGCTTCTATGCTTGCCATGGCTTCAGCGTTCCTCCTTTGTGGTTTTCGTCGATGGCTCGCTGTTTGGACCGGACTCCAGCAGTTCTTCAGGTTTCAGGCCGAGCCTTTGAATCGTTGCGTGTATGCGGGGCCACTGTTCGGAAAGGAATTTTTTTCGTTCACCTTGCAGCAGTAGATTGCGCGCTCCGTCCTTAATGAACATGCCGAGACCTCGCTTTTTTTCGACAAGCTGCTCGTCGACCAACTCCTGATAACCCTTCAAAACCGTCAGTGGATTCAGGCGATAGTCTGCCGCCACACTCCGCACGGAAGGCAGGGGATCGCCTTCTTTCAGCACGCCGTCGAGAATCATTGCAACAACACGATCGCGAAGCTGGCGGTAAATCGGCTCATTGTCATTCCACTGACGATCCATTCTGCGTCTGAGGTCCTCTGGTGATATAGTTAACTATAACACTATATTGAATGCAAGCAATTTTTCCATCCTCCAGTAAGCCCTGTAAAATCTATGAGTTAGTAATCGTATCGGGGCGCTGGCCAAAAGCAAGTCGCTGCTAAACAGGCGAGCTGGATTCACTTGCAGAATTCAGCGGCATTTTCGGTGAGCCACTGATCGAGTGAAATCGGTTCGCGGCCGAGAACGCGCCGGACTCCGTCCGTAATGGAAGAGAGGCGTCCTTCCCGAATGGCACGCCAGAGCTCGACGTGAGCCTTGGTCTCTTCTTCCGACACACCGGTGGCGGAGAATCGCCTGCTTGCTTCTTCGTCAGAAATCGGCACGAACTGTAGCTTGCGCTTTATTGCGGCTCCGATCCTGACGGTTATTTTAGGAAAGCTCAGAGCTTCGGGTCCGGTGAGCGGCAAAGATTCTTCAATATACTTGGGCGTTGTCAGCGCCTCGACTGCGACGGCAGCAATGTCTTCCGTGTGAATGAAGGGACGCTCGCCGTCCCCGGTCGAAGAACGAACGACGCCTTCCGTCGCGATCGAGTGCTTCCACGCCAGAAGATTGGACAGGAAGCCTGTGGGCCGCAGAAAAGTGTACGGAACCTCGGCCGCGCGAATCGCCGCTTCCCCCTTTTCGTGCCACGCCCCAATCGCCAGGTGCTGTTCCACATCCAGCGACGAAAGCTTAACGACGTGCTGCGTGCCCGCGGCCTTGGCAGCCTTGGCCGCCAACTCATCCAGTACGGGGATGCATGGACCGGAGTTGACGAGGAAGAGTTTGTGGGCGCCTTTAAGCACCCGCTGCAGCGCAGCCGAGTCGGCCAAGTCCCCGGCAAAAATGTCGACGGCATCGCCGAATTGTTGGCGGGCCTTCGCCGTATCTCGAACGAAAACGCGCGGCCGTTCTCCCCGGCGAATCAATTCCCGCACAACCTTCGATCCGACGTCGCCTGTCGCGCCTGTAATGAGATAAATCACAAGGGCCTCCTTACAAGGAAATGAGGTTTGAAATTGTTGTAGAAACGCTCATGTTTCTGTTTCCTAGATTAGATCTAGCAGGCTGTGCTTGAATACTCGCTTCCTGCTCCAGTTGAAGAGGCAGCAGGGGGCTGGAATCCGGAGGTATATATAGAAATGCTCACATTTGAGCTATGCTTGTTCCCATGAGATCACGGGGTAGAGGAAAGACAACCCGGCGCAAGCCCAGGCAGCGGCGCGCCCGTCAAACCGTCGAGGCGATCCTCGATGCTGTCGTAAGGATCCTGAAGCGAGAGCGATTCGACACGATTACGACGAATCACATCGCAGAAGTAGCAGGAGTGAGTATTGGCTCCCTGTACCAATACTTCCCCGACAAGCGCGCGATTTTCGTCGCCCTGCACAGTCAGCACATCGAGGAGATCGACCGGTTGATTCAGCACGTGCTCGTCGAGAATGCCTCTTCCTCACTCGAGGACCTGCTTCGCGCCATGATTGCTGCTATGATCGACGCCCACGCAGGCGACCCTGCGTTGTACCACCTGCTATCCACCGAGGTTCCGCACCGAGCGGACGGAACAAAGGATTTTGCCGTACGGCTCCATGGCGTGTTCAGGCTTGCCATCGCCGCAAGGGCACGGGAACTCAAGAGAGGGCGCAATCTAGACGCGCTCGCTTTCGTGACCGCAAACATGGTGGAGTCGCTCTCTCACGCCGCCCTGTTTCAAGGGCCGGCAAGTTTGTCGCACGCGGACAAGAAGAAGGAAATCCTGAGGGCGGTCTTATCCTACTTGCACAGCTAGCCGAATTGGCCTCGGGTTAAACTCCGCGACTTTTTCACGGGCTTGTTCGTATACTCTCGCAATCAGCGGATGACCTTCTCCGGGTAACGGATTCCCATGCAATTAAGGGTCGAAAATCTCAGCAAGAACTATCGGGGTAATGTGCAGGCACTCCGCGGAGTGAATCTCGCTCCTAAGCCGGGCGTGCTTGGACTGCTCGGTCCGAATGGCGCCGGGAAATCCACGCTGATGCGCATCCTGGCGACCATCACACGCCCTTCCTCTGGCCGTGTCTTCTGGAATGATTTTGATATTGCGAAGAATCCCGACGCGCTTCGTTCCTCTCTCGGCTATCTACCTCAGGATTTAGGCGTATATCCGAATCTCAACGCTGTTGAGTTTCTCGATTACCTCGCTGCCGTCAAAGGCATTCCGGCTGTAGACGCACGCCGACGTATTTCCGAGTTGATAGCGCTTGTCAATCTCGCGGACGCAGCGAAACGGCCCCTCGGCGGCTACTCCGGCGGAATGCGCCAGCGCGTGGGCATCGCGCAGGCCTTGTTGAACGATCCACAACTCCTGATTGTCGACGAGCCGACCTCTGGCCTCGACCCCGAGGAGCGCGTTCGCTTCCGAAATCTCCTCTCAGAACTTTCCGGGGAACGCCTCGTGATTCTCTCGACCCACATTGTCTCCGACGTAGAAGCCGTTGCGACGGAGATCGCCATTCTGGCGCACGGGCAGCTTCTCGCTCACGGCGCGCCGGAAACGCTTCTTGCGGGAGTCACCGGCAAAATCTGGGAAGTGGTGGTCCCGAGCACCGAGCTTCCTGCTCTGCGCGCAAAACATCTCATTAGCAGCACTGCTCATCGTGCGGATGGCGTCCACGCTCGGGTCGTCTCCGATTCTGCGCCTTCCGCTTCGGCCCGGCCCCTCGAGCCGTCTCTCGAAGATGCATATCTTTCCGTTCTTGCTAGCCATCGAAATGCCGCCC
>Ga0187781_10003602_pt1 | contig 11621 bp, 8 predicted proteins | sample 0715_SJ02_MP02_2_FD_132447 | JGI IMG/M metagenome (GOLD analysis project Ga0187781, IMG submission 132447) | Tropical peat soil microbial communities from peatlands in Department of Meta, Colombia - 0715_SJ02_MP02_20_MG | ecosystem: Environmental > Terrestrial > Soil > Wetlands > Peat | place...
CGGCCCGGATCGCCTCGAACAGGTCCTCTTCCTCGTCGCTGATGGTCAGCATCACGATCTTCGCGCTGGGCGCGACCTCCTTGGTCGCCCGGCAGGCCTCGATCCCGCTGGTCTTCGGCATCCTGATATCCATGAGCACCACGTCGGGCAGGGCCTCGCCGGCCACGGCGACCGCTTCGGCCCCGTCGGACGCCTGCCCGACCAGCTCGATGTCGTCCTCCTCGTCCAAAACCATCTCCAGGCCGCGCCGGAACAGGGCATGATCGTCGGCGATCAGCACCCGGATCGGCTCCGGGCCCCGGCCGGCGTCCGGCCGCTGAGCGGCCGCCACCGCTGCGTCGCCGCTAGCGCTCAATTCGTTGCCTCCCTCGGTGCCAACGCCGCATTCGCCCGACCGGATCGCCGGCTGGCTCCGTGCCCCGGCACGAACCTCGCCTCATCACACAAGACTCTTGCCGACCCGCGGCCACGATGCAAGCCGGGCCTCCGGAACTCGGGCCCGGCCGCATCAGGCCAGCCACGGCAGGCGGTGAGCTACTCCTCGACCAGCCGGATGACCCCGTAGTCGTAGCCGCGGCGGCGGTAGACCACGCTGAACCGGTCGCATTCGCTGTCGTGGAACAGGTAAAAGTCATGACCCACGAGTTCCATCTCCAGCAGGGCCTGGTCGATCGTCATCGGGCGGGCCGCGTGCACCTTCTCCCGCAGGACCAGAGGGCCGTCGCCCTCCATCTGGATCGGGACCATGCGGCTGTCCGGTTCGGCCCCCTCGCCCTGATCATCCAGGTCAGCCGTCCGTGGACGGGCGGCCCCGTTGCCGTTGAGCGCGGGCTGGGGGGCGGTGGCCTCGCTCGCCACCAGGGCAGGCGACCGCAGCGTGGCGTTCCCGGCCTGCCGGACCTTGCGGCGGTCGGAGGCCCGGCGGAGCCTGGATTCGAGCTTGGCGAAGGCCAGGTCGAGCGCCGCGTACCGGTCGTCCGCCGCCGCCTCGGCCCTGATCGCCGGGCCGCGGGAGCGTATGGTCAGTTCGACGCGCTCGCGGCGATCAGACTGCCTCGGATTGCGTTCCTTGGAGACCTCCACATCGATCCGTACCGCCTTTTGGTCAAGCTTCTCCAGCTTGGCGAGCTTGGCGGCGGCGTGCTGACGGAAACGCGGCGGGACGGTTATGTGGCGTCCGCGGACAATGATTTCCATCACGATCCCCCTTCCAGTCCGATTGCGCCCAATCTGATCGAGCCATCCGCGATTGAGCCGTGTCTGATTGAACCGGGTGGCACTCGCCCGGCCGACCTGGTCTTCGACCCCACATTCGCCTGCTGAGGGGGTTGCGGCCGCATGGTGGCCACTGGTGCCCTTCTCCCGGCCCGGAAGACTCCGTATCTTCCGGCGGGGCAGGTCTTACTCCTAAGCCGCACCGTGATCGGTCGACGAGAAGTCGCCTTACGTGGGCCGTTTCGCCTGCGGCTGGCATCGGCTTGCCCGGCGTGATTCCCGTCACGGGAGCCACGCCCGGCGCAACCACGGGCCCGGGCGAGTGCCATGTCATGAACGCTAGCTCGCCAGAGCGTGAATGTCAGGAGGGACATGTAGGCGATCAATCACGAAAGGTTACATAACGGCTGCATAACGTCTCATCGGCCGGGGCTATGTGCCCTTTTCCTCCCCTATAAGCGAGATGCGTAATCCCGTCAAGGGGACAAACCGACCAAGATCACAGCGGTGGTCGCGGACCGGGTCGGGCGGGGGCGGGGGCAGGCTCCGGCTCAGCCGGGGTAGCTGGGATTCTGGCCGGGATCGCCGAGCTGGTACCACGGGCCGTCCAGGCTCGTCGAGACGGCCACGTAGTTCCCGGACAGGCCGGCCACCAGGACGTTCGCGGCGCCGTCGGCGGTGATCGAGGTCACGCCCTGCGGGGTGACCAGTTCCTGGGCCGGCTGGCCGTCGACGGGCACCTCCCACAGCGTGTTCCCGGTGGGCGCGGCGTCGACCACGATCAGGTCATCGGCGTCGTACCAGGCGACCGAGACCGGATCGGTGAGGTTCGGCCCGATGGCGGCGACGGCCCTGATGGACAGGTGTGAGGCCGACGAGCCCGGCTGACCGCTGACCTGCTGCTCGGCGCCGCCGCCGATGGCCGCGAGGTAGAGCCCGGGAGTCGGGCCGGTCTGCGCGATGAAGGCGATCCGAACGCCGTCCGGCGCAACGCTCAAGTCGCTGACGGACCCGTTGAAGCCGACCTGGGCCTCGCCCTTACCGGTGGGCGACAGTATCACGATGTCGCCGCTGTTCTGCGTCACCCAGAGATTGTCATTGCGATCCCAGCTGAGCGCGGTGATGCCGCCGCCCGTCAGCCGGGGCGTATCCGGGAACGACGCCGCCGGTCCCGACAGCGTTCCGACGTATACATCGCCCTTGGCGGCCGTGACGACGGCCAGGTATTTCCCGTCCGGTGACACCGCGGTCATGGATACGGCCGGCAGGGACGGAGGCTGGTCCGGCGGCAGGATCGCGTACCCCTCGTGCACGGATCCGCTGGTTCCTGTGGCGTCGCAACGCTGGCTGGTGAAGGTCCCGGTGTGGCCGACCAGCGGCGCGACCGAGCCGATGAGTCCCTGCAGGCCGAGCGATTCGGAGCCGCATCGGGCCCACGACTGCCCGCGGTCGACGTAGTAGAAGCTGGTCGGCGACGACGGGTACGGGTCGTAGCACTGGTAGGCGGCCTGCGTCTGCTGCGGACCTGGCCTCGGGCCGCCGGGGCAGGGCGCAGAGCGCGGCGTCCACGGCTGACCGTTGAGCTCCAGGATGACCGCCTGGATGTTGGGCGGGACGGCCGGCGAACCGGCCAGCGTCCAGACCAGCTGTGCGGCGAACAGCTGGAGCTGCTTGGTGTCGGCGTTGGCTCCGTCACCGCCAAGGTTCACGATGGCCGTCGAGCCGTCGGTGGTGACCTGCTGTACCTTGGTCCCGGGCGGGAGCTCGGTATCGGTCGCGCCGTCCAGCCATGGTGTCTTGGGGCCCTGCGCGAGCGCGCTCACCAGGTTGTTGAGCAACTGCGAGACCGTCGCACCGAGCGGCACGAAGACCGAGTCAGGGACGAGCACCTGGTCCTGCGGATCGAAGAAGTACAGATCCTGCGCCTTGTAGAACAGGGGGAAGTCGTCCTTGGTCAGCATCCGGTAGCTCGGCGGGTTGGTGATCCGCCACTGGCCGTTGACCTTGACCAGGTCGAAGGAGTAGGACGCCGTGGTCGGGCCCTGGTTCTGCGCCGAGACATACTGGCCGGAGCCGTTGAAGCTCGCCTGCACCGTGCCGCTGACGTCGACCACGGCCTGGCCGCTGGCGCGGCCGGCCTTCGGGGCCGGAGCGGGGTTGGGCACGATCAGGTTGCTGAACACCGTGACCGCGAAACCCGGGCTCCACACCTTGACGGCGGAGCCGGCCAGGTATTCCTGGGCGATGGTGTAGGTCGGGTAGCTGGCGCTGGCGATCAGGAAACCCTGCACGATATGCGACGGGTCCGCGTTCGGCTGCGGCCCCGAGGGAAACGGCCCGATGAGGTTGACGTCCGGCGCGCTGCTCTCCGGACTGGCACTGAACTGCTGGGTCGGGCCGTTGGAGGGCATGCCCACGCAGCCCGCCACCGAGGCCACCACGGCGGCCAGCACGCACATCCGCCGCAGGCCCGCCAGCCGGGTGCTGTTGGCCACGCGGGGGCGACCCCCCTGGCACCCCCCGCCGGGGGACCCGGTGCTTGGGCTAGCCACGGATCGCCACCTCGTCCACCTCACCAGGCGGGTACGGCTCGGCCGGACCAGGGGCGACCGAGATCTCGGCCTCGTCCGGGCCCAGCGGCAGCGGCGAGCCCGCCAGCTCCTGGCCGACGACGCGGGGCAGGGTCAGCCGGAACACCGAGCCCTTGCCACGCTCACCCCAGGCCTGCAGCCAGCCGCCGTGCAGCCGCGCGTCCTCCAGCGAGATGGCCAGGCCCAGGCCGTTGCCGCCGGTGGTGCGGGCCCGGGCCGGGTCGGCCCGCCAGAACCGCTCGAAGACCCGCTGCTGCTCGCCGGGCCGCAGACCCACGCCGTAATCCCGGACCGAGACGGCGACCGCGACGCTGTCGATGGCGGCGGTGACCACCACGTCCTTGCCCTCGCCGTGCTCGACCGCGTTGACCAGGACGTTGCGCAGGATGCGCTCCACCCGGCGCCGGTCCACCTCGGCGAAGCATCCGTTCGCGGGCAGCCTGAACTCGATCCGGCTGCCCTTGCGCTCGGCCAGCTGCTGCGCGTCGTCGGCCGAGCGGCGGACCAGATCGCACACGTCAACGAGGTCGGCGTCCAGCGTGGCCGCCCCCGCGTCGTACCTGCTGATCTCGAGCAGGTCGACCAGGAGCGCCTCGAACCGTTCCAGCTGGCTCTGCAGCAGCTCCACGGACCGGCCGCCGACCGGGTCGAGCTCTTCCCTCGACTCAAACAGCAGGTCGGCGGCCATCTTGATGGTCGACAGCGGGGTCCGGAGCTCATGCGAGACGTCCGAGACGAACTGCCGCTGCACGCTGGACAGATCCTCTAGCTCGCGAAGCTTGGCCTGCAGGCTGGCCGCCATGTCGTTGAACGAGGTGGCCAGGGCGGCCAGGTCGTCCACGCCGAGGACCTGCATGCGCTCCTCGAGGTGACCGGCCGACACGCGCTGCGCCGCCTGGGCCGCGTGCCGGACGGGCAGCACCACCCACCGGGTCACCAGCGAGGCGATCGCGGCCAGCAGCACGATCAGCGCCAGCCCCACGCCGACCAGGATCCGCTGGATCAGCAGCAAGAAGCTCTGTTGCTGGGTGAAAGGGAACACGTAGTACAGCTGGTAGTACGGCCCGAGCGGCACCCCGGCGGCCAGCGCCGGGCTGGCTGCGCCAAGCCCGGGAGCATAGGTCAGCGTGGTCGGTTCGAACCACGGCGTGGCGGGGTTGTCGTTGTCGAAGCGATGCAGCCGCTGTTCGTGCCCCACCTCGGAGACCACTTCGAAGGGGATCGTCGCGGTGACGTTCACGTTGCGCGGGCCCACCCACTGCACTCCGACCGGGCCGCCGTCGGTCAGCTGGATGAAGACCAGGTAGCTGCCGGTGTTACCGCTGGTCTTCTGCAGCGCCGTGGCGATGGTCTGCGCGGTGCTCAGCGCGTCGAACTGGGTGTCCGGTTGCTCCAGCACGTGCAGGTTGCTCTGGTCGAAAGCGAACGAGGCGCCGTTTTGCAGCTGGTTACGCGCGGAATTCTCGGCGCTGGCGAGCAGGCCGGCCTCGATGGACTGGACCAGGAAGAAGCCGAGCACGGCGATGACCAGGGCGGACAGAACCAGCGTGGTCGAGACCACCCGCAACTGCAGCGAGCGATGCCAGCGGCTGCGCAGCTGCCCGACGATGTGGCGCTGCCACCGGCGCCCCGTGAACAGCCATTGCCGCACCCTGGCCGGCACCCGGCGCATGACCGACTTGCCGAACGGCGACCGGACGAAGACCGTTATCCAGTCCTGCTGCCGATCCGTACCTGCCGCTGCCACCGTGACAACCCCGACTTAGCCAGGACCTGCCTTGTAGCCCACACCGCGCACGGTCACGACGATCTCGGGGTGCTCGGGATCCCTCTCGATCTTGGCCCGCAGCCGCTGCACGTGCACGTTGACCAGCCGGGTGTCCGCCGCGTGCCGGTAGCCCCAGACCTGCTCGAGCAGCACCTCCCGGGTGAAGACCTGCCTGGGCTTGCGGGCCAGCGCGACGAGCAGGTCGAACTCCAGCGGGGTGAGGTTGAGGGTCTCCCCGTCGCGCTTCACCGAGTGGCCGGCCACGTCGATGACGATGTCACCGATCTGGAGCATCTCCGGGGCGGGCTCGTCGGTCCGGCGGAGCCTGGCCCGGACCCGGGCCACGAGCTCCTTGGACTTGAACGGCTTCACGATGTAGTCGTCGGCCCCGGACTCCAGGCCCAGGACCACGTCGACCGTGTCGGTCTTCGCCGTCAGCATGACGATTGGCACCCCGGACTCGGCGCGGATCTGACGGCACACATCGATTCCGTCGGAGCCCGGGAGCATCAGGTCCAGCAGCACCAGATCGGGCCGCGAATCCCTGAAGACCTCGACCGCCTTGTCGCCATCGGCGACGAAGGTCGGCTCGAACCCCTCGCCGCGAAGCACGATACCGAGCATCTCGGCGAGGGCGGCGTCGTCGTCGACGACCAGCACACGTCCTTTCATGGGCCCCATCGTTCCATGTGATTGAATCTGCGTGGACGCAGGCTACCCTCATTTTCCTGCTACGCGACACCCATTCAGGGGTAGCTTTTCCGATACATGGGCAAATCAAACCAATTTCGCTGACGCCCGAGCGAGGTTGAGGTGACCGACGGTGGCCGTCATGGCCGGGACCTCGGGCTGGCAGTACCGGGACTGGCGTGGCGCCTTCTACCCGCCCGACGTGCCCCAACGGCGCTGGCTCGAGTACTACGCCGAGCAGTTCGCCACCGTGGAGAACAACGGGACGTTCTACCGGCTCCCGCCGCGGGAGACGTTCGCGAGCTGGCGGGGGCGGGTGCCGAGCGATTTCGTCATGACCGTGAAGGCCAGCCGCTACCTCACTCACGTGCGGCGGCTGCGCGATCCGGCCGGGCCGGCCCGCAGGTTGCTCGAGGCGGCGGCCGGGCTGGGCGACCGGCTCGGGCCGGTGCTGCTCCAGCTCCCGCCGGACCTGCGCGCCGTCCCGGAGCGGCTGGCGGAGTGCCTGCGCCAGTTCCCGCCCTCGGTGCGGGTCGCGGTGGAGCCCCGGCACGAGTCGTGGTGGACCGACGAGGTCCGGGACGTGCTCACGGCGGCGAACGCGGCGCTGTGCTGGGCGGACCGGAGCGGGTCCGCGGTCACGCCGCTGTGGCGGACGGCCGACTGGGGGTACCTGCGGCTGCACGAGGGCGACGGTGCCCCGTGGCCGAGCTACCGCGAGGCCACGCTCGGCGCGTGGGCGGAGCGGATCGCGGCCACCTGGGACGGTGACATATACGTCTACTTCAACAACGACCAGAACGCCGCCGCGCCCCGCGACGCGGCCCGGCTGGCCGCGGCCGCGTCCCGCCGCCGCGGGCAGGTCGCCCGGGCCTGGCCGGGATGGGACGCGGAAGGGTGAGCGGCGGTGCCGCGAGCCACAGGGCGCGCCGCCGCCCGCAGGCGGCCTGACCAACAAGGCGGTGCGTCAAGAGCGCCCGGAGGCGAGTGGGGAGAACACAGAGCGGGGACCACGCTTCGTTCGGCTTAAAGAGATTTTGTCTTTTGGCTAACATGCAGGCGAGGCTAGAGTAGCTGCCCATGGCGGAGCCGTTGCGCAGCATCATCGACCCAGGTTGGGCCGACGCGCTGGAGCCCGTCGCGGGCCGGGTCGCCGCGATGGGAGACTTCCTGCGGGCGGAGGTCGCCGCCGGGCGGCGGTACCTGCCCTCGGGTGAGAACGTGCTGCGCGCGTTCAAGCAGCCGTTCGCCGGCGTGCGGGTGCTGATCGTCGGCCAGGACCCCTACCCCACCCCGGGGCACGCCGTCGGCCTGGCCTTCTCCGTCGCGCCGCAGGTGCGCCCGCTACCGGCCAGCCTGGTCAACATCTTCCGCGAGTATTCCGACGACCTCGGTCATCCGGCTCCGGCCACCGGTGACCTCACGCCGTGGAGCGAGCGCGGCGTGCTCTTGCTGAACAGGGTTCTCACCGTTCAGCCCGGTAAGCCGGGGTCACATCGGGGCAAGGGGTGGGAAGAGGTGACGGAGCAGGCCATCCGGGCGCTGGCCGCCAGGAAGGGGGCAGGGAAGGTGGGTGGGGAGCCGCTGGTGGCGATCTTGTGGGGGCGCGACGCGCGGACGCTCGTCCCGCTGCTGACAGGCATCCCCAGCATCGAATCGGCTCATCCGAGTCCGTATTCGGCGGCAAACGGCTTTTTTGGTTCACGTCCGTTCAGCCGAGCTAATCATCTGCTTGAACAGGAAGGTGCTGAGCCAATCGACTGGAAGCTGCCTTAGCGGTGCCGTCCCGAGAAAGTCGCGAAGTTACGCGTGGTGATAGGCTTGTTTACCTGCTTCGGGGGCAGTTCTACCGTTTCTGCTTGGCGACAGCTGAATAGGCAACAGGGGAAATCGCGTGGACGGGCGGGTACCGGCACAGTGGAACACACGCAGGTAGAGGACCGTGAATCGACGCCAGTTCACGAGCACTGGCTGAACCGGCGTCGGCTGCTGATCGCGAACGGGGCCTTCGCGATCTATGCCACCGCCCTGGCCGTGGACACCGGGCACGCGGACCGGACCTGGGCCATCTGGGCGGCAGCAGCCTACGCGGTGACGACCGTCGTACTCTGGCTCACCCGGCACACGAACGTGCCGCCGATCATGCCGCTGCTGGTGTCGCTGGCCGGGGCCCTGGCCGCTCCGGTGATCTGGCTGGCCACCAGGGTGACGCCGACGGCCGAGGTGAAGGTCATCTCGCAGTCGGCGGCCCTGCTGCTGCAGCACGGCACGCCGTACCTGCCGCAGGGGCAGCTGGACAGCTGGGGGTCCTACAACCCGTACCTGCCGGTCATGGCGGTGTTCGGGTTGCCGAAGGCGCTGGGGGCGAGCGGCCTGTGGGCCGACCCCCGGCTGTGGCTGACGGCGTTTTCCATCACCTTGATCTGGGCGGCGTTCGCCGTCGCGGCCCCGCACCGGCACTGCGAGGAGTGCCGGCACGGGGTCCGGCTGTCCACCGTCTTCATCGTGGCCTCCCCGGTGATCGCGTTCCCGCTGGCGGTCGGCATCACCGACCCGCCGGTCATCGCGCTGATGTTCCTCACCCTGGCGCTGATCGCCAAGCCGTCGGGACTGTACCGGGCCGCGGCCGCCCTCGGCGTCGCGGCCGCCATGAAGGCCACCGCCTGGCCCGCGGTCCCGGTCTTCACCGCGATGCTGGCCGCCCGGGACGGGGCCAGGCGGGCCTGGCGGTTTGCCGCGGCCACGCTCGTGATCGCGGGCGTGCTCGTGGTGGTCATGGCGCCCGCGGGGCTGGCCAACCCCTACTCGTTCCTGCAGAACACCGTGCTGTTCCCGCTCGGCCTGACCAAGCACAAGACCCCGGCGGCCAGCCCGCTGCCCGGGCACCTGCTGGCCGACACCGGGATGACCGGTCACTGGGCCGCGGTAGGCCTGCTGGCCGCGGCCGGAGCCGCCTTCGTGGTGTGGCTCATCGCCCGGCCGCCGAAGGACGCGCGGGCCGCCGCGTGGCGCCTGGCCATCGGTCTGTCCGCCATGTTCACGCTGGCCCCGGCTACCCGGTGGGGGTACTTCGTGTACCCGATCGCGCTGGTCGGCTGGCTGATGCTGACCCGCCCGCCGACGGTCGGGGCCGCGCCCATCGAGATCCCGGCGCAGGCCCCCCGCGAGCAGACCCTGCCCGCGGCGGCCAGGTAGGCGAGCCCTACGATCCGATGCGCCAGCTCTCCAGGTAGGCCTGCTGGGCGGGGGTGAGTGCGTCGATCGACGTGCCGGCCGTGGCCAGCACCAGCCGGGCGGCTTCGGCGTCGATGTCGGCGGGCACCTCGTGCACGCCGACCGGGAGCCTGTCCCCCGTGGTTGGCGAGGTTGCGCTCGCCAGCCAGGCCAGCGCGAGCGCCTCGATGCCGAACGCCAGGTCCATCACCTCGGGGGGGTGGCCTTCGGCCGCGACCAGGTTCACCACCCGGCCCTCGGCGAGCAGCAGCACGGTCCGGCCGTCGCCGAGGTCGTAGGCGTCGACGTGCGGCCGCACGTCCCGGTGTACCGCCGCGGCTCGCGCGGCCAGGGCCCGGACGTCGATCTCGGCATCGAAGTGTCCCGCGTTGGCCAGGATGGCGCCGTCCCGCATCACCGCGATGTGCTCCGCGCCGATCACGTCGACCGATCCGGTGGCGGTGACGAACACCTCGCCGACCGGCGCGGCCTGCGCCATGGGCAGCACCCGGAAGCCGCGCAGCGACGCGTCGAGGGCCCGGACCGGATCGATCTCGGTGACGATGACCTGGGCCCCGAAGCCACGGGCGTGTTCGGCCACCCCCCGGCCGCTGGCCCCGAACCCGGCCACCACCACGGTCTTGCCCGCCAGCAGCGTGTTCGTGGCCCGCAGGATGCCGTCGATGGCGGACTGCCCGGTCCCGCAGGTGCCCTCGACCAGGCGCTTGACCGCCGTGTCGTGCGCCGCGATGACCGGGAAGGCGAGCGCGCCCTCGGCGGCCATCCGGCGCAGCCTGATCACGCCGGTCGTGGTCGACTCGCAGCCGCCCCGTACGTTCTTGAGGCGCGTGGCCGCCCGGGTATGCAGGGTATTGACCAGATCGCCGCCGTCGTCGATGACCAGGTGGGGTCCTTCCGGCGCGTGGCTGAGGGCCCGCTCGATGTGGCGGTAGTAGCCGCCGCGGTCGACCCCGGCCCGGGCGAAGACCGCGGTCCCGTGGTTCATGGCGAGCGCCGCCGCGATGTCGTCCTGGGTGGACAACGGGTTGGACGCGGCCAGTGACACGGCCGCGCCGCCCGCCCGCAACAGCCGCACCATCATCGCGGTCTCCGCGGTGACGTGCAGGCAGGCCGCGATGGCCAGCCCCTCGAACGGCCGCTGGACGGAGAAGCGCTGCATGAGGCCGGCCATCAGCGGCATGGCTCGTTCGGCGTACCGGACGCGGACGTCGCCGTCGGCCGCGAGCCGGGGGTCGGCGACGTCGGCGTCGGGCGCTGCTGGCCACGGGGGGGCGGCATAACCCGCGGGGGCTAGCCGCGGCGGGGCCTCCCCTTTGCCATCCCGCGCCGAGCGGCCGGTGGTGTCAGTAACGGTAGTGCTCCGGCTTGTACGGGCCGTCGACCGCGACCCCGATGTAGTCTGCCTGCTCCTTGGTCAGCGTGCTGAGCCGGACGCCGAGCGCGTCCAGGTGCAGCCGGGCCACCTTCTCGTCCAGGTGCTTGGGCAGCGTGTGCACGCCGATTTCGTACTCGTCGGGCTTGGTGAACAGCTCGACCTGGGCGATCACCTGGTTGGTGAAGCTGTTGGACATCACGAAACTCGGGTGCCCGGTGGCGTTGCCCAGGTTCAGCAGGCGGCCCTCGGACAGCACGATGATGGCGTGCCCGTCTCTGCCATCTTTAGCGGGGAAGGTCCACTCGTCCACCTGCGGCTTGATGTTCGTCCGATGGATGCCGGGGACCCTGGCCAGGCCGACCATGTCGATCTCGTTGTCGAAGTGACCGATGTTGCCCACGATGGCCTGGTGCTTCATCCGGCTCATCTGCCCGGCGGTGATCACGTCGCGGTTGCCGGTGGCGGTCACGAAGATGTCGGCCGTGGTCACGACATCCTCCAGGGTGGCTACCTGGTAGCCGTCCATGGCCGCCTGCAGCGCGCAGATCGGGTCGATCTCGGTCACGATGACCCGGGCGCCCTGGCCGCGGAGCGACTCGCTACAGCCCTTGCCGACGTCGCCGTAGCCGCACACCACCGCGACCTTGCCGCCGATCAGCACGTCGGTGCCCCGCTTGATGCCGTCGATCAGCGAGTGCCGGCAGCCGTACTTGTTGTCGAACTTGGACTTGGTCACCGAGTCGTTGAC
>Ga0187781_10003603_pt1 | contig 11620 bp, 8 predicted proteins | sample 0715_SJ02_MP02_2_FD_132447 | JGI IMG/M metagenome (GOLD analysis project Ga0187781, IMG submission 132447) | Tropical peat soil microbial communities from peatlands in Department of Meta, Colombia - 0715_SJ02_MP02_20_MG | ecosystem: Environmental > Terrestrial > Soil > Wetlands > Peat | place...
ATCGGCACGACCCACAGCGAGGTGGTGAGCGCCACCCAGTGCGGCTCACGCCGCCAGAGCGCGCGCCCCGCCAGGACCAGACCAGCGCCAACCGCGGCGACCGTGGGCGGAGCGTACGGGTTGAGAGCGTACCAGTGGATGATAGTGCCTCCCTTCACCTGTGCTGCGAGCAGGAACAGCACGGGAACGCACAGCACCGCCACCGCAAGATGCGCGAGCAGCCACCGGCGAACGAACGCGGGCCGGTCGCGATGGGGGAGCACCCACGTGACCCACACGAGCGCGGCGACCGCAGCGACCGGGAACAACACGGCCGTGTAGTCCGTCCACACGGCGGCGGCCGTACCGGCGACGTACATCGCCAGGGCGGCCCAGGACGGCCCGCGGCCGGCGAAGGACCGACCCAACCCGACCATGGCCACGGTCACCGCGAGGGTCTCCAGGGCGTACATCCGCGACTCCTGGCTCCAGTGCACGAGGTCCGGGGCGAGCGCGGCCAGGAATGCCGTGAGCAGGCCCACTCCGCGGCCGCCGACGACTCGCCCCAGGTCGAACGCAAACCCGACCGTGAGAATGCCGCTGAGGACGGAGGGCATACGGAGGGTCACCGCGTCGTCTCCGAAGATGCGAATCCACGAGTGCAGCACCAGATAGTACAGCGGCGGGTGATCGTCGAGTTGCGCCAAGACCGACCAGATCCCCGCCGCCGAATGCCGGGCGACCCAAACCGTGAACCCCTCGTCGACGTCCAGAGACCCGAGGCCGATCCAATGGAGACGGACCGCGGCGGCCAGCACGAGCACGCCCGGCAGCGCCAGACGCATTCCCCACAACGGCCACCGGTTCGTCGCAGGCGACCGCGCTACGCTCCTACCGTCGACATCCATGGCTATCGTTCGACCAGTCTCTTCGCGGGCAAGGTGTCGAGCGTGCATTTTGGTGCGGGAATACCGGGAATCCTCCTCGGATCACAGCACGCGTTGCGCTCGAGGCGGCATGCGCCGGCAAGGACGGACCGCCGAGAGCGGACACGTGCTTAGCGGCAGGGTACGATGCCAAGTGTCCCTTTGCCCGCGAGCGTGTCCTGCACGGCCGCCATCGTGGCGTCCTTGACTCTCACCGTCGTTATCTCCGGGATCAGAGAGATCCCGTAGGGTCTCCTCAGAACGTTGTCGAATCCTTGGGCACGTCGCGGCCTGTGCGACACAGCACCCCACTGCAAGTATCGTCGCCACGAAGGAGAGAACCGTGTCTAGCGCTTCGATGCCAGCGCAGGACTCATTTGGGACTCGCCGGATCCTGACCACCGCGGGGCAAGCGTATGAGTATCTCAGTCTTCCAGCGCTTGCCGAGCGCGGGTTCCCGGGTGTCGCCCGGCTGCCGTTTTCACTGAAGATCCTGCTGGAAAACCTGCTCCGACACGAGGACGGGCGCACGATCAGGCCGGATGACATCGTGGCACTGGCTACCGGCACACCGCGGGGAAGCGTCAATCGCGAGATCGCATACCGGCCGGCGCGCGTACTGATGCAAGACTTGACCGGCGTCCCCGCAGTCGTCGATCTTGCGGCGATGCGCGATGGCATGACACGCCTCGCCGGCGATCCCAGGAGAATCAACCCGCTGGTGCCGGTTGACCTCATCGTCGATCACTCCGTGATGGTCGACGCCTTCGGCGCGGCGGGCGCGTTCGCCACAAACGTCAAGCGCGAGTTCGAACGCAATCAGGAACGTTATGCGTTCCTGCGCTGGGGGCAGCGGGCGTTCGACAATTTCCGCGTGGTGCCGCCCGGCACCGGGATCTGCCACCAGGTCAATCTCGAGTACCTCGCGCAGGTGGTGTGGACGGCCGCCGGCCCAGGCGGCACGATGGTCGCCTTTCCGGACACGCTCGTAGGCACGGACAGCCACACGACGATGGTCAACGGCCTGGCCGTTCTGGGATGGGGGGTGGGCGGCATCGAGGCCGAAGCCGCGATGCTGGGGCAACCGATGGCGATGCTGGTGCCCGACGTCGTGGGCGTGAAGCTGACCGGCGCGCTGCCAGACGGTACCACGGCCACCGATCTCGTATTGAGCGTTACGCAGATGTTGCGCCGCCACGGGGTGGTGGGCAAGTTCGTCGAGTTCTTCGGCCCCGGGCTGTCCACGCTGGCGATCGAAGACCGCGCGACCATCGGCAACATGGCGCCCGAATACGGCGCGACCTGCGGATTCTTCCCGATCGATATCGAGACGTTGCGGTACCTGGAGTTCACCGGCCGCGACCCGGCCCGGATCAAGCTGGTCGAGGCTTACGCGAAGGTGCAGGGCCTCTGGCATGACCACAGCACGCCTGACCCCATCTTCACCGAAGTGCTTGAACTCGACCTCGCCACTGTTGAGCCGAGTCTCGCCGGACCGAAGCGGCCGCAGGACCGGGTGCCGCTCGGTACCGTCGCGGCGTCGTTTGCGCGCACGCTCGGCGACGCCGGACGTGCAGACGCACCGCGCTCGGTACAGGTGAGTGGCCGCGACTACCGCCTGAGCGACGGCGACATCGTGATCGCCGCCATCACGAGTTGCACCAACACGTCGAACCCCTCGGTGATGATCGGCGCCGGCCTCCTCGCCCGCAAGGCGCGCGCCCGCGGGCTCGCCGTCAAGCCCTGGGTCAAGACCTCACTCGCGCCGGGGAGCCAAGTGGTCACGGACTACCTCGAGAAAGCCGGCCTCCAGGCAGATCTCGACGCCCTCGGATTCGATCTGGTCGGCTACGGCTGCACAACGTGCATCGGCAACTCGGGGCCCCTGGACGAGCCTATCGCGGCGGCCATCGACTCCGGCGACCTGGCGGCGGCAGCCGTGCTGTCGGGCAACCGTAACTTCGAGGGACGCATTCATCCCTCGGTCAAAGTGAACTATCTCGCGTCGCCGCCGCTCGTCGTCGCCTACGCTCTCGCGGGGAGCATGCGCGTGAACCTGGCAAGGGATCCGCTCGGCGTGGGATCGGACGGCAAGCCGGTGTATCTGCGCGACATCTGGCCCATGAACCGGGAGATCGCGGACGTCCGGCGTCAGGCGCTGGCACCCGACATGTTCCGGGTGCGCTATGGCAGCGTCTCCGAAGGCCCCGCCGAGTGGCGCGCGATCACGACCGCGTCCAACGGCGACCTCTACCGGTGGGCCCCGGCGTCGACCTACGTGCAAAGCCCGCCGTACTTCGTCGGGATGCCGAAAGAACCCGAGGCACCCGGCGACATCCTGGGAGCGCGGGCGCTCGCGATCCTCGGGGACAGCGTCACGACGGATCATATCTCGCCCGCCGGTTCGATTAGGCGCGACGGGCCCGCAGGAATGTATCTCATCGAGCACCAGGTCTCCGCAGCCGACTTCAATTCCTACGGCGCGCGCCGCGGGAACCATGAAGTCATGATGCGCGGTACGTTCGCCAATATCCGCCTCCAGAACGAGATGGTGCCCGGGACGTTGGGCGGGGTGACGCGATACGTGCCGTCGGGCGAGATCCTGTCCATCTACGACGCGGCGATGCGCTACAAAGCCGAGGGCACCCCGCTCATCGTGGTGGCCGGGAAGGAGTACGGCACGGGGTCGAGCCGCGACTGGGCGGCAAAGGGACCGCGATTGCTCGGCGTGAGAGCGGTGATCGCCGAGAGTTTCGAGCGAATCCATCGTTCGAACCTGGTCGGGATGGGAGTGCTCCCCCTGCAGTTCACGAATGGCGCGTCCCGGCGGACCCTTCGGCTAGACGGTTCGGAGTCCTTCGACATCATCGGCATCGCCGGGGGAGTCAAACCCCGCCTCGAGGTCCTGTGCCGCATCACCCGAACCTCCGGCCGGACCGACGAGATCGCGCTGCTGTGCTGTGTGGATACTCTGGACGAAGTCGAGTACTATCGCCACGGCGGCATCCTGCAGTACGTGCTGCGCCGGCTCGCCATGAACTGACACACCGAGCGGAGTTCCCCGGGCAACTCCGAAGCGTTGCGCGGCGGTGTGGACACTCCCTTCTCACCACGCCGTCGTCCGCATGGCCGCGCGAAATGGCCGCAGAGCGGTCGAGAGCCTGCGCCGCAGCTGCGCCCACCACCCCAACCGGGCCTTCGCCGCAACGGACATCATCGACGGCGTCCAGGGAGGCTCCCAGACCAAATCGACCTGGACGGTCCTGACCCCGGGCAGGCGGACCCGCAGGGTCTCGACTTCCCGTCCGAGGTATGCCCTCATCGGACACGCCGGTGTAGTCACGGTCATCAGGATCATGACGCGGTCCGCGCCGACGCTGATGTCTTACACGAGCCCCAGATCGACAACGCCCACACCCAGCTCAGGATCCGTGACGTCCCGCAGGATCTCTCGAACCTGCTCCTCGGTTACCACGAGACCCCGTCCTGCGTCCGTCCGATGCGGGACCGCACGCGCCGAGGGCGCCTCACGAGACGAGCGCGGCCGTGCGGGCCAGACGTTCGCGGAGCCGGAAGCGCTGGATCTTCCCGGTGGCGGTCTTGGGAAGCTCGGGCACGAACGCGACCCACCTCGGGTACTTGAACGGAGCAATTCTGTCGCGCACGAATCCCTGCAGCTCTCGTTCGAGCTCGGGAGACGGCACGTGCGTTCGCCGCAAGACGACGAACGCGAAAGGTTTGACCAATTGGTCGTGATCCGGACTGCCCACCACCGCCGCCTCCAGCACGGCGGGATGTTCGATGAGGGCCGCCTCGACCTCGGCAGGGGAAACCCATTGCCCACCCACCTTGAGCATGTCGTCCGATCGGCCACAATACCAGTAGTACCCGTCCTCGTCCCGGTAGTACTTGTCACCGGTGCGGAACCACTCCCCGAGGAACACTTGCTTCGTCCGCTCGTGCTGATTCCAGTAGAACGCCGCGATGCTGTCCCCTCGGACGAGCAGATCTCCGATCTCACCGGTCCCCGCGGCCCCCCCGTCCTCGTCAACGATCTGAACGGTGTAACCGGGGACGACCTCCCCGCTGCTCCCGGGGCGAACCCGCCCGGGCTGATTGCTGATGTAGATGTGCAGGGCCTCGGTGGAACCGATCCCATCCAGGATCTCGACCCCGAAGCGCGCGACCCAGCGTTTCCAGATGACCGCCGGCAACGGCTCGCCCGCGGACACGCAGAGCCGCACTCCTGTCAACTCCGCGGGCTTGTCCGACTCCAGCATCGCGGCGTACGCGGTCGGTACGCCGAAGAAAAGCGTCGGCCGGTACCGGCAGATGAGGTCGAAAGTCGTGCCCGGATCGAATCGGCGCGGGTCGAGCACGGTCGCCGCACCCACGTGCATCGGGAAGTACAGCCCGTTCCCGAGCCCGTAGGCGAAAAACAGCTTCGCCACGGAGAGACAGACATCGCACTCACTGATGCCGAGGATCCGCCGCGCGTACAACTCGGCCGCAAACACCATATCGTGGTGCAGATGGACCGCGCCTTTGGGCGCACCGGTGCTCCCGCTGCTCCAGAGCCAGAACGCGGGCTGATCCCTGTGCGTCGCCGCGGGCTCAAGGGCCGGCTCCGCGGCATCGAGCAGGTCTTGAAGGACCAGCGCGCCCGCACCCCGCTCGCCGGCAACCACGATGTGGCGAAGGCAGCGAGCCTCGGGCAGGACACGCTCCACCACCGGCACCAAGTCTTGGCTGATCACCAGCGTCGTCGCCTGGCTGTCCCGGAGCATGTTAGCGTAGTCCTGAGCGCGGAGGCCCGTGTTCGTCGGGACCGCGACCGCACCGATCCGGATCGCGCCCCAGAACAGATAGGCGAGTTCCGGAGTATCCGGTAGGAGGAGAAAGACGCGCTCGTCGGGCCGGACCCCGAGGGTGCGAAGTGCGTTGCCCGCCCGGCTCGCCCGTTCAAGGAGTGCACGGTACGTGATCTGCTGGTCCCCTGCGTAGATCGCGATCCGGTCACCACTCCCGTTCTCCAGGTGCCGGTCGAGAAAAGCGGTGGAAACGTTGAACGCGTCGGGTACCTCGACGGGTAGAATGTCCGCCTGTTTCATCGCGCCCTCCTTACGCCGTGGCTCGACTGGCCAACTTGCGAAATCGCTCGTGACCGAGCATGGCGGCTCCGATCGCCCCCGCGTAGACTCCCAGGTCGCCCTCCGCCACACGGAACGCGTTACCCACCGATGTCTCCAGTGCCTCGCGCATCCGCGGGACCCGGGTGAGGCCTCCGCTCAGCGCGTAATCCGGCTCGGGCTTCACCCGCTTGAAGACCTGGCTCGCGCGTTCGGCCAGCGCGACCAGCGCGCCTGCGCACACGTCTTCCGCACTCCGTCCTGCGGTGAGGTGGTTGATCACTTCGGACTCGGCAAACACCGCGCACACGCTGGAGATGGGTGCCGGGCTCGTGGCGGCGGCTGCGAGATCCGCGATGTCCGCCGTCTGATAGCCCAGGTACCGCACCGTCTTCTCGAGGAACGCTCCGCTGCCGGCGGCACACTTGTCGTTGAGGCGGAAGGCCTTGATCCGACCCCGGGCGTCCAGGCGAATCGCTTTCACCGTCTGCCCGCCGATGTCCAACACCGTCCGCACACCCGGGAACCATCGGGAGAGCGCCCACGCATGACAGGTGAGCTCCGTGATCGCGAGGTCGCGGGAGGACACCATGTAACGACCGTACCCCGTCACCGCCACGTAGTCGATCCGATCCCGTGGAGTTCCCGCAGCGTCGAGCGCCGCTCGAAGCGCGCGTTCCGCGGCCTGGTCGAAGTGATACCCGCTGTGGAACGCAACCTTGCCAACGACGGCTCCTTCAGCGTCGACGATGGCGGCCTTGGTGTATGTGGATCCGACGTCGATGCCGGCGGTGAGGCTCATGTCCGACCACCTCCGGGCACGGCTCCCGCGGCGCGGTCGAGCGCGTGCAGCGCCGCGCCGATCGCGCCGCAGTAATGTGACTCCGCGCTGACGTTCACGGGAGAACCGGTGAGGTCCTCGAGCAGCCTGACCATCGCGATGTTGCGCGCCACGCCGCCGGTAAACGTGATTTCAGGCTCGATCCCGACGCGTCGCAACAATGACAGGCTACGGGCGGCGATCGCGACGTGGACGCCCAGCAGAACGTCTTCGGTTCTGCGCCCGCGGGCGAGCCAGCCCAGAATCTCCGACTCCGCAAACACGGTGCACGTCGTGGTCATGGTCACCGGCGTCTTCGCCGTCAGCGCCAGCGGGCCCAGGTCCCCGAGTGGAATCTCCAACGCGTGCGATGCGGCGCCCAAGAAGCGCCCAGTTCCGGCGGAGCACTTGTCGTTCATGCAGAAGTCGAGTACCTGCCCGGTCTCGCTTACCCGGATCGCCTTGGTATCTTGACCGCCGACGTCCAACACGCTGCCTGTCTTCGGGAAGAGATGGACCGCCCCGCGGGCGTGGCAGGAGATCTCGGTCACCTGGGCGTGTCCGAACGTGACCCGGAACCGGCCGTACCCCGTGCCGATCACGTGCGCGATGTCCCGCTCGATGCAGCCGCTGTCCGCCAGCGCGTCCTGAAAGGCGCTCGTGGCGGCCTCCGTCAGCCGAGCACCGGTCTCCACGAGGGCCCGCCCGAGAATCCGACGATCACCGTCCATGACCACGGCTTTCGTCTGCGTCGATCCGACGTCGACTCCCGCGACCATCACCATCCCTATCCCTCCGCGGCGCCCAGGCGGGCTGCGAGCGACTCCAGAAACGCGTCGACGCGGTTCTTGAGCTGCGCGTCCGACCACAGCCGTGGGTCGACAAGATCGGACTGAATGAACAACCCGGGAATGTCACACTGGGTCCTGAGCCACTCGCGCACATCCGGCAGGCCCGTGGACGTGGTGCGACACGACTTGACGCCGTGAAAGCAGATGCCGTCTACCTCCCACGCGCGTGCGGTCTGTGCCAGCCAATCTTGCGCGTAGAACATCGGGATGCTGAACGCATGCCATGCCGATGCCAGCAACTGCTCGGCCAGGCTCTCCAGGGGGCGGCTGAGATCGTACGCGAATCCGGGTCGAAACCCGCCGCCAGCGAATACCAGGTACGTGCTGTGGACGAACACCGCTCCCCATTCCTCGAACAACTCGGCAAACCGCTTGAACGACGCGTAGCATGCCGTGCCGCTGAGGAGCAACCGGAACCGCTCGCGAGGGAGTACGCCCGTACCGCGCCGTATGCGGGTCTCGATTTCCGCCTGCGCGGCCTCGAAGAAGCGCGTCGCCTCCGGGGAACCGCGATAGAGATTGGCGATCCCCTGAAACACGATGCCCTCGCGCAGCGCACTGAACGGCGCCGGCCGGCGCCGATTGAGTGCCAGCACGCCGTGATACCGGGCGGCGAGCGCATTCACCTCGGCCAAAGTCTCCCGCAAGCGGTCGATGTCGAACCGCCGTCCGGTGACGCGCTCGCAGAGCGCGATGAGTTCCCGCAACTGCGCCTCGACGTACCGGCGGTCGTGCTCGGCCGCGCCCGAGGCGACGCCGTTCGGCCCGGTCCCGCGCCACGCCGGCAGGTCGAGCACGAACACCGGACAGCGGTACATCTGCTCCCAGATCTCCGCCCACTTGATGTACGTGTTGCACATGTTGGTGGCGACCACCAGGCTGGGTCTCGGGATGATCCCGTGCGGGTGGGCGCGCCCCTTGAGGTGCAGCCCGACATCCGCCTTCACATACCCGCAGATATCCGGCGAATAACCGTAGTCCTCGGCCGCCTGCAGGTAGGTAAGCGACTGCCCGCGGACTGCGGTCTGCAGGGAGGTGATCTCCGGGTAGCTGATGGTCAGATCGAAGCACCGTAGAATTTCGTTGAGCGACCCCATGACGAACACGTACGCGGTCGGCTGCCCCGCCGCGTCTGCCTCATGCATCGCCTGCCACCACAGGTCCATCAGCCGCCGGCCTTCCCGTCGGATCGCGCTCCCGGGCTCTGCGGTCCCCCCCTGCCTATCCTTGTTCAACGGCTGCGTCACCGTTGCCACCGCACACCCCCGTCACGCGAAATCGAACAACAACGACTCGGCAAACGTCTCGATTTCCATGCGGACCTGCTCGAACACGGTCATCTTCTCCTCAAACTCCAGGACCAGGTGTGGAACCCCGGCCTCGTCGAGCACTCGGGTGTGGCGAACCTGCTCCTCGAGCCCCGGCTCGCACATTTTGGCCGCCGCGACAATCGCGGCCTCGGCACGGGATTCGCGGATGCGGCGCAGCAGCTGCGCCGAGACGGGACGGCCGGGATCGCGCCGCACAGGGCTGTAGAGAGAGCCGTGCAGGTACGCCCGGGCCAGGCTCGTGATGGGGTCGTCGTCGGACGAGACGTCGTCGGTGAGCCATCGGAGTCCGACCAGCAGGTCGTCGTCCACCACGTAACACGCATCTTGGATGACCGCGAGCATGTCGATGGGAGGCTGCTCGCAGAACCCGCCCTCGAAGACGACGCGAATCTTGTCCTGCCGCTTCACCGATCGTCCCGGCAGCAACTCGAGCACCCGGCGGAGCATGTCGTTGTGTTCTTCGCGCGGCATCAAGCTGGCAGCACGCGTGACGACGTACGCCTCCACGGCGGTGAGAAGCCACGGGGTCTCCCGCTTCACCCGGTACAGCTCCCGCAGCAGCCGCCGGTTCTCATTGAACACGGCGATGCTCCCGCACAGCGCGTCGTCCGTGACCGGACGTCCCGTGATCTCGCCGGTCAGAGTGGCAATGCGCCGGTACTCCTCGGCCAGATAGCGGAGCGCGTGCGGAGAGTCCGTATTCTGGGGAAGGTAGAGCACCTGGCACGGTAACGTTGGGATGTTCCGTGCCCACACGCCGCAGGCGTGCCGCGAGGCGTCGCAGATGCTCGGGACCACGTACAGCGAGAGAAAATCCATGTGGCCGCTGAGGGTCAGCTCAAGAGAACTGCGCAGGATCGAGCAGACGAACGCGGCTATTCTGGCGTCGGCTTTTCGAATCGGGACCGCGCTGCCCCCGCCAAGGATTTTGATCGGCAACATTCCGGCGGCGTGCGCGATCTCCTCGGGGAAGTAGACCTGAAAGTGCCCCATCACGTGACCGCCCGGGTGCGCCTCGCGCCACCGACGGACGGCAGGATACTGCGGGTCGTCGATCAGAGTACGGCACTCATCGACGATGTGTGCCAGTGCATCGTCCGCGCTCACACATGGCCCTCCCGCAAAGTACTGGTCGGATTGCGGGAACGGGCGGCTCGTCCCGCTCCCAACCAACCAGTTGGTATCCGATCCGAGAATGCCCCAATGGCGACGTGGTGGCAATGAAGCATCCGCATTATTTTCCCGGGACCTTCCCTAGTCATGTCCGGCCGTCGTCGGCTTTTTTATGAGGTGCAAATGGCACTCGGGTTCGCTGGATGCTTAGGTGAGATGGTGCAAACGCCTCATGCGCTTCCGCCGACACCCGGGCTATGCTGGACATGGGTGTGCTGCATAAGGAGCATATGAGGAGCGAAAGCAGCGGTGAGGCGGCGCCGACCGGCGATGCATGAGCATGGGACGTCGGACGATCCGGGCCAGCCGTCACGTGAAGCGGCTGGAACGCCCGGGAGGGCTTCTGCGAACGCCCTGCTCGATGAGTCCGATCTCTCCCCTACCGGCAGCCGCGTGCGGATTCTGCGCGCCGCGGCGGAGCTGTTTCGAAGGCACAGGTTCGACCGAACCACGATGCAGGACATCGCCGAGGTCGTCGGCCTGACGAAAGGGTCCCTGTATCATCACATCAGCAGCAAGCAGGCGCTTCTCTACGAGATCATCCAGCATACGGTCGACCGCGCACTCCCGAGGCTCGAACGGATCGCGAACATGCCCCTCCCGGCCGCCGAGCGGCTGCGCCAAGCGGTTCGGCTCCATATCTTGATCCTTGCGCACGACCGCGACAACGTCGAGTGCTCAATCGAGGAAGGGCGATCATTGGCCCCGGAGTACCGCGATGCGGCCATCGCCGGCCGCGATCGTTACGAACAGTTGATCCGTGGCATCATCAATGATGGCATCCGCACCGGCGAGTTCGCGCCCACGGATGCGCGGCTCGCCGGATTCGCACTGCTCGGCATGGTCAACTGGGTGGCACGATGGTACCGGCCGGATGGAGAACGCTCGGCCGGCGAGATCGCCGCACAGTTCGCGGACTATGCCGTCGCGATGCTGTGCGGTGGCATGCCACGCACCACGCCCGGACCGCACCACGACACTTCAGACGAACCAGCTCCTATCTGACGGTCTCACGAACGAGAGACGTTCAGTCGCCCACGCGCGGGCACGTAGGATCGCCTCAAGGCGCATCCGCCACGAGACGGTGACCTCGATTCGTCGATAACTCAAGACAACATCTACATGGTAGGCGCAAGCGTAAGCGACGCTGCGGGCCGGTGTCGGTCGCCGTTTCGTCCCCGGGCAAATGGCACGGTGCACCAATCGGCAAACAGCTGTTCGCCAGTCGTGTGACCTTAGGTCGAAGACAGGAGCGTGCGGCTAGTAAGAAACAGGTCGTCTGGCGCGCGCGCTCGGACTCGGCAATGCGGAGCCGGGGCTGCCGACGTGCGGCGCCAGACTTAGGCGTTTATGACTTCCGTGTCGGCCGGCATCCCAGCGCGAGGGCCACCGCGGCCAGACGGTTGTGCAC
>Ga0187781_10003604_pt1 | contig 11620 bp, 10 predicted proteins | sample 0715_SJ02_MP02_2_FD_132447 | JGI IMG/M metagenome (GOLD analysis project Ga0187781, IMG submission 132447) | Tropical peat soil microbial communities from peatlands in Department of Meta, Colombia - 0715_SJ02_MP02_20_MG | ecosystem: Environmental > Terrestrial > Soil > Wetlands > Peat | place...
AAAGACGGCGAGGCCGAGGACGTCCCCGGTGTCGCTGCTCCGGGCGACGCACACGTCAGGGGGACATCGCAGGACAGCCGACGGCGCCGGCTTCGATGCTGGCGATTCGAGCCACAGGGACGCTTTGATTTGGCTCACTGGTCAGGTAGCCGTCCAGCGTTCCTGTCGGTGTGGTTGCTAACCAGCTCCCTCCCTGCGTCAGAGAGGTGCTGAAGGCGGCTCCATAGATCCGCCGCGCCTGGATGACGGTGTCACCGACTCGGAGTCCCTTGACGGTTGCTGCGTTCAGCTTCGCTGGCGTCGTCTCCGCCGCGCTGTATCCAACAAAGCGTTGGTGGTCAAAGTAGGCCGTCGTCACGTGCCACACAAGGTAGGCGTCGACATTGCAGTCCCTCTGCTTGGTAGGTGCGGTGCTGCTTGGAGACCCGAGTGATTTGTCGAGGTTGGAAATGGCGACGGCTTCGACCTGTCCGAAGCGGGCGGACCCGATCCCGTCCCCGAGGAGGATGATCGGACCTTTCGGCGGCGATGGTGAGGAGACAAGCTCGCTGACGAGGTAACCAACGCCAGATGCAACAGCGGCGCTGAGGAGAAGGGCAGCCGCTCGGGCGCCGTAGCGTCGCGTTCGCTCGGAGTCGCTCGCCCGTAGCATCGCCACGGCATCACCTCCGATCACATCACAACCAAAGAAATTCTACGCCCTGCGCGGCTACGCCGCGTTTCGCCAATGAGGCCGGAGGCGGTGCTCGGCTAGGGCGGCTCGGGGATCGACCCCGCGGGCACCCGACCGCGAGGGCGGGGCCCGTCAACCCGGTCGACGTGGGAAACTGAGGTGTGCGTAGCAGGCTGCTGCTCTTTGTTGCCACGCTCGTGTCGTGCTCACTTGCGGGGTGCGGGTCGAGTTCTGCGGGAGAGGGTTCGCACCCGACCGCCGCCTCCATCTCGCCGTCGTCGACGACGCTACCTCTGGGGGTCGTGTCGGCAGTGGACGGTGCGTGGGGTCCAGTTGGGGGCTCGCCATCAACGCCTGAGAAGACACCCTCGCTCTGCGAGAGGGCGCACCTCCGAGTGTCGTTGCCACATCATGCGGGCGATGTTGCGGTGGTGATGATGGGCGACATCTTCACGATTTGGTTCCGGAACAGGGGAGGGCCTTGTGACCTGAAGGGCTATCCAGTGCTCTCGTTGCAGTCGCACGGGCACCGGGTTGCATTTCATCAGACAGACGCTGTCGACTCCACGTTGGGAGAGTTCAAGCCGGTTCCCGTCAGGCTCAAGACCGGAGGTCTGGCGGCCGTGCTCGTCTGGGTCGGACGCGTCTCGGACAGCACGTCCGGTTGTGCAACGTCGATGGGCGTGAGGATCACGCCCTCGGCGAGGCCGTTCGAACTCTCCCTCGGATCACTCCGGGTGTGCCCGCGGACTTATCGGAGTCATCAACTAATCGTGTCCGCCTACCATCCTGCATCGGTGCCAATCTTTGGAGTGTGGCCACCTGGCTAGTCCTACTGATGCGCCAGAAGGCTTGACGATGTGACAACTTTCATGCGGCGGTACCGAGACACGCGTTCGTGACGGATTCCCGCACGGCCTGGTCGAGGGTGGCAAGGGCGCGGCGGACTTCGGGTGGCGCGGGTGGCCGGTCGGCCTCGAGGAGCGGCCCGAGGATGCGGTGTCGGACCTTGGTGTAGAAGAAGGCGACTCGGAGTCCCTCCTCGGTGAGGGTGTAGGAGTGGCTGTGGGGGACGCGCTCGATGAGCCCGTGCAGTCGGAGGCGCCGTAGGTCGTAGGTCATCTGATGGCTCGTGTAGTCCGTGCCGAGGAGTCCGGCGACAAGCCCGCGAAGGCTCTTGTTGGTGAAGCCGGTGACGGCATGGACGTGGCAGCAGAGAGCGCCGGTCAGGGCCATGGCGCGTGAGTCCCCGAAGCGGAAGGCTCCGGTTCGTTGGCCCTCCCGTATGTAGGGCTGGTGGATGCGCTCGAAGAGCGCAGAGCCGATGGCACAGCCCTGGCCGGCACGTTCGATCATAAGCAGACGACGATTGACCTGGCGGCACTTTCCGACGAGCTCGGGGAGGTGCTCGATGCGGGCGAGCAGCCCGATGTCGGATGGCTTGTTGATGACGGTCTCGATGCGAAGTGCTCTCCCTTCTTTCAGGTACTGCTTGACGCGGCTGTGCTTGTAGCTGAAGTCCATGTGCGCCTCGGTCCCCGGCGAGAAGACGCGTTGGCGGAACGGCTCCTTCGTCGTCTTTCGCACCTGGCGGGCGAAGACCATCGCCACCTGCTCGGGACGGCCGATGCCGACGTTGTCGGCCACGAGGGACTCGAAGAAGCTCCTGGCACGGCGAGGATCGTCGAAGACAAGGGTGCGGGAGACCTCGACTTGGCGCATGGAGAGTTCCCACCAGTAGCCGGCCTTCTTGTCGGCCTTAGTGAACGGCGTCGGGATGACTGAGATCCAGCGGTCGAAGAAGCCTTGGACGTCGGCGGGTCCGAAGCGGTCGCAGATGGCCTGCAGGGCCTCGGGTCGCTCACAGGAGGCAAAGCCGTTCGAGAGGGCGCTGAAGCCGATCTTCTTTCGTGCCGCCTGTCGCTTGGCCCACTCGTGGCCGTTCAGCCAGACCTTGGCCGGATAGGGGAAGTACGTGCAGATCTTGATGAAGCCCGGGCCGAACTCACGATCGAGCACGTAGAAGTAGTAGATGCCGACACGGCGTTCCTTCTTGTTAAACAGGAAGTAGATGCCACCGCCCCCTCCGACGTGCCTGGTGGCCGAGTAGACGAACTGGAACTCCTGGGCGGCCACGATGGCCACGACCCCGAAGCGTCCCTCACGTTCGGCCCGATCGAGATACGGCCTCACGTGATCGAGCTTGCGGTCGTCCCAGCGGGAACGATCCGGCTTCTTCAGCTGCAGGATGGGGATGGCCTGCGACTCGGCGAAGGCCTTCACCTCGCGGCGGAAGCGGTTGCCGATCTTCTCGATGAGCGCCGGCGAACCGAGCGGGAACCCGAGGTGTCGCTCGAGGAAGTGGTTCACCTGCGGGCCGACCTGCAGGTTGGGGACGTAGGCGTTCAGGTACAGCCGGTCGACGCAGTCGATCTCGAGGCTGACGTGACCCTCGAGCACCTCGTTGATGTTCACGATGTTCGCCATGGGCGACGCGATAGCGCACGAGGGACGGCTTTGCCGGCCCGACAACATCAACGATCAGCGCGGTCGCGCCGGGAGGAGGCCGGGAGGGGGGCCTGCCCCCCTCCCGCTAATGCCGCGTCAGGCAACGTCTGCCCGTCCGAGGCTGCCATTGGGCGCACCCGAGCCGTCGATCTGGCGCGATCCGCAGCTCGCGCAGCGCCTCTTGCCGACTTCCAGGTGGAACAATCTGTAGCCTCGATTGGGATATGGCGTGAGCGATAGTGCCCGGGTGAACCACGGTCAGGCAACTCGCCAGGGGGTGAAGGATTCCGGTTTTGCGCACCGGACATCCCTCCGTCAAGGGTGCCGCGTCATGATCGCGAGATGAGCGAGGACCCCGCCTTTCGGACGGACCTATACCGAGGGACGGCTCGCGATTACGACAGCTTTCGACTGCCGTACCCGCCGTCGCTGGTCCATGACTTGCGGTCCCGGGCTCGCATCAGCGGGGCCGGACGACTTCTTGACTTGGCCAGCGGTACAGGGCAGATCGCCTTCGCCCTGATGAGCCGCGACTTCCATGAAATCATCGCACTCGACCAGGAGCCAGGATCCGTCGCCTTGGGCCAGGCGAAGGGCGAAGTGCTAGGCTCCACGCACATCAAGTGGCAGGTCGGCACTGCCGAGGGAGCGGATATACCGGGCCTGTTCGACATGATCGCGATCGGCAAAGCCTTTCACCGGCTCCGACGCCAGCGCGATGCTGAGCGGGCCCTTTCCTGGCTCCGACCTGGCGGGTACGTGGCCCTGCTGTGGGGCGGAAATCCAACCGAGCGAGCAAGCGACTGGCAAGAGGTCCTGCGCGCCTTTACGGCCGGCTGGATGGATCGCATAGGCGCCCGGCTCCCTGCAGACTGGCAAAAGGCGATGGCGCGCGACTCCCACGAACAGGTCCTAAGCCGGGTGGGTTTCAGCTACGAGGAGAGTTACGACTTTGCGATAGAGCACGTCTGGACGATCGAATCTCTAACCGGATACCTCTACTCAACCTCGGTCCTCAGTCGACAAGCGTTGGATGACCTGGGACCTTTGTTCGAGGAAGATCTGTCGGTTGATCGGGAGGCTTAACACCCATAGCGCCTGGCCCCGCATAGCCGATGGCTGAATCGCCATACAAGCCGTCTACCAGGTGGAATAAGGGAGCGGGCGACGGGGATCGAACCCGCATAGCCAGCTTGGAAGGTCGCCTGCTGGGCTTTTGTCAACCTCGGCCCAAGTGCCAAATTTGGCCCTGACCTGCGGTTTGAAACATCCGTTCGTGACCGTTGGAGACCCCTTTTGACCACACCTTCGCGCACGATCGCGCACGGCCAGCCTCTCTCGGGACCGTTTGCACTGGGACTCGTTCCTCGAACGCGCCAGGTGAGCGACGACCCTTCGGCTGTCGGTCCGTCGACTGGCGCACAGGCTGGCACGGAATGGAGCGGGGCCTAAAGCAGACGCGGGGGCCGCCATGTCTCGAGAGCGGTCGGGCGGTTCGTTCGGGCTTCGTCAGGAACGACGACTACTGAACCCTGTGGTATCTGCACTTCGATCTCGGCGTCCGGTCGAAGAGTGAGGCGTTCGAATTCCCGGTTGAGAACCAGAGCCGTAATAGGTGGCAAAGGGCCGAGGGCGACGTGAGACAGAGGGACGGCACGCACGATGCGTTGCACACGGGCTCTGAAGAGCAGTCCCTGTTCCGTTCTATCTCGCGAGAGCCGAATGTCTTCGGGACGATAGAAGACCAGCACGTCGCCGCTGTGGGCTTGGGCGTCGAACGCCAAGCCACCAATCACGACCTTTCCGTCGATCACGTGGCCGTTCCCGAGCTCCAGCCATCCGAGCATTTTGGCGACGACCGCATCCGCTGGCTGGGCGGCCACCCGGTCGGCTGCACCGACCTGGCGCAGCTTGCCCGACTCGATGACTGCCAACTTGTCCGCCAGGATGAACGCTTCGTCCCGGTCGTGAGTGACGTGAACGGCCGGGATGCCGAGGCCCGAGAGGAGGTCCTGCAGCACCGATCGGAGCTCTTCTCGGGTCGGCTGGTCCAACGCCGATAAGGGCTCGTCAAGGAGGAGTACCTCCGGCCCGAAGGCGAGGGCGCGAGCAAGCGCGACCCGTTGGCGCTCACCGCCGCTGAGCGAGCGAGGTGTCCGGTCTGCCAACGCTGAGACTCCGAACCGGTCCATCAGCTCGTCCACCTTCGTCGGTGAGGACAGGCGATGGGCGCGAAGCCCGAAGCACACGTTGTCGCGGGCCGTCAGGTGCGGGAAGAGGGCTGCATCCTGGAACACGAAGCCGATCCGACGGAGCTCAGGAGCGAGACCGGTCACCTCGCGGCCTTTGATGCGCACGTTCCCGGCGGTTGCCTGACGGAATCCAGCGATGGTGTGGAGAAGCATCGTTTTTCCGGCACCGGACGGGCCTAGGACGACGAGCACCTCGTCGCTGCCGACGTCGAGATCGATGCCCTCGAGCTGGAAGGAGCCGGACCGAGTGGCGAGACCTCGAACGCTCAGATCGCTACCGGAGGCGCTCACGGTCGGCGCCAGCAAAGAGCCATCCCGATGCGAGCGTGCGCAGCACGAGGAAGGTGGCAAGCGATACCAGCAGCAAGAGCACTGCCGCGGCGGCCGATTGGGCGAGTCCCGACTGCAAGAAGAGGTTGTAGACCTCGACAGGAGCCGTCACCGGGTAGAAGGCGATTATCACGACAGCGCCGAACTCGCTGATCGAGCGCGCATAGACGAGCACGGCACCGGTCATGACGCCCCGGCCGGCAAGCGGGAGGGTGACGTGCCGAAAGGCGAACGACGGGCTCGCACCAAGGCTCCGAGCCGCCCGGTCCAGGTTGGCGTCGATCGACTCCAGGGCCACCCTGGCGCTGTTCACGGCGAAGGGGGCACTGACAAAGAGCATTGCGGCCACGATTCCCCATTGCGACCCGTAGAAGGAGATGCCGAGGTGACTGGCCGGGGCGCCGATCCACCCAGTCCGTCCGAAGACAAACAGCAGCGCGATCCCGGCGACCGTATGGGGCACTGCCAACGGAAGATCCACGACCGCCTGCAAGAGGCTCCGGCCTCGAAACCTCCTGAAAGCGAGCACGTAGGCGAGTGGGACACCAACGAGGGTGGCGAGGCCGGCCGTGATGGCGGCGTCCTGCAGGCTGAGCAGGATCGCATCGCGGATCGCGGCCGTCTCGGCGGCGTGGGTGAGGCTCGTGACAGACGAGGTCCCAGCGAGCCGCACAAGCGGCAACAAGATGAAAGCAATCAGCAGGCCGCCGAGCATCCACATGAGCCATTGGAACGCCCCGAAGGGCCATGCCGCTCGTCCGCTTCGAGTCGCGGCGACGCTCACCGTGCGCCTTACAGATGCCAGGGAACCGTCAGAGACCGGAGCGAGGCGGGCAGGACGCTCTCGCTGCTTGCGAGCGCCGGAGTGACGCTCACGAACCCGTTGGCGCGCATGATCGCTTCACCCGTCGGCCCGATCACGAAGGCGACGAACTTGCGGGCGAGAGCAGGGTCCGGGGCGTTGGTCGGGATCGTCATGGCGTAGATGATGGGCTTGCCGGTCGTCGGGCCGTCGGCTCCCTGCACCGTCACCGTGGCGTATCTGCTCGCGAGTGCCGGGTCGGACAAGTTGATCTGGTTCGGGAGCTTTAAGTACAAGAAGTCGTCTTCGAGTGCGCTCGAGCGATAGATGGCGAGATAGTCGATCTCACCGGTCTGCAATGCGGCAGTGAGCGATGTCTCGACCTCGGCAACAAGTGAATTGGGTGAGTTCCTCAGGATCGCTGCCGATAGGCCGCGGTCGTGATAGTAGGCCTGGGCGAGCTTCAGCATCTGCAGGATCTGGTACCCGGAAGGGTCGGCCGCCGGTGTTGACCTCCCGATGCGGACCCCCGGCTCAGCGAGGATCTTGTACCAGTTGCTCGAGGTCAACTGGCTCGCCCCCTTGCTGTGTTTGGTGTAGGCGAAGGTGATCGCGTTCGAGACGAAGCCCACGTACCAAGTTGCGAACTGTCTGGCGCCTGCCCCGAACATCTCGTCCGGTATGAGGGAGTAGTCGGCGACCCCGAGTACGTCGTCGGGCTCCTTGAGTTGGGTCACGGCCTTCACCATGTCGCCGCTCGCGCCGAACTGCGAGTGCACCGTGACGCCCGGGTACTGCTTCTCGAAGGCGGCGATCTCGTCGCTGAAGGGTTGCGAGAGAGTGCCGGCGCCAAAGACGATCAGGGTCTTCGAGTGGGTCGTGGTGGCCGGCGTGCTGCTGCCTGAACCGCAGCCGGCGATGGCGGCAGTTCCGGCGAGCAGCACCAGCGCCAGTGCGCCAAGACGTCCTCTCATGCTCAGCATCGGCTGATCCCTTCTGTAGTGCTCCAGAACGGGACGAGCCTAGCCATCGGTGGCGAGCCGGGGACAGGTCGGGCGGCTTGGGCAGCGGGCGTAGAGTCCGGCCGGATGACCCGCTACCTAGACGTCAGCACCGAGATTGCGCGCCAGGTCGACTCGGGCCAGCTCCAGGCAGGAAGGGAGCTGTCGAGCGTGAGAGCGTTTGCTGACGAACGCCAGACGACTCCTTCAACCATCAGTCGCGCTTACCGGCACCTGGCCCAGGCCGGCGTCATCATCCTCGGTGAACGACGCCGTGCGACCGTTGCCCCGGATGGATTGCTGGCTGCCCGCCGGCTGCTCGGCACCCAGCAGGTGTTCCGGCTTGCTGGGAGCGACGATCCCGCTCTTGACATAGTTTTGCGCCGTGCGGGCCGTGGCATCGTGGCGGTCGGCACGAGGGGGAGCTTCCAGGGGCTCACGGCGCTCTGGAGGGGAAGCGCCGACGGGGCGGCGATCCATTTGCTGCACCATTCCGGCGTCTACAACGCTCCCTTCGCGTCCGCATTGCTGCGCGGCCGACAGCCGACGCTGATCCACCTCTGGCGCCGCGAACAGGGCCTGCTGGTTCCGCCGGGCAACCCGCTCAAGGTCCAGAGCCCAGAGGACCTGGGCGAGCTCCGCGTGGCGAAACGAGAGTTCGGGGCCGGGACGCGTGCTCTGCTTGATCGGCTGCTCAACGACTCCGGCATCGCGTCTGACTCGGTGGCGGGTCCCGAGGCGGGCTCGCATCTGGAGGTGGGGCTCGCCATCGCGTCCGGTATGGCGGACGTCGGGCTCGGGGTGCGAGCGGTTGCCGTGGCGCTTGCGCTCGAGTTCATACCGCTCGTGTGGGAGGAGTACGACGTCGTCCTGAGCGCGGAGTCGCTCGGTGCCGCAGGCCCGCTCATCGATGTCCTTCGCGACAAGGCGGCTCGGGCGTCGATAGCCGAGCTCGGCGGCTACGACACAAAGCGTGCAGGTACCGTGAGGAACCTCGATTGACGGTCGCGCCGCTTCGGTCGCCGGTGAGCCACGCGTGGCACTCTTCACCCGGTTCACACCGCGAGCCAGCCGTAGCGGACACCGATCGCCAACACCAGCACGCCGAGCGAGCGCCGGATGATGTTCTCGGGCAACCGCGGTTGGATCCGGGCACCGGCGTAGCCGCCGACAAGACCCCCGAGGCCGAGCGCCATCCCGATCCCCCATTCGGGGGCGACCGACCCGTGATGCTCGCTTGCGAGCACGAGGAAGGTCACCACTCCGGCGACGGAGGTGACGAGAGTGGATGCGAGAGCGGCGGGGGCGACCTCTGACGCAGGACGACCGGACCCGATGAGAATAGGAGCGAGGATCGACCCGCCGCCGATCCCGTAGATGCCTCCGATGCAGCCAACGACGGCAGCCATGGTGACGACCGCTGCCGACGGGATGGCATGGGCCGCTGGGTGGGGCGGCGCGGGGCGCGAGAACAACAACCAGGCGCCGAGCGGAACGAGAACGGCCGCGATGACGACTTCGAACGGGCGCGCGCCGGGAAGGAGCTCGACGCGCACAACCGAACCGGCGATTACTCCCGGTATGGTTCCCCCGATGAGCGTTCCTGTCAGGCGACCGCCGCGCTGTCCCTGGCGCCAGTAGCGGTAGAGCGCCCCAGGGGTGGCGAGGACGTTGTAGAGCAGGTTCGTCGGCGTGACGGCGGGGCTCGGCGTCCCGAGGACCGCCACCTGGAACGGGAGCACGAGAACAGCTCCGGAGACACCGGCCGGAGTGGAGAGGGTCGCGATGACCACCGAGGCCGCGCACGCGACCACATAGGTCCAGGCACCCGTCAGCACCGGCCAAAGCTAACCGGCATCCCCATGACCGCACCTGCTCTCTGTGTGTGTGTCTGGTGGGGGGGACTCGGCTGAGATGTCGAGCCTCACCTCGGCGAGTGCTGCCACGACAGCCAGGTCGAGCTCGTCGGCTGGTTCCGATCCGGCCGAGGTGACGGCGATGCGGCCCCCGCCGGCGCGGCAGAGGAATGCCGCCGCCATCTGGGACCGCCCGGCGTTGTGGGTGCAGACGAAGAGCACCTCTAGATCATGTTAAGGAAACCCCTCACAACGCAGCTCAGGGGACTTTTCAGCGGCTCCTTGCTCGACGACCGCTGTTCCACGAACCAGGACCGGACCGGTACCGGGCAACTCCGCCGTCCTTCCTCATCGACCAGCCAGGGAGTGCGGCCAATCCCGTCGAGGTTCGCCGCCTTGACGACTCCTCTTGCGTGATCGCCGGCGGGGCCTCCACAACTGCCACGCTCAGGGCGAGTCGACGAGTTGGAGGCGCCACGCGTCCTGCGACCAGAGGCTCCCGGTGTCCAGCCCTTCGTACTCGCGGCCGCGTGCAGTGATCGCCGAAAGGGCCAGAACCCCGAGACAGTGCCCACGGTCCCCAGACCGCTGCAAGCGGGCTGGGGACCTATCGGCTCAAATAAGGAGAGAAGCACCGCCAGGCTCCTCCGTCTACGGTTGGCGTCGAATCTGCGAACCGATGGTCGACTCTCTCGCCGCAGATGGAGCTCTTGAGAGGCTGCATCACTTGGCACCGGTCATCGTGAACACGACTAGGCTCGATCGCCTCGAGTCCTCATCGGCGAGGATCGCTCTCGGCCCGGCGGTGCACGCGGGCGATGGCGGCGCCCGCACCCACAAAGCCCGTGCACGAGATCGGTTGCCAAGCGCCCCCTCGGGGGGCGTGCGGCAGGAGGGGGGATCGGGAGCTCCTCGAAGGAAATTTCTTCGTTGTGGGACCTCATCAAGGACGAATAGGGCGCTGAGCTGGGCGAACGACTGATCTAGGCTCCTAAGAAATTCTTGCCAGGTGAGGTCACCGGTGAGGTTTCCGGTGAGGTCTGGGGCGCATCGTGGCCCCATGAACCGATCCAGAGTTACCGCCCTGCGAGTTGGAATTGGGTTTCGTCGCCGGCGAGCTGAGCGTGCCACGAGGGTCCTCGCCAGCGTGACGACCTCACAGGCGATCCTTGATCCAGCCCAAGAGTGGCGCCGGCCATGAGCGCCTCCCTCACCCTCGACGAGATGGAGGCGCTCGCCCGCAAGCGCAGCGCCAACGAGCTGATCGGCATCGCCCGGCCGGTGGATCGCACCGGCGGCTGCGCCCAGCCGATTCGCCTTCGCGCAAGTGGCGTGGACTCGCCGTCCCGCGGAGAACCGGATGGCGTGCTCCTCGTCGCCTGCAAGACGAGGCGGGAGACGCGCTGTGCCCCCTGCGCGCAGACCTACCGGGGCGATGCCCGCCAGCTCGTGCGTGCCGGCATCGAAGGCGGCAGGGGAGTGCCCGAGTCGGTGTCGAACCACCCTGCGGTCCTGCTCACCTTGACGGCACCCTCCTTCGGACCGGTCCACCGCGCCGGCGACGGTCCCTGCCACATCGGACCTCCCGGTCGCTGCGAGCACGGGCGACAGCGGTTCTGCCTGCAGCGCCACGCGGAGCGGGAGGACGTCGTCGGCTCCGCCCTCTGCGGCGAGTGCTACGACTACGAGGCCGCCGTCATGTTCAACGCGTCGGCCGGCGAGCTCTGGAGGCGGGTAACCATCTATGCCCGACGCCATCTCGCGTACGCCATGGGCATGCCTGAGCGGGAGCTGAAAGAGCTCGTGCGCCTCTCGTACCTGAAGGTTGCCGAGCTGCAGCGCCGCGGCGTCGTCCACTTGCACGCCGTCGTCCGCGTCGACTCCGTCGGCGACGAAGTCGCGCCGCCGGCAGTTCCCGTCCCCACGGCTCTCCTGAGTGAGGCACTCCTGAAGGCCGTCCGTGCCGTCGGGCTCGAGCTCGAGGTGTCGGGACGGATCATTCGCATCTGCTTCGGGGTACAGCTGAAAGTCGAGGCGCTCGAACGTGGAGCGGTGAAGAAGATCGCCAGCTACCTCGCCAATTATGCCGAGTCCCCGGTTATGCCGAGTCGAGACCGTCGACGACCGTCTTCGCCTTGCAAATGCCCAGAGTTGCGCGCTGTCCACTCGGCATAATCAGAGCGACTCGAGGAAACCGA
>Ga0187781_10003605_pt1 | contig 11618 bp, 13 predicted proteins | sample 0715_SJ02_MP02_2_FD_132447 | JGI IMG/M metagenome (GOLD analysis project Ga0187781, IMG submission 132447) | Tropical peat soil microbial communities from peatlands in Department of Meta, Colombia - 0715_SJ02_MP02_20_MG | ecosystem: Environmental > Terrestrial > Soil > Wetlands > Peat | place...
CGCCGACGCGGTTTATTTCGAGGCGCGTGGAGAGCCATTGCGCGGGCAGATGGCGGTCGCGCAAGTGGTGATGAACCGCGTGTTCTCGGGCTATTATCCCAACGATGTGTGCGGCGTGGTCTATCAGAACGCCAATCACTACCTCGCCTGCCAGTTCACCTTCGCCTGTGAAGGCAAGGACCTCAGCCGCATCGACGAACTCGATATGTGGGAGCAGGCCAAACGCATCGCCAAGGACGCGCTCGACGGGAAGATCTGGCTTCGCGAGGTCGGCCACGCCACGCACTATCACGCTTACTGGGTGCATCCGAGCTGGGTGCACGAAATGAAAAAGATGTACCAGCTCGGCGTGCACACTTTCTATCGCCCGCGCGCCTGGGGCGACGGTTCGGATGCGCCGGTGTGGAGTGCGGTGCCGAGCGCGAGCAAGCTCGATGCTCCGGCTCACGGACCGGATGCCACGGCGAGAGGTCCGGAAGCCGCCCTGTCGCCTGCCGCGCCCGCAGCAGCCAAGAACGAGCCCGTCGCAAAATTGTGAACGCCGCCGGCGTTGCCGCGGGGCAGCTATGCAAGCGAGCGCCCAGGCGAAGTTTCGGTTGGGCGATCGACGGCGAGGTCTTATGCTCCGCGCCCTCGTGAATCGGTTGAATCGCCATGACCCTCCAATCCTCGAGCGCCGGCACCGAGTTTAACGGCAGCAAGGCCGCCACCTGGCGGACGCCATTCGTGGTCATCGGCTTCGGCTGCCTGATAGCAGCCATCGCGTTCGGGCCGCGCGCGACGCTCGGCATGTTCCTCACGCCGCTGTCGAACGCCAACCATTGGGGCCGCGACGTTTTCGCATTCGCGGTCGCGCTGCAAAATCTGCTGTGGGGCGCCGGGCAGCCGCTCGCCGGCGTCATCGCCGACCGCTTTGGTGCGGTGCGGGTGCTCTGCGCCGGCGCGCTGCTTTACGCTCTCGGCCTCGTGCTCATGGCCTACGCGACGAGCGCAGCGCTGCTCGATGCCTCGGCCGGCGTGCTGATCGGATTCGGTCTCGCTGGCAGTTCGTTCTCGATCGTGCTCGCGGCATTCGGAAAGATTTTGCCCGCGCAATGGCGATCGGTCGGGTTCGGTTTCGGAACGGCGGCGGGCTCGTTCGGACAGTTTCTCTTTTCGCCGGTCGCCGTCCTGCTCATGGACGTGTTCGGATGGCAACAGGCACTGGTCATCTTCGCCGTCAGCGTGCTCGCCGTGCTGCCGCTTTCGCTCGCGCTCGCGTCACCGGCGGCCGAAGCCGAGCATGCCGCGTCGCAATCGCTGCGCCAGGCGCTTAGCGAGGCCTTCGCGCATCGCTCCTATGTGCTGCTGATGCTGGGTTTCTTCACCTGCGGTTTCCAGATTGCCTTTGTCACCGTTCACCTGCCGCCCTTCCTCGTCGATCGCGGCCTTTCCGCTGAGATCGGCGGTTGGACGATCGGGGTGATTGGACTGTTCAACATCGTCGGTTCGCTGGCTTCAGGCTGGCTGTGCGACCGCATGCCGAAGCGCTATCTTCTCTCGCTCATCTATCTGGGCCGCGCGTTGACCGTTCTGGCGTTCATCTTGTTGCCGATCACCTGGGTCAGCTGCATCGTGTTCGGCGCGTTCACGGGCCTGTTATGGCTTGCCACCGTGCCGCCCACCAATGGCATCATCGTTGTGATGTTCGGCACGCGTTGGCTGGCGACGTTGTCGGGCGTCGCCTTTTTCAGCCACCAGGTCGGCAGCTTCCTGGGCGTCTGGCTCGGCGGTGTGGTGTTCGACCGCACTGGTTCCTACGATCTGGTATGGTGGCTGTCGATCCTGCTCGGCGTGCTCTCGGCGTTGATCAATCTGCCGATCGTGGAGAAGCCGGTTGCCCGCGTTGCCGTGCTGCCGGCCTGAAGAATCCCCGCAATTCCCGGCGTCCGGTGCCGCCTTCGGCGCTTCCGCGGCTAAACTCTTGTGCGCGCCGCGCACGTCTTACACACTGCGGCGTCGGAAGACATGGAAGGCTGGGCCTGGTGCCCGCCGAAGCACGCGTACGTCAGCGAGATAATTTCGCTATGGCCGCGCCGGCCAGCCGAGCCCGGCCGTGGCGGAAGACAAAAGTCCGGAGCGAGAGAGTGAGCACGTTCAAGGCAATCGTCGTCAACAAGACTGCGGCCGGCCAGACGGTGCGGCTCGCCGATTTTGACGAGAAGGATTTGATGGAGGGCGACGTCACCGTCGAGGTGGAATACTCGACGGTGAATTACAAGGACGGGCTCGCGCTCACCGGCAAGGCGCCGGTAGTGCGCCGCTTCCCGATGATCGCCGGCATCGATCTTGCCGGCACGGTGGAGACGTCCGCGTACCCGGGCTGGAAGCCCGGCGACAAGGTGATTGTCAACGGCTGGGGCCTCGGCGAGACCCATCTCGGCGGCTATGGGCAGAAGGCGCGCGTCAAGGGTGACTGGCTGGTGCGGCTGCCGGCGAGCATGACGGCGCGCGAAGCCATGGCAATCGGAACTGCCGGCTACACCGCCATGCTGGCGGTCATGGCGCTGGAGCGCGCCGGGATCACGCCACAGCGCGGACCGGTGGTCGTGACCGGCGCCGCAGGCGGCGTCGGCTCGGTCGCGGTCGCGCTGTTGGCCAAACTCGGCTACGCGGTTGTCGCCTCGACCGGCCGGGCGAGCGAGGCGGCCTACCTCAAGGGACTCGGCGCCACCGAGGTGATCGAGCGCAAGGAATTGACCGGCCCGGTGCGCCCGCTCGGCAAGGAACGCTGGGCGGGCGGCATCGATGCCGTGGGCTCGACGACGCTCGCCAATGTGCTGTCGATGACGCGCTATGGCGGCGCAGTCGCGGCCTGTGGGCTTGCCGGCGGAATGGACTTGCCGACCTCGGTCGCTCCGTTCATCCTGCGCGCAGTGTCGCTCATCGGCATCGATTCGGTCATGTGTCCGTTGGCGGCGCGACAGCAGGCTTGGCGTCGCCTGGAAACGGATCTCGACCGCACCAAGATGGCGGCGATGACCTCCGAAATCGGCCTTGCCGATGTTATCGACGCCGGAAGTCGTATTCTTGGCGGGGGTGTGCGCGGGCGCATTGTGGTGAAAATTCGACAATAAGTTCGGAATTCGGTGAGGAAAGTCGACCAGCGCTATGGTAAGGGTATGGTTAAGAAATTTCGTTAATATTGCTCTAGGGTCCAATTTGGAGTTGCCAATGTTGCGGCGCTTGGCAGTCGTCGGGGCGTGCGTATTGGGAGCGGCTTCGGCGGTCGTCGCCCAGGAACTCGGGCCGGAACAGGCCCGTGCCTTCGTGGTCGGCAAGCTGTTCGCCTATACGTGTTTCGACGGCACCGCGGGCATGGGACGAATTTTCTCGGACGGCTCAGTTGTCGGCACCATTCGGCCCGGCGGCCGGGGCGAGGTACGCTTCGCAGCATTGCCCGCCGGCACCGTCCGGGTGAAGGGCACCGCGATGTGCGCGCACTTGGCCGGCATGCCGATCGAGCCTTGCTTCAAGGTGCAGCGCATCGACTACCGAAGGTTCCGCGGCTCGATCTCCGGCCTGAGCTTCGCTTATTGCGACTTCTATCAGCGTAACCCGCGGGCTCAGCTCATCACCGGTGCCGCTACGCCAGTGGCGGACACGACCGTCGCCAGGCTGAGGCCGACGGAGGAGTAACTTTATCCTCGCGTGCAACGCCGGCGAGGAGAAGTCACTCCAGCTCGAGCCGGAACGGGACAGCTTCCGCAGCAAAAATCCCGCGGCCGATCATTTCGATCGCTGCGATCATGCGGCCGCCGCGGCCGAGCAGGCGATCGGCAAGCGACACGATGCGGATATTGGGCGTCGCCGTCGGCGAGGCGCGCCGCAGCGCCTGCGCGATGCCCCCCTCGTCCCGATGCGGATTGAGCGCGCAGACGCTGGCGAACGCGCTTGCGGTCGAGCGGCTGATGCCGGCGAAGCAGTGGACCACAAGGGGCGAGCACCGGTCCCAGCGGCGGACGAAATCGAGGAGATCGGCGATGTGTTCTTCGTCCGGGATGATGTAGCCGTCGAGCGGCGCTGAAATGTCGTGCAACCGGAGCCAGAGATGGTTCTCCGGCACGATGGCGGCCGGCCGTTCGACGCTGGCCTCGTCTCCGATCAGCGACACGACGTGGCGCGCGCCGGTGTCCTCGACCGTTTCGTGCAGGCGCGCCAATGAGCAGACGTGAATCATGGGAAGACTTGCATCATGCGTGAACCGTGGAATCAGATGCGTGCCTTATCTAGTTTCATATAGGCATGAGCGGCGGCGCAAGTATGACGCTCACTCGCCGCTGAGCTTTCTGAACCGTTCGAGATAGCGCGCCTGCGCCGTCTCGGCAGGCCAGGGTTTGAGGTAATCGCGTTCGATCGAGTGGGGAATGGCGGGTGGGCGGCCGAAGAACCGCCGCGCCTCCGCGGCATCGAAACCGGCGAGGCGGGTCGCTTCGAGATAAGCCGCCGCGCGGTCGGCGGTTCTGATCAGTTGATCGAGCTCCGGCGCGGACTTTGCGGGCAGCCCGAAGCGCAGATGGATCGCCGTGAGCAGACGCCGCTCGACCGCTTTGTAGGCGTCGCCGATCACCGCCTTGAACGGAGAAATCATGTCGCCGATCACGTATTCGGGCGCGTCGTGCAACAGCACGGCGAGCCGCCGACTGTGATCGAGCCGCGGCACGCGCAGCCGCGCCAAAGCTTCGACCAGCAGCGAGTGCTGGGCAACGGAATAGATGTGCGCTCCCCTGGTCTGCCCGTTCCAGCGCGCGACGCGCGCCAGTCCATGCGCGATGTCCTCGATCTCGATGTCGAGCGCCGACGGATCGAGCAGATCGAGCCGCCGCCCCGACAGCATCCGCTGCCAGGCGCGCGGCAATTTCACGGGCGCTGCCCTCGTCGCTCCTCGCTTGTCGGCGAAGGATGGGGACTTTGGAACGGGGGGCAGTGGAAGCCTCGCCATCACCTTCGGCCAAGCTTCTGGCATGCCGCGTGACGATGGCAGGTGATCAGATGATCGTTGACCATGCCGACCGCCTGCATGAAGGCGTAGACGATGGTCGGCCCGCAGAACTTGAAGCCGCGCTGCGCCAGCTCTTTTGACATCGCACGCGAAATGGCGGTCTCGGCCGGCACCTGCGCCATGGTGCGAAAGCGGTTGACCTTCGGCCGGCCGTCGACGAAATCCCACAACAGCTTGGAGAAGCTTGGCCCTTTCTCCATCGCCGCGATCCAAGCGCGCGCCGAGACAACGGCGCCCTCGATCTTGGCGCGATTGCGCACGATGCCGGCATCGTGCATCAGGCGGTCGATTTTGTCGGGCCGGTAGCGCGCGATTTTTTCCGGAACAAAGCCGTCAAAGGCGCGACGGAAATTCTCGCGCTTGCGCAGGATGGCGATCCACGACAGGCCGGCCTGGAAACCGTCGAGCACGAGCTTTTCGTAGAGCGCGCGGTCGTCGAATTCGGGCACGCCCCATTCCTCATCGTGATAGGCCAGGTAGAGCGGATCTTCCTTGGGCCAGGGACAGCGCGCAGCAGCCTCGGCGTGAACGGCAGCGATCATTCGGCGGCCTTGGATTCGCCGGGAATGGCAAAGCGCGCCCAGTCCGGCTTGACCGGACGGATGGCAACGCCGCCGGCGAGGAGCGTCTCGCCGCGCGACAGCGCGTCCGCTGCCCGGTCGAGGCGCAACAGCGCGAGCCCGTGGCCGGCGGCGGTCGAGCCCATCGTGCCGATTTGGCGCTCGCCCGCCGTGACCGCAACACCCGCGGCGGGCGCCGCGCCGTCGTAGCGAACCGGTACGACGCGCGTACGTGTAATCCCGCGGTGTTCCATGCGCGAGACGACCTCCTGGCCGACATAGCAGCCTTTGGTGAAATCGACGCCGCCGAGCTGATCCATGTCGGTCTCGTGTGGGAAGGCGTCGCCGTAACTGAAATCGACGCCGCCGCGCGGAATTCCGAGCGCGATGCGGTGCGCCTCGTACTCGCTGGCATCGACAAGCGTCGCCCCGAGATCGGCGGCCGCCGCGGCAGCGAGATGCGGCGGCACTATCACCCGCAGCCCGAGCGCCGGCAGGCGCGGATCGCCGTAGCAGAGACCGTGCGTCGTCGTCCCGTTGCCTCCCCAGGCCACGAGGACGCCGAGGGTTTGCGAGGGGTCCTCGACGATCACGCGCGAGCGCAGCTTGTAGAGGTTGAGTTTCTCTATCAGCGTCGCGGCAAGCGCGTGTGGGACGTCGAGAAAGAAGCCGCCGCCACGCTCGACCGGTGCCTCCACGGCGATGAAATCGGCAATGATCTTGCCTTGCGGCGACAACAGCGCGCAAAAACGGGCCACGCCCGGATTGAGCGTAAGGATGTCGGCGCTGACCAGTCCGTGCAGAAAGCTCCGCGCGTCGTCACCGAGGACCCTGACCACGCCGCGGTCCGGCAGAACGGCAGCCTTCATGGGAACAGCTTTCCTGTCATCGGAGCGAAAACTAGGGCGCGGACCGGTTCCCCTCAAGGGCCTGGCGGTCACGCCGGCCGGTCCTGAGCCTGGCGAAAGTCCCGAAATCTTCAAAAATGGGCCGCTGCACAATGAGTTGAGCGGACAGCGGCTACCGCAAGAGGATGACGATCAATCTGGCTGGATCGCCGTCACCAGTTTGCAATTTGGCCGCCGGCGATTTTCCGGCGAGCCCTGGGAACGTTCCTTATATCAACCGGTTCATAACGCTGTGGTAGTCGTGTCGGCGGAGTTGCTTTCGCGCTGACGACGCAGCAATGTCTATGCCGGCCACGTTGCCGTATCTCGGCCGCCATTTATTTATCTGGCAATCGCAGCAGGCGTTCAGGGGGGTGAGCGCATGACCGACGAGTTGCTTTCTTTGCGCGTGGCCGTGGTGTCGCAGTCGCCGGCCGATCATGAGCTGTTCCGGCAGGCGGCATCGGCTTCGACATTGCCGATCGAGACCATCGAGACAGAGGGTGCCGCCACGGCCCGTCGTTGCCTCGCGGACGACGTCGATCTTGTTTTCCTCGATGCGGCACTCGGGAGCGATGAGATCGCGCAGGTGGCCGCGGCGGCGCGCGCCGCGCCCAAGCCGCCGTTCACGGTGTCGCTGGCGGGACCCGGAGCCGTCGCCGCGCTCCGGACCGACGCTGTCGCCGCGAAACCCACGCATTTCCAAGAGGCTAAGCGACTCATGGAGAGCGCGATTCGCGTCCGCCTGCCGAGCCGCGTTCTGGTCGTCGACGATTCGGCGACGACGCGGACCATCGTGCGTAAGATGCTCGCGGCGACGCATTTCCCGCTGGAAGTGGTCGAAGCGGAGGAGGGCATCAAAGCGATCGAGTTAGCGCGCCGGATCGAATTCAACATCGTTTTTCTCGACTACAACATGCCGGGCTTCAGCGGCCTGGAAACGATGGCCGAGTTCAGGCGCGAGAAGCGTCACCCGACCTTCGTGTTGATGACAGCAGTGCAGGACGATGAGCTTGCCGACCGCGCGCACGCGCAAGGCGCTTTCTTTCTCAAGAAGCCGTTCTTTCCCGCCGACATCGAAGCCGTGCTGTGCCGGTTCTACGGCCTGCGCGCTTTCAATCCCGAGCGCGCGTGAGCATCTTGACCCGCGACTGCGGCGGTAGGGGGCGAATCGAGATTGACCGTGGAGGTCGCCGTGGTAAGTTTCGCGGGCCGCTACTGGCGCGACAAATCCACCGAAAATTCGCCGTTGCGGATGCGCGGCGCGAGATTTTCCGCATAGCGGGCGGATGCCTCCTCGCCATAGGTCGAAATCAGCTCGGCGAGCGCTAGGAACAGGGCGGTTTGCGCCAGACAATCGCCTTCGATGCCCTCGTGACGGGCTTCGGTCCACGCATCCTGAAGATAGCCGAGCGCCAGCTGCTTCTGTTCGTGATCCGCCACGGTTTCGCGAGCCGCCAGGATGTGCGTCGCTATCCTCATCGCAATCCCATCATGCCGCCGCCGGCGGCACCCTAACCCATGCGAACGGTAGCACGGGATTTGGCCTGCTAAGATCGAACCTTAAGGCAGGGTTAATGCTGTAAACACCATGGCCAGGCTCGTCCCGAAACCCTAATTCGCGTAACGGGCGGTGATTTCGCGGGCGATTTTGGCGCCCTCTTCGAGATAGCGGCGAATCGCAAAACCGGCGGCCGGCGTACAGGTGCGGTAGCTTTGTTGAAAGGCGCGATAGCCGCGGTTGAAGCTCGCCACCATCCGATCGCGGCGCTCGCCGGCAGGCGCCTCAGCGTCGATCAGCGCCTGCGCCTCGTTGCGCCACTTTTGGCCTTCATGGGAGCCGCAAATGCCGCGCAGGAAGTGCAGCGCGCCGAGGATTTCGGCAAGCCGCTGCAGGTCATGGTCGTAGGGAGCCACTGCTATCTGGGCGGCTGCCGGACCGGCGACGAGGCAAAGCAGAAGGGTGAGACGGGTCAGGAGGCGGGACATTGAGGTTGCGGCACGAGCATAGGAGGCAAAAGCTCCGGACGCCAAGCACGACAACGCGGCAGGGTTGAGGCGCATGGTGCGCTTCAGGGAAACGTCCCGATCCGTTCAAGGGCCGCGGCGATGATGTCCGCAAGTCCCTCCGTGGTCGTGAGACGGGAAAGCTCCGTCGGCTTGAGCCAGCGCGCCTCGGCCAATTCCTCGTTCAGCGCCACCTCGCCGGCGATCCAACGCGCGGCAAAGGGCAGAATGACGAAATGCCGTTCGATCCGCCCGGCGCCGTCGCGTGCGATCGCTTGACGATAGCCGGCAAGGGCAATCGGCTCGATGTCAAGATCAGTCTCCTCGCGAATCTCGCGGATCACGGCCTGCTCCAGCGTCTCCCCGAGTTCGACGGCACCGCCAGGCAGCGTATAAAGGCCCTGGGAAGGCGGTTGCGCCCGGCGGACGATCAGGACGCGGCCATTGCGGAATATGGCGGCGCTGACCGCGAGAATGGGCCGCGGCGGATAAGTTCGCGATTCGGGCTTGTCGCTAGTCAAAGGGTGGTCCCGGTCGGTAGTGCCTCAGTTTGAATTTGAGCCAATCTATCAAAGCGCAAATTTTTTCAATGATGCATACATCACGCCGGATTTCCCTCTGTCATCCGGTTTCGCCGGTACGAATCCTTGCTCTTGATACCATCCCCATAATTTTGCGTTTTCTGGGCCACCTTCGGAATCGAGCATTAAACCCCATGCCGGGATATCGGGAGTACGATGCACGCGTCGCGCCGCATCTAAAATGAGCGCCGCTCCTATGCCCTTTTCTGTGCCATCTTGTTTGCCCATAAAGCCAATCAAGACCATTGGTATAGGAAGGCCAGGAGGTATTCGTTTTTGCTCACTGCCGGTCGCGCGGCTGCGGACAAGTGCGCTAGGAGACAATGTGTAAAATCCCCAGATGCGAGTAGGATCAGCGGGATTTGGGAGAATGAAAACGCGGCAATAATTTTGCGGAATGAGGACGTGGCGTTCTTTCGAAAAGAATCCGGTTACGCGTTCGCTCTTAGAGCAAACAAAATCGTCGCAACGATGCGTTTCGTTGAGAAGAACAGTCCTTAGAGGTTCTAGCCGCCGTACAGCTTCTTGAGCAAAGCCGCTCCCTGCTTGCTCGCCTCTGTCGGTTCCCCCGGATTCCCCAGGCATTCCTTAGCCCGCGCGTATTCGCCCGCTGTCAATGTGACAACGCCATTAAACAGCGATTGCCGCGAAGCTCTCAGTTTTTTGGCTTTTCGTCCACTGGAACTTGCGCCACTCCCGCCATACGACCTAGCTTTGTATTCGACTTCCATGGTGCGGCACTCGTGAACGGTTTTGTCTTTGATGGGGGACGATAGCACGCATATAGATGAAACGCACAAGGGCAACAAGGCGTTTCAACGCTAAGATATTGATTTATAATGATAAAAATTTTAGTGAATTGTTAACAACCTTGAACAGACGTTCATGGTGCCCGCTTTTTATACGGGCCACGTTTCGCGGGAGTCGGTTCGGCGGCTTCAATGATAGAGATTATATCGGCCACGCTCCACACATGATCGGTCACGCCAGCGGCCATTGCCGGAGTAATCCGCAGCGTCTTGTGGATGCGGCAAAAGTTATAATGCATGTAGTGCAGAGCGACGGAGAGGCAATGATTTTCAAGCTTCTTCGAGAAGGCATTGGTCAGCCGCGTGAACCGCCGCGATTGCATCCGCAGTGTAAGGTTCTGACGTTCTGCAAAGCTGGTCGAAATGTGCTTCGGATCGGGCTTACCCTCGATCCGCTGCTTAAATGCACCCACGCATTCGGCGGGGCTATATCGTTTCTCGCCAGCCGGATCGGCGCCGTAGATTTTGACGAGCATGGCGTAGTCAACGTCCGCACCGAACGACCCCTCGATTGCGTCTAGATATGCCTTGTGGCCGTCAGTAGTGATCTGCACGCGGTTCGCCAAGCGGGAGGCGAGATCGTCTGTAAAAGTGATGGCGGTTTCTGAGCTGCGATCGCCGACCCGCCATGATGGCACCAGCTTAGTTTGGGCGTCGATCGCAACCCACGTCCAAACGTCGCCAGCATTTGGCGGGGCAGACTTGGCACCAGGTACGTTCTTTTGCTTGGCGTAGACGAATGACCAGACTTCATCGAGTTGCAGCCGGCGGCATTTGAGATTGCGCAGAGCGCGGTCCTGATAGTCGGCACACGCGCGGCCAGCATCGACGAAAAGCTTGGCGACGGTATTGAAGGCCGTATCGGTTGCCCGGCCGGCGGCGCGAAGGCTCATGCCTTCGACTAGCAGCGTAATGATGCGGATACGGGTTTCGGTTGGGAGCTTGTTCATGCTCCCAGATTATAATGAACCCTATGCTTGACTGTCAAGCACAATCATTCAATTCAATATCCTCGGCTGGACGCCTGCCAAGGTCACGCAGCCGTCCGCCGCCGAGGTTCTTGCTGAGTGCCCGGCGGAACACTTCCCGATATGTCACCGGCTCCCGCTCTGGCGTCCCTGGCAGGTGTTCCCGGTCTCGAACGCTTGGCACTTGCTGAGGTTCCGGCTTTTGCGCGTTTCGATGTTGGGTCATTGAGATACTCCAAGCGTGGCTGCTGGCTTCTACGTTGATTACGGGGCAAAAGTACGTCGGTTCCAAGCTCCTCCGCTAATTTTACCATAAGGGCGGACGGCTTTCTGACTCGGCGGAACAAGTTTTCGGCTTCCTTTCGATCGATTGCAAATCGATGAGAGGGGTAGCCATTGAGCAGCATATCCAAACCCTTCGGCTCCATGCGATCCTGAAGATTGCGGCCGTATAGATTTAGACGCGTCGCATATTCTCCTGCAACCAAGTTGGATCGGTAATCTTCGCCTACCGTCAACGGGTCAATTTTTGCGAAAATGTCACGCATCACGCCGACAACAAGTTGCACCGAAAGATCGGCCGCCGTGGGGAAAGTAATCCGCGCCGGAATATCTTCTATGACATGCCTCAAATGGCGCTCAAACATTTTGAACGCCTCTTGTTGCAGTTTTTCGAATGCCGCGACGGCGGTTAGGCCAGAGCTTTGCTCGCCAACCTCATCGGCCTTGGCAATTTGAACGTCCAGAGGCCCAAGCTCTCCCGCA